>ENA-OQKI01000161-OQKI01000161.1-human-gut-metagenome-genome-assembly--contig:-NODE-161-length-15695-cov-2.359969_pt1 | contig 15695 bp, 17 predicted proteins | sample MGYA00242778_ERZ504798 | MGnify/ENA primary metagenome ERZ504798 (study PRJEB26092, sample SAMD00036414) | human gut metagenome | host: Homo sapiens | study: EMG produced TPA metagenomics assembly of... | reverse complement strand
TGCCCGTCGTGTGGCGCGGGGGAGCGTGCCTATGCCATCACGCCGTTTGATCTGCTGACGGCTGCCGCACTTGTCGTGTTTGCCGAGGCCGCGGTGGATGTTGCTGTGCTCGAGGTCGGCGATGGGCGGACGCTGGGACGCCACGAGTGCGACCGATCCCGTCGCCGTTGCCATTACGGGCATCGGGCTCGACCATACACGCATTCTGGGAGATACGCTCGAGGCCATTGCGGTGGAGAAGGCTGCGGTTATTAAGCCTGGGCGCCTGGTTGTTTTGGGCGAGGGTACGCATGAGGCAAGTGTTCAGCGCGTGATGGATGCACGTTGTCGCGAGTGCGGCATTGTGCCGCTCGTAGTGAACCATGCCACGACCAAAGTGCCGGAGCACGTGGGCAATACGGTTGAGTTTAGCTGCACCACGCCGCGTGCGATCTATACGTCGAGCATGGTCAAGCCGGCCTATCAGCCGCAGAATGCCGCGTGCGCGATTATGCTGTGCGAGGGGTATCTGGGTCGCGAGCTCGATCATGACAAGCTCGATGCGTCGCTTATGGGCTGCCCCACGCCGGGCCGATTTGATGTGCTGGGAACTGATCCGCTTAAGCTGATTGACGCCTGCCATAACCCTCAGAGCTGCGAGAACTTTGTGAGCGCGCTGGACGAGATCGATCCGTGCGTGGAGAACCGCCCCACGTTGCTGTGTGCCGCGCTGGCCGACAAGGACGTGGCTGGCATCGTCGACGTGCTGATTCCGGCCTTCCCCCGTGTGGTCGTGACGCAGACCGATTCCGATCGCGCCCTGCCGGCAGAGGAGCTCGCCGCCCTTGTGGACGCTGACAAGCTCGCGGGCGTGTACCCCAGCGTATCCGAGGCCCTCGCAGCTTTCGAGGCCGCGGGCGAGCCCTTCGTAGCAGCCGGCACCATTACCCTAGCCGGCGAAGTGGCAGGCTTGCTGCGCTAACCCATCCCCTCATCAGTTGCGGTGAAATAGGGACTGTTTTATGGGCTAGAAGCCTTAAACAGTCCGTATTCCACCGCAACTTCTAGGGGAGCTTTGGTGGCGTGCCTAGTCTAGGCGGACCGGATCGTGGGGGTAGGCGTTGAGAATCTCGACGCCGTTCTCGGTCACCAGGGCCAGGTCCTCGATGCGGACACCGGTGCGGCTGGGGAGGCAGATGCCCGGTTCGATGGAGAACGTCATGCCCGGCTCCACGACCTGCTCGTTGACGAGCGAGACGTCGCCTGGCTCGTGGTCCTGCAGGCCGATCGAGTGTCCCAGGCGATGCGTAAAGTATTCGCCGTAGCCCGCGTCCTCAATCACGTCGCGCGCGGCACGGTCCAGATCGCACATGCGCACGCCCGGCGCGATGAGCGCCTCGGCGGCCTCGTTGGCGCGGCGCACGATATCGTAGATGCGCTCCGTCTCCTCGTCCGGCTCGCCCCAAAAGAATGTACGCGTCATGTCCGAGCAGTAGTTGCAGCGGCGTCCGCCAATGTCGAACAGCACCACGTCGCCACGCTTGAGTACGGTGTCGTCGGGCTCGTGATGCGGATCGCCGGCGTTGGCGCCAAAGCTCACGATGGGCGGAAAGCTAAAGCCCTCGCAGTCGTGCTTGCGGTACAGGCCGAGCATCTGGTCGGCAATTTCGCGCTCCGTTACGCCCTCGTGAACGAGCTTGATGGCGTCGACCATCACGGCGTCGTTGGCGGCCGAGGACATGCGCATGAGCTCCTGCTCGGCGGCATCCTTGTGGGTGCGTGAAGCGGTGACGGCAAAATCGCCTAGGAAAAACTCGCTCGCGGTATGGCGCTCCATAAGGGGCATCAAAAAGCCGGAACGCATGACGGTGTCGATGCCAAGCGGCTTGGTCGGATCGACCTCGCGAGCGATAGCGTCTGTCACGACTTCGGTGTCGGTGTGATAGGCGACGCGGGCATTGTCGTACTCCGGCAACTGATGCAGCGCGTTGACCAAGATCACGGGCTCGTCATCGCGCGCGAGCAGCACGCCGCAAAAACGCTCGAACATATCGGCATAAAAGCCGGTCAGGTAATAAATCGACCACGGGTCGTTTACAAGCAACTGCGCGCCGGGGTGCTGAGCCTCGAGCGCATCGAGCACGCGCGCCACGCGCTGGTCATCGACATGTGCCATGAAACATCCTTTCGCTAGGCTGCCACCATGGTATCCCAAGCCCGGCACATAGGGACGTTCCTTTTATGCCGGCACTTCGGGACACTCCTTTGCATCCCATGCGCGCCCTCATAAGTTGCGGTGAAATACGGACTGTTTAGCGGCCTGAAGCCATAAAACAGTCCGTATTTCACCGCAACTGCGGAGGAGGACCGGGTGGATGGCGGGGTAGCTAAAAGAGCTCCGTCCCTAATTAGCTAAAGAGCCCCGTCCCCAATTAGCTAAAGAGCCCCGTCCCCAATTAGCTACTTAGGCTCGGTCGATGTCCATGCTGGCGATGAGGTCGATGTTGGTGTTGAGGAGGTTCTCCAGCACGACGTCGCCCATGCGGATGGGGGCGTTGACGACTAGGCCACGGATGAGGTTCATGGCTTGGGCGTGGAGTGCCAGCGGGATGGCATCGGCGGTGCGCACGGGCAGCAGAGCCTCATCGCCGCCGGATACGGCAACGGTGGTGGTGAGCGCGCGCATGGGACAGGTGAGCTCCTGATGCGCGAATTTATCACCGCGCGGGCAGTTGTTGCCGGTTACGGAGCGCACCTCTGCCACGGCGACGTCTGCTCCGCGTTCTACCTCCACGGTCAGGAGGCACTCGGACGGGCAGGTGGTGCAGTTGAACTGCAGCGTTTCGGTCGCATTTGTGCTCATGACGTTACGCCTCCTCAACGGGATCGACGGACAGGACGATTTCGCTGGCACCCAGGTCGAGTGCGCGTTGAATCACCTTTGCCGGCAGTGGGAAGCTTTCCATAACGCTCGGTTTGAACGCGCGGACCTTGCCGGCGAACAGTTCCTCGCCGCCAGCAAGAATGCGCACGCGGGCAGCATCGACCGGTCGGCGCACGCGGAAGTTGAGCTTGGTAAGCGCCACGGCCGTAATGCGTCCCGGCAGCGCGTAGCCCGCAATGCCGGCAGGGGAGACCGTTAACTCGCGGCCCGTGCCCGAAGCGCTCGCCCCGGCGTCGCCGCCCAACGCCCACGCCGCCGCGGCTGCACCGGCGCGCTCGGACTCGGTCGTCACGTTGTCGGCCAGGTCGTGCACGTGCAGCACGTTGCCGCAGGCAAAGATGCCCGGCACGCCCGTCTGCAAGCTCTGGTCCACCACGGCGCCGCGCGTGCGCGGGTCAAGCTCCACGCCTGCGGCAACCGAAAGCTCGTTCTCGGGAATCAATCCCACCGAAAGTAGCAGTGTGTTGCACGGAACAATGCGCTCGGTCCCCGGAATGGGCGCCAGGTGCTCGTCGACCTGGCTCACCTCGACGGCCTCCACACGGTCGTGCCCGATCACGCGCGTGACGGTGGTAGACAGGTGCAGCGGAATGCCAAAGTCGTCCAGACAGTTCTTAACATTGCGGCGCAGTCCGTTGGCGTACGGCATGAGCTCGTACACGCCCTCGACGGAAATCCCCTCGAGCGTGCAGCGGCGCGCCATGATAAGCCCGATGTCGCCCGAGCCCAAAATGACGGCGCGCGAGCCGGGCTTGAGGTTTTCGATATTGATGTATCTCTGCGCCAAGCCGGCCGTAAACACGCCGGCGGGACGGCTACCGGGGATCTTGATTTCGCTGCGGGTGCGCTCACGGCAACCCATGGCAAGAACGACCGCGCGCCCGGTGAGCTGCAGCATACCGGAGGGATTCATGAGCGTGACGGTGTGGAGTGAGGCGTCTTCCGTGGACGCGCCCGAATCAATTCCAAGCACCATGCTGTCCAAGAACAGCGCAATGTCGGTCGCGCGCACCTGGTCGATAAAACGCTGTGCATACTCGGGGCCGGTGAGCTCCTGCTTAAAGTGCGAAAGGCCAAAACCGGGGTGGATGCACTGGCGCAGGATACCGCCCAGATGCTGCTCACGCTCCACGATGGCCACGCGCGCGTCGGCCTTGTGCGCGGCAAGCGCGGCTGCCATGCCGGCAGGTCCGCCGCCGATAACGACCACGTCGAAGGCCTGCGTTGCCACGGCCTCAACGGCATCGCTATCAATCGCGCTCGATTTGAATTTCGCCATCCTAACGCACCCCCTTCAGCGGTCCCTCAACCAGCCAAGATCCGGTGTCCTCCAGTAATACCTCGCTGGGGTCGCAGCCCAGCTCTCGGGCAAGAATCGCCACCACACGGCTCTGGCAAAAGCCGCTTTGGCATCGACCCATGCCGGCGCGGCAGCGGCGCTTGACGCCCTCGACCGAAACCGCGCCCGGGCGGCGTCGGATCGCGGCCACGATCTCGGCCTCGGGCACCGTCTCGCAGCGGCAGACAATCTGCCCCCACGCGGGATCGGACTCAATGAGTTCTTCCTTGCGCGCCAGCGGTGCGCGGTCAAAGTCGTCCGGCTCGCGGCGAATTGGGTTCCAGTCCGCCCGCTCGTGCAGCTCCACGCCCGCCTCACGCATTACAAGCTCCATGCGCTCGGCAATGGCCGGTGCGCTCGCCACGCCCGGCGACTGGATGCCCGCCGCCTGGAACAGCCCCGGCACCACGGCCGACTGCCCAATAAAGAAGTCGTTCGTTCCCTGAATGACCGGACGCCCGCCGGCAAACGTGCGCACCACGCGGTGCGTATCCAGATCGGGCACCAGCTTGCGCGCGCCGCTCAGCAGCGCGTTCACATCGCTCGCATAGGTCTGCGTGTCGCCCGGCTCGCGCACGGCGGCCGTCGCGGTGATCGCGGTGTTGCCGTGCACGGTGCCCGTCACGATAACGCCCTTCGACACCGGCGTCGGCACGGGGTAGAGCGGCATGAGCGTGCGCGGCTCCTTATCCAGCACCACGATGTTGCCCTGACGCCAGACCATCTGAAACTCCTCGGCGCCCGCCATATGCGAGATGTCCGCGGCGCCGTTGCCCGCGGCGTTGATCAGGTAGCGGCAGCGCACGTCTCCGGCGGGCGTCGCCAGCGTAAAGCGCGCGTCGTCGCCCGAGCCCGCAACTTCAATCGCCTCCACGGGTGCGGAGCGCATAAACGTCACCCCGTTGGCGACGGCGTTCTCCAGCGCGGCGATGGCAACCTCAAACGGATCGACAAACCCAGTTGATAGGCACCACAACGCGCACGCTGCATCGGCACTGGCGCGCGGCTCTAATTCGTGGATGCGCTCGGGGCCGATAATCGACAGCTCGGGCACACCGTTGGCCAGGCCGTTGCACCGCAGCTGCTCCAGTTGTGCGCGGTCCTCGTCGTTAAAGCCCAACACCATCGACCCGGTGCGGCGGAACAGAAAGCCCAGCTCCTGCGCCCACGTACCGTACAACTCGCAGCCACGGGCGTTGACCTGCGCCTTTACGGCGCCCGGCGCCGGATCGTAGCCGGCGTGCACCAGGCCGCCGTTGGCCTTCGACGCGCCCAACGCAATATCGTTAGCCGCCTCGACTACGCAAATGGACAGGTCAAACCGCGCGAGCTGCCGCGCGATGGCGCATCCGGTGATGCCCGCGCCGATAATCGTGATATCAAACGTTTCGCTCACAGTGCCTCCCAGACAAGTTGACAGGCTGTCAATAAAACCATCCTACGGTCTGCACACTCCCAGTGCGGCGGCAATGCGGCGAACAGCCCCGCAATACCCGCCAACGGCAGGCGAGGGGAGACCCGGCACGGATGTTGGCCTCGTCTGCCGACAGCTACGGCAACCGTTCGTCTTGATCTGTAACAGTAAGAGAGGAATTACGGTCCTACGTGTTACAGATCGAGATTGAAGTCGGGGAGGGACCCCTGTGTCTCGATCTGTAACATTTAGGACCGGATTCCGCTCCTAACTGTTACAGATTGAGATGTTTGTGTCCGCACCAGCCCCGCCCCTAGCCGTGGTCCCATATAAACAACCCCGTGGTAAACTTGACCGGACTGTTAATATTCCGAAAGGTACCCGTAATGTCCAAGTACATCTCCGAGCTCATGTCGCCGCAGCTTATGGGCGTCGTCTATGCCTTCGTTGGCTTTATCATCGCCCTGTATGTGCTGTCGGTCGTCTATGTGTTCATCGACGCTCGCCGCCGCGGCGCCAGCGCCTACGTGGCATGGGGCATCATCGCCCTCATCCCGTTTGTAGGCCTCATCGCCTACCTGGTCCTGCGCCCGCACTCTTACGCGTCCGACCGCGAGGAGCAGGAGCTGGACATGGCCCTGCGCGAGCGCCAGCTTGCCCAGTACGGCACCTGCCCGCAGTGCGGTGCGCCCATCGAGAGGACTTCGTCGTCTGCCCGGTGTGCGATACCCAGGTTCGCAACGTGTGTCCCAGCTGCCATCGCCCGCTCGATGCGCACTGGAAGGTCTGCCCCTATTGCCGAACTCGTATCCAATAACGCATCCATCGCCGGGCCGGCCGCAAGCCACAGGCACGCCGCAAGCCACGCGCGCCCCACGCCCCGCGCCCACACGATGAAGCATGCGTAGAAAATCGCCCGCCGTGCCATTAAGGTGCGGCGGGCGCTTGTATACCAAGGCAACCTGCCTATAATGATGCAAGTCAAAAACGCCGAGCGCATCGCACGCACTTGCATCAGGCATCCGAGAGGAGAAAACATACCCATGAAGGCACTCTACAATGACGGTTCGGTGGCCGAGCTCCCGCAGGACGAGGTCACGCACGTCATCCGCCACTCTGCCGCGCACATCATGGCGCAGGCCATCAAGCGTCTCTATCCCGAGGCCGACTTTGCCTACGGCCCCGCGACCGACAACGGTTTTTACTACGACGTCGACCTGCCCGAGGGCGTCAAGATCAGCGAGGACGATTTCCCCGCGATCGAGGCCGAGATGAAGAAGATCGTCAAGGAGAACCTCAAGTTCTCCGTGTACGAGAAGCCCCGCGCCGAGGCCATCGCCCTTATGGAGGAGCGCGGCGAGAAGTACAAGGTCGAGCACATCGGCGACCTGGACGACGACGCCCGCATCACCTTCTACCAGCAGGGCGACTACATCGACATGTGCGTCGGTCCCCACATCTGCTACACCAAGGCCCTTAAGGCCTTTAAGCTCACCGGCGTCTCGGGCGCCTACTGGAAGGGCGACAAGGACAACAAGATGCTCACCCGCATCAACGGCGTCGCCTTTGCCACCAAGGAGGAGCTCGACGAGCACATGCATATGCTCGAGGAGGCCAAGAAGCGCGACCACCGCAAGATCGGCCGCGAGATGGACCTCTTTATGATGCGCGACGAGGCCCCCGGCTTCCCGTTCTTCCTGCCCAACGGCATGATCCTTAAGAACACGCTGCTGGACTACTGGCGCGAGATCCACCACAAGGCCGGCTACGTGGAGATCTCCACGCCGCTCATCATGAACAAGCAGCTGTGGAAGACCTCGGGCCACTGGGACCACTACAAGGACAACATGTACTCCACCGTCATCGATGACGAAGAGTACTGCATTAAGCCCATGAACTGCCCGGGCGGCGTGCTGGTGTACGCCTCCAAGCCGCACTCCTATCGCGAGCTGCCCATCCGCGCCGGCGAGATTGGCCTGGTGCACCGCCACGAGCTGCGCGGCGCCCTGCACGGCCTGTTCCGCGTGCGCTGCTTTAACCAGGACGACGCCCACCTGTTTGTGCGTCCCGACCAGCTGACCGACGAGATCGTGGGCGTGGTTAACCTCATTGATTCCGTGTACCAAAAGTTTGGCTTTAAGTATCACGTTGAGCTTTCCACCCGCCCCGAGGACTCCATGGGCTCGGACGAGGACTGGGCTCGCGCCGAGGAGGGCCTGCGCACCGCTCTGGAGAAGCTGGGCATGGACTACGAGGTCAACGAGGGCGACGGCGCCTTCTACGGCCCCAAGATCGACTTCCACCTGGAGGACTCGCTCGGCCGTACCTGGCAGTGCGGTACCGTCCAGCTCGACTTCCAGATGCCGCTCAACTTTGACCTGGAGTACGTGGACGCCGACGGCACCAAGAAGCGTCCCATCATGCTGCATCGCGTGTGCTTTGGCTCCATCGAGCGCTTTATCGGTATTCTGATTGAGCACTTTGCGGGCAAGTTCCCCACCTGGCTGGCTCCCGTTCAGGTCAAGGCGCTGCCTGTCTCCGAGAAGAGCCGCGACTACGCCCACGAGGTGTGCGCCAAGCTGGAGGAGGCCGGTATTCGCGTGGTCTGCGACGACCGCGACGAGAAGATCGGCTACAAGATCCGCGAGGCCCGCAGCATCGACCGCGTGCCCTACATGCTCATCCTGGGCGAGAAGGAGGTCGAGGCCGGCAACATCTCCGTCCGCGATCGCTCTAACGAGACCGTTCAGATGAGCGTTGACGAGTTTGTGGCCAAGGTGCTCGAGGAGATCAAGACTCGCGCCTAGCACAAACAATACAAGAATTAACAAAGGCGATCGTCCTTTGGGCGGTCGCCTTTTTGTTGTCTATAGAAGAAAAGCCGCTGGTTAGAGCGGCTTTTTTGTTGTGCAAAAAGGTACAGGTTTTTGTAGAGGCGTATGGAGATGCACCCATTCGCGGCGCATTTTGTGCAATCTGGGAAAACGCGAGCAGTTTGCTCGTATAATGAGCAACGTCGAAAGATACAAAAACCTGTACTTTTGCGACTGCGCCTAGCTGCGAGCGAGAAGCCTGTTCTTAACGCCCCTGCATTCGCGTGCGTCGCGGAGCAAGAAAAGGGGGCGAGAGATGGAACAGACGATGCGGCGCCAAGAGCAGTTGCCCGGCGCCTTTGGTGGCGCTACTGCCAGCAGCCAGCACGGCCGCGTCCGCTGGTATCTGGTCCACACCCCCAATGGTAAAGAGCGCGAGACCTGCGAAAAGGTCCGTCGTATTATCCCGCACGAGCTGATGCAGGACGCTTTTGTGATGCAAAAGGAGTTCTGGTTTAAGCGGGACGGTGCCTGGTCGCTTCAAACCAAACCTATGTACAAGGAATACTTCTTCGTCGCCACGCGCGATGCCGCCCTGCTCGACAAGGCTTTGGCCCAGTTGAGCTTTGGCTGCCGCATTGCCGGTAGCAAGGAGCGGGCCTATGCGCCCATGCCGGACGATGCGCAGGACTGGTACCGCAGCGTGCTCGACGACAGCGGCGTGGTGCGCAACAGCGTCGCCCGAATAGAAGACGGCGTGCTGCACATAGAGCAGGGACCCTTGGTGGGGCAAGAGGCCCGTGTAAAGAAGATCGACCGTCATAAGCGCTGGTGCCTGGTAGACGTGGGCGAAGGCGACTCCGCTTTTAGGGAGCTGCTTGCGCTCGACGTGCCCAGCAAAACGTAAGGGAGACGTTGCGCTGGTAATTCATTCGTTATTTGAATTCATCGATGGGGGGGGGTGTCCCTGGGAACAGGGACGTGGATTTGAACTTGACTACTAAAGAAGTGACAGGGCAAAACGCGCCGGTGGGGGCCGTGCTGGTCGCCCAGGCCATGAGCGGCGACGACGCGAGCATGCGCTACAAGGGCATGCAGGCCGTGAAGGACTGGGACCGCACGCGCCTGGGCTACCGCGCCGTAAAGCGCGTGTTCGACATTGTGTTCAGCGGCTGCGTTCTGGCCGTCATCGCCATTCCGAGTCTGGTGCTCGCCGCGGCCATCCGCCTGGAGAGCGAGGGCAACCCGTTCTACAGCCAGATCCGCGTGGGCCAGACCCGCCCCGATGGCAGCCTGACCACGTTCCGCATGTGGAAGTTCCGCTCTATGTACAGGGATGCCGACGAGCGTCTCGCTGAGCTCAAGGAGCAAAACGAGATCGCCGGCGCCATGTTCAAGATGAAGGAGGACCCGCGCGTCACCAAGATTGGGAAGTTCATCCGCAAGCACTCCATCGATGAGTTCCCGCAGTTCCTGAACGTGTTTCTGGGCCAGATGTCCGTCGTGGGCCCGCGCCCGCCGCTGCCCAACGAGGTGGCCGAGTATACAGAATTCGACCTGCAGCGTCTGGCGGTTAAGCCCGGGATCACCGGCTGGTGGCAGGTCACGGACCGCAACGATACCGACTTCGACGGCATGGTTCGACGTGATCTCGAGTACATCGCCAAACGCGGTCCCATCACGGACCTGAAGATTGTTCTCCTCACGGTCGTTGAGGTCTTTACCGGTGGCGGTGCTTGCTAAATGGCTGAACCGATTAGAGTAGCTCAGGTTGTTGGCAAGATGGTTGGCGGCGGCGTCGAGGCCGTCGTCATGAATTACTACCGCCATATTGATCGCAGCAAAGTGCAGTTCGATTTTCTTGTCGATTCCGATTCGACGCTTGTTCCCCGCGAGGAGATTGAATCTTTAGGTGGCAGGGTTTTTGAGATTCCTCCCTACCAGCATGTTGTCGAATACCAGCGAGAGCTTCAGCGCCTCTTTAAGGAAGAGAACTGGAAGATTGTGCACAGCCATATCAATGCGCTTTCCGTCTTTCCGCTTCGCGCTGCTAAGAAGGCGGGCATACCTGTGCGTATAGCCCACAGCCACTCTACAAGCGGAAAGGGGGAGTTTGCTAAAAATGTCATCAAAGGCTCTTTGAAGCTGTTCTCAACAAGGTATCCGACTGATTTGGCAGCCTGCACCGAGCATGCTGGAAAATGGCTGTTCGGTTCATCCCGTTTTACTGTTTTTAATAATGCTATCGATTTGAACAACTTTTCTTTCAATCGATCGATTAGGGACGAGCGACGTGCTCAGCTCGGAGCGAAGGACGATACGCTGGTATTGGGGAATATCGGTAGGTTCATCTCTCAGAAGAACCAGTTGTTTTTGCTTTGATGTTTTCAAGGCAGTGCATGCTCAGAATCCTGATTCCATCCTTGTCGTCTGCGGCGATGGAAAACTGAGACCTCAAGCGGAGGAAAAGGCATGCTCACTTGGCATTGCCTCGGCGGTGCGTTTTCTCGGCCAGATTTCTGATGTGCAGGACGTCTATCAGTCGCTCGATTTATTCGTGCTCCCCAGCCTGTACGAGGGCCTCGGAATGGTCGCGATTGAGGCCCAGGCTTCCGGTCTCCCGTGCATCTGCTCTGAAAGGGTCCCCAACGATGTTGCGTTATCCAGTCGGTGCAGCTTCCTTCCGTTGAGTATGGGCGTCGAGGGGTGGTCCAACGCGATCCTTGCCGCCCGCAGGGATGTCTTTGATCGCTCCGATCCTCATTCATCTCCGGGGTTTGAATCTTATGACATCTTTAAGGCGGCGCCCAAGCTTGAAGAGTACTACCTGAAGCTATTTGAAACGGTGAATTAATGAAAATCTGTATTTTAACGTGGCTCCATAACCAAAATTTCGGCACGTTGCTCCAGGCTTATGCTCTGCAGCAGTTCTTGAAGTCCGAGGGTCATGATGTTGTTGACGCCGACTATCTCCCCTGCGTCAAAGAAAAGCTACTGAACTGGGCGATCAACCGAAATTCCTTCGATTTGTTTGCCGGTAAAGCACATGAGCTGCTCAATCGTAAGAAGGAGCATGACGACTTCGGTTCCTCGACCGCTGATTGTTTTCAATCGCTTTTTAAGCCAGAATATCGTTACTACTGAACGGATTACCGATACAGACGGACTGGTCGGCTTGCGGGGGAAATACGATGCGTACGTCTGTGGATCGGATCAGATTTGGTCGCCATATCTTTTGAACAGGAATTTCTATCTCTCCTTTCTGAGCGACAGTGATAAGCGAATCGCGTATGCGCCCAGCTCGGTGTTACGAACACCACAGAGAGGAAGAAGAGGATCATTGCTAATCTTCTTAAATCTTTTCAGTTCCGTATCTGTTCGCGAAGATGCCGGTGCGGATTTTGTCGAATCACTCGGTCTTGAGCGTCCCTCACAGGTCGTGGACCCTGTCCTGCTTCTGTCGAAGGAGGACTGGGCCCCTCTTATTGACGGAAAATGTCCTGAGCCCGGTAAAATTGTCTGCTACTTTCTTGGGGATAGGCCGTTTTACAGGAAAGCGGTCGAATCGATTTCGAAGGAGCTCGGCTGCGAAGTTGTGACGCTTGTTGGTTCAGGTAAAAATGCAGTCGACGAGGAGCTTAATCCACGCTACGGGCTTGGTCCCGATGAATGGCTCGCGTATTTGGCGAGTGCGCGGTTCGTGCTGACCGATTCGTTGCACGGTACGCTATTCTCCCAAATCTTTCGCAAGGGCTATTACTGCTTCAAGCGATTTGAGGAGACCGACAGACGCTCTCAGAATTCCCGAGTCGAGAGCCTCGCGAGGCTCTCGAACACTGAAGATCGCCTACTCGATGGCTATGAAAGCCACATGCATGCTACTGAAATCGAGGGGTATGAAAGACGTCTGTCGGATGTGGAGTCACTCATCTCGTTCTCGAAAAATTGGCTCTTGGATGCTCTCGAACAATAGGGGGAGTCAGCTTGAACAAAAACATCGCCATAATTTCTCATCAAGCCTGTTTTGGATGCGGAGCATGTGCGGCCAAATGCCCTTTTTCGGCTATTGAAATGCATCCTTCGCCCGATGGTTTTGATTATCCCGTGGTGGATGCAGCCAAATGCACTTCCTGTGGCCTATGCCTGCGCTCCTGTCCGGCGGAAAACCGAGTTGATGCGGACTCGGAGGTCATTCGCGCCGCTGTTTTGCAGAGTGGTGATTCTGACGAGCTCGCGCAGAGTTCGTCCGGCGGCGTCTTCTCTCTTCTCGCGACGCGGGTTCTTGAGAAAGGTGGGCGTGTTTACGGCGCCGCTTGGGACGGTGTTGATTGCGTTAGGCATATCGGTATATCCGATCTTGCCGATATTGCGCTCCTTCAAAAGTCCAAATATGTCCAGAGCGATGCGAGTGAATCGTACCCCGATGTGCTCAACGATCTGAAATCCGGCAAGCATGTACTGTTTAGCGGTACTCCCTGCCAGGTTTCCGCGCTGCTTCTCTATTTGGGTAAGCCGATGGATGGGCTGACAACCGTCAGCGTTGTTTGCCACGGTGTACCAAGCTCTTCCATGTTTCGTTCCTATGTTGACTGGCTTGAGCTTCGGGAGAAGTCCGATGTCACCGCACTGACTTTTAGAGATAAATCGAAATTCGGTTGGGGCCATAACATAAAGATTGAGTTGTCCGACGGCAGGATTATAAAGAGGCCCGCCGCATTCGACCCGTTTTATGGGTCCTATATCAAAGGCATGATCAGCAGATCGTCTTGCTATAGTTGTCCCTTCAGAGGGTGCGACAGTCCCGCTGACATTATCCTCGGCGACTCCTGGCGTTCTGAGTCAGCCCGAGACTGCGTGTATCCTGAGAAGGGCATTTCAGCCGTTATCGTGAAGACCGAGCGCGGCGCCAAGCTGATTGATGAGATAGTCGATTGCGTTGCCTATTCTAACAACGACGTCGCAGCGGATGACGTGCTCCTGCATGAAGACCCTAATAAGCGTTCAGGACTTGAAGAGAGGCGCGATGCGGTCATCGCTCAGTATGAGGCACTGGGGTCGGGGATCTTTGATTCTGTCTTGGTTCCCAAAGTGAGCCTTTTCGACCGTGTGAAAAAAAATGCTTCCGCCGTCGATGCGGTTGGGCGTAAAACGTTTGGCCCGATCCATTATACCTGGGAACGCGCATGAGTAGCCTTACCACAGCGATTACGATTTGCGACCGTCCCCATATCGGGGGTGGAGCTTCAAAAATCGCAATCGAGACAGCTTCGGCATTGGCAAAGATGGGGCTTAACAGCTATTTCTTCTCAGCGCTGGGAGATCCCGATCCGGCTTTGGTCGAATCGGGGGTTATTTGCGTTAATTGCGGGCAGGGCGACGTCTTGAACGGTGGCGTCTCTGGTGCTGTTCAGGGCATCTGGAACCGACGCTCGGAAACGGCGCTGGATGATTTGCTCAATCAGCTTGACCCAGAAACGGCGGTCGTTCATGTGCATTCTTGGACGCACTCCCTTTCTCCCTCTATATTCAGGGCAATAGAGCGACGGGGCTTCAAATGTCTCATTACTGCCCATGAGTACTTCCTTGTTTGCTCTAACGGTGGGCTCTACGACTATGTGAATCATTGTAACTGCGGAATCGCTCCCGGTTCTCCGAAGTGCCTGCTGCACAACTGTGACAAGCGCTCGTATGCCCAAAAATTGTACCGGTCCGTTCGTTTCTCCGTGCAGAACCATGTCTTAGGCTCGCTTCGCCCGGCGGTCGCCTTTGTCTCCGACTCCAGCCGTCGATTGATCGAACCTCATCTAGCGTGGAATTCTGAACGGTATGACTGCTTAAACTATGTTGATGCGGCTAAGTTTCAAGATGATTCCGAAGGAGATTCTTCGGCATACCTATTCGTCGGCCGCTTAAGTCCAGAGAAAGGCTGTGACTTGTTTTGCGAAGCGGCCTGTCGGGCGGGCGTGAATGCGATCGTCATTGGCGACGGTACCGAATTGAAGAGGTTGTCGGATAGCTATCCAGATATCAGATTCATGGGCTCCTTGCCTCATGATGAAGTTCTTTCCGTCATGAAACAATCTCGCGCTATCGTCATGCCTTCTGTTTGCCGAGAGACGTTCGGGCTCGTCGCTTATGAAGCAATGATTGCCGCCGGCCTGCCATGTATTGTTTCGGATGTCGGCGATGCTGCCTCCTTTGTGATGTCAAAAGGTCTCGGCGAGATCTTCAACGCAGGTAGTGTGGAGTCGCTATCTGACGCAATGGTCAATATGCTCGAGCCTGATGTTTACTCGCGTTACAGGGAGGCAGTTGAGAAGGCGGACTTTAGCCATCTCAAAAAGATCGCGTATGTTGAACGTCTTATCGGTATTTACGATCAACTAATGGTTGAGCTTTAATTGGATGAAGGTTTTTAATGGTTACGGTTGTGATGTCAGTTTACAACGGCACGCGATATCTTACTGAGCAGCTAGATAGCTTAAGACTTCAGACAGTGTCTCCGGACCGAGTGCTAATCGCGGATGATTGCTCGACGGATGGCTCGTTCGATCTTATTTGCAGATACATCGAGAAATACAGTCTCAGTAATTGGACCCTCAGCAGAAACTGTTCGAATTTCGGCTGGCGCAAAAGTTTCAAGGCACTTCTCGACCTTGCGTCTAAAACGACTGTATCGTATTTCCGTGTGATCAGGACGATATCTGGGATTTGGATAAAATCGCTGTGATGTCCTCGATTCTCCAGAAGGATCCTTCGATTGACGTCCTATGCTGTGCCGTCGAGCCGTTTTATGAAGATGGCGGTAAAAAAGTAAGAGTATATGGTGCAGTTGATAATGCCAAATCTGTTGATGATTTGGATGCTCCGTCTTTTGACGAAAGTTTATGGCAGTACGTCGACCTGGATGCTCATATGCTGTTAAATCGAACTTTATTAGAGAAATCTTGCCATATTGGCAGGATGATTTTGCGCATGACGGAATGCTGTGGCGATTCTCTTTGTTGAAGGGAACCCTCAGGCTCTTGAATCGGCCCTTGATTCGATTCCGTAGACATGACTCTAATGCAACCGAGATGCGTTACCTTGATAAGAGATCTCGTATTGGTGAGATAGAGATGTGTCTGAGGTTTTCTAATGCTTTAGAAGAATACTGCAGTAGCAATCCTGGTGATTATCGTGGTTCTTCTACACATATAGAACATT
>ENA-OQKI01000158-OQKI01000158.1-human-gut-metagenome-genome-assembly--contig:-NODE-158-length-15828-cov-2.619451_pt1 | contig 15828 bp, 20 predicted proteins | sample MGYA00242778_ERZ504798 | MGnify/ENA primary metagenome ERZ504798 (study PRJEB26092, sample SAMD00036414) | human gut metagenome | host: Homo sapiens | study: EMG produced TPA metagenomics assembly of... | reverse complement strand
ATTCTTGAGACAAGTAAGAAAGTTCAGGAGAAAGTAAAATCATCCATAGAGAATATGACAGGTCTTGAGGTTGCAGATGTTAATATTCATATTGCCAGTGTAGATATGGAGAACGAAAAAGGAAAGTAACCCTTTCCTTTTTGTGTACTTAAGAGATATTTAGAAAGGAAAGCTGTTTATACAGCAAAAATTATGCGAAGAAGAGAGCAGAGAGAACATATTTTTAAACTGCTGTTCATGACACAGTTTAATTCAGAAGATGAAATGTCAGATCAGGTGTCCATGTATTTTGAGACACTTGGAGAGCTGGAAGAGAAGGACCAGGAGGCAATGCAGGCGAAGTATCAGAAGATCCTGGAGAAGCTTGACGAGATCGACCAGATCCTCAACGACTACAGCCGTGGATGGAAGACAAGCCGTATGAGCAGAGTCGACCTGACAGCACTCCGTCTGGCAGTATATGAGATGGAATATGATGCAGACGTACCGACAGGAGTAGCTATCAATGAAGCGGTGGAACTCGCCAAAAGATTTGGCGGAGATGCTTCCGGTTCTTTTGTAAATGGAGTACTGGGTAAGATCGCATCTGAGAAGGATGAGAAGAAAAACGAGGAGGAGACTGCTGATACAGAAGAGAAGTCAGCAGGAGCCCCGGAAGAGAACGCATGAGAAACGTCTATTCTGTCGGTCAGGTAAACCATTATGTCAAAAATATGTTTACCCAGGATTACTTTCTCCGGAAAGTCTATGTAAAGGGAGAAGTATCCAACTGTAAATACCATACCAGCGGACATATTTATTTTTCTTTGAAAGATGAAACAGGCACATTAAGCTGTGTGATGTTTGCGGGACACCGCAGGGGTCTTGCTTTTCGTATGAAGGACGGGGATAAGGTAGTCGCAGGCGGAATTGTAGACGTATATGAGAGAGACGGGCGTTATCAGCTTTATGCAAAAGAGATCACACTGGAGGGTGCTGGTGCCCTCTATGAGCGGTATCTGGCACTGAAACAGGAACTTGAGGATATGGGGATGTTTGCCCAGGAATATAAGCAGCCCATTCCTCATTTTATTCATACCCTTGGTGTGGTGACAGCACCTACTGGGGCAGCAGTACAGGATATCCGCAATATTGCAGGCAGAAGGAATCCCTATCTGCAGGTGATCCTTTATCCGGCACTTGTGCAGGGAGAGGGTGCGGCTAATAGCATAGTGAAGGGCATACAGACATTGGATGCGATGGAATCTTGATGTGATAATAGTCGGCAGAGGCGGAGGCTCCATAGAGGAGTTTATGGGGCCTTTAATGAGGAGATTGTGGCGAGAGCCATATTTGAACTGCCGCACGCCAATCATCTCGGCAGTAGGTCATGAGACAGACTGGACGATAGCGGATTTTGTGTCAGACAGGAGAGCACCCACACCTTCAGCGGCTGCAGAGCTTGCAGTCAGTGACTACAGACAGACGTTAGAGCGCCTTGACAATCTGCGCCGCAGGATGGACAGAAATCTGACAGGCCGGATTGATTTTTTCAGGGAAAAGCTGTCACATATTAAAACAAGACTTAATTTCCTTAGTCCACAGAATAAACTAAATGAGAATAAAAGGCGTCTGGCAGATATCGAGGATGCACTTGAAAGGATTATGAAGCAGAGGCTTTCGGATTGCAGACAGCGTCTGGCACTGCTTTCAGGTACACTGGATGCATATTCACCGGCAAAAAAGCTGGCACAGGGCTATGCGTATGTCGAGGTGGAAAAGAAGGGGGCACTGCACAGTGTATCCGATATCAATGCAGGCGATGACATAAATATATATCTGATAGACGGTCATGCAAGGACCGTAGTTTCGGAGGTTATTAACGATGAACAAAGAAAATGAAAAAACACTGACACTCGAGGAGCGCTTTGCACACTTAGAGCAGATAGTGGCGAGGATGGAGGATGCGGATGTATCCCTGGATGAGGCCTTTGAGCTCTACAAAAAGGGGCTTGATGAGGTAAAGAGTGCCAATGATATGGTACAGGGCATGGAAAAGGCCATGCTTGTGCTAAACAGCGACGGACAACTGGAGGAATTCTGATGAGCTTAAATGGAAATTTAAATAAGTCACAATTCATGGAAGAGCTGCAGCAAAAGGTAGAGCATATTAACGGCGTGCTTGAGAAGTTTCTTCCCGCTGAGGAGGGACAGCAGAGGATTATTTTTGAGGTCCATGAACTATAGTGTGAGAGCCGGTGGAAAGAGGCTTCGTCCTATCCTCATGGAAGAGACATACCATATGTTTGGCGGAAGCAGTGCAGTGATTGAGCCATTTATGGCAGCAATCGAGATGATACACACATATTCGCTGGTGCATGATGACCTGCCTGCCATGGACAATGATGAGTACAGGCGTGGAAAGAAGACTACACATGCTGTGTACGGTGAGGCTATGGGCATTCTTGCGGGTGATGCACTTTTAAACATGGCATATGAGACCGCAGCAAAGGCTTTTGACATGGAAGTGACCGATGCGCGTGTGGCAAGGGCATTTACAGTGCTTGCAAAAAAAGCAGGCGTGTATGGCATGGTCGGAGGACAGGTGGTTGATGTGGAAAGCGAGAAATCCGATGACTGTCCTATCACAAGGGAAAAGCTTGACTTTATCTACAGGCTTAAAACAGGCGCACTTATAGAGAGCTCGATGATGATAGGCGCAATCCTTGCAGGGGCATCGTCTGATGAGGTATCACGCGTGGAGCAGATAGCGGCAAAGCTGGGGCTTGCGTTTCAGATACAGGATGATGTGCTTGATGTCACAAGTACACTTGAGGTGCTTGGAAAGCCGGTAGGCAGTGACGAGAAAAATAATAAAGCGACATATGTCACATTTGAGGGATTGGATAAAGCGGTTTCTGATGTGGAGCGCATCTCCAAGGAGGCAGAGGAGCAGCTTGATGATTTGGGATACGACGATGCATTTCTTAAGGAGCTATTTGAATATTTGATCCATCGGGAGAATAGGATGGTTTTAGAAAGATACAAAGGAAAATGAATATAAAAAACTGACACCTGAGGAGCTTGAGCTGTTAAGGATGAAATCAGGCAGTTTCTTATAGAGAGCATATCGGTGACAGGAGGTCATCTGGCATCAAACCTCGGAGTTGTGGAGCTTACCATGGCGCTGCATCTGTGCTTTAATCTGCCGAAGGATAAGATAGTGTGGGATGTAGGGCATCAGTCGTACACACACAAGATACTCACCGGCAGAAAGGATGGATTTTCATCGCTCAGACAGTATGGAGGCATGAGCGGTTTCCCAAAGGCGGATGAGAGCGACTGTGACTGCTTTAATACAGGACACAGCTCCACATCTATCTCAGCGGGACTTGGGCTTGCGACAGCCAGACAGGTGACAGGAGAGGACTACCACGTGGTTTCAGTCATCGGAGACGGTGCGCTGACTGGAGGCATGGCTTATGAGGCGCTCAACAACGCTTCAAGCGTGAAGGGCAATTTTATTATAGTGTTAAACGACAACAATATGTCGATTTCAGAGAACGTCGGGGGCATCAGCCAGTATCTTTCAGGCTTTCGCACAGCGGATGCATACAGGGATTTAAAGAATAATGTTATGAATTCCCTTAACCATATACCGATCTACGGAGAGCGTATGGTAAAGCATATCAGGAATACAAAGAGCAGCATAAAGCAGCTTTTTATTCCGGGTATGTTCTTTGAGGAGATGGGCATCATCTATTTGGGACCTGTGGATGGCAGTGATATAAAGGAAATGTGCCGTGTGTTTGATGAGGCAAAGCGTGTGGATGGTCCGGTGCTTGTGCATGTGCTCACGAAAAAAGGAGCAGGCTATGGCCCGGCTGAGCGTTATCCTTCTAGATTTCACGGTGCAGAGCCGTTTGTTATAGAGACAGGGCTTCCAAAGAATAAGCGCACGAAGGCCAATTACACAGATGTTTTCTCAACAGTCATGAAGAAGCTGGGTGAGAGAAATCCAAAGGTGGTTGCGATAACAGCTGCCATGGCAGAAGGAACAGGGCTTCGCAGATTCCACCGCAATTTCCCGGATAGGTTTTTTGATGTGGGAATAGCCGAGGCACATGCCACGACCTTTGCGGCAGGTCTTGCAAAGTCAGGACTTATCCCGGTATTTGCGGTGTACTCGTCATTTTTACAAAGGGCGTTTGACCAGATACTTCACGATGTGTGCATACAGAATCTGCATGTCATCTTTGCAATCGACAGGGCAGGGCTTGTAGGCAGTGACGGAGAGACACATCAGGGAATATTTGACATATCATATCTGTCGGTCATCCCGAATATGACAATCATGGCTCCGAAGAATAAGTGGGAGCTGTCTGATATGATGAAGTTTGCAGTGGCATATGACGGTCCGATTGCACTCAGATATCCAAGAGGGGCAGCCTATGACGGCCTTAAGGAAATCAGACAGCCGATAGAGCTTGCAAAGAGTGAGCTGATCAGAAAAGGAAGCACGGTGGCTATCATGGCACTCGGCAGTATGGTAAAGACTGCCGTTGATGTAGTAAAGCTGCTTGAGGCAGAGGGAATTACTGCTACACTTATCAATGCGCGTTTTGCAATGCCTTTTGATAAGGAAGCAATTAAGGAACTGCCGGCTGAACACAGCCTGCTTGTGACCATGGAGGAAAACGTGCAAAGCGGCGGCTTTGGTGAGCATGTGACGGAGTATGTCAAGACTAACGGCATTGCTCTTGAGGTGCTAAATATTGCACTTCCTGACTGCTATGTAGAGCATGGCAATGTCGAGGTGCTCAAAAAGGAGCTGCATGTGGATGCCGAATCGGTGGCTAAGCGCATAATAGCAGCATTATAGATAGAGGTAACATACAGTATGAAAGAAAGATTAGACGTATTACTTGTAAACAGAGGCCTTGCACCATCACGGGAAAAAGCAAAGACCATGATTATGGAAGGCAATGTTTTTGTAAATAACAACCGTGAGGATAAGGCGGGAAGCACATTTCCTGATGACTGCAATATTGAGATTCATGGAAAGACACTGCAGTATGTGAGCCGTGGAGGGCTAAAGCTTGAAAAGGCTATGAAGCACTTTGATATCACGATGGATGGCAAGGTGTGCATGGATATAGGTGCTTCAACAGGCGGTTTTACAGACTGTATGCTTCAAAATGGTGCTAAAAAGGTGTATGCCGTGGATGTCGGATATGGCCAGTTTGCATGGAAGCTGCGTCAGGATGAGCGCGTGGTGTGCATGGAAAAGACCAATATCAGGTATGTGACGCCCAAGGACATAGATGATGAGCTGGATTTTGCATCGGTTGATGTGTCATTCATATCACTTACCAAGGTGTTAGGTCCTGCAAGAGCACTGTTAAAGGACGGTGGCGAGATGGTTTGTCTTATCAAGCCACAGTTTGAGGCAGGCAGGGAAAAGGTAGGTAAAAAGGGCGTGGTCCGTGACAAGAGCGTGCATGAGGAGGTAGTGAACAATATCATATCCTTTGCACTTTCAAATGGATTTAGTGTGTTAGACCTTGAGTATTCGCCAATCAAGGGGCCGGAGGGCAATATAGAGTACCTCGTACATATCAAAAAGACAGATGATCCTATAAAGGAGGAATCAGTGGATATTCATAGTGTGGTCGAGGCCGCGCATGGAGAGCTGGACAGGAAATAGACTATGAAACATTTTGTTGTGATAGCAAATGCCTATAAGGACAGGGATTTTGCACTTACAAATAAAATAGTGGCATACATAGAGCAAAAGGGCGGCACGGCAAAGGGACTTATGAGCAATGTCGAGGCTATATCCGATAACGAGTTTGAGCTTGAGGATATACCACAGGATACGCAGTGTATTCTTGTGCTCGGCGGAGATGGTACACTGATTCGTGCAGCTACAAGGGTGGAGACACTTGAGATTCCGCTTATGGGAGTAAATCTCGGCACACTCGGCTATCTGTGTGAGGTGGAGGAAGCTACGGTATTTGACGCTATTGATTCGCTCATGGCTGATAAATACATGACAGAGGATCGTATTATGCTCACAGGGCATAAAAGAGGCAGTGAGACCTCGAGAGTTGCATTAAATGATATAGTCATCCATAGAAAGGGTAATTTGCAGATATTAAGCCTCAATGTGTATGTAAACGGTGAGTTTTTAAACAATTACCATGCCGACGGCATCATTGTTGCGACTCCAACAGGCTCTACAGGCTACAGTATGTCGGCGGGAGGTCCGATTGTGGATCCGAAGGGTGATATGATACTGCTCACACCGAACAATGCTCACAATCTTACGTCAAAGAGCATTGTGCTTTCAGGCGATGATGAGATAGAGATAGAGATTCTAAGCCGCAGGGAGCAAAACGATGAGCTGGCGTGTGTCAGCTATGATGGCGACACCGCGGCAGAGCTGGCTGTGGGAGACCGTTTTGTTATTTCAAAGGCAGCCAATCATACAAAGATCTGCAAGCTCCACCAGAGAAGCTTTTTGGAGATACTCCGCAAAAAGATGGGAAATTATTCATAACACAGATAAGGATTGTTATAATGAATAGTTACAAATAATATTTATGAGGTGGCAGGACATGAAAACAAACAGACAATCCAAGATAATTGAGATAATCCAAAAGAATGAGGTAGAGACGCAGGATGAGCTGTCTGCGCTTCTTGAAAAAGATGGTTTTCGCGTGACTCAGGCCACAGTATCCAGGGATATCAGGGAGCTTAAGCTCACGAAAATCCCTACCGCAAGCGGCAGACAGAAGTACGCCGTGATAACGGATGCACCTGAGAATCTCTCAAAGAAATACGAAAGAGTACTCAGAGAGGGCTTTTTGTCAATGGATATGGCACAGAATATCCTCGTTATAAAGACTGTATCGGGAATGGCAAGCGCTGTCTGTGCTGCAATAGATGCCATGAAGATGAGAGAAATCGTCGGTTCGATTGCAGGAGATGACACAATCATGTGTGCAATCCGGACTGTTGATGATACATATGCGGTGATGAAAAAAATCCGCAGAATTGTGGAATAATGTTACATGAATATCAGATTATAGCTGAACTGTAACAGAAAATAACATATATCGTCATGCCTGGGAGAGGAAGGAGAAAATATGTTACAAAATCTACATGTAAAGAATCTGGCACTCATAGATGAGTGTGAGGTTGAGTTTTCTGACGGACTAAATATACTGTCGGGAGAGACCGGAGCCGGAAAATCAATCATCATAGGCTCTATCAATCTGGCGCTTGGGGAAAAAGTGCAAAAGGAGATGCTAAGAGACAATGAAAAGCCTGCTTTTGTGGAGCTTATTTTTTCAGTTGAGGACCCAAAGATTATAGAGGCTTTAAGGGAGCTTGATGTGGAGGTCGAGGACGGATGCGTGATTTTAAGCCGTAAAATCACACAGTCGCGCGCAGTCGGCAGGGTAAACGGTGAGGCTGTGTCTGTTTCGCGAATGAAGGAAATAGCCTCATATCTCATAGACATCCACGGTCAGCATGAGCACCAGTCACTTTTATCAAAGAAAAAACACCTTGATATTCTTGATGAGTACGCAAAGCAGTCGCTTGGAGATAAAAAGCAGCAGCTTTCAGTCACATACAAAGCATATAGGGCGCTTAAGGACGAGTATGAAAAGTCAAATATCGACAATGAAGACAGAAGCCGTGAGCTGTCATTCCTTGAGTACGAGGTGAAGGAGATAGAAGAAGCTTCTCTTGTGCTGGGTGAGGATGAGGAGCTTGAGGCGCAGTTTAGGAAGTTTTCAAACGGAAAGAAAATCATGGAGGGCGTAAATGCTGCATATTCTGCCACAGGAGGCGAGATGGAGAGTGCCTCAGAGCTTATTGGCAGGGCGGTAAGAGAGCTGTCGCAGGTATCAGGCTATGATACGGATGTGGAAGCTCTTGAGAGTCAGCTATCAGAGATAGACAGTCTGCTTTCTGATTTCAATCACGAGATATCAGGATATATATCACAGGCTGAGTTTGACGAGGAGACCTTCTATGAGACACAAAAGCGTCTTGATGAGATAAATCATCTAAAGAGCAAATACGGTAATTCGATTGATGATATACTGATATCACTCAATGAAAAGAGGGAGCGTATCAGTGTCCTGAATGATTATGATTCCTATTTACAGAAATTAGAGCAGCAGCTTGCGAAAAAGGAAAAGGAGCTGTCACAGATATCGGATGAGGTATCAGAAATCAGACAAAGGAGTGCTGTAAAGCTTGTATCAGAAATTAAATCAGCACTTAATGATTTGAATTTCCTTGATGTACAGTTTGATATGCAGTTTGACAGATTGTCGGACTATACGGCAAACGGCATCGATGCGCCGGAGTTTCTCATATCAACTAACCCCGGAGAGCCGCTTAAGCCGCTCGGCAAGGTAGCATCGGGAGGAGAGCTGTCGCGTATTATGCTTGGCATCAAGACAATCATGGCAGAAAATGACCACATTGAGTCGCTTATTTTCGATGAGATTGATTCTGGAATCAGTGGACGTACAGCTCAGATGGTCTCTGAGAAGATGAATGAGCTTGGCCGCAACCATCAGATTATATGTATCACACATCTGCCGCAGATAGCAGCTATGGCAGATGCGCATTTCCTTATAGAAAAAGCAGTCGAGAACAAATCCACGGTTTCAAGGATTCGAAGGCTAACTGACAATGACAGTGTGGCTGAGCTTGCCAGAATGCTCGGCGGTGCAAAAATCACAGATACCGTGATGGAGAGCGCACGCGAGATGAAAGCACTTGCCATGGAGAAAAAAATCTGACATTATCAGTTTACGGCGCGGTTGATTACCAGTATATCACCGGTGGTTAGCCGTACGTTTCCGTTTGGGATGATTACCTGCCCGTTTCTTTGGATCATTATGATAATCTCATTGTGTTTTTTTGATATTTCAGACAGCAGTTTATTGTTATATCTGCTGTCTTTTTCTATTATTTTTTCCACCAGCCTTATACCATGCACCTCATCAGGTGTGATGGCACTAAGCACGAGCACATCATTTTGCAGAATTATTGTTTCACCGTCCGGTATTATATTCTGCTCACCTCTTCGTATAAGCACAATCAGTGTCTCAGGAGGCAGCGTCAGATCCTTTAGCTTGTGGCCGCACCACAGATGATTTTCCGGTATGGTAAGCTGTATGAACTGGATATCTGCTTCCTCGGAGTAATCATTGAAGGTCTTCATTACATCGGCTGTTTATCAAGCATGTCAAGCTTTCGTGATATCCATGGAAGCATTGAGCCTTGAAGCAGTATTGAAAAAAGTACTATCATAAATATTATGTGGAAGGTGTCGAGGTCATCATTGGTGGCGGTATATGCCATGATGGAAAACACTATGGATGCAGCTCCTCTTAAGCCGGACCATGAGACAAGCAGCAGCTGTTTTATTTTGCTGCGAAATGGTGTGAGCACAAGTGCGACAGAAAGAGGTCTTGCCACAAAGGTCAGCCACATAAATATTAAAAGTGCCGGTACTATGACGTGTGGCAGCTTTGATGGGAAAGAAAGCAGACCAAGCAGAAAGAAAATAAGCATCTGCATGAGTCCTGTTATGCCATCAAAGAAATTTACCAGATTCTTTTTATTTTCTATTTCTGTGTTACCGAGTATAATGCCGACTATATAGGCACTTAAGAAGCCGTTTCCGTCAAAGTAAGCAGGCAGGGCATACGATATCAGAGCAATTCCCACCATGAAAATCGCATCAAACCCCGCGCTTTTGAAGCGTATATATCGAAGGAGCATGATGGAAAGCTTTGCAATCAGGACGCCGAAGATTATGCCGAAGGCAAGCTGCTTTACTATGAGTATGGCAATATTTCCCGGGCTTGCGCTGCCCTGAGATATGGATATAAAAGCAACTGTGAGCATATAGGCACATGGGTCATTACTACCGCTTTCCACTTCAAGAAGAGAGGCGGTATTGTATTTCAGATTCAGCTTTTTCGAACGCAGTATGGAGAAAACGCTCGCTGCATCAGTTGATGAAATCAGCGCACCGAGGAGAAAGCTTATTTCCCAGCTCATATTAAGGGCAAAGTGACAGAACAGCCCTGTGAGAAAGCATGTGATAATAACACCGATGGTGGACAAAAGCACAGACTTAACGGCAACAGCCTTTGCACGCTGCCAGTTGGTGCCAAAGCCGCCATAGAACATGATAAATATCAGCGCGGTAGAGCATATCTGTTCAGCGAACGCGTAATTGTCGAAATCTATCTTCATTATTCCGTCAGAGCCAAAAAGCATGCCGAGCACGATAAAGGCTAAAAGTGCCGGAATGCCTATGCGATTGGAGACACGATTTAGCAGGATACATAAGAAGATTACTATGGATGTGATGAGCAGGTATGTATTCATGGAATCCCTCCTTTATTAAATGGTGATTTAAGAATTATAAAGCTATTACAATATTTATTTGTAACTAACAACGTGGGAATAATATGTGAAATTTATAATAAACATATAAATATATCGAAATTATATAGGAAAACACCTAAACTGTCAAACTATACTTGGTTTTTGCTCAAAATAATTTGGAATAGTTAGAATGAGATAATAAGATAATTAAAAGAAATAAAAGAAAATTACAGGAGCATACTAATCCAAATGGAGGTAATAGTATGCGGTAAGTTTTTTGGAAAATTTGTGAGTGTCACGCTGGCTGCAGCAGTGATAGCTATGTTTGCACTAAGCAGTGATGATAAGTGGTGCAGCAGGGTAGATAAGGCATTTGATGAAAGTGCATTAGGAAGTTTTTTAAATGAATCAAAGGCCGGATATGGAAGATATGCGACAGGGCTTCCGGGACAGGCGGCCAGTGTATTGGCTGATTCGGGCGAGAATGGTGAAAATGGTGAAAACGGCGGAACCGGTGAAAACAGTGGAAACGGTGGAACCGAACAAGGCATAGGACAGACAGCAGATACAGCATCAACTCACAGAGATTATGAAGAGACAGATAAAATAAGTGCTGGAATAAGTGTTGAGGGCGTATATGCCTGTGGCAGGCTGACCGGTATATATGAGCAGACAGAGGGAGTGCTTGTAGTGAATACGACGGAGGTGACAGACGAGGATGGAAAAAAAGTCAATCCGGCAGATAAAAAGGTGCAGTGCGGTGATTATATCCTATCTATCAATGGACGCACTGTGGCAGACAAGGAGGAACTTTCTGAAGCTGTGAATGATATTATGAAGCAGCATGATGAAAGTCATGAAGATAAAAGTACCGTAAACATTAAATTTCTTCGAGGCGGTGAGAAAATGTCAGCGGATATCACGCCTGTGAGGATGGATGATGGCAAATACTATATGGGAATATGGGTGAAGGATGATCTGGCAGGAATCGGTACTATCACTTATTATACAAAGGACGGCCGTTTTGGAGCGCTGGGGCATGGAATAGGAGACGGAACGCAAAGCGGCAATCTCTTGTATGCAAACAGTGGTGATTTGTACAGCATGAAGCTTACCAAAATCAAAAAGGGAAAAGCCGGCGCGCCGGGAGAGATAGGCGGAGTGGTATATTTTGGCAAAAAAAGCCATATAGGCACACTTGACTGCAATAGTAATCTGGGAATTTACGGACAGCTAGACAGCGATGAATTGTCGGAATATGCCGCAGAGGATATGTATTATCCGGTCGCCGGCAAGGATGAGATACACACAGGCAGTGCACAGATGATATCGGAAATATCGGGAAAACTGGAAAAATATAATCTGGAAATAACAAATATAGATAAAAAGCGACAGATACAAACAAGGGAATGGAGCTTAAGGTGACAGACGACAGGCTGATAGAGCTCTCCGGTGGCATAGTGCAGGGCACATCCGGAAGCCCTATCATACAGGATGGTAAAATAATAGGAGCAGTCACCCATGTGTTTGTCGATGATCCGACCGGAGGCTACGGCATCTGCATTGATGAGATGCTGTAATTACTGCTCCATTCTGCGAAGCTCAGGTAGCACAGTGCCAAGCATGGTTACAAAGCAGATGCTTCCGCCAATCACGTTTGATACAGGCTCTGCCATAAACACACCGTCGGTTCCCATACCAAAGGAGTAAGGCAGAATATATGTCAGCGGTACAACGATGAACACCTTGCGAAGCAGGGAGAAAAATATAGCCGCTTCTTTTTGTTAAGTGATTTAAAGGTGGTCTGTCCGATGTACTGCAGATCCATAAATATGAATGCCGCAAAGTAGATATTCAAAGCCTTCACCGCATCATCCATAAGGGTGGAATCGGAACTGAAAATTGCAATCAGGGCATGAGGGGCAAGTATAATCACACTCCACATGACAGCTGTATATAGAAGCACGAGCAGTCCCATAGTGAAAATAGATTTTCTCACCCGGGCAGGTCTTCTGGCGCCATAGTTGTAGCTTAAAACAGGAGCTGAACCCTCCACTATTGCATAAATTGGAGTCTCGACCATCTGCCTGATGCTTGATACGATGGTCATTACCGATATGTACAAATCGCCACCGGTCACTGAAAGCACATTGTTGCAGCATATAGATACCAGACTGTTGGTGAGCTGCATGACACAGCCGGAGGTGCCGAGACTTATGATATCCTTTGCATAGCGCGTGTTTTCACTAAACTCAAAGAGTGTCAAAAGACGCACTTTAAGCTCGGCCTTTTTCCTAAGGAAGTGAAGCACAAAAAGAGCAGACAGAGTCTGTGAAATGATTGTAGCAATAGCCGCTCCCTTGATGCCGAAATTAAATCCAAATATAAAAAGTGGGTCAAGCACCAAATTGGCAATGGCTCCAATTGCCACAGACAGCATGCCTGTAGTGGAGTAGCCCTGAGCGTTGATAAAGGGATTCATGCCTGTTGAAATCATGGATGGGAGTGTTCCAAGCAGATAAATGAGCAGGTATGGGAGTGCATATTTAAGGGCATTTTCAGATGCACCAAAGAGTATTAAAAGGGGCTTTGCAAAAATCATGCACAAAGCTGTAAAAATGACTGCAAATGTGCAGACCATTGTAAAGCTGGTATTCATTATAGTATTTGCGGCCTTGTCATCTCTCATGCCTCTTTTTAATTGAAAAAAGCGGAGCGCCGCCGCTTCCAAAGAGATTTGAGAAAGCGATTGTCAGCATTATAATAGGAAAGCAGAGCCCCACAGCACCGAGTGCAGTAGTTCCGACATCAGGTATGCGGGCGATGTATATGCGGTCCACTATGTTGTACAACAGGCTTAGAATCTGCGCTACAAGCATGGGCAGAGCAGCCTGCAATATGTTTTTCTTTATCGAATCGTTATCAAAATCTATTTTTTTCATAAATTACCTCTTTTGGATTTGCTTCGTTCATTATATCACCACATATAAAAAAATCAAAGGCTCAGCCCGTTTTGATATAGATTTTATTTATGACAAACTAAAGAAAAATATATTTTACAATGACAAAAACTACAGTAATATATGGACTATAAAATTACGAATTCTTAAATAACCATATATACCGGAGGATAACATGAAGATTACACAGATACATACAAACAAACCACAGTCACTTTCTTTCGAGATTTTTCCACCAAAGAAGGAGGAGGACTTTAAAATATTGATGAGATGCTTGAGATACTCTGTGATTGTCATCCTGAGTACATCAGCGTGACATTTGGCGCAGGCGGCAGCTCAAACAATAACAAGACTATCGAGATTGCGAAGAAAATCAAGAACCAGTACAATGTGGAGCCGGTCGTACACCTTACATGTCTGTGCTATAACAAGGCTGAGATAGATGAGTTCACCAGACAGCTTTCATATGAGGGCATTGAGAATATCCTGGCTTTAAGAGGAGATAGAAATCCGAACGTGCCTGCAAAGGAGGATTTTCTCCATGCAAGCGACCTTATTAAGTACATAAAGGACACCACAGGTGATCAGTTCTGTATCGCAGGTGCGTGCTACCCGGACATCCATCCGGAGGCAGCTGATAAGGTAGATGATATTAAGAATCTTAAGAAAAAGGTTGATGCCGGTGCAGAGCTTCTTTTATCACAGCTCTTCTTTGACAATGATACCTTCTTCAATTTTGCTGAGGACTGCAGGCTTGCAGGTATCAATGTGCCTGTTATCCCAGGCATCATGCCTTGTATCAATGCGGCTCAGATTCAGAGAATGGTCACAATGTGCGGAGCAAAGTTCCCGGAGAGGTTCCAAAAGATTGTGCACAGATACGGAGACAACAAGGCAGCACTTTTTGATGCCGGAATGTCTTACTGCGAGAGCCAGATAATTGAGCTTTTAGCTAATGATGTGGAGGGAATTCACCTTTATACGATGAACAATGTGAAGGTTGCAAAGCGTTTAACAGAGGGCATTAAGAACCTTATTTAGAGCTTTTATTATTAAAAAATATCAACCATTGCAAAATGTACTCCGGATGATTATAATAGGTATATTAGATTTGTAAATGGAAACAATGTCCATATTAAATCGAAATTAAATTATATAATATATTAAGGAGACAATAGAAAATGAAAGAAAAATCAAGAAGCACTTTTTCCGGCAACATTGGGTTCGTTCTTGCGGCAGCCGGCAGTGCGGTAGGACTTGGAAATATATGGAGGTTTCCGTATCTGGCAGCAAAGGACGGAGGAGGACTTTTTCTGCTGGTGTATCTGATACTTGTTCTGACCTTTGGCTTTGCATTGCTTACCACTGAGATTGCAATAGGACGTAAGACCGGACAGGGACCGCTCACCGCGTATGGTCTTATCAATCCAAAGGGTAAGTTTATCGGTGTACTTGCGTGTATAGTACCGGCTATTATTCTGCCTTACTACTGTACTATAGGTGGATGGGTTTTAAAATACTTTACACTTTTCATTACAGGAAGCGGTAAAAATGCAGTTGCGGATGGATATTTCACAGGCTTTATTACAGGCCAGTGGGCACCAATCATATTTGGAGTGGTTTATCTGCTTATAACAGCAGCAGTTGTCATTGGCGGAGTCAATAAAGGTATCGAGCGCTTCAGCAAGGTGCTCATGCCTATCCTTGTTGTGCTTATTTTTGCAATCGGTATTTTCTCACTGACGCTCAATTATAAGGATGCATCAGGTGCAGCAAGAAGTGGTCTTGAGGGTCTTAAGATATATGTGGTTCCTGACTTCAAGGGGCTTACAATGCAAAAGCTTGTCACAGTATTTGTTGATGCACTCGGTCAGCTGTTCTACTCAATCAGTGTGGCTATGGGAATCATGGTTGCATATGGTTCGTATGTCAAGAAGGAATCAAAGCTCATGGGTTCAATCAACCAGATCGAGATTTTTGATACACTTGTTGCATTCCTTGCAGGTCTTATGATTATTCCGGCAGTATATGTATTTATGGGCAGAGACGGCATGTCAGGCAGGTACCGGGTCTTATGTTTATATCACTGCCTAAAGGATTTTAATGAAAATGGGAGTAGCAGGAGATATTGTTGGACTGATATTCTTCATGATAGTTGCATTCGCAGCAGTCACATCGTCTGTATCAATTATGGAGGCTATTGTATCGAGTCTTATAGACAGATTTCATAAAGCACTTCCCAAACGCTGTCTGGAGCACATACGGCATGACCGAGACACTCTCGCACATCGCTCTGCGTAGGCTCAGTGGCGAAGACGCAACCGATTGGTACGAGCCTTTCGAGGGTGTAAAGGTGAGTCTTGACGAGGCTGGTTGCCTTGTTATCGATGCTCCTGCGGTGTGTGCTAAAACTCTCGTAACCAACGACATCGCAGAGATAGCCACCGATGGATGTCAC
>ENA-OQKI01000156-OQKI01000156.1-human-gut-metagenome-genome-assembly--contig:-NODE-156-length-15886-cov-2.332001_pt1 | contig 15886 bp, 15 predicted proteins | sample MGYA00242778_ERZ504798 | MGnify/ENA primary metagenome ERZ504798 (study PRJEB26092, sample SAMD00036414) | human gut metagenome | host: Homo sapiens | study: EMG produced TPA metagenomics assembly of... | reverse complement strand
AATGTGGACGTATGCGTCCATCGGAACTAGCGTCCACTGCCAAGACTCGTGCGGACGACCGACCTCGCGTGGACGGCGTGCCGATGCGACTATACCATACTGCGGCGATCAAGACCCGTATGCAAAGGAACATCCCGAATACCGGGATGAAAAGGGATACAGGAGGAATAAGTAATGCTTTTACAGGTGATTCTGGAAGGTCTTGGGTTGGGAGTTCTGCTGGTTCTAATCTGCGCTGCGGGCATCCGTAAGGGGGCTATTGGGATGGTGCATCTTTACAGCCCGGCGGTGCAGCAGCGGTGCGTGAAGCTGGGACTTACAACACACGAGAAAATCAAGCGAAATGCTTTGATTTTCAAAGCGGTATGCATTCCCGGCTATATCGCCTATGTGCTGGTCTGTGTCTATGAGATAAACGGTGCGCGCGGCTTTGCGGCGGGCTTCTGGCAGCTGCTTGTCATCTTGTCCGTTATGAATCTCATGGACCGCCTGTTGGTTGACGGCTACTGGGTGGGGCACACGAACGCATGGACGATCCCCGGAACAGAGGATCTGAAGCCCTACATCACCGCAAAAGACAAGCAGAAAAAATGGCTTTTTGGTACGGTAGGCATGGCAGTCATAGCGGCGGTGCTGGCGGCAATTATGACTGTTTTTCTTTACTGAGGGAGGTGCCTATGAAATATAAAATCGAGAAAAACACCGTGCAGGAGACGCTGATCCTCCCGCTGTATTCCCGGAAGCTGTGTACCGAGCTGTATCCGAACCTTTACCAAGACGAAACAGCGGTGCATCTGATCGACCAGATCGACTACGATTTTTCAGAGGCAGAGAAAAACTCCCGCAGCCTGATGCAGCGGTTCGGTGCGCTGGAGGTGGCCATGCGGCAGAACGACCTTACCTTTGAGGTGCGGGCGTACCTGAAAAACCACCCCTGTGCGGCGGTAGTCAACCTGGGCTGCGGGCTGGATAACACCGGCAGAGCCTGCGACAACGGCAGATGCAAAATTTACAATCTGGACTTCCCGGATGTGATCGCCTTGCGGCAGCAGCTACTGCCCGCCGGGGAGCGGGAGCAAAATATCCCCTGCGACCTGAAAGACCCCGCATGGTTTGACAAGATCGATGCCTCCGGCGGGGCGGTGTTTTTTGCCTCCGGGGTGTTCTATTACTTCCTGACGGAGCAGGTTTGGGAACTGGTACGGGGGATGGCGGACGCTTTCCCCGGCGGGGTGCTGGTCTTTGATGCCGCCAACCGCACGGCGGTGAAGATGATCGCAAAAACATGGCTCAAGACTGCAAAGATCAAGGATGTGGGGGCATATTTTGCAGTTTCGGATGCAAAAAGTGAGCTTTCCCCATGGGACAGCCGCCTGCAGATATCCAACCGTGGCTATATGCTGGGGTACAGCGACCTGAAAGATCCATCGGTCAGCTGCTTTTTCCGATTCCTCGCAAGGGTTGGGGACAACGGGATGAAAATGCAGATCGTGAAGATCGGATTTGGAGGCAGAGCATGAAACACCTGCACTTTGATGTGGAACTCAATGGCTTTTACGGTGCGTATTGGGCGTGTGCCGGCGGTTCAGACTGTGCGGTCATCACGATGATCGGGGATGATCCGGAGGATCGGCTTGCGCGCTCGGCAGTGAAATGGCTTTGCGGGTGCGGCGTGAACGTGCTCACAATGTCGCCCGCGAAAAAAGATTACGGACATCATAATTACCCGCTTGAGCGTGTGGAAACGGCAATTTCATGGCTGAAAGCTAACGGTAACAGAAAGATCGGCATTGCCGGTGCATCGACCACCGGAACGCTTGCGCTGACAGCGGCTGCCATGTTCCCGGATATCACCCTGACCATTGCCATGACACCCAGCGACTTTGTGTGGCAGGGCTTTCTGCAGGGCAAAAGGGACGGCTGCAAGGAGTGGCCGGTCGAGGGTGAATCGCTGTTCTCCTACCGGGGCAAGCCGCTGCCCTATATGCCGTTTTGCTATCAGCATCCCGACTATTGGCATTGCATCGCCGCCGAGAGCAAACGCGCCGGCGATATGGTAAACTCCCGCAAGCTGTTTGACGATTCCGAGACAGCTCATCCGATCGAGCCGGAAGAATACATTCCCGTTGAAAACATCCGGGGAAAGCTGCTGCTGATCGGCGCGGAGGACGATGCGCTGTGGGACACCGCAAAGTATATCCGCCGGATGGAAAAGCGCCTTGCCGAAAAACCGCATGAATGCGAGATCGAGACGATGGTTTATGCCCACGGCACCCACTTCGTTTTCCCGGAGGGGATGCTGAAAATTGTGCTGCCAGTTGGCTCCGGTCTATTTGTGAAGTTCGCGTTTCAGGCAGCAAAAAAATATCCGAAGGAATGCCGCCAGACCCGGATAGACATCGAGAAACGGATGTGCCGGGTGTTAGCGGAATGGAAAGGAGCAAAGTGAGATGCGTTGGATGGGAATGCCCATGGCCATGTGGGTGCTGTTTGCTGGCTCCTTTCAAAAGCAGCTGACAGCGGTGCTGGGCTATGATGCAGCCACCGCAAGAGCCATTACGAAAAAGGCAAAGCCGCAATACCGGCAGATCATTCGCAGGCTGCCGGAGTTTGAAAAAGCGGACCGCTTCAAGATGAACATCGTCAACTGCGCAATGCTCGGCGCGTTCATTCTCTCCATGCCGGAGCGCCCGGAAGTGGACAGGATGACGGATTACTATGCAAGATCCATAATGACAAAGCCCATGCAGTGGTTCTGCCGCAAAAGCGGAAAAAGCAAATTTACCGCAAAGGACATTGCCGCCATGAAGGCAACCGCTGCCCTGAAAGCCGCCGACCGCAACCCCTATTCGTGGAACATGGAGTTTTACGAATACCCGGATGGCAGCGGCTACGAGGGACGCTTTACCAAATGCGGCATCTGTGTGCTGATGAAGGAGCTGGGTCTGTACGACCTGACCCCCGCCCTGTGCCGTCTGGACTACACCATGAGCGAAGCGGGCGGTGTGACAAATTTTGTGCGGCAGTACACCCTTGCCTCCGGCGGACCCTACTGCGACTGCGGGTACAAAAAGAAGGGGTGACGGACGATGAAGGCGAAGGAAACCTATCTTTCCCGTGATTTCCGGGAGACTGTGGCACTGCGCTTTCCCGCACAGGCAAAGCAGCTGAACGCCGCTTTCGATATGCGCCTGAGTGCGCTGCTGGCTGAAAATGCGGGTGCAAGCAAGGAAAAGCAATACCACCTCAAGCGGCAGATCTTGCCGGGCATTGCGGCCTACGAGACCTTGCAGCGGGTCATGCCGAAAGAGGAGGCACTGCAAACCGTTCACGGCTATGTGGAGCGCTTGGCGAGAACGAGCCACAAACAGCTTGCCGCCCTGCTGCACATACCGGGGCTTTACCGCCTTGTCCCCGACGTTTTTGTCAAATCCACCCGGAGCGTTTTCGGCCCGGCGGCGGGCTTTGCCCCAAAAGAACTGCAGACCGGTAACGGCGTCTGGCGTGTGGATATGATGAAGTGTCCCTATCACGACACCTGCACAGAATACGGCTGCCCGGAGCTGTGCCGCTGCTTTTGCGACAGCGACGACATCAGCTATACCGGGCTGCATCCGAAGCTGATCTGGGAGAGAAGCATGACGCTGGGGCGTGGAAATGACCGCTGCGATTTCTGCATGAAGGTCAGATAATAGCGGGGAGGCATATTGGGCATGGAGATCAAATGATTCGGTACATGGTATTTCTGGCATACTTTCTTGTTTTGTATGAACCACGATGGAAGACGAAGGAAATGGGAGCATATGCCCGATTCGCACGCAGACTGAGAGGAGAAAAACAATGATCGTACTGCAACTGCTGCTTTATTGTCTGCTGTTTACCGCAATGATAAAAATCGCTGTGATCGGTGGTGCTGTCAATGGACTGTACTTTTATCCCAAGGAGGTGCAGGATCGCGCCATCGAACTGGGACTGATCGACCGCAATACGATGAACCGGAAACGAAAATGCTTTATGATACCGTTCTTTATCGTGATGCTTGCTGCTCTTGTGCTGATCATCGGTTTGTGGAACGGGGCTTCCTCCTTTGGTGAGGCCTATTGGCAGGCGCTGCTGTTTCTTGAGGTCATGAATATCTATGACGGCGTTGTAATCGACAAGCTATGGGTCGGGCACAGCCAGTTTTGGGTGCTGCCAGGGCTTGAAGATGCGTCGTTCGTGCAGACCTGGAGGCAGGTGCTGAAAAAGCGAAGTATACTGGCGCTGATCTGGGTTGCGGGAGCGGCAATTGTCGGCGGTATTGTCCATTTGATTTTCTAAGAAGTTGGAAATTGCCCAAATGAAAAGCAGAATCATGAACTGCAATCGGAGGCAAAAAAGATGAAGACGGAGAAACCGAAAAAGCTGATTCGATGGTATATCTCGGTGCGATCGGGGCAGTACTGACGATCCTGGCGGCAGGCATTGTGGTGCCCGCTTTGTCCTATCTGCTCAGCTTTGCCGCCGGAGCCATGCTGTATGTGGTGGTGGAGGAGCTGATCCCGGAAATGTCGCAGGGGCAGCACTCTAACGTCGGCACGGTGTTTTTGCGGTAGGCTTCAGCGTGATGATGGTACTGGATGTGGCACTGGGATAGCGCATGGTTGAGAAAATTGCGATGCAAGGGGCGAAGAAAGGAAAAACATGAAAGACAGAGATCTGCCAGTTGACCACAGCTGCCATTCCAAGCCCTGCAAAAGACGGATTGTGGAGATCGGATTGAATAAACAGTATGATTCATATCATTTTTCATGACAAAACGGGGGTCACTCCCTATAATCCCGGACAAACAGGCGGCTTTGAAAATGCGGCTGGAAGTGGAGAAATTCACTATTACCGGCTGTTTGATGGCGTGGGGATCATGCTGCTGCGGCTGGAGATGGAGACCTATACGGAAATCCGCACGCAGATCGGTATGATAGAGATCAATTTCTGCATCAATGGCCGTTTTGAAACCAGCTTTTCCATGCGCGATAGCGTTCTGCTAAAGCCGGGGGATATGGCCGTCAGCTGCTACGACGGACGGCATGGAACGCGTTCAGAGTCACGGTTCCCGCTGGGCTGTTACGAAGGGCTGTGTCTGGAAGTTGATCCAGCAGCCGCTCAGAACTGGCTTGAGAAGAACGCACCGGGCTTTTCGGTGGATTTTGCGGTACTGAAGCAGAATCTTCTGGGAAACCGATGGTTCATGTTCGGTACGGCAGGACCCCGCTGTGAGCACGTTTTCCGGGAATTGTACGAAAATGCGCCCTACATGGATCTCCGGTTCCTGCGGCTCAAGGTGGTGGAGCTGTTGATGCTGCTGAGCCGCATTCCGCAGGAGGAAGGAACGGACTTGTACTGTTCTACCGTACAGACCGAACTGGCACACCATCTCCGGGATCACCTTCTGACAAACCGGGAGGGGTATGTCTCCCTTGCGCAGCTGGCAGAAGAACACGGGATCTCGGTTTCGCACCTGCAAAAAATGTTCAAACAGGTCTACGGTGTGCCAGTATACCACTATATCAAGGAATACCGTCTGGAACAGGCTGCCGTAGAGCTTGTCCGGAGCGCAAAGCCCATTACGCAGATCGCACAGAATGCAGGATATGACAACGCCAGCAAGTTTTCGGAGGCTTTCCGGAAACGATATGGAACGACCCCGTCGCAGTACCGCACCCACGCAAATGGACTCGCAAAACGGAGCAGGGAAATCAGAATGGAGTAGTCCACGGCCGAAAAATATGCTAAAGTACAGAGCGGTTAGAACAAACTTACTTTAAAACCGGAGGTACTTTCATATGATGATGAAAAAGAAATTTGTTGCAGTGGCCTTGTCTGCGGTCTGCCTGCTGTCTGCTGTCGGCTGCGGCCAGCAGAGCGCAAGCACAGCGTCTTCGGCATCCAGCGTTTCCTCCTCGGTGGTTTCTTCGGCTTCCGCAAGTCAGGTAATGGATGCGGAGGATTATCTGTCTGGTATCAGCGGGACTTATGTGGAACTGTTCCCGGAGATGGCAAAGAGTGAATACCGGAATTTGTGGATCGACGCTGCGACTCCGCTGGTAGGCGAGGACAATGCGGAATCGGCTACGGATATGCTGCTGGGAATGTGCATGGCAGAGCCGTATGGCGAGGAGGCTGTTGAAAAATATGCAGCAGATCCGGACAGCACGGCGTTCAACTGCTATTTTCTGGGCGGCGTGGAAAAATTCGTGATGAATGGCGACACCATCACCGGTCTGGATGCGCAAGGACAGGAAGTGTTTGCACACACCTACCAGAAACTGGATGTGGACAATGAAAACAGCTTCCTCTTCTACCAGAGCGAGGATGCGGATTCCGGGGAGTTTACCTACTTTGCCTTTGCGCCCGATACGATGGAAACGACGTATCATCTGGAATTCCGCTATGCAGAGGATCTCGACGACCTGCAGAGCTGGTATGAAGGAAATTATGCTTATTGGAATGCTGCCGCCATCGCAGAGGACTATGATCAGGCAACTATGGAAAATGTCATTGAACTTTTCGTCACGGAAAATTTGTCTGAGGCAGAATAAACGGCACATGCGCACCCGATCATGTCAGGCGGTACGCATGGCAGTATTACGGTAAGGATGTGATTTGATTGAAAAAACAATCTGACTTTTCCCGGCTGATGGGTTACGCCGGGAACTACCGATATTTCACCTACGCTTCGTGGGTGCTGTCTGCGGTCAGTGCGCTGGTGGCGCTGGTGCCTTTTGTGTACATCTGGAAGATCCTGCGGGATGTGCTGAACGCCGCGCCAAACTATGCACAGGCGGTGAACATCCCCCATTACGGATGGATGGCAGTGTTGTTTGCAGTGCTGTCTTACCTTATTTACATTGCAGCGCTGATGTGCTCCCACCTGTCGGCGTTCCGGGTGGCGACCAATCTGCGGCTGGCGGTGTCGGAGCATCTGGCGGTGCTGCCGCTGGGCTTTGCCGAGACCTTCGGCAGCGGTAAGCTGCGCAAGATCATCCATGAGAGCACCGGAGCAGCCGAGACCTATCTTGCCCACCAGCTGCCCGATCAGTATAACGCCATCGCAACCCCGGTGGGGCTGCTGGTTTTGCTGCTGGCGTTCGACTGGCGGCTGGGTCTGCTGAGCCTTGCGCCGGTGGTGTTGGCTTTTCTCATTATGGCGACCATGACCGGCAAGCGGATGGTTGAAAAAATGCGGCAGTACGGCAACGCACTGGAGGCTATGTCCAATGAGGCCGTGGAGTACGTCCGGGGTATCCCGGTGGTCAAGACCTTCGGGCAGAGTGTGTTTTCCTTCAAAAAGTTCAAGGCCGCCATTGATGAGTACGAAAAGTGGGTCGTCTCCTACACCAAAGATCTGCGCCTGCCCATGATGTTCTATACCGCCGCCGTCAACGGCGTGTTCGCCTTTTTGATCGCGGGCGGGCTGCTGTTCACGACCCACGGCGTCACCCCGGAGTTTCTGCTGAACCTGCTGTTCTATATCATCATCACGCCGGTGATCTCCCTGACTTTGACCCGTATAATGTACATGAGTGAGAACAAGATGGTGGTAGCGGATGCGCTGGCACGCATCGACTCGGTGCTGGAGGCGGCGCCCATGCAGGTGCAGGCTGTTCCGCAGCACCCGAAGGATTCCTCTGTCACGTTGCGGGATGTGCATTTCAGCTACGACGGAAAAACCGAGGTCATCAAGGGCGTTTCTCTGGACATTCAGCCGGGACAGACCGTGGCTTTTGTAGGCCCCTCCGGCGGCGGAAAATCCACGCTGGCAAACCTTGTCTGCCGGTTCTTTGATGTGCAGAGCGGCAGCGTCCGGGTGGGCGGAGCGGATGTGCGGGACATCCCCAAGGAAGAACGGATGGATACCATCTCCTTTGTGTTCCAGAACAGCCGCCTGCTCAAGGGCAGCATTCTGGACAACGTCCGTCTGGGCAGACCGCAGGCCACCGAAGCCGAGGTGCTGGCGGCGCTGAAAGCTGCACAGTGCATGGATATTGTGGAGAAGTTCCCGGCGGGCATCCATACCGTCATCGGCACCAAGGGCGTGTATCTTTCCGGCGGCGAGCAGCAGCGCATTGCCATTGCCCGAGCCATGCTGAAAAATGCCCCCATCCTGATCCTGGACGAGGCCACCGCCTTTGCCGACCCGGACAATGAAGCAAAAGTACAGGCGGCTTTTGCCCAGCTTGCCAAGGGCAAAACGGTGCTGATGATCGCACACCGCCTGTCCACCGTCGCCAACGCCGACTGCATCTATGTGGTGCGGGATGGGCAGATCGCAGAATCCGGCACAAAGGACGAACTGTGCGCGCAGAACGGTCTGTTTGCCCGGATGTGGCAGGAGTATCAGGCTTCGGTGCAGTGGAAGGTTGCAAAGGAGGGGTAGAATGATCGGAAAAATTCAACACGCCACAGCCAGCTCCCCGGAGGGCGCAAAGGGGCTTGTAAAGGGCGTTCTGGCCTGTGCGTTCCAGAACATGGCGTTCATGCTGCCCACCGGGCTGCTGTATCTCCTGGTAAAAGATCTGCTGGCAGGCTCCACGAGCGGGAGAAGCACCTTCTATCTGCTGGGGTGCGTTGCCTGCTTTGCACTGATTTTACTGACCACATGGTTCCAGTACAACGGCACCTATTTTACCACCTATAAAGAGAGCGGCACCCGCCGCCTGACCCTTGCGGAGCGGCTGCGGAAGCTGCCCCTGTCCTTTTTTGGCAAGCGCGACCTTGCCGACCTGACCAGCACCATCATGGCGGACTGCGAGGTGTTGGAAAAGGACTGCTCCCACTTCATCCCCGGTCTGTTCGGTTCCCTCATTTCCACGGTGCTCATTGCCCTGAGCCTGTTTGCCTTTTGAATGGCGGATGGCACTGGCGGCACTGTGGGTCATCCCGGTATCTGTTGCCATCGTGGTGGGCAGCTACCGGGTGCAGGACAAGGTGCAGGCCAGGACCATGGCGGCGAAAATGGCCTGTGCGGACGGCATTCAGGAGTATATCGAGACCCTCCGGGACCTGAAAGCCAGCAATGCGGAGCAGCGGTATCTGTCCGGCCTTTCCGGCAAAATTCGGGCAGTGGAAAAGCAGTCCATCGCGGCAGAGCTGGAAACGGCGCTGTTCGTGTCCTCTGCGGGCATGGTGCTCAAGCTGGGCATTGCGTCGGTGGCACTCACCGGCGCGGTGCTGCTGGTGCAGGGCAACATCGACGTGCTGACTCTGTTTCTGTTCCTGATGGCGGCATCCCGGATGTACGACCCCATGCAGGGCGCTTTGCAGAATCTGGCGGCGGTCATTGCCATGCGTACCAATGTGGGGCGGATGAATGAGATTCTGGATGCTCCCCTGCAGACCGGCAGCGAGCAGCTGACCAATCAGGGCTGCGATATCGTGTTCGACCATGTGGGCTTTGCCTACAACTCCGGCGAGACGGTGCTGCGGGATGTCTCCTTTACCGCAAAGCAGGGGGAGGTCACGGCACTGGTGGGACCCTCCGGCGGCGGCAAGACCACCGTTTCCCGACTGGCGGCACGGTTCTGGGACTACCAGAAGGGCAGCATCACCGTGGGCGGCATGGAGGTTTCCCGAATCGACCCGGAAAAACTCATGAGCCTGTATTCCATCGTCTTTCAGGATGTGACCCTGTTTGACAACACGATCCTGGAAAATATCCGTCTGGGCCGCAAAGGTGCCACCGACGAGGAGGTCCTTGCGGCGGCAAAGCTGGCAAACTGCGAGGAATTTGCCGAAAAGCTGCCGGACAAGTGGAACACCAACATCGGCGAGAACGGCTGCGCTCTTTCCGGCGGCGAGCGTCAGCGCATTTCCATCGCCCGTGCTTTTCTGAAGGATGCGCCCATCATTCTGCTGGACGAAGCCACCGCCAGCTTGGATGTGGAGAACGAAACTGCCATTCAGGAGGCTCTATCCCGGCTCAATAAAAAACAAAACCGTCCTCATCATCGCCCACCGGATGCGCACCGTAGCTGGTGCGGATCAGGTGGTGGTGCTGTCGGGTGGCATCGTGGCCGAGCAGGGCAGCCCGGCAGAGCTGTACGCCCGGAAGGGACTGTACACCCACATGGTGGATCTGCAGTCTGCAAGCCAGAACTGGACGATTTGAGAATGAGGGCGGCTTTTATAAAGATAGCGACAAAAAGCTGTTCGACATCGTTCTGGTCTGGAAGCTAGATCGCTTCGCCCGGAATCGCTACGACAGTGCCCGGTACAAGACCCAACTGAAACGGAACGGCGTGAAACTGGTGTCGGCAACGGAAGTCATTTCGGCTGGCCCGGAGGGTATTATTCTGGAGTCGGTGCTGGAAGGCTACGCCGAATACTACTCGGCTGACCTGTCTGAAAAGGTCGTGCGCGGCATGACCGAGAATGCTCTCAAGGGCATTTATAATGGTGGCACGATTCAGTTCGGCTACATGATCGATGAGACCCGGCATTACCAGCCCGACCCGCTGCTGGCTCCGTATGTGGAGCAGACGTTCCAGAAGTATGCGGACGGTGCGACCATGACTGACCTGCGGGATTGGTTAAAGGCACACAACATCAAAAATTCAATGGGCGGGGAGATGTCCTACAATACGATTCAGCGGATGCTGAGTAATCGCCGGTACATCGGCGAATTGCGTTTGCGGGATGTGGTACAGCCCAATGCGATCCCGGCTCTCGTGTCAGAGGACTTGTTCAACAAGGTGCAGGAAAAGCTGGCGAAAAATAAAAAGGCCCCTGCCCGTCATAAGGCAGAGGAAAGTTATCTGCTCACCACCAAACTGTACTGTGGTAAGTGTGGAGCGCTGATGTTTGGCGAAAGTGGTGTCAGCCACACCGGGAAAATGTATACCTATTACAAGTGTGCCGCCGCCAAGAAGAAAAAGACCTGCGATAAAAAGGCCGTGCGGAAACAGTGGCTGGAAGATCTGGTGGTCAACGAGACCATGAAGCTGGTGGAAGATGACGCTTCCATGAATGCCATCATTGCCAAAGTCATGGAATTGCAAAATCAGGAAAGCACGGATTTGCCCATCTATGAAAAGCAGTTGAAGGAAACGGAAGTCGGCATCACCAATATGCTGAATGCCATCCAGATGGGCATTCTGACCAGCTCTACCAAGGAACGGCTGGAAGCTCTGGAAGATCAGCGAAAAGAACTGCTAAGCCCGCATTGCAGAGGAACGGCTGGCTAAGCCAAAGATGAAAGAGGAGTTCGTCCGCTTTTGGCTGCTTCGCTTCCGCAAGCTGGATATGACCCAGCCGGAGCAGCGGCAGGCACTGGTGGATACCTTCATCAATGCCATCTATCTCTACGATGATAAGGTACTTATTACCTTTAACTATAAGGTACTTATTACCTTTAACTATAAGGAAGGTACAGAAACGGTCGCTTTCGGGGAAGCTGTGAAAGCGGAGAAAAGTTCGGATATGAGTGCGCGAGGTGCACCACAAAGAGCACTAGGCAGAAATGCTTGGTGCTTTTTCTTTTGTTTTTTCAGAAAGTAAAAAGACTTCCGCCTGAGGGTCATTCTCAAAGCGGAAGTCTTTTTCTGTTTGTTACTCCATCGTGCCGTCACCGCCCATCAGAGCCGTCATCTCACGGACCGTCAAGTTTATTTCTGACGGTATCCCAAAAGCCGCTGCACGATGGGCCGGAGCGAGTGGATGAACGCTTCATCCGAAAGCTCTGTCTGATGTTCCAGTTTCCAGACACAGAGATGATGGAAAAATTTTCAAAAAAGTTGCAGATTGTGCAGGAAAAATTTCTTGCAGCTCGTTTTGTTAGGTGGTATCATTATAACGGTTTGCGCCGCTAACCCGGGGCAGTATCTCGCAGACAGGTCATTTTTGGAGGACGCTGTGGGGGAAAGCGCAGAACGGATGAGAACAGGCAGAAAGTAACTTTTCTTTTCATGAAACACAGGAGGTCAGGCTTTTCATGCTAGGTTTCAACAAGAAGACACAGGACGCCTCTCCGCAGGAGAATACCGGCGGAGAAAATAAGGTGTTCCACTTTATCAAGACCCACAAAAAGCGCTGCATCGCGGTGGTCGCAGCCGCAGCGGTGCTGGTGGCGGTTATCGTGCCGCGCAAGAGCCGCAGTGCGTCGGCAGACCTTGCCTACACGCAGGAGAAGCTGGGACGCCGCGACATCGTGAACGTCTACGACGGCAGCGGCACCATCAACGCCGCCGATTCCTACACCGTCAAGTCCCTCGTCACCGGCACGGTGCTCACCGCCGATTTTGAGCTGGGCGACAGCATCGAGAAGGGCGATATTCTTTACACCATCGACATTTCGGATGTGGAAAACAACCTCGCGAGCGCACAGCTCTCGGTGGAGCAGGCACAGCGCAATTACGATGACATTGCGGATATGCAGAACGTCCGCACCAGGATCAGCGGCGAGGTCAGCTCCTTTGCAGTCGCCGCAGGCGACGCCGTGCAGGCTGGTCAGACTGTGGCCACCATCCGCGACACCTCCGTGATGCTGCTGGCCGTGGATTTTCCTGCCGCAGAGGCCCAGAGCTTTGTCGCCGGTCAGGCCGCACAGGTCATGCCGGACACCACCTTTGAGACGCTGAACGGCACCATCCGCTCCGTTTCCGGTGCAGACCCTGCCGGCGACGCCAGCCTGATGACCTGCACCGTCACCATCGCTGTTCCCAACGCGGGCAGCCTGACCACCGCACAGGCCGCTGTGGCACAGGTGAACGGCGTCAGCTCCCTCAACTCTGCACACTTTACTTACCAGCGCGAGGAGACTGTCGTGGCAGCTGCCTCCGGTACCGTGTCCGAACTCTGCGTCAAGGAGGGCAGCACCGTCCGTCAGGATGACGTCATCCTCCGCATTACCGGCAAGGATTTGGACAAGCAGACCAAAAACGCCGCTGACAGCCTGCGCGCTGCCGAGCTGCAGATGTCTTCTGCCGAGAAGACCATCAGCCACTATACCATCGACGCCCCGATCAGCGGCACCATCGTGGATAAGAAGGTCAAGGCCGGCGACAAGCTCAGCGCCAACGACACCGCCATGCAGAACCTCTGCACCATCTACGATATGAGCTATCTGGAAATGAAGCTCAACGTGGACGAGCTGAAGATCCGCTCCCTCGAGGTCGGCCAGGAGGTGGACATCACCGCCGACGCCGTCCCGGGTGAGACTTACAAGGGCGTCATCAGCAGCATCCTCGTGGCAGGCACTACCGCCAACGGCTCCACCAGCTACCCCGTCACCGTCCGCATCGACGACATGGGCGAGCTGCTGCCCGGAATGAACGCTACTGCGAAGATCACCACCGCCAGCGTCAAGAATGTTCTGGCCCTGCCCAACGCCGCCCTCGTCCGGGGCAGCTATGTGCTGGTGACCAAGGATTCGCCCAGCGCTGCCAATGCTGAGACTTCCATGACCGCTCCCGACGGCTACGTCTACGTCAAGGTGACCACCGGCATCAGCGATGACGATTACATCGAAGTGAAGAGCGGCCTGCAGGAGGGCGATACCATCGCTTACGACAACTCCAGCGTCAGTGCGACCGACTTCTACAGCAACATGATGGCCTCCGCCGAAGGAGATGACGAATGAGCACGCTGATAGAATTTGATGGGGTCTGCAAGTATTACCAGATGGGCGACACCCTCGTAAAGGCCGCCGACCACGTCTCTTTCAAAATCAACAAAGGCGAGTTCGTGGCCATCGTCGGCCAGTCCGGTTCTGGTAAATCCACTTGTATGAACATCATCGGCTGTCTGGACGTGCCTACCGAAGGCACTTATCTGCTGGACGGCAAGGATGTCGGCAAGATGAGCCGCCGTGAGCTGGCACACATCCGAAACGAGAAGCTGGGCTTCATCTTCCAGCAGTACAACCTGCTGCCGAAGCTGACACTTTTGGAGAACGTGGAAATTCCCCTTGTGTATGCGGGCATCCCCGCCGCACAGCGCCACGCGACGGCAAAAGCTGCCCTTGAGCGGGTGGGTCTGGGCAATAAGCTCAAAAACCTGCCCAACCAGCTTTCCGGCGGTCAGCAGCAGCGTGTGTCCATTGCCCGTGCGCTGGCCCGCGGCCCGGCGGTCATCCTGGCCGACGAGCCGACGGGTGCATTGGACTCCCACACCAGCCGCGAAGTTCTGGGAATGCTGCAGGATCTGCACAAGCAGGGCAATACGGTCGTCCTCATCACCCACGACAACTCCATTGCTGTGCAGGCCGAGCGCATCATCCGCCTCGAAGATGGCCGCGTCGTCTACGACGGCGACGCCCACGCACCCGAGGCAGTCGTTCAGCCGAACTTCATGATGGCAGAGCCAAAAGCCGGAGAGGAGGGAACGCAGGCATGATAAAGGAGACCTTCAAACAGGCCGTCCAGAACGTCTTGAGCAACAAAGTCCGCACCTTCCTCACCATGCTGGGCATCATCATCGGCGTCATGGCCGTCATCGTCATCGTCGGTCTCGGCAACGGCATGACCCACATGATGCAGGACTTCTACTCCGACATGGGCAGCGATATTCTGTCCGTCAACGTCATGACCGTCAGCACCCGCTCGGTGGAAGTGAACGATGTGTACAGGATCATCAAAGAAAAGCCCGAGTATTATAAGGGTCTTTCGCCTATTGCCAGTGTCGGCGACACGCTGCGGGTGGCGGGCGAGAAGTACCGCCGCACCTACATCAGCGGCGTCAACGAAGATTACACGACCATCAACAACTACAAGGTGGCCAAGGGCCGCGGCATCCAGTACACCGATTTGATAGACAACAAGAATATCTGTGTCATCGGCGACTATGTGGACCGCAGGATCTTCGGCGGCAACGGCCTCGGCAGCACCCTCAAGGTAGGCGCCAGCGAGTACCGCATCGTGGGAGTGCTGGAGGGCCGCTCCAAACCCGCCTCTCAGTACGAGGGCGGCAACGACGACATTGTTCTTATCCCCTATACCACCCTGATGAGCGTCAACAACACCAGCAGTGTCAGCCAGTACTATGTGGTCCTGCAGGACGCGGACCACTCGGATGAGGCACAGGAGTTTTTGCAGTCGCGGCTCAAGAAGCTGGTCAGCAAGGACGACTATGTCTACGTCATGAGCCTGAGCGCAGCCATGAAGCAGATGTCCTCCATGATCAACGTCATGGTGGGCGTCCTGACGGCCATTGCGGGCATCTCGCTGCTGGTCGGCGGCATCGGCATCATGAACATCATGCTGGTGTCCGTCACCGAACGCACCCGTGAGATCGGTATCCGCAAGGCACTGGGCGCACAGGAGAGCACCATCCTGACCCAGTTCGTCGTGGAGGCCGGCGTCACATCGGCGCTGGGCGGCTGCCTCGGCATCGTGCTGGGCTATGTCGTGTCGGCCATTATCAACCAGATCCTTCCGTATATCCTGACGGATATTACCCTGAACGTCACCCCCTCGGCGGACGCAGCAGCCATCGCCGTGGGCATCTCCTGCGGCATCGGTGTCCTGTTCGGCTTCCTGCCGGCCCGCCGTGCCGCCAGCCTGAACCCCATCGAAGCGCTCAGATATGATTAAGGAGTTTACCATGAAAAAACAATTCCTCGCATTCCTGCTGGCTGTCTGCGTGGCTGTTTCCATGCTGGTGCTGCCCGCCTCTGCGGTCGGCTCCAACGCGGCAGTCCAGACGGCGACGGCACTGGGCGGTCTGACCGCCGAGCAGGCCGGTTCTCTGGGTGCGCCCCTCACTCGTGGGCAGGCGGCCCGCCTCCTCACCGCATTCTCTGCTTACCGCGATACCACTACGGCACAGGGCCGCACCGGCCGCCTCTACAGCGATGTGGACAGCGACTCTCCCTATGCGGTCTACATCCGCACTGCCGTCCAGAACGGCTGGA
>ENA-OQKI01000155-OQKI01000155.1-human-gut-metagenome-genome-assembly--contig:-NODE-155-length-16056-cov-2.663193_pt1 | contig 16056 bp, 15 predicted proteins | sample MGYA00242778_ERZ504798 | MGnify/ENA primary metagenome ERZ504798 (study PRJEB26092, sample SAMD00036414) | human gut metagenome | host: Homo sapiens | study: EMG produced TPA metagenomics assembly of... | reverse complement strand
CCCTCGATGCCTTCACGGCCGACGACGCCATCATGTTCTAATTCGCGATTAATCTGCAAGGGGCCGATACCGCCCGCATGCCCCCTTCGGAATAGGCGCTGAGCAGTTCCTGGGCGTGGGCGAACTCGGGCCCTCGCCTCCAACCGAGCAGGCGGTTGACCGCGAGATTTCCCTGGACGTTGTGGACGAAGATCAGATAGGCGTCCTCGCACGAAAGCCCGGTCTCCTCCATGATCGAGGGAACCATCTGCTCGGCGCCGCGCTCGACGACGCGCTGTGCCACCCGGGCGTACGCGTCGTCATCCGAGTAGAGCAGATAATAGTCATCGTTTGCCGGCGGACGCTGGCAGAGGGCACCCGCCTCCGTTCCCTCGAGCGGCGGCACCGCCGCCAAGGCCTCGTCGATAAGCGCGTCGAGCAGGGCGAACTTGTCCTCGTAGTGCAGATAGAACGTGCCACGGTTGATATCGGCGCGGCGGCAGATATCCGCTACCGTCATCTTCGCGAAGCCGACCTCGGCCAGCAGCGCGAAGAACGCCTCCCGTATGACCGAGAGTGTATAGCGTCGGCGACGATCGATCTTCCCCGCTTCCATTACCCCTCCAATTGCAACGCTCGACAATGCCCGGCAAACGCTCGTTTATCGACAGCAGGCCGAAGCTGTTCATTGCTCTTAAGCAAATCGACATGGATACTTTTTATAGACACGTGTTTATAATAGCTGAAAGAAGGTATCCAGTGACCCTGTACGAGCAGCTCGTTATCGAGCTCACCAACCAATCGTTTTCCCTTCAGGCCGCCTACCGCAGCGGCGGCACGCCCTATGAGCTGAGTGACCGCGAGCCCGAGCCCTACGACCAGCAAATCGAGGACTTCGCCCGCATGATCGAGGAAGCCGATTGCGTGCTGGTGGGCGGGGCCTCTGGGCTCTCCGCGGCGGGCGGCGGCGACTTCTATTACGAGGACAACGCAACCTATCGCAGGCATTTCGGCAAATTCGCCGAGCGCTACGGTTTCAAGGGCGCTTTCGAGGGGTCGTTCTACCGCTGGCCCACCGCCGAGGCGCGCTGGGGATACCTCGCCACCTTCCTCGACACCACGCTCAACGCCCCGCTGCGCAAGCCCTACAGGGACCTCGACGCCATTCTCGCCGAGAAGGATTTCTTCATGCTCACCACCAACCAGGACACGCAGTTTGTGAAGCTCTATCCCTGGGAGAAAGTGGCAGAGATCCAAGGCGACCACCGCTTCTTTCAGTGCTCCCGCTGTTGCACCGACGCGGTGTGGGATGCGGTCGAGCCGGTCTCCAACATGGTAGAGGCCATGGGAGACGGCCTTGAGGTTCCGACAGAGCTCGTGCCGCGCTGCCCGCACTGCGGGGCAGAGGCGTTCCCCTGGGTTCGCGGCTACGGCAACTTCCTGCAGGGCGAACTCTACGAGGAGCAGTACCGCAAGGTGTCCGACTGGCTCGACGCGCACGCACGGCAGAGGATCCTCTTCCTCGAGCTGGGTGTGGGCCGCATGACGCCCGCGTTTATCCAGGAGCCGTTCTGGGCCCTCACGGCGCAGTTACCGCAGGCCAGCTACATCGCCGTAAACAACAAGACGCAGTTTCTCCCCCGCGCGATCGAGGATCGGGGGCTCGCCGTTCGCGCCGACATCGCCGACGTGCTTGCCGACGTGCGCAAGACGCTGGGGAGGTAGCGCATGGAGACGGCGAAAGCAGTTCGCATAGGCAGGGCGCTAGCCGAAGCGGATCTTGTCATCATCGGCGCTAGCAACGGACTCGACATGGCGGAGGGGCTCAACCTTTTCTGCGCCGATGCTCATTTCCAAGAGGCGTACGGGGACCTCGCCCAGGCAGACGGCATCGGCTGCATACTGCAGGGGCTTGCCTCCCCGGATGCCAGCGTGCGACGCCGATGGGCCGAGCGGTTTCATCAAAAGGAATATCTCGAATATGAGCCCAGCCCGCTCATGAACGAGCTGCGGCGTCTTACAGAGCACGCTGACACCTTCGTGATCACGTGCAATATCGACGGGCACTTCGTACGCGCAGGGTTCAACGAGAACCGCGTGCTCGAGACGGAGGGGGGCATACGCACGTCGATCGACGAGCGGCGTCTCGCCCATCCAGACGCCCTCGCCACGGCCCAGCTCGAGGAGCTCGAGCGCCTTGTGCAAGCCCATCGCAGCGGCAGGGTCGCCATCCTCGAACTTGGCGTGGGACTGCGCAACGGCATCATAAAGCACATGCTCGCCCAGATCGCGAACGTCTGCGAGCACGCCACCTACATCGTGTTCAACTACAGCCAGGCCATGGCGCCCGACGCCTCGTGCGAGACGATTCTCGTTGACGGCGATATGACCCCGGCTTTCGAGGAGATTGCCCAATGCCGTCTCTAGAGAGGGAAGCGTATAGGCTTCGAAGCCTTATCGACGATGCCGACGCCATCATCGTCGGCATCGGCTCGGGCATGTCAAGCGCCGCCGGGTTCAACCATTACAACCGCGCAGGCATGGCGCGCGCCGGAATGACGGACTGGCAGCAAGCCTTTGGCTTCAAGAGTCTTTTTGACGGCTTTTACCACCTCTACCCCAGCCTCGAGCAGCAATGGGCCTACTACGCGCGATATATCGATTTCATGCTGCGCGAGCCGACCTCGCAGCCCTATCTCGACCTACGGTCCCTCATCGGCCATAAGGACTACTTCATCCTGAGCACCAATGTAGACACCCAAGTCGAGAAGACGTTTCCCACCGAGAGGATCTGCAACTATCAGGGAAGCTTCGCGCACCTTCAATGCAAGCAGCCATGCTGCGACGAGCTCTTCGAGGCGAGCCCCTACGTCGAGCGCATGCTCGCGGGCATGGCGGGGTTCGAGATCCGCAGCGAGGATGTCCCCCGATGCCCGCATTGCGGCTGGCAGCTTGTGCCGTGGGTGCGCGACGACACGTTTCTGCAGGGTGCGGCCTGGCGCGAGAGCCTCGGACGATACGAGCACTTCGTGCGCGAGCGCAGCGATCGCCGCGTGCTGTTGTTGGAGCTCGGCGTGGGCGAGATGACCCCCGGCATCATCACGCTCCCGTTCTGGAGCATGACCGCGAAGCTGCCGGATGCGCACCTTTTGAGCGTAAACATCTCGGGCGACTCGGCTCCGTTGCAGCTTGGAAGCAAGGCAGAGGCGATCCAGGCCGATTTGGGCGCCCTGCTCTCGGCGGCGCGGACGGGCGACGAGCAGCGCAGTTCATCGCGCCGTGTTTCATGCGTGGACGCTTAAATCAAAACCACCCCTAGAAGGGGTGGTTTGCTCTTAGGGTGTAACCCTTGGATTTCCGGCACGCGTCTAAAGGCGCCGGCCCTCACGGGGTTCGGGCCGCACTGCAGATTGACCCGTGACGGGCCGGTCAAACCGGCGCTATTTACGCCCCGGCCCCCTATCGAAGGGGTCCTCGTACTCCTTGACGCTCAGCCGGTCGAGCGCGATGTCGGCCTTCTCCTGCTCCCGGATGTACTTCGCGATCGTGGCCTCGTTCAGGCCGACGGTGGACACGTAGTAGCCCTCGGCCCAGAACTTCCTGTTGCCGAACTTGTACTTCATGTTCGCGTGCCTGTCGAATACCATCAGCGAGCTCTTCCCCTTCAGGTAGCCCATCACGCTGGACACGCTGTACTTCGGCGGTATCGCCAGCAGCATGTGGACGTGGTCGGGCATCAGGTGCCCCTCGATGATCTCTATCCCCTTGTACTGGCAGAGCTTCCTGAAGATCTCCCCAAGGTCGGACCTTATTTGGTTGTAGATGACTTTGCGCCTATACTTCGGCGTGAACACGACGTGGTACTTGCACATCCACTTCGTGTGCGACAGGCTGTAGGCCTTCTGGGCCATACGCCACCACCGCCCTCTCGACTCGGATTCCTTGCGGCCTGAACAATCGCAAGTGTCCGGCGAGGGGGCGGCTTTGTAAAGCCGTTTGGCCCCACCCGCATAGCGGGTGATTTCTGATGCGGCGCGCTGCGCGCCCCGCACAGGCTAAAGCCTGTAACAAAAACCGGGGCCCGCATGATGCGGACCCCGGCTCAATACCGTGATGATATGTCAGTTACGTTCTACACATAGAACAGAATGTCGTCGTAGGTCGGAACCGGCCAGTAGTCGGCGGCCACGATCTCCTCCATGGCATCCACGGCGGCGCGCAGCGTATCCATAGCGGGAACGACCTCATGTGCATACACGTTGGCCTGCTCCTGGCCATCGAGAGCCTCGGCCTTCTGATGCACGGCGTCGAGCGCCTTGATGGAGTCGTTGATGGTGGTGATGCCGTTGCAGAGCTTGTTGAGCGTGTTCTGCTCGCACTGCATGGCGGCCTCGGCACCGGCGGCACGAATAGTCTCAAGGCCCTTAGCGACCTTGGTGGCATAGGCGGTAATGACCGGGCGATAGGTGCGACGCGCCTCGCGAACCATCGTGGTGGCCTCGATGTTCATGAGCTTGTTGTACTTCTCGAGCTTGCAGTCGTAGCGGCACTGGGCCTCAGCCTTGGTCAGGACACCCGTCTCCTCAAAGAGCGCAATGGCCTTATCGGAAACAAAGGCGGGCAGGGCATCGGCCGTGGTCTTGTTGTTGGCAAGGCCGCGCTTCTCGGCCTCGACGGGCCACTCGTCGGAGTAGCCATCGCCGGAGAAGAGGATGCGCTGGTGGTCGGTCAGCACCTTCTTGCAGTACTCGAGCGCGGCGTCCTGGAACTCATCCTCGGGCGTACCCTCGAGCGCATCGGCGAAGGACTTGAGTGACTTGGCCACGGCGGCATCGAGCACCAGGTTGGAGTCGGAGACGTTCTGCTCGGAGCCGCAGGCACGGAACTCGAACTTGTTGCCGGTGAAGGCAAACGGGGAGGTGCGGTTGCGGTCGGTGTTGTCCTGCATCAGCTTGGGCAGGGTATCGGCGCCCAGGTCGAGTACGCCGCGCGTGGCATGGACGGAAGCCTTGCCATCGATGATCTTCTCGACGACCTCGGTAAGCTGGTCGCCCAGGAAGATGGACATAATCGCCGGAGGAGCCTCGTTGGCGCCCAGACGATGATCGTTGCCGGCCGAGGCAACGGAGGCACGCAGGAGCTCCTGATAGTTATCGACGGCCTCGATCACCGCGGTGAGGAAGACGATGAACTGCAGGTTGTCGAGCGGGGTGTCGCCCGGATCGAGCAGATTCTCGGACTCGGTGCCAAGCGACCAGTTGTTGTGCTTGCCCGAACCGTTAATGCCCTCAAAGGGCTTCTCGTGCAGCAGGCAGACCAAGTCGTGGCGGGAGGCGATGAGCTTCATCTTCTCCATCATGACCAGATTCTGGTCGATGGCCTCGTTGACCTCGCCATAGACCGGTGCGAGCTCATGCTGGCAGGGAGCGACCTCGTTGTGCTTGGTCTTGGCGGGAATGCCAAGCGCCCACAGTTCATCGTCCAGGTCCTTCATATAGGCCGAGACGGTGGGGCGGATAGCGCCAAAGTAGTGCTCCTCGAGCTCCTGACCCTTGCAGGGAGCAGCGCCAAAGAGGGTGCGACCGGTGATGACTAGGTCCCTGCGCTTGCGGTAAGCGTCCTTCTTGATCAGGAAGTACTCCTGCTCATCGCCCACGGAAGGAACGACCTTCTTGGGGGTCTTGCCAAACAGCGCCAAAACGCGCTTGGACTCACGCGAGAGCGCGGTCATGGAGCGCAGCAGCGGGGTCTTCTTGTCCAGGGCCTCGCCCGTGTAGGAGCAGAAAGCCGTGGGGATGCACAGGACATCGTCCTTGATAAAGGCGGGGCTGGTGGGATCCCAAGCGGTGTAGCCACGGGCCTCGAAGGTGGCACGCAAGCCGCCGTTGGGGAAGCTGGAGGCGTCCGGCTCGCCCTGGATGAGGTTCTTGCCCGTAAACTTGGTAATGGCGGTGCCGTCGTGGTTGGGCTCCAGGAAGCTGTCGTGCTTCTCGGAAGTAATGCCCGAAAGCGGCTGGAACCAGTGCGCGTAGTGCGTCGCGCCCTTGGAGATGGCCCAGACCTTCATGGCGTGGGCAACGGCGTTGGCCACATCCAGGTCGAGCGGCTCACCGTCCTCGAGGGTTGCAGCAAGGCGCTTCCAAATGTCCTTGGGGAGGTAGTCCTTCATGACTTCCTCAGAGAACACCATGGTCCCGAAGCGGTCAGTAAGTTCGGCCATACGGAACTCCCTTCGTATCGGCACCGCGTGAGAAGCGGTGTTGATTACTAACGAACGAGTCATAGATTAGGCTCGTCGTGTTTCCGCAACATTACCGTTATGTTGCTGTCACGAAACCAATCAATGAGGTTACCGCATCGCGGCGGCGTTGCCGCCCTCAACGGCCAATCAACTGTATAAATTGCAGACCTCTCCCCATGGTTTAAGGGTAGTCAATTTGGGATGGGGCTCTATTAACTGGTATTTCGCATCAGATACCAGTCTTTATAGCCCCATCCTAGATTGGCCGCTCTGCTATAGGGAATGTCGATAGCAAGGCATCTTTGATTGGTATCCCCCAAATAGTGAGTGAAACTCCACCGTGGCATAGTGGTGCTGTAGAATCCTTACAACACATCACACTATTTAAGTATCTAAAGGAGCACGATATGCGCGTCGACGAGGTTTTTAAGCAGGCAGCATCCCAGGGCACCGCACCCGTTTCGTTTGAGATGTTCCCGCCCAAGGGCGAGCTGACCCTCGACACGGCTCGCGAAGTGGCAGGCAATCTGTGCAAGCTTTCGCCGAGCTTTGTCTCGGTCACCTGCTCGGCCGGCGGCTCGGGCAACGGTGCCACCACCGCCCCCATCGCGCATATGATTTCGAGCGAATTCGACACGCCCTCGGTGGCGCACCTTACCTGCGTTGGCCGCACGCATGCCGACATCGCCGCCAAGATCGACGAATACCGCTCCGCCGGCGTAGAAAATGTGCTGGCCCTGCGCGGTGATCTTCCTGCTGGCGCGACCGAGGACGACAAGCCCGCCTCGGACTACGCCTACGCCCGCGACCTCATCCCCGAGCTCGTCGACGCCGGCTTTTGCGTGGGCGCCGCGGCCTACCCCGAGGGCCACATTGCCTGTGAGGACCTCAACGCTTCGGTCGAATACCTCAAGCAAAAACAGGACGCCGGCGCGAGCTTCTTTGTGACGCAGCTCTTCTTTGACAACGAGTGCTTCTACCGCTTCCGCGAGCTTGCCGACAAGGCGGGCATCACGGTGCCCATCACCGCGGGCATCATGCCGTTTATGGGCAAGTCCCAGATCAGCCGCATGGTCTTTATGTGCGGCGCGTCGCTGCCCTCCCCCGTCATCAAGATTCTCGCCAAGTACGAGAACGACCCCGAGAGCCTGCAGGCAGCCGGTGTAGATTATGCCGCCCGTCAGCTTTGCGACCTTAAGGAGCACGGTGCCGCCGGTCTGCACCTGTACACTATGAATCGTCCTGCGATCGCCGCGACCATTATGGAGCGCCTGGGGTAATGGAAAAACCGCACATCGATACAACCGCTGTCGAAGTGCCGGCCGACCTTGCGTCGCCGGCGCTTTACCGTGTCGATGCTGCGCACCATCCCCGTGTCGACCGTGCCGAGATGCTGCGGTATCTGGGCTACGGCGGCCAGCAGATTGAGCCCGAGCTGTCACGACGTATTGAGCTTGTGGTCGAGCGCCTTGAGCTGGACATTGAGCCCCGCGGCGTGCGGCGCGTGTTTACCGTCGATGCCACGGGCGTGGACGAGCAGGGAGAGCCTTGCATCCGTCTGGTTGGCACCAACGTTGAGCTGCGTGGTCGCGATATCTATCGCCATCTCAAAGACGCCCGCTTTGCCGCGCTCATGGCATGCACACTCGGCATGGACGCCGAGCGTCGTCTGCGCACCACGGGAGCCCAGCAGCCCCTGGAGGGAGCTGTACTCGATGCCGCGTGCTCCGCTTACGTGGAAGCCGCCGTTGAACAAATGGACCAGCAGGTCAAGACGGACGCCGCCGTTCATGGGCTCGCCGGCAACTGGCGCTTTAGTCCCGGCTACGGCGACTGCCCGCTCTCGGCCCAGCGCTCGATCGTCAACGCGCTCAACGCCACGCGACTCATCGGGCTTACCGTCACACCCACCAGCCTGCTCATGCCCACCAAGAGCGTGACCGCGGTGATCGGTCTGTTCGACGGCGAGGTCCACGACGCCCAGAGCCGCCCCACCTGCAATATCTGCCGCATGCGCGAGCACTGTCGCTTCCGCGCCGCCCACACCACCTGCTATTCCAGCCATTAGGAGCTCATCGATGTTTACTCCGCTTATCACTCACGATCTGGACGGCGCCGCGCTGGCGGCGCCCGTTGATGCCGCACGCCGCAATGGCGCTGCATACAAGACGCGCACGATCGACGACCTTCGCGTTAAGGACGATCGCCTGCGCGCCGCCATCGAGGGCACGGGACACCTGCTGTTCGACGGCGGCATGGGCACCATGTTGCAGGCTGCCGGCATGAAGGCCGGCGCCCTGCCCGAGCTGCTCAACTTTGAGGAGCCCGAGGTTATCACCGATATCCAGCGTCAGTATGTCGAGGCCGGCTGCGACGTGATCACCGCCAACACCTTTGGCGCCAACGCCCACAAGCTCGACGGCGCCGCCACCGTGGCAGATGTCTTTGCCGCCGCTGTCGCCTGCGCCCGCGAGGCCGGCGCCCGCTGCGTCGCCGGCGATATCGGCCCCATCGGCGCGCTGCTTCGCCCCTTGGGCACCCTGAGCTTCGACGAGGCCTATGACCTCTTTGCCGAGGAGGTGCGCGCCGGCGTCGACGCGGGCGTGGACCTCTTTATTATCGAGACCATGACCGACCTTGCCGAGATCAAGGCGGCCGTCCTCGCCTGCCGCGAGAACTCCGATCTGCCCGTCTTTGCCACCATGACCTTTGAGGAAGACGGTCGCACCTTCCTGGGCACGAGTCCCGAGGTTGCCGCCATCACGCTCGATGCCATCGGCGCCGACGTTTTGGGCATCAACTGCAGCCAGGGACCGGCCGAGCTCCGAGGACTCGCCGCTCGCATGCTCACCGTTACGGACAAGCCCGTTATGGTGCAGGCCAACGCAGGACTGCCCCACGTGGACGACGACGGCAACACCGTCTTTGATATCCAGGCGCCCGAGTACGCCGTGGCCGTCGCCGGTATGATTGAGGACGGCGTAAGCGTCGTGGGCGGCTGCTGCGGAACCACGCCGGCGCATATGGCGGCCTTGCGCACGCTTATCGACAACCACACGCCCAGCCCGCGCCGCCGCAAGCCCAGCATGTCGGTCACGAGCGCCCAGACGGTCGTGGACCTTCCCTGTGACGGCCACAAAATCGCCGTCATCGGCGAGCGCATCAACCCCACCGGCAAAAAGCGCCTGCAGCAGGCCCTGCGCGACGGCGACCTGGACTACGTCGTGAGCCAGGGCATCAGCCAGCAGGAACAGGGCGCCGACATCCTGGACGTCAACGTGGGCCTGCCCGAGATCGACGAGGTCAAGATCATCCAACAGGCGACCGAACAGCTCCAGGGCTCCACGCTGTTGCCGTTGCAGATTGACTCCACCGACCCCGCAGCCGTCGAGGCCGCCGTGCGCCGCTACGCTGGCAAGCCCATCATCAACTCGGTCAATGGCAAGCAAAAGATCATGGATGAGATCTTTCCGCTGGTCGCCCACTACGGCACCAACGTTGTCGGCCTTACGCTCGACGAAGGCGGCATCCCCGATACCGCCGAGGCCCGCTTTGCCATCGCCGAACGCATCGTGGCCGAGGCCGCCCGCTACGGCATTGGCCCGGACCGTATCCTCATCGACTGCCTGGTCATGACCGCCTCGACCAATCAACGCCAGGCCGAGCAGATCCTACGCGCCATGTCCCTGTGCAAGGAGCGTCTGGGCGTCAAATGCGCGCTCGGCGTATCGAACATCAGCTTTGGCCTGCCTGCCCGCCCGCTGCTGGGCTCAGTCTTTTTGGCTGCCGCTTTTGGCGCGGGCCTGGACGCCCCCATCATGAACCCGGGCTCCAAGCGCTTTATGGATACCGTCTACAGCTATCGCGTCCTGAGCGTTGAGGACGAGGGCTCGACCGGATACATCGAGCGCTATGCCGGCTGGACCGATCCGTACAACGATCGCCGCCAACCCGGCAGCGGCTCAGGCCACATCGACCGACACCGTGCCCGCTGCTGGCACCGCTGGCACCGACGGCAACGACGACCCCCATCCGCCACATGGTCGTCTCGGGCCGCAAAGGCGAGATCGCGGCCGAGACCGAGCGCCTGCTGACCGACCACGACGCTATGGACCTCATCAACAATCACTTTATCCCCGCCCTCGATGAGGTCGGAGTCCTCTTTGACCAGGGAAAGTTCTTCTTGCCGCAGCTCATGGCCTCGGCCGAGGCCGCGCGCGTGGGCTTCGACACCATCAAGCGCCTGATGCCCGCCGGCGAGATTGCCGACAAGGGCAAGATCTGCGTGGCCACCGTTAAAGGCGATATCCACGACATCGGTAAGAACATCGTCAAGATGCTGCTCGATAACTACGGCTATACCGTCTTTGACCTAGGCCGCGACGTCGACCCGCAAGAGGTACTCAAGACCGTCAAGGAGCGCGATATTAAGCTCGTCGGCCTCTCGGCGCTTATGACTACCACGGTCGTCGCCATGGAAGAGACCATCAAGCTGCTCCATACCGAGGTTCCGGGCGTCAAGATCATCGTGGGCGGCGCCGTACTCACCCCCGAATACGCCAAGCAGATCGGTGCGGACTACTACGCCAAGGACGCCGCCGAGAGCGCTCGTATCGCCGAAGAGGTCTTTGGGAAGTAACACAACGGAAACAACCGAGCACCAAAACGTGCCGCACGCGCCACTTGGCACGTGCGGCACGTTAGAATAGATAAGACTATGCTCGTTTTGGCAGATAGGAGCGCAAGGATGGCGATCACGCCCGCAGAAATCGCGGAAACCCGCGGCATGGTTGAGGAACAGAACCTCGACATCAGGACCATCACCATGGGTGTTTCGCTCATGGGTTGCGGTGACGAGAACCTCGACCGCATGTGCACGAAGATCTACGACCACGTGACGCACACGGCTGAGCATCTGGTCGAGACCGCCGAGAACCTCGAGCGCGAGTACGGTATCCCCATCGTCAACAAGCGCGTTTCCGTCACCCCGGTGGCGCAGATCGCCGCGTGCTGCAAGGATGAGGACCTCACCCCCATCGCGCATGCCCTCGACCGCGCGGCCGAGACGCTCGGCATCGATTACCTGGGCGGCTTCTCCGCACTCGTCCAGAAGGGCATCGGCGACGCCGACCGCCGCGTCATCCAGTCCATCCCCCAGGCGCTCGCCACCACGAGCCGCGTCTGCTCCAGCGTCAACGTCGCCAGCCTGCGCGCCGGCATCAATATGGACGCCGTGCTTATGGCCGCCCAGACCATCATCGATGCCGCCAAGCTTACGGCAGACGAGGATTCCGTCGGCGCCTCCAAGTTTGTCTGCTTTGCCAACATGGTCGAGGACTCCCCGTTTATGGCGGGCGCCGTTCACGGCGGTGGCGAGGCCGACGCCGTCATCAACGTAGGCGTCTCGGGTCCCGGTGTTATGGCCGCAGCCCTGGAGACGCTGCCCGACTCCGCATCGATGATGGAAGTCGCCGAGAAGATTAAGCAGACCGCCTTTAAGATCACCCGTGCCGGCGAGCTCATGAGCCGCGAGGCTGCCCCATCGCCTGGGTGTCGAGAAGGGCATTGTCGATCTGTCGCTGGCTCCCACGCCCGCCATCGGCGACTCCGTCGCGCGCATCCTCGAGATCATCGGCGTGGGCACCTGCGGTGGCCCCGGCACGACCTGCGCGCTCGCCATGCTCAACGATGCCGTCAAGAAGGGCGGCGTCATGGCCAGCTCCAGCGTGGGCGGTCTCTCGGGTGCCTTTATCCCCGTGTCCGAGGACGCCGGCATGATCGCCGCCGTCGAGGCCGGCGCGCTTTCGCTCGAGAAGCTCGAGGCCATGACCTGCGTGTGCTCCGTCGGCCTGGACATGATCGCCATCCCCGGCGACACCCCGGTCGAGACCATCGCCGGCATTATCGCCGACGAGATGGCCATCGGCGTCATCAACAACAAGACCACGGCCGTCCGCGTGATTCCCGCCATTGGCAAGGGCGTGGGCGACTGCGTCGAGTACGGCGGCCTATTTGGCCGTGCGCCTATCATGCCGGTGAACCCCAACGCCGGCACCGTGCTTGCCCACCGCGGTGGACGCTTCCCGGCGCCGCTGAACTCGCTCAAGAACTAGCTGAGGGGGACTGGCGAGGAGCCCCGCCGCCGGGCGGCAGACATATAAGGTCGCCTGCTCGGACAGTCCTGACTCGCACGGAGAGCACATTAAGTGCTCTCCGGCTCGTGCGGAACTCGCGATCGACCTTATATATTTGCCCTCCCCGGGGCTCCCGCACAACGGGACCTCGGTTGGGTTCTATCCCGGTTGCAGTCGCTTCGCTTCTGCTCCACTTTGCTGGTATGACGGTTTGGCGTTGGATCGGTTCTTTCTGATATATGCTGGTTGCGGCTCTTCTTTTGGGAGGAGTCGCTTTTTTGTTGCTAGGAGGTTGGCCCGTGGCTGATGGGGAGAATCGTTCTGAGCTGCTTTCCACAGATTGGAATCTGGAGTGGATGCGTCTGCAAGCTGATCGGCGGCGGGCTGACGATTCTTTTGAGTGGGATAAAAGGGCTCGGCATTTTCGGCCGTTGGAGACTGCCCCTTATGCTCGGGATTTTATAAAGCTGCTGGCGCTTGAGCCCGGCGAGTCGGTACTCGATATGGGGTGCGGGGCTGGGTCGATTGCTATTCCGCTTGCTCAGGCTGGGCATCCTGTGATTGCTGCTGACTTTTCCCCTGCCATGTTGGGCACGCTTGATGCTGGCATTGAGTACTATGGGCTCGAGGATCGCATTACGCCGCTTGAGCTTGCCTGGGACGATGACTGGGATTTGGTTGGACCGGTCGCGAAAGCGGTGGATGTTGCCTTTGCCAGTCGGTCGGTTACGACGACCAATCTAAAAGATGCGCTTGCCAAGCTCGACCGCACGGCTCGTCGGCGTTGTGCTGTCACGATGGTCGCCAACTCCAGCCCGCGTTATGATCTGCACTTGATGAACGCTATCGGCGCCTCGGTTACCTGCAGCAATGGCTTTGTGTACGCCTTCAACATCCTCATTCAGATGGGTGCGTTGCCGCAGGTTACATACTTTGAATCGCCTCGTCGCGATACCTTCGATAGCCTTGAGGCAGGCGTGGCGGATTTTTCCCGTATGCTCGAGCATGGCAACGAGGATAAGATCGACCGCCTGCGCGACTATATCGCTCAGCACATGATCGAAAACCCCCATCGCCGGCGAGCCGGGCTCCAAGGGCGTGCCGCACGGGGTGCTATATGCTCGACCATATCCGTAAGGTTCGCTGGGCGTTTATTGCATGGGAACCGGTCTCTGCGCCCAGCTCATAGCCTGTTCGCAGCCCGCACCGCCCACTCACTCGGCATCCGCATTCTTTTTGAACTGGGCAAACGCGCTCCACACCGCGCCGTTCCTGCGCTATCGTGGGACAGCTCACGTAGATTAAGGCCCCGTCGCGGGGCGCCCCATACATAGAAAGCGAGAACCCATGGCACTGACAGGAGCCCAGGTCAAGCAGCTTCGCAGCATGGCCCATCACCTCAACCCCGCCATCATCATCGGTAAGTCCGATGTCAACGAGGGCACCGTCGAGCAGACGGTCGCCTACCTGGAGAAGCACGAGCTCGTTAAGTGCTCCGTGCTGGACGGCTCCAGCCTTTCTGCCCGCGAGGCCGCCGAGGAGCTCGCCGAGCACTGCCACGCCGACGTCGTTCAGGTTATCGGCCGCAAGTTCTCGCTGTATCGCGAGTCCTCGCGCAAGGATATCGAGAAGATCAAGCTCGTCTAAAACCGACTGGCCATACCGAGTAGCCTGCGGGCGTCCGAGTGATTCGGGCGCCCGTTTTTATCGCTCGACAAGCACGCGCTTGAGCCTGCCTTCGACCAGGCGCTCATACAGGCGCCTTGTCTCGGGCTCGGGCACGCCTTGAACCTGCTCTCGCAGGTGGTGCATGTGGCCGCTGTATAGCTCGACAACATCGCGGCGTCGTCCCGCCGCACCGTAAACGCGCATGGCACAGCGAACCATGTCCTCGCGCGCAGTCTCTTGGCGAAGCCCCGATTCAACGAGCCAAATTGCCGATTGCAGGTCATTTTCCTCGAGAGCGGCATTCGCTCCCCTAATCATGCAGTCGATGTACTTGGATTGCATAATGTGGCGCATGCGCGTAAAAACGTGGATTGCAACGGTGGAACATACAGCGGCCCGCGTAGAGCTGCTCAACCTTAAGACAAAGCTCAACCAGGTGAGGGCCTCTCGCGCCCATACGGTTTCCCAGGATCTCGCGGCTCAGCTGGTCAAAGAGCCTTACATCGGTCTTAACGTAGTCGCCGTTGAGCCCTATGCACTCGTTTTGGATGAGCACGCACGACTTGCCATCCGGCGTTGGACCCAAAGCCGAGCGCAAGCGCGATACCGTCGAATACAGATTGTTGCGCGCCGCGCTAAACTCGGCATGGGGCCACAACTCCATGGCGATTGTCTCGCGGTCGACCATGGCATCCATGCCCAACGCGAGCCGCTCGGCAAGTGTTGCCGCCTTTTTGCGACGCCACATCTTATCCGTGATGGGAAAGCCGTCGCGCTCGGCGCGAAATGTGCCAAACATGCGCATCTCAATATGGCCGATCGTATCGACAGCCTCAACCTCGCCCGCCTGGAACAGGTGCTCGCTTTCGCCCTCAAAATCATCGCGTAGTGAATACCGCGAAAGCTCACGCACCGGAAGCTTCTTGCGAATCCTGACGGCAGGCTCGCCCAGACAGTGCATCGCAAGACGCGCAAATAGCCGATACGATGGGTCTAAAATCCCCGAGCGATTCATAGACATCCAGGCGGCAAGATCGCTATCGCGGCCCGCAGCGGCCAGGTGCAGCGCCACGATCCAGGCTTCTGAGCCACCGACCTGCGTCTTGCTAATGTCGAGCAGCTCCGCCTCTTCGCGAACCGATACCAGCGACGTATTGCGCAGGTACGCCACGCGCTCCAGCAGCAACGCGTTTTCGCGCATGTACGCAATCGATTCGTCGGCGAGCTTGAGCACCTGAACCGCACGGAACTTCGCGTTGACCGGCCGCCCCTCCGCCAGCGATTGCCAACCCTCCAGCAATAACCCAAACAGCTGAATTTGATTGTCACGAACACGCACCGCAAAGCGGTCGAGCTCGCCAAACGCCACATCGTCGGTCACGGGCAAGCCCGCGAGCAGGCGCCGCGCCGCGAGCACCATACGCAGCCAAATGGATGGCGCCTTAAGCCCGCGGATATCGAGCGCCTCGAGTATCTGCGCCATCTTGTCATCGCGCTCGTCGGGTTTAGCAAACGAGCCGTCGAACAGCTCCACCAGCATATGGTCGGCCTGTATGAGAACTCCCCGCGATGTCGAGCTCGCAATCATAAGCTTTGCACGCCTTGAGCTTCGCGAGAACATTGCCGTCTTCCGCTCGCTCGGTTAGGTGGCGCTTGACCTCGATATGCGCGGACAGCATGTCGAGCACCTCGCAGGATGTCTGTTCTTGCACACAGGGTTGGCGGGAAGCCCCAGGTCATTGTCGCCGTAAAAGGCGATAGTAAGCGCCTGGGCTATTTTCCAGGTAGCGGGGTCGACCTCGCGGGCCGCCTGGTCACCCGCACGTTCGATAACGGACGCCATATACCTTGCGAGCTTTGTATTGCACACGCTGACAGCCGCCAGATACACGCCGAGTGCCTCGGCGGCTGTCGGCTCTTGCTCCTGCTTTTTCCGCATTGATCATCGCCGATGCTGCACGGCAAATGTCCCCTCCATGCCCGGTCAGGGCAAGATCGGCCCCATACTGCCCGGCAAGCTCCAACACCACACGG
>ENA-OQKI01000150-OQKI01000150.1-human-gut-metagenome-genome-assembly--contig:-NODE-150-length-16562-cov-3.465105_pt1 | contig 16562 bp, 18 predicted proteins | sample MGYA00242778_ERZ504798 | MGnify/ENA primary metagenome ERZ504798 (study PRJEB26092, sample SAMD00036414) | human gut metagenome | host: Homo sapiens | study: EMG produced TPA metagenomics assembly of... | reverse complement strand
GAGTCGACCACGACGGAGTCGAGGGCCGTCATGCTCGCGTCTTCTGGTAAGAGGTAATACGCGCTCCCGTGATGGCGCGGGGATCGATGGCAGGCAGGATCTTGTCGAGCAGCGGCTGAATCTCCATCGCGACGTCGCCGAAGCTGAAGCTAATCGGGCAGGTGACGCCGATGACCGAGGCGATGAGGCAGCCGACCACGGTGAGGCCGAGCACGGAGGCGGCGGCAGTGAGGTTGGGAAGCTTCTCGCTGAAGTCGGTGACGAGCTTCACGCCCTGCTTGTAGCCGAACTCGAGGGCGTGCATGCGGACCCAGAAGATGGCCAGGATGAGCGCGAACCAGATGCCGGCTCCCACGGGGTTGCCCTCGATGGCCATGTAGGCGGCGATGGAGCCCATGATGGTCGGGATCATGGTCATGAGCAGGGAGTCGCCGACGCCGGCGAGCGGTCCCATGGTGCCGATCTTCAGGTCTTGGACGGCGTCCGCCGCCGCGAGGCCGTCACGCTCCTCCATGGCCACGCAGGCGCCGAGGATGATGGCGGCGAGCCAAGGCTGGGTGTTGTAGTAGCGGAAGTGGTTGTTGAGCGCTTGCTTATAGTCCTCGTCGTTCGTGTAGATCTTCCTCAGGACCGGCGAGAGGGCGTAGGCGACTGAGGCGCCCTGCTGGGTCTGGTAGTTGAAGGTGCACACGCTCATGAGCCAGCGCCAGTTCGCGTTGCGCAGGTCCTTCTTGGTGACCTTGTAGCCGGAGGGCTTGCCCTCGGCGACGGCGGTGATGTTCTCGTTTTCCACGGTTACTCATCCTCTCCGATGAAGGCGTCTGCGGAAGCGTGGGCGGCGAGCTCGGTGTCCCTCTCGGCACGCTGGTAGAACGCAATCGCGAGGGCAACGCCGACGATGGCGGCGCCGATGATGGGCACGTTCAGGAAGGCCGAGAGGAAGAAGCCGGCGAGCAGGTACTGGAAGTACTTGGCGGTTGGCATGTAGCGGAGCAGCATGGCGATACCGACGGCCGGGAGCATCTTGCCGGCGAGGGTGAGGCCGGAGAGGAACCACTGGGGCATGACCTCGAGGAGCCAGTTGACGGCGGGCTGGCCGAGCGTCACGGAGACAAAGACGGGCAGGGCGGCGCACAGGCCGAAGAGCGCGGGGCAGACCCACAGGATGGCGTTCATCTGATTGAACTTACCCTCGTTGCAGAACTTCTGGGACTTCTCGACGACAAAGCCGTTGAGGATCTTGGCGACGACGTCGAGCTGGATGCCGAGCATGCCGACCGGCAGGCCGATGGCGAGGCCCGTGTCGGAGCCCAGGGTCACGCCGTAGGCGGTGGCGATGATGGCCATCGTGCCGTAGTCGGGAATGGAGGAGCCGCCGAAGCCCGCGACGCCGAGCTGCATGAGCTGAATGGTGCCGCCGATGACAAGGCCGGTCTTCCAGTCGCCCATGACGACTCCGGTGATGAGGCCCCAGAAAACGGCGTAATTGACGAAGATCATCGGGATGCCGTAGTAGTCCACGTGCTTGATGAAGGCAAGCAGAGTCAAAAGGACGACCTGCAGGATAGTGAAGTTGACCATATTTCCCCCTTAGATGAGGTCTGCGACGGAGACGGGCTTGTCGGCGGGCACGAACTGTGCCGTCACCTTGACGCCGCGGGCGATGAGCGCCTTGTAGCTCTGGACGTTCTCGGCGGAGGCGTAGGCGCGCTGGGTGAGCTGGATGCCGTCCTCCTTGACGAGCGAGCCGCCGACGACCAGCGACGGGAGCTCGACGCCCGACTCGACCAGGCGAAGCATCGTCTCGGGCTCCTTGGCGATGACGAAGACCTTCTCGCGGTCGTACTTGCCCGCGGCGAAGTTCTTGAGCGCGGTCTGCTCGGAGATGATCGAAACGGCCATGCCCGCGGGGCGCGCCATCCTCATGGTGGACTTCAGGACCTCGTCGCCGGCGACCTTGTCGTCGATGACCATGACTCGGGTCGCGCCCGACACCGGGGCCCACTGCGTCACGATGATGCCGTGAAGCAGGCGATTGTCGATTCGTGCCATAACAACACTCATGTTTGCTCCTATCAAATGAAGTTTTACGTTCGGTACTGCCTCGGCGCTATCCGGATTCGCGCCGGGCAAGGGGTTATCGGATTATTGAGGACGCGCGGTCAGCTTGCGGCGGCGCGGGGAAGGTCACTCGTCGAGCAGGAGGTCCGAGGAGCCGAGGCGCTCTTCTCGCGCCGGGGCGGCGCTCACGCTTATGTAGTCGAAGACATATGCGATCTCGCTTACGGGAACCTCTACGCGATAGCGCGTCGAGATGCTCGAGAAGCTCTGCCTGAAGGACTCGATGAAATCGGCGCGTTCCTCCTCGAAGCGGTCCTGGCCAACGTAGGTCTCAATGGGGTTTCTGGTAACAAGGCGCTCGACGAGACAGCAGAGGTGAACGTAGAGCCCAATGATGGCGTTGCTGCCGATCTTCTCGCCTGTCCTGCGCTGAAGCTCGTGCACGGCGCTCTCGATCTCATGGAATAGCCGCTCCGGGTCGAGGATGGTGATGGAGCGGATGACGTTCTGCAGCGTCATGTTCGAGAGCAGCTTCTCGTGGAAAGAAGAGAGCTCGGAAGCGTCAAGCCACCTGCCGAACACGGCATCAACCTTAGAGGCGGACGCCGTCGACATGATGTCCTCGAGGGCGACGAAGGGGACGGAGGCGACCCCGGGGTCTCCCGTGCCGATGACGGCGCAGACGCGGTGCTCGGAGAAAACGGCGTCGTTCGACCCGTTCGCGACGAGCTGCTTGAAGGGCCTCGTGAGCAGGCGCGCGCCTATGGTGCGCGGGAGGCTCTGCGAGACGAGCTGGCGTATCCTCTCCGCGGCGTCGACCCCGGACTCGGAGCAGAAGACGATGGCGTCCTCACGGTTGACGCGCTCGATCACCTTGCAGTGCGTCACGCACGCGGCGGTCGCATCGCCAAGAACCTCGGCGATGGACTTGCCGCCGAGCAGCCCGACCCCGATCTCGAGCGCAAGACCGGTAGAGACGTTGTTCACCACGCCGATAGTGGAGTCGGTAACGTTCTCGAGGGCCTTATAGGCCTCCTCCAAGGAGCCCATGTCGACGAGGAACACGACCCCGGTGCAGTAGGAATGGCGGTCGACGAGGCGCTGGAGCGGACCGACGATGTCCTTCAGCTGCTGGTCGTAGGGCATGTCGACAGCCTCGTACACATGCATGCCGAGCATACGGTTCGCCGCGTCGGCGATGCTCGTCGCCGTTGAGTAGCCGTGGGACAAGATGACGCAGAGCGTCCGAAGGGCCTTCGCATCGCGAGACTCCGATGCGACGCACAGCGTCAGAAGCGTCTTCGTGAAGTGATCGAGCGAGATTCCCAGCGCCCCTTCCACGTCTGCGGCGACCTGATCGGAGACACTCGAGGCAAACGGTAATTCGGAGGTCACGGCACCGAGGAGATGGGAGATTTGCTCCGCACAGGCAGACTTTCGCTTAGCCAGGCCGATACCCGGCCACAACTGCAGGCAAATCTCCTGGGCCAGTAGAAAAGCGACCTTCCTCGAAAGCTCGATGCCATAAGAAGAGCCTGCGTCGGCAAGGACCGCGCCCACGACGCGCTCGAAGGCGCGCGACCTCGAGGAGGCGACGCCGTGGTCGAAGATCAAGTGATCCTCAACGCCGCGCACAGCGGAGACAGCTTGCGAGACAAGCTCGGAGACAGAGAGCTCCCCGGCGCAGAATCGCTCATCGAGGGAGCACAGGGCATCGAGCGCCTGCTCGACCGGCCCTGTGCTCTCGGCGGCATCCAGAGACGCGTCGATCAGAACGCCATCGTCGGGCTGTTGATCGATCTGCGCGGAGGAGAGGAGCCCGCTGGGAAGAAGATACGGGCGAACGACGACGTAGTCGCCCTCGCGATTGAGGAACGCTTTGGCGCAGCAGTTCGTCACGCAGGCGCGCAAGCCGGCGATGTTATCGGAAAAGTCCGCGTTCACGAGGCAACGGTATGCGCCGCGGCTGATCTTCACATCAGAACCGATTCGGCACCCCTCGCTGCGCAGGAAGCTCAAGATGAGATCCTCGCGCTCCTCGGGGGTCCGCTCCTTGAGTGAGGGGACGCGGGCACAGATGGGCATTTTGCTGTAGGCCGAGGAAACCTTCAGGTCATCGGCGGAAAGCGTCGTCGAAAGAACGAGGCGAGCGCGCGGCGCATCCTGGGAGGCATCGAGCCCGAGGGCCGTCGCAAGGCAGTGCTCCATCGCAGAGGGAGAGAGTGCCTCGATGCCGTTGACAAAGACCACACCCCCGCGCGCTTTCGCGATCGACTCGTCAAGAAGCCCGTTGAACGAGGCGGCGTCCGGGACCCCGGCGCAGTCGATGCGCACATAGGAGGAGTCGCGGGACAGCAAGCCCTGGTTCTTGCCGTACTCGTACACAAGGCGAGAAGGAAAGACTTACCGACACCCACGCCGCCGCTCAAGAGGATGGGCAGGCCAAACGGAGGGTACTGAACCGCAGCCTTGCACTGCTCGACAACGGAGCTGAGGCTCATGTCGAAGCCCACGGCACGCGCGAAGTCGCGGTGATCGGCGATTCCCGTCGCCTGGATGAGATCGGCGAGCGAGGCGTACTCGCTTGCAGAGAGCTTTACCTGAAAACGCTTCTGGAACGCGCGGCGATGAAAATAACGGACAGGCCTGCCCGCCACCTTAACCACAAGACCGGCGCGAACAAGGTCGTTGAGGTACTGGCTCGCCAGGCTCCTGGAGATGATGAGTGTCTCGGCGATGTCGGAGGTGGACAGACGGGCAAGGTCGTCGAGCGAGACGGCAGAGGTGAGGGCCTCGAGATGCTCGAGAATCCTGTCCCTCATGTCGACGGGTTTCTTTGCCAAGCTGTCCTGTGTGGTCTTGTCCATGACTTCTTACCTCCTCGTACAAGGAGTATAAGGGGAGAACAGAGAACAGAAGGGGGCGCGTGGGGGAATCAACAGCTCCGAGGAAAAGTCCACCACTTGAGGGGCAGAAAACAACGGCCATTGAACATTCAGGGCCGACGCTCAACACTTCGGCTCGACACTTCGCTTTGGAAAGGGCCCCGGCGCGCCGGGGTCCCAACATAAAGAAGGGCCCCGGCGCGCAGGGCCTAAAGCTTAACCATGCGCGCGGCGATGCGGGCGCAGTCGCAGGCGGCCTTCTTCTCGAAAGAGTTGTAGTCACGACCCGGCCCTCGGCGCAGGGCTTGTCGCTGATGGCGCGCACGACGACGAGGGGCACGCCGTTGAGATAAGCGGCCTGCGCGATGGTGCAGCCCTCCATCTCGCAGCACAGGTCGCCGAAGGTCGCGAGGATTCGCTCCTTCTGTTCCGCGGGCGAGACGAACTGGTCGCCGGAGACGACGCGGCCCTTGAGGACCTTAATGTCGGGGGCGACGGCGGCCGCGGCGGCGCACGCCGCCAGCAAGGGCCGGAACGGATCGCGCAAGATCAAGGCGTCGCCCGGGAGGTCGGGCGTTACCGTCAGCCGGCGCCGCGTCTGCCGCATCATGAGGGAGAACGGCCTGGCCGGCGCATACGGCAGGAAGAGGTTCAAGGTGCACCCCGGGGCGGTCAACGAGGCCGACGTGTCGAACGTCGTCGCGCGCGGCTTCGGCGGCAGGGCGCCGTGCACCCATATATGCAGCGACTTGGTCTGCGTGCGCGTCGGGGCGTCGTGGAACTACGTCTGCCTGCTCGTCGACCTCTGCAACGGGGAGATCGTCGGCCACTCCGAAGGACCGAGGAGGGACGCGCGAGCTCCGAGCCAAGCTCTTGGATTACGTGCACTGGTACAACAACTTCAGGATCCACTCGACGCTGGGCTACATGTCGCCGGTCGAGTTCAGGGAGGCGGGGCCGTCCCTCCCGGAATCGTCCAAATAAGTGTTGCCAATCCATAGCCAATCCAGCCATCATCTTCGCGAAGGCGGACGTCAGGAAAAGCTCGGCTTGAGCTCGGTCGGACGCGGTCTGTGGGGCATCATTCAGGCTCAGGGGGTCTCCTTGTCTTCTTCGGTCGCAACCTGAATGATAGGGACGGCCCCTTCTCTCTTTCCCCTTCGTTTTCGACGCGTCACCCTCTCGGCGGGCTTAAGGCCCGCGCTCGCGGGTGCAGGGGCTACGCCCAAACCCCAAAAACGTAACGCCGTGCTCGAAGCGTTTCCGGACGTCAGCGTAATCTCAAATCCCGTTCGTCAACTCATGGGCAAGCCACCTGAGACTACTCATTTCTCCTACTGGCAATGAAGACCTGCGACCTGCAGTTTTGCAAACTGCTTGAAAGCCACCTGCGTTGATTCACTTCCTATTGCAGCTGGCGGCTTGCACGCGAAAAGGCATTTAAGTTTCAAAACGGGCGTTTTCGGCGCTATCGAGCCTCCAAAGGCATCCCGCCGCGCCCTTTGGGACAAAACAAAAACTCAAAGCCCTGAGTTCGAAAATAGTTTTTGGAGTTGTCCCGACTTTTGTCCCCGAAGCCGACGAAACGCGACAGGGTGTCACCTGGCGGCACTCAATTCGAGACGGCACCGAAAACTGGATGCAACCGGAATGACAGGACGGCAGAACCGAAGCCATCGAGTAGGGATAGAAAAAGGCCCGGGTGCCATGGCATCCGGGCCTTTGCTAGCAACTTGATGTTGCGGGCAGCTTAGAACTTGTGGCCGCACTTCTTGCAGACGCGCAGCTTGTTCTTGCCGTCCTTCTCGTGACCGACGCGGGTAACCTTACCGCACTCGGGGCAAACGAGATTGACGTTGGAGGCGTCGATGGGAGCCTCCTGCGAAACGATGCCGCCCTGCTGGTTGGCAGCGTTGGGCTTGACGGCCTTCTTGACGACCGAAACGCCCTCGACAACGACCTTGTTCTCGGCGGGGAGAGCACGCAGGACAACGCCCTGCTTGCCGCGATCCTTACCAGAGAGAACCTGGACCTTATCGCCCTTCTTGATATACATATATCTCCCCTAACTACAGGGTCTCGGGAGCGAGCGAGACGATCTTCATGTACTTCTTGTCACGAAGCTCGCGAGCGACGGGCCCGAAGATACGGGTGCCGACGGGCGAACCATCGTTGTTGATGACAACGCAGGCGTTCTCATCAAAGCGAATGTAGGAGCCATCCTTGCGGCGGATCTCCTTAACGGTGCGAACGACGACGCAACGGACAACGTCCTTCTTCTTGACGTTGGCGCCAGGGGTAGCCTCCTGGACAGCACCGATGAACACATCGCCGATGCCTGCATAACGACGCTTGGAACCGCCAAGCACCTTGATGCAGCGAATCTTGCGAGCGCCGGAGTTGTCGGCGACGTTCAGCATGGTTTGCATCTGAATCATGGTAGATGTTCCTCCGAACTAAGAACCGAAGAGAGGTGCGCAGCCTTTATACGGCCCGTGGTATGCAAGCCAGACATACGCACATCTTCGGAAACGTACAAGTCGTAAGAGCGACTGCTTATTTAGCGCGCTCGACGACCTCGATGAGGCGCCAACGCTTCATCTTGGACATAGGACGGGTCTCCATAACGCGGACGGTGTCGCCCACGCCAGCCGTGCACTCCTCGTCGTGAGCGTGCAGCTTCTTGGAGCTGGTCATCATCTTGCCGTACTTAGGGTGACGCTTGCGCTCGGTGATGGTGACAACGATGGTCTTGGCACCGGAGACGGAGGTAACGACACCCGTACGGACCTTACGCGAGTTACGCGAATCAGTCATGTTCTCTCCTTAGGTCCTACTCGGCGACAGCGGACTTCTCCGCTGCGATCTCGCGGGCGCGCTGCTCCGTGAGGACGCGAGCGATGTCCTTCTTCACGGTGTTGACGCGAGCGGTGTTGTCCAGCTGGCTGGTGGCCATCTGGAAACGAAGGTTAAAGAGCTCGGCGCGCATTTCCTTCAGCTTCTCAACGAGCTGAGCGTCCGAGAGCTCACGAATCTCTGCGGGCTTCATTAGTTCTCCTCCTTGGCGGCGGCGGCGTCCTCAGCAGCCCACTTGGCCTCGAGAGCGGCCTCCTCAGCCATCTCCTTCTCGATGCGCTGCTCAGCGTTCTTGGCAGCAACAATCTTGGTCTTGATGGGAAGCTTGTGCTGTGCAAGACGCAGAGCCTCGCGAGCGACCTCCTCGGGCACGCCCTTGACCTCGAACATGATGCGGCCGGGCTTGACGACGGCCACCCACTCCTCGGGGTTACCCTTACCAGAACCCATGCGAGTCTCGGCAGGCTTCTTGGTGATGGGCTTATCGGGGAAGATCGTGATGTAGACACGACCGCCACGCTTCATGTAGCGGGTCATGGCAATACGAGCGGCCTCGATCTGACGGTTGGTGATCCAATGGGCCTCGAGAGCCTGGATACCAAACTCGCCGAAATGCAGCTCGGTATTACCCTTGGCCTGGCCCTTCATGGAGCCACGCTGCACCTTGCGGTGAAGAATACGCTTAGGGGCAAGCACTACTGACCCCTCCTCTCGGAGTTACGACGACGAGGACGGGAAGAGCCCTCGAGTGCAGGGTTGGGAACAGGCTGGCCCGGGAGCTTCTCGCCCAGGTAGATCCAGACCTTCACGCCGCAAGCGCCCATGGTGGTGCTGGCGACAGCCGTGCCGTAGTCGATCTTGGCGCGGAGGGTGTGCAGAGGCACGCGACCCTCACGGTACCACTCACGACGGCCCATCTCGGCACCGCCGAGACGACCGGAGCACTGGATACGGATGCCCTTAGCGCCGGCCTTGCGGGCGGACTGGACAGCCTTGCGCATAGCGCGACGGAAGGCAACGCGGCCCTCGAGCTGCTCGGCGATAGACTGAGCAACGAGGTTGGCGTCGAGCTCGGGGCGCTTGATCTCGACAACGTCGACGGAGAGCTGGCCCTTGGAGACGCCAGCGACCTTCTCGAGCTCGGTGCGGAGGGTATCGATCTCGGCACCCTTCTTACCGATGACAACGCCGGGGCGAGCGGTGAGGATGATGACCTTCACCTTGTCGCCAGCGCGCTCGATCTCGACGCGGGAGACAGCTGCGCGGGAAAGACGCTTCTCGAGGTACTTGCGGATCTCGAGATCGTTACCGAGGGTCTTAGCGTAATCCTTCTCTGCGAACCAGCGGGAGCGCCAGTTCTCGGTGATGCCAAGACGGAAGCCGGTGGGGTAGACTTTCTGACCCATACAGCTTTACGCCTCCTTTCGAGGAGCAACGACGACGGTGATGTGGGAAGTACGCTTCAGAATGCGAGAAGCGGAACCCTTGGCGCGGGGACGGATGCGCTTAAGCGTCGGACCCTCGTCAACATAGGCAGCGGCGACAACCAGGTTGTCGGCACGCAGACCGTTGTTGTTCTCGGCGTTCGCAACGGCGGAACGGAGAACCTTCTCGACATCCACGGCGACGGCGCGGTCGCAGAAGTGGAGGATGTCGAAGGCCTGAGCGACAGGCTTGCGGCGGATCAGATCGACCACCAGGCGGGCCTTGCTGGGGGAAACACGCACGTACTTAGCGACGGCGCGAACCTCGGTGGCCTCAGTTTCAATAGACTTAGTTGCCATTTACGGTTAACCCCCTATTTGGCCTTGTGGCCACGGAACGTACGAGTCGGCGCGAACTCGCCGAGCTTGTGACCAACCATGGACTCGGTAACATACACGGGCACATGCTTGCGGCCGTCGTGGACGGCGATGGTGTGACCAACCATCTCGGGGAAGATGGTGGACGCGCGGGACCAGGTCTTCACGACGTCCTTCTTGCCAGCCTCGTTCATCGCGGTGATACGCGAGAGAAGGCGAGTCTCCACGAACGGGCCCTTTTTGAGACTTCTGCTCATAAGTGCTTTCTCCTAAAACTCGGTATCCGAAATTACTTCTTACGGCGACGAATGATGTGCTGGTTCGAGACCTTCTTCTTCTTGCGCGTACGAAGGCCCTTCGTCGGCTTACCCCAGGGGGTAACAGAGGGACGACCAGAGGTGTGGTTCTTGCCCTCGCCACCGCCGTGCGGGTGGTCGACAGGGTTCATGACGGTACCGCGGACGGTCGGGCGCACGTTCATGTGACGCTTACGGCCGGCCTTGCCGATGACGATGTTGGCGTGATCGGCGTTGCCGACCTCACCGACGGTGGCGCGGCAGGTAACGAGGATGCGGCGCATCTCGGAGGAAGGCATACGGACGATAGCGTACTTGCCTTCCTTACCCATCAGCTGGCAGGAGTTACCGGCGGAACGGGCGATAGCAGCGCCCTTGCCCGGCTGGAACTCGACGGCGTGGATGAGCGTACCGACGGGGATGTCGGCGAGGGGCAGAGCGTTGCCCGGCTTGATGTCGGCGTCAGAACCGGACATGATGGTCTGACCGACCTCGAGGCCCTTGGGGGCCAGGATGTAGCGCTTCTCACCGTCAGCGTAGTGCAGCAGAGCGATGCGAGCGGAACGGTTCGGATCGTACTCGATCGTGGCAACCTTGGCGGGCACGCCGTCCTTGTTGCGCTTGAAGTCGATCACGCGGTAACGACGCTTCACGCCGCCGCCCTGGTGGCGGGTGGTGATGCGGCCGTTGTTGTTACGACCGGCCTTCTTGGGCAGGGGCTCGAGAAGGGACTTCTCGGGCTTGGTGCAGGTGATCTCGGAGAAGTCGGAGATCGTCTGCCAACGCCTACCAGCGGAGGTCGGCTTAAGGTGCTTTACAGCCATTACAATCCCTTTCAATAGGAATCCGTTAGCCATCGCAGACAGGGATTCGAGGTTCTGCCTCGGGTGCGATGACACCGGACGTATACACGGTTCCGGGCGTGTCCATTTTATACGCCCGAAACCTTGAGCTCTCGCCTCCCCTATTTGGGAGGCATGAGCTCACTCAACAGCAGCGAGTCTTAGGCCTGGTTGCCAAAGACCTCGATGGTGTCGCCCTCGGCCAGCGTGACGATGGCCTTCTTCCAAGAACGGGTCTTGCCGGCGACATAGCGCACGCGCTTGGTCTTGGGCTTGACCGTCAGGGTGTTCACGCGAACGACCTTGACGCCGAAGATCTCCTCGACAGCGTCCTTGATCTGATACTTGTTAGCATCCTTGGCGACCTCGAACGTGTACTTGTTCAGCTCCATGCCGGAGAAGGAACGCTCGGACACGATCGGACGGATGATGATCTCGTGGGCGGTCATTTATGCAAGCACCTCCCCGAAGTGAGCGGCGATGTCGGCGGGCATCAGCACAGCGTTGTTGTTGACGAGATCGTAGGTGTTGGCCTCGTCGGCAGTGATGATGAACGTCTTGGGAATGTTGCGGAACGACAGGTAGGCGTTGACGTCCTCATCGCGAACGATGATGGTCAGACGCTTGCCCTCAAGGCCGAGAGCCTTGAGCATGGCGACGGCAGCCTTGGTGGAAGGCTTCTCGAAGCCGTAGTCGTCGACGAGCACGAGCTCGCCATCGGCCAGCTTGGCGGACAGCGCGGAGCGCATAGCCAGCTTGACCTCCTTGTTGTTCATACGCTTAGCGTAGGAACGGGGCTTGGGGGCGAAGACAACGCCACCGTGACGCCACTGGGCAGCACGGATGGAACCCTGGCGGGCACGGCCGGTGCCCTTCTGACGCCAAGGCTTCTTGCCGCCACCGGAAACCTCAGAGCGACCCTTAGCAGACTGGGTGCCCTGACGCCAAGAGGCCATCTGGCACTTGACGATGTGGTGCATAACGTGGATGTTCGGCTCGATGCCGTACACCTCAGCGGCGAGCTCGGCCTCGGCGACCTTCTTGCCCTCGCTGTTCTTTACTTCAAACTTTGCCATTTAAGTGTTCTCCTTGGTATGACGCTGGGCTAAATGGGCTGGGCCCTTAGGCCATACGGATGGCGACGAGACCATTCTTGGCACCCGGGACAGCGCCCTTGACCAAGATGAGGTTCTGCTCGGCATCGATGCGGACAACGGAAAGGTTCTTGACGGTAACGCGCTCGTTACCCATGTGACCGGCCATCTTGACGCCCTTGAGGACGCGCGCAGGATAGGCGCACTGACCGATAGAACCGGGGTGACGCTGGAAGTGAGAACCATGCGTCATAGGACCGCGGCGCTGACCCCAGCGCTTGATGCGACCCTGGAAGCCCTTACCCTTGGAGGTACCGATGACGTCGACCTTCTCGACATCAGCGAAATCAGCGACGGTGACGACCTCGCCGACCTTGTGCTCCTCGCCGTTCTCGACGCGGACCTCACGAAGGAAGCGGACAGGCTCGACGCCGGCCTTGGCGAAGTGACCAGCCATGGGCTTGTTCACGTTCTTGGCCTTGATGTCGCCGAAACCGATCTGGACGGCGTCATAGCCGTCGGTTGCCTGAGTTTTAACCTGCGAGACAGCGCAGGGGCCAGCCTGGATGACCGTGACGGGAACGACGTTGTCGTCCTCGTCCCAAACCTGGGTCATGCCAATCTTGCGGCCGAGAATCATGCTGATCAAGATATGATCCCAACTCTCGCGTGGTCTTGGGACAATGCGTACACCACCGAGCGTACGCCCCTAGAGGACCACTACTTACACGACGTGCTCCCCAGCCTTGTATTTCGCCCGGACTACCTGACAACCCTATTAAGCAGGCATTTTGTCCAGCCAGAATACTCCCCTGGTTTCACACAGCTGTTTAGTATACACGGCTGCGGGCGTATCCATCGAGATTCATATTTCACTCACATTGTTTACGCAGGTAAAGTGCGTGGCACGTTCCCAGTGTGCGGCGGAGGGGGCGGGCCTGAGACATATTAAGGTTGCTGCTCTACAGTCCTGCTCACGACGGAGAGCACATTAAGTGCTCTCCTTTGCGTGCGGAACTCGCGATGACCTTAATATATTTCTCCGGCCCTCCGCCGTGCTCGGGAGACGACACGTTGATGTCTGCTTAACTCTGCTCGCTCAGGCTAATGACTTTGTTGGGGGTCCACTATTTGCTGGAGGGTGAACTTGCATTGCATTGGCTCGCCCTCTACTTGTGGCTCCGCCTCATCAAAATCGAAAATCATAATGGCGCAGTTGGGGAGTTTTGTTGGGAGCTCGAAGCCCTCTGGGGCTGCAGCCTTGATGAATTGGCGGCTGGCGCTGCCGTGGCTTACTGCTAGGAGGGTTTCGATGCCCTCGGCGCCCATGAGATTGGTGAGGGTGCCCACCATGCGCTCCTGCAGGGCATGGCTTCCTTCTCCGCCAAATGGGATCAGGTCCTCGCCGGGGTCCCAGACGTCGGTGGGTAGGGCGTCGTGGGGGCCTTCTTCGAAGGTGCCGTAGCTGCGCTCGATGATGCCTTCGCAGGGCTCGACTGCTGTGTCCGGGCCGAGGAGCTCGCATGCGACGAGCTGAGCCGTGTCCATGGCTCGGCCTAAGGGCGAAGAGACCACTTTGTCGGGGACGACGCCGTGGGCTTTGAGCCATGCGGCTGCCATTCCCGCTTGCTTGCGGCCCAGATCGGTCAACGGAGAATCGCAGCGGCCCTGGACGAGCTTTTTAACGTTGAATTCTGTCTGACCGTGGCGGAGTAGATATAGACGCTTCATGCTCTCCCCTTCTGTATAACTTGCTTTGCTGGCACAGCCCTACTCGTGGGTATGGCCTACGTAGTCTTCGTCGATCGTGATCTTGGCGACCGACTTGGGATATTCCGATTCGACCCGTTTCGCCAGCGCGCGCTTCAGGTCCTCGGCGCTCATCGCCAAATCCGAGGGACGTACGCAGTCAAAGATCACGTTGGTATGCGTGGGGCCCGGAACACAGCGTAGGTCGTGGATCGAGAGGCGGCTATCAATCTCTTGAGCCATAGCGTTGATGCGCAGACGCATGCTCGCCACCTTTGGATCGTCGGTCACGATGGGATCGTAATGGAGCGTGACGATCATGCCGTCTTCGACCCTAAACGACTGCTCGATGTTATCGAGCGTGTCGTGACTTTCCAGCGGGCTGGCCTCGGCTGCCATCTCGGCGTGAGCGCTTGCGAACTTCCTGCCCGGGCCGTAGTCGTGAACCATCAAATCGTGAACGCCCAAAACGCCGGGGTAGCTCATGATCTTGTCTCGAATGTGCTTGACCAGCTTTGGATCGGGTGCCTGGCCCAAAAGCGGGCTCACCGTATCCTGGATGAGCTCAAAGCCGCTCCAGCCGATATAGGCGCCAACGGCAAGGCCGACCCATGCGTCAAGATTGATGTGCGTCACCTGCGAAACAATTGCGCACGCCAGCACGGCACCCGTAGCTAGGACATCGTTCTTTGAGTCCTGAGCGGTCGCATGCAACGTCTCGGACTCAATGCGATCGCCGAGCTTTTGGTTGAGGGCCGCCATCCAGAGCTTAACAATCATCGAAAGCACCAAGACTGCCACCAGGGCAAGCGAGAACTCGACAGGTTCGGGGTGGATGATGCGCTCAACCGAGGACTTCACCAGCTCAACGCCAATCAGCAGCACGAGCGCCGCCACGACCAGACCCGAGAGATACTCGTAGCGGCCATGTCCGTAAGGATGCTCGGGGTCGGCCGGCTTGCCCGCCAGCTTAAAGCCAAGCACGCTCACGATGTTCGAGCTGGCATCGGACAGGTTGTTCATGGCGTCCGCCACAATCGAAACCGATCCCGACAGCACGCCAATTGCACCCTTCGCAGCGCAAAGCGCAACATTGGCGAGAATACACACTATGCCCGTCAACGTTCCCACGCGCGCACGGTCGCCCTGCGCACGACGAACAATCCACTCGACCATCCTCATCAGTCCCCACGGTACTACCTATATATCTATTGCTCAAACGGATTGTAGTGTAGCCACTTTGTCCTCCAGATACAAAAAGGCCGCAGCCCACACGGGCCGCAGCCTTGGAATATGACAAAGGAATCGTCCTTTTGTCGCACAGATTTATGCGCTTGCTTCAGCAGCGCTCGCCACTGTTTCGAGCGAATCAGCTGCGTCTTCTGCCGCCTGCATCTTTGTCGGCACCACGCCAAAACAGCAGCTCAGCGCCGCAGACACCGCAAATGCTGCGCCGCCGGCAGCGCAGCACCACAGCAGATTCGAGATGCCGCCCGTGGCAAAGCCAATGACCATGAGGACATTCGTCATACCGATGGTATAAGCCGTAACGTGGCCCACGGCCGCAACAAGGCCTCCGACGGCGCCGCCAACGGCCATGCACGTCAGACACCTGCCATATTTAAAGCCGCATCCGTACAGCGCTGGCTCGCTTACGCCGCCAAGAATCCCCGAGATTGAATAGCCCAGCATGAGCGCCTTCTCGTCCTTATCCGCAACGCGGAGCGACGCGCCAAAGGGCATACCCCAAACGGCGAACGTTGCCATCGTCGCGGCGATCAGGATGCACGAATCCGTTCCCACACTCATAAACTGCGCATAGGCGAGCGATAGGACAACGTTGCTGACACCCGCGATCTTAAGAAACTCCCAGCCCGCGGCAAGCCCCATGAGTGTGAGCAACGATACGATGCCACCGGAATTGCCAAGCATAAACATAAGCTGGCCCAACAGCATGCCCAGATAGCTGCCCGCCGGCGCCGTAATACACAAGCGAAACCGGAACCATGACAAGCATGGTCGCAAACGGAACAAACGAAAACGCCACGGCCTGAGGGATAACGTCGCCGAAAGAAACACTCCACTCGCCATAGCACGGGCACCGAGATGAGAACCGGAATAACAGTCGTCGTGTAATCGTTGACCGGCGCGGGAAGTAGATCATACACGAAAGTCATCGATGCCCCCGTCGTCGATGCGGCATCAACGAGCTTAAGCAGATCGGGCACAATCAATACGCCGCCCAGCATCATGCCCAGCTGCTCCGAGCAACCGAGCTGGCGGGCAGCGGCCCAACCAAGATAGATGGGCAAAAAGTAATAGCCAGCGTTATACAGCCAGCTGTAAAACAGGCGATAGATTTCGGAATCGGCAGGCCATAGACCAAGCATGCCTTCGCCCATAATGACGGCAACGGTGCGGAACAGCGCCGCGCAGACAATAAACGGCAACGCCGACATCATGCTTTTGGACAGATAGTCCACCACGGCCATGGCGTTTGATGAAACCGTCGTTGTAAACGAGGTGTTAGAAACTTGTGACATGGAACGCCTTTCCCAATGTGACATGCGGACTGTCCCTTTGTCACATCGTGCGGTACTGACCGATTGCGCGGTACTTTTCGTAGCGGAGGTTTGTGAGGGTCGCGTCGTCGAGCTGCCCAAGCGTATCGAAGGCATCAAATGCCGAGGACATGACGACACCGGCGATCTCCTCATGCGACAGGCCCCTATCGTCAACAATGCCGTCGATGATGCCGAGCGCCAACAGATCGGGGGCCGTGAGCTTAAGCGCCTCAGCGGCCTCATTCGCGCGCTCGGTATCCTTCCACAGGATCGACGCACAGGCCTCGGGGCTCACGACCGAATAGGCCGAGCTCGTGAGCATCAGGATGCGGTCGGCCACGGACAGCGCCAGCGCGCACCAGACGCCGCCCTCGCCTGTCCACCACCGAGACAATCGGCGTCTTAAGGCCGCT
>ENA-OQKI01000148-OQKI01000148.1-human-gut-metagenome-genome-assembly--contig:-NODE-148-length-16801-cov-1.894386_pt1 | contig 16801 bp, 18 predicted proteins | sample MGYA00242778_ERZ504798 | MGnify/ENA primary metagenome ERZ504798 (study PRJEB26092, sample SAMD00036414) | human gut metagenome | host: Homo sapiens | study: EMG produced TPA metagenomics assembly of... | reverse complement strand
TTAATATCGGATCTTGCCATAATTCTGATTATTGCCGGTATTGTAACCGTCATTTTTAAGTGGCTGAAGCAACCGGTCATATTGGGTTACATTGTAGCCGGTATTATGGCTGGCCCTTCCGTTTCCCTGGTCCCGACTGTTTCCGATCCTGCCAATATCAAAATATGGGCGGACATCGGTGTCATTTTTCTGCTGTTCGCGATGGGACTGGACTTTTCGTTCAAGAAATTGATAAATGTGGGCATTACGGCTATCGTTGCCACTGTCACTATTGTATGTGGCATGATGTTCATAGGCTATATGGCGGGGAATGCAATGGGGTTCTCCCACATGAGCAGTATTTTTCTGGGTGGAATGTTGTCCATGTCGTCCACGGCCATCGTATTCAAGGCCTTCAATGACATGGGACTTCTCCAACAGAAATTCACTGGCATTGTCTTGGGGATTCTTGTTATCGAAGATCTGGTGGCGGTAGTGATGATGGTTGTTCTTTCCACGTTGGCGGTAGGCAAACATTTTGAAGGGAAGGAGATGCTGGAAAGTATATTGAAGCTGGCCGCTTTCCTGATTTTCTGGTCGGCATTGGGTATCTATCTGATACCTACCCTGCTGAAGAAGATACGCCGTTTCACCAGCAACGAGATTTTATTGATAACCTCTCTGGGACTTTGCCTGGGAATGGTGATGATTGCGACAAAAGCGGGATTTTCTGCCGCATTGGGAGCCTTTGTCATGGGGTCCCTGCTGGCAGAGACCGTTGAAGCGGAAAAAATCGCACATATCGTACAGCCGGTAAAAGACCTGTTCGCTTCCATATTTTTCGTGTCGGTGGGAATGATGATCGATCCTGCCATGATGTGGGAATATGCCGTCCCTATTCTCATCCTGACATTGCTGGTACTGTCCGGTCAGGTCCTGTTCGGGAGCTTTGGTGTCCTGCTTTCCGGCCAGCCATTGAAAATTGCCATACAGTCCGGCTTTTCACTGACACAGGTCGGTGAGTTCGCATTCATCATCGCATCTTTAGGCGTCAGTCTGAATGTCACGGACAAGTATCTCTATCCGGTGATAGTGGCCGTATCTGTCATAACGACTTTTCTTACCCCCTATATGATACGGCTTTCGGAACCTGCATACCGGTTTATAGACAGCCATCTGCCTGAATCCCTGAAAGATTATCTCGTACACTATACGTCCGGGGCAATGACTGTAAAACACCAGGGTACTTGGCATAAACTGATCCGGTCTATGCTGGTGTCTGTCACACTCTATCTGGTCGTATGCGTTTTTTTCATTCACTTTATATTTTTCCTATGTGCATCCTTTGATTAGGAAAAGTCTGCCGGGAATGGAAGGGAACTTGTTGGGCTTCATCATCATCTTTCTTGTCATATCCCCGTTTCTATGGGCCATCATCATGAAAAAGAACAATTCAGCCGAGTTCCGTAAACTCTGGACGGACAACAAGTTCAACAGAGGGCCTTTGGTATCAATCGTACTTGTCAAAATACTGATTTGCACGATTATCATGATGAGTATCATTACCCATCTTTTCAATGTTGCCTTGGGAGCCGGGCTGGTAGTCTCTTCCATTATCATTGCCGTCATTTATTTTTCCAAGCGGATCAAGAAACGGTCGCTGACTATAGAGAGACAATTTATGGCAAACTTTCAAGGGACGGATGGGAATGGACTTTCTACAGAAAGTGATACAGGCTCCACCCTTGGCAGCAATATCCCGTTCAAGGAATTTACATTTGGCGGATTTTCACAGTATCCCCTGATTCCATATATGTGGGCAGAACATTAAAAGAAAGCAGCCTGCGCACCTTGTTTCAGATAAATGTGATTTCAATCACCCGTGGAGAAAAACGCCTGGATATACCACAAGGGAAAGAACATCTCTATCCATATGACAAGGTTACGGTCGTAGGTACGGACCGGCAGTTGGAAAGCTTCCGAACATCCATGGAACAAAAGGAGGTAGAAAGGGACGGGAACGGAACATCCTCGCAGGATGAGATGGAAATAGGGCAATTTCCTGTCGAAGGAGGTTCACCATTGATCGGAAAGACGATCCGGGAGGCAGACATATCGGATAGCATCATTATCGGAATAGAGAGAAGTACCGTGAATATTATGAATCCAGACCCTGATACAATTTTCAAGGAGAATGATACGGTATGGATTGTCGGTAAACGAAAAATAATAAAAGGATTGAATAAAGATTAGAACTTATTTAATTTAATATAAAATGTCATGGAATATTCAAGTTATAATGTAAATACCCTCAATGGAGGGAGATTACAGTAGGTTCACATCTTCCTGCAGAACTGCGGAAGCTTGCAGAAATCGCACATAATCTCTGGTGGACATGGAATGATGACGTAAAGAAACTGTATTGTGATTTGGACCCGGGACTTTGGAAAGAGGTGGAACAGAATCCGGTATTGTTTCTGGAGCGGATAAATTATGAAAAGCTGGTAGCGCTGGCACATGATGAGAACTTTGTCTATAAAATGGATGCCGTCTATTCCGCCTTCAAAAAATACGTCGATGTGGAACCGGACCACCAGCGCCCGTCAATAGCTTATTTCAGCATGGAATACGGCTTGGATGAAGTTCTTAAGATATATTCCGGCGGTTTGGGAATGTTGGCGGGGGATTACCTGAAAGAGGCGTCGGACAGCAATGTGGACCTTTGTGCCATAGGACTTTTGTACCGTTACGGTTATTTTGACCAGTCGCTTTCCATGGACGGCCAGCAGACAGTCAATTATAAAGCGCAGAATTTCGGGCAGCTCCCGATTGAAAAGGTAATGCAACCGGATGGGAAACAACTGGTAATCCACGTCCCCTATGCCGACAGTTTTGTGGTACATGCCAATGTCTGGAAAGCCAGTGTGGGGCGTATCCCCCTTTATCTGCTGGATACGGACAATGAACTCAACAGCGAGTTTGACCGCCCTATCACTCACCATCTGTATGGAGGTGACTGGGAGAATCGGCTAAAACAGGAAATTCTGCTTGGCATAGGCGGGATGATGACGCTGAAAGCTTTGGGTATAACGAAGGATGTATATCACTGTAATGAGGGGCATGCCGCATTGATCAATATCCAGCGGCTTTGTGATTACATAAATGGCGGTTTGAATTTCGGGCAGGCCATGGAGCTGGTACGTGCTTCCTCACTTTATACCGTACATACTCCCGTACCCGCTGGTCATGATTATTTTGACGAAGGGCTTTTCAATAAATATATGAAGGGATATCCTGGCAAGTTGGGTATAACCTGGGATAACCTGATGGATCTCGGGCGTCACAATCCGGGAGACAAGGAGGAACGTTTCTGCATGTCTGTCTTCGCCTGCAAGACCTGCCAGGAGGTAAACGGCGTCAGCAAGTTGCATAAATCGGTATCCCAGCAAATGTTTGCGCCGATCTGGAAGGGATACTTCCCGGAAGAGAACCATGTGGGTTATGTAACCAACGGGGTACATCTGCCTACCTGGTGTGCGGCAGAATGGAAAAAGCTTTTCAAGGACAATTTTGATGAGTAACTTTTTCTGTGACCAGTCCAATCAGAAAATCTGGGAGGCTGTCTATGGCATCCCAGATGAAGAGATATGGAATACCCGGTTAAAACAGAAAGCAAAATTGCTGGACTATATCAAAAGCAAATGCAGCAAGGACTGGCTTAGGAGTCAGGTTGATCCGGCATTGAGCGTTTCCATTTTTGAGAGATTCAATCCCGATGCCCTTCTAATAGGTTTCGGACGCCGTTTTGCTACATATAAGAGGGCTCATCTTCTGTTCACGGATATAGACCGACTTGCTAGAATCGTGAATAATCCGAAATATCCGGTACAGTTCATCTTTGCAGGCAAAGCCCATCCCAATGACGGTGCCGGGCAGGGACTGATCAAGCAAATCGTGGAAATATCCCGGCGCCCGGAATTTTTAGGTAAAATCATATTCTTGGAGAATTACGACATGGACCTGGCGCGCCATCTTATCTCGGGTGTGGATATCTGGATGAATACCCCTACGCGGTTGGCAGAAGCTTCGGGTACGTCGGGCGAGAAGGCATTGATGAACGGTGTGCTTAATTTCTCCGTGCTGGACGGTTGGTGGTATGAAGGATACCGCAAGGATGCCGGATGGGCACTGACCGATAAAAGTACTTATCAGAATGAACAGTACCAAAACCAGCTGGATGCCGAAGCCATCTATTATTTGTTGGAGCATGACATCCTGCCACTATATTACGAGCATGGGGGGAAGAACTATTCGGAAAACTGGGTCAAGTATATCAAGAACTCAATCGCACAAATCGCTCCCCATTTTACCATGAAAAGACAGTTGGACGACTACTATGACAGGTTCTATAACAAGCTGTCAGAGCATTTCCATATTCTGGCAGCCGACAACTTTGCGAAGGCGAAAATGATGGCTGACTGGAAAGCAAACGTCCGGAGCAGATGGGATGCCATAGAAATCAAATCCATAGAGGCTGGGAATGGGCTGAATGCCACGGTTGAAGCCGGAAAGGAATATGAGGTGACGGTTGTCGTTGATGAGAAAGGCCTGGATGACGCAATCGGAATAGAATCGGTCATTATCAGGCATGAAGGCGGTCAGGATCACATATATGAGGTAATTCCCCTTTCGTCAGTTTCCAAGAATGGGAATTTATATACCTTTAAGGCGACATCCGGCATTTTCAACGCCGGAAGCTTCAAGCAGGCCTTCCGTATGTATCCCAAGAATGCTTTGTTACCTCACCGACAAGATTTCTGTTATGTACGATGGTTTTAATGAACAGTAAAAGGATATGCAAAAACAACGTATGAGCGGGCAAAATCAAAAAACAGATAAACGGATAGCATGGCCGATCATCATCATGAACTTCACGGGAGTGTATGACTACGAGGCGTTTGCCCGGAACAATAAGTTTATATGGCTGGACTGTCGTCATCTTTATGGTACAGAGGGCTACTGTGACAGGGATGGTACTTTGGCTTTGAAGCGGATGATTGCTGATTATCCGGCGGAGGGAGTCCATTTCATCGATTCAGGCAATTATCATTATTTGACTAAATTCTGGACAGACAAACTCGAAACTCCGTTTTCGCTGATTGTGTTCGACCACCATCCCGATATGCAGCCACCGTTGTTTGACAACATACTTTCTTGCGGAAGTTGGGTAAAGGATATATTGGACCATAACAACAACTGCAAGAAAGTAATTATCGTAGGTGCTTCAGACAAACTGATACAGGCTGTGCCGAAAGGATATGAAAGACAAGTCCGGTTTTACAGTGAAACTACGCTCATGCACGAAGAGGGTTGGCAGGACTTTTCTTCCGGACATATCAACGGGCCGGTTTACATTTCCATAGACAAGGATGTCTTGAATCCGGCTTCGGCAGCAACAAACTGGGATCAAGGTTCTCTCAGCTTATGGGAATTGGAGAAACTGCTGGCTGTTATTCTTCAGAAAGAACAGGTAGTGGGCATTGACATCTGTGGGGAATGCTCCACAACACTCAATCTTTTTGAAGAAAAACGGGAAACCATCATGGATAGCCGGGCAAACAAAGAATTGCTCAGACTTATCCGGTCATCCTCCGGCCTTCAATAGAATTAGTTTTTTCTTGTTATTATAATTTATCATATAAAATAATTTAGCTTTATGAAAACAATTGTTCGAAGAATTGGGCTTGTTGCACACGATGCAATGAAAAAAGACATGATAGAGTGGGTTCTCTGGAACTCGGAACGTCTGATAGGACATAAATTCTATTGTACGGGTACAACCGGTACACTAATTAAAAAAGCCCTTGAAGAAAAACATCCTGAAATCAAATGGGATATCACAATCCTGAAATCTGGTCCTTTAGGAGGTGACCAGCAAATTGGTTCGCGGATCGTAGAAGGAGAAATAGACTATCTGTTCTTTTTTACTAGATCCGATGACACTACAGCCGCACGATACGGATGTGAAAGCATTGACCAGACTGGCTGGAGTTGAAAATATTGTTTTCTGCTGTAACCGTTCGACTGCGGACCACATTATTACGAGTCCTTTATTCACTGACCCAACTTACGAACGTATTCATCCGGATTATACCAATTACACGCAGCGTTTTGAAAACAAGGGAATCATATCTGAAGCAGTGGAGCAAGTGAAAAAGCGGAGGAATAAAAGTGAGAATAACATTTCCAAATGAACTGTAATAAGTAGTAGCATATTTATAAGGCTATCTAAGAAACAAGTTGTTTACATCTTTCAGAACTGGTATCTACTGAATGGTAATCTGCTTCCACCAACCAGAAGGGTTGGTGGAAAGAAACCACTTATAAAATATTTCGCTTCCTTTATGCATCCCAGTCGAAAAAGGACAAGGGCATTGCGGGTGTACATCACTCCTTTCACCTTCTTGTTTAGTCCTTCCAGCAAAGTCTTGCTGCCAGTTTTTTCCGGAACTACCTTGTGAGAAATTATGCGAAAATCGCCTTTCTGTGCCCGGATTCATCCGCAGGATCCCATGCCAAAGGGACATGGAACATGCCGGTAGCTTATCCCCCACGACTCCGGAGCATCAGGGGGCAGGGACGGTTTGGCGGCAGGTTGCCGTTAAACCGTACGGTTTTCGTTTAACGAAAACACAACTTGCTGTCCGCAGGGACGGACCACGTTTATCCAATAATTATTGTGTATCAGCCCATTATGTGGCTGTTCTCTTGTGATTTGCGGGGCATTTCCATCGGGGATTTGCCGACTTCTCTCCCCATAAAAAGGTGGATATCTCTCCCGAATCATGCGACTTACGCCCATAATTCGGGGATAAGGAGGCGAATATACGTAAAATCTGCCCTTTACATGCCCTATTGTCCATTAATGGATTGTTACTTCTACACTTCTACAAATGGAGAAATGGGCAGATAGCCATATACGACTTATGTTTTCTTTTCATTGTCTCCATTAATGGATTGTTACTTATACACTTCTGCAAATGGAGAACGGGCGGTGAGCCGTACATGCCTCGTGTTCTTCCCTCATTGTCTCCATTGATGGATTGTGACTTCTACACTTCTGCAAACGGAGAGTCTCCCCACCTTCCCATTTTACACATCCCATGACAAAAACTGACTTTCCATGACTATAAGTGACAGGCGGTTCCGTCCTGTCCTCTTCTTCCTTTATTTTGTATTCCGAAACAATACCGGTTGTGTAATTTAATAATTTAAGATTTTAAGAAAATGGATTCAGAAAAGGAAAAGGACCGGCTTTCCGATATAATTCTCGGGAGGGTCGGGCTTATGGGGAACTTCCTGTCAGATCCTGTCTCCACATCCCCGGAACCTCCAGTGGATACGCTGGGCCGTGAAAGTCGGTCCCGGGCGGCAGAAGTGACATCCCCGGAAGAATACAAAAGGAAGTTTCTGGTTCCCGCCCCCAAGTCCGCGGAGTGGAAGACCGTGTACATTGACGGGAGGCTGCACCGCCGGATCGCCATGCTGGTCAGGGCCGCCGGTTGCGGCAGCATCTCCGGGTTTATCATCCGGCTGCTGGAGCTTCATATGGAGGAGCACAGGGAGGATATCGCCGGGCTGCTCGGTGAGGTCTACCGGCCCTGGGATGACGAGAATGGGATGGCCCGCCGGTAAACATCTGTAAATGTTCAAAAAGATATGTCAATGAAAGGAAAGAACGTGAAAGGCCGGACGGGTCCCGGCGGAATGGACGCGGAGCACATCTGCGGGATAATGGGGGAAGCCCCTACCCAGCCTCGGTGGAACGGGGCCGTACAGCCGTCCCTCTACGGCGATGAATACCTAAATGGAATTGCGAGCGTGCAGCGCCGGTCACTGCACATTCCCGCCACCCTGCACCGGAAACTCTCCATCCTGGCGGGAGCCTCAAACGGGAAGGTCACGCTGGAGGGGTTCATCAACCACCTTGTCTCGCGGCATCTGGAAGAATACAGGGAAACGACGGACATGATTCTGGAGGAGTCCCTGCCCGGCCGGTCATAAAGGCTCGTCCCCCATGACAGGGGATCTCCCCCGATGGGAGCATTATTTTTGTTTCTGAAACAATAGTGTTTAACTTTTAATGAAAAAGAAGTATGATGAAAAAAGAAAAAGAGTTGTTGGTTGCCGTCGCCAGCCAGAAGGGCGGCGTGGGCAAATCGGTCTTTACGGTACTGCTGGCCAGTGTGCTGCATTACCACAAAGGGCTGCGTGTGGCTGTCGTGGACTGTGACTCCCCGCAGCACAGTATCGCGCTGATGCGTGAGAGGGACATAGAGAACGTCATGAAAAACGATGACCTGAAGGTGGGCCTTTACCGGCAGCACGAGAGAATCCAAAAGCCTGCCTACCCAGTCATCAAGAGCGATCCGGAAAAAGCCGTGGAGGACCTGCGGCGTTATACCGTGGAGAAAGGCGAGGCTTTCGATGTCGTGCTTTTCGACCTCCCCGGAACGCTCCGCAGCGAGGGTGTGGTCTATACCGTCGCCGCGATGGACTACATCTTTGTCCCGCTCAAGGCGGACAACATCGTCATGCAGAGCTCCCTGCAGTTTGCCAAGGCGCTGGAAGAGGAGCTGATCGCCAAGGGGAACTGCAATCTGAAAGGGATCCGGTTGTTCTGGAACATGGTGGACAGGAGGGGACGGAAGGACTTGTACGAAGCCTGGAACCGGGTCATCCACAGGATGGGGCTGCGGCTGCTGTCCTCGCGCGTTCCGAACACCCTCCGCTACACCCGGGAGGCTGACCCTGTCCGCAAGGGTGTCTTCCGTTCCACGCTGTTCCCGCCCGATTCCCGTCAGGAGAAGGATTCCGGCCTTCCGGAACTGGTGGAGGAGATATGCCGCGCCATCGGTCTGGAGGAACCTGCTGCCGGCCGGGCGGATGATAAGATACAGACACCTTAAATAAGGATTTTTAGCCTAAGGTAAACTAAGCTAAACGGCACGGTAATAGGCTCCTTATAATTACGACTTCCCCTATGAATGCATTACCTTAGTAGTATATAATAAAGGAGGTAACAAGTTATGAGCGAGCAAATTAGGCGTGTTTTAGCACAAGAGACAACGAAGACAAGCAAGATCCGTCAGCTGTACCTTTTAGGGGTTCCCCGCGCGGAAATCGCAAGGATGGTGACCAACGGCAATTACGGTTTCGTGGTGAACGCCCTGCGCCGGATGAGGGAACGCGAGGGCGGTTTGAACATCCATCCGGCGACAACAGCGTTGGATTACACTTTCAACCGCAAGTTCGGTATCGAGATCGAGGCTTATAACTGCTCCCGTGAACGGCTCGCACGTGAGCTCAGGGAGGCCGGGATAGAGGTTGTGGTGGAAGGTTATAACCATACCACCCGTCCGCATTGGAAGCTCGTGACGGACAGCAGCCTGAACGGTAACGACACATTCGAGCTGGTCAGTCCGATCCTGGTCGGTGAAACCGGCCTGCGGGAACTGGAGAAGGTCTGCTGGGTGCTTGACCTGTGTGACGTGAAAGTGAACGAGAGCTGCGGGCTTCACGTGCATATCGATGCCGCCGGTTTCAGCATGGCGACCTGGCGTAACCTGGCCCTGAGTTACAAACATTTGGAACCGGTCATCGACAGGTTCATGCCGGCATCCCGCAGGGATAACTACTATTGCAAGGGATTGTGTCATGTATCTGATGAGATGATACGCTCAGCCCGGACAGTGGACGAGCTGAAAGGAAGAATCGGCAACCGTTACCACAAGGTGAACCTCGAAGCCTACTCACGGCACAAGACGGTCGAGTTCCGCCAGCATTCTGGAACGACCAACTTCACAAAAATGCGCAACTGGGTGCTGTTTCTCCACAAATTGGTTACCTTTGCCACACAAGGGCAAGTGCCTGTGGCCACCGCGCTCCGGGACATCCCCTTCCTTGACGGTGAACAGAAACTCTATTATAAACTGAGAACCAAAAAACTATCGGCATGAACAGGCATATGTATATTTTGGCAGATAGCGGCAGGATTGCCGCCTCCGACCCTTCTGAGTTTGTACGCCTCCTGCGTGAGGGTAGCTGGTTTGACAGCGAATGCACCGATGAGGAGTACATGGTGAACTTCTCGGGCCGGTACCATGAACTGCACGGGGTGAGGGTGAGGACCGACACGCCCGGGAATTTCATGGACGACCTGAAAAAGTACGGCTACATCAAGGGCTGAGCGGCCCGCTCCTTTATTATTACACTCCCTGCCGGTTTGAGGTCACTCCACTTCATTTCCGGTGGGGATTTTTTCTTTTTCATCGCCGTGACGCACCCGTCCTGCGGGGTTTCCAAAGGGGGGGGGCGTGAAAGCCGACTGGCTACGGAGTCTTTTTCCGCGCCATATGACAAAAAACGACTATTCATGACTATTCCTGCCAGTCGGACGAATGTGCTTGTCCCGCATGTTTTCTTCCCTTATATTCGCACCGACATTTAAACGAGTTGAAAATATGGAAATATGCTACATCGAGGCCGGTGTCCTTGAGAGGATGCTGGCATGCGTCGAGAAACTGTCCGGAGATGTGGACAGGCAGTATGAGAGGAACCGCTGTAAGGAACCCGGCGAGTGACTGGACGGCCAGGATGTCTGCCTGCGCCTTGACATCTCGCCGCGTACCCTACAGACCCTCCGCGATACCGGACGGCTGGCGTTCACCCGCCTCCAGCGGAAGTTCTATTACAAACCGGAGGACGTGGAGAGGCTGATGACCTACGTCGGCATCAGACGCAAGGAGAAGGCGGTGAGGGAAAGAAGAAAGAACGGAAACCTTTAAAGAACGGAAGAAATGGAAGGAATTATCGATAAGGAAGACGGGCGCATCCGCAGGTTCTTCGCCCTGCTGGACAATATAGAGAAAAAAGTGGAACGTCTTGCCTGTGACAACCGTCCTCCCTTCAACGGGGAACGGTTCCTGACCGACAGGGAGCTTTCCGAGACATTGAAGATCAGCCGCAGGTGCCTGCAGGATTACAGGGACCAAGGACGGATTCCCTATATCCAGCTCGGTGGGAAGATCCTGTACAGGCAGTCGGACATCGAGAAGCTGCTGGAGGAGAATTATCACCCTGCATTGGTATAATATCGTATTCAAGTTTAAGGATTGCCGCCGGAATTGCATTTACGATTCCGGCGGCAATCCTTATTTAGTCGGCGGTTTCCTTGCCGGCCGCATCCGCGGACTTTCTTCTTTCCATCAGCCGGTCCATGTCCGAGGATATCTTCCGGTCGGTGACCTGGGCGTAGACCTGCGTGCTGTCGATATTCGTATGGCCCATCATCCTGGCGATGCTCTCTATCGGAATGCCCGCGGTCAGTGTCAGGGTCCCGAACGAATGCCGGGCCATGTGGTAGGACAGGTTCTCTTTCATGCCTAATGCCACACCCATTCCATGTACCTCGTACCAGAGGACATCGCGGACCGGCAGCGGGAATACCGGCCTGTCGTCATCCGTGGTGTTGTAAAGATCCAGTATCTGTCCGGCTATGGGATGCAGCGGGATGAACGCCTCCACGTCCGTTTTGGCGCGGCGGATGCGGATATACCTTCTTCCTTCCGAGGTCGTTCCGATGTGACGGGGATGGAGAGCCCTCGTGTCCGCGTAGGCAAGACCGGTCATACAGGAGAAGATGAATGTCCTGCGCGCCAGCTCCATCATCGGGTCGGGCATCGGGGTCTCCATCATCCGCTTCAGTTCATTGCGGCTGATATGCCTTAGTTTAGGTGCATCTTTCTTCTCGTATGCCACATCTTCTATCGGGTTGGCCCGCAATACTTCCCGGTCCACGGCGATGTAGATGAGCCGGTTGAGCCAGCACAGGCAGTGGTTCACATGCCCGTTCCTGTGTCCCAGCTCCTTCTTGAGAAAGACCTTGAACGATTCGGCGAACTCCCCGGTGATGTCCGAAAAGGCGATGTCCCTCATCCCGCGGGATTCGACGAACTGTCTCAGGTTAAGCTGCGTGGTCTTCGACTGGCGGTAGGTCGAGGTGGAGTTGATCTCCTTGGAGCGGATCCTGAGACGTTCGCGTTCCACCTCTCCGGCCTGCAGGAGATATTCCGGCACGGAATTGGCACCTGACACGGTGGTCTTGAGCAGCTCGGCCGTGACCACCCCCTGGTTCCTCAGCAGGTTGGCGTATGCCTCCTCCAGCCGGCTGCGGAAGGCGGCAAGGCGGTTGTTCTCCCTGACTGTTTTGATTTCACACTTCTTGCTGTCCCAGTCACCGGGCCTGCAATAGATGCCGGTGGTAACGGCTGACTTCTTGCCGTCAATGCTGATCCGGCAGAGGACGGCGGTCGTACTGTCCGATTTCACCTTGTTACGGTTGATGTAGAATAAGAGTTTGAATGTACTACGCATGATAATGATATTTTTAGGATTAAAGAATGAGTTTCAAATCACGGGTCGCCTCGATGAACCTGTCCATGTCCTCGAACAGTTTCTTAGGGGTCACGCGCGCGTAGACTTGGGTGGTCTTTATGTTGGAGTGTCCCAGCATTTTGCTGATGGTCTCGATCGGAACCCCCTCCTCGAGCGTGACCAGGGAGGCGAAAGAATGTCTTCCCATGTGGTAGACGAGGTCCTGGCTGAGCCCCGCCATCAGGCGCAGGGATTTCATGTTGGCCCTGAGCGTGTGGTAGTCCTGCGGCGGGAAGAGGATGGCGCGGGTATCGTCACGGTACTTTTCGATCAGTGCGAGGGCCTCCGGCAGCAGCTTGACGCGTCCGAGGTAGTCGGTCTTCTTCCGCCGGTATTTCAGCCAGAGGCTGCCCTCGTCATCCTGGAAGAGGTTCTCCCGGGTGATGCTTACCGCATCGGCATAGGCGGTGCCGGTGTAACAGGCGAAGAGGAAGAGGTCCCGGGTGATGACATGTGACCTGCGTTTTTCCGGTATCTCCAGATCGCGTAGCTTCTCGAAATTCTCACGGCTGAGTGCTTTCGGTGTTGTCTCCTTCTGCTTGGGCAGCTTGAAGTGGCAGAAATGGTATTTCTCCGAGTGCCCCTCCTTGTAAGCGATGCGGCAGATCTTTTTCAGGATGGACAGGTAATGGCGCACCGTCTCCATCGCCAGTTTCTTCTTTTCCAGGCAGAAATCCTGATAGTCACGGATGAACTGCTCGTTGAGCTGTCCGAAGGCGAGGTCCGAGACCTTGAATTCCGTTTTGATGAATTCGGCAAGGGTGCGCCGGGTGTACACGTAGGTCGACATTGTCGTCGGCGCACGGTCCACGCCGACACGGGCCTTCATCTCCTCGTTGTGCCGGTCGAGAAGTTTGAGCAGGGTCATCTGCATGCCCGCGTTACCCTGGAACATGTCCCTGACCGCGGCGGCATCGAAATCCTTTTTCCTTTCCATGAGGGAATTGAAGGCCGAGTGTACGGCAAGCAGCAGCCTCTCTATTTTTTCATTGGTCTCCACCGCTTCCCGGCTCTTGCCATTCAATCGGCTCTCACGCGCGTTCCATAGCCCGGGGGTACAGGAGAGCTTGCAGCTGAACTGCGCCATCGTGCGGTTGAGGGTGATCCGTCCCATGATCGGGGCCTTGCCGGTCTTGTCCGGCTCGCTCTTTTTCAGGTAGAGCAGCACCTTGAATTTTTCCACTTTCATAACGCTCTTTTTTAGGTTGTAAAAATACTCCTTTGAAAAGCGTCCTTTGGCATGCAAAACATTGATAAACAGTGAATACAAATCTGCTTTGTTCCTATCGGTAAAAATTCGGTTACCTGCCGTTGTTTTCGAAACAGGCGGCTAACAGTCTGGTAACTGAAACGTCGCAATATTTTGTTTTCTTTTGCAGGTCTGTCTGTTCTGCAAATCTTGCAAAATGCTTAATTATAAACGTTTTACGTTTAATTATCGTCATTCTGTTTTTTATTGCATTTCTAAATATTACTTATGTCGCCGTCATGGATTCGCAACTCTGGCTTTGAGCAAGGGTGTCCCCATTGAGAGTGTGAGCCGGGTATTGGGGCACACGAACATAACCACCGAAAAAATCGACAAGGGCCTAACGGTGTTCGGTAACCGTCTTAACCGATCGTTCCATGAAATTTCACTAGTTATGTGATGGAGAAAACGGTTATAGCCGTCGGCCAAAGCGGATATGTGAACATTTCAAAGTGGTAATGTAACGTCAAGCAGTGTGGCAAGTACTCCCTTGTCATAAGAAAAAGAAATAAGTGCGGGCTGCAAACGGTTTCGATTCCCGCTTGCAGCCCTGATGTATACATCTGTCAGGTCACCCTGCCAGACAGCGCAGGATTCTCAGGAGCGGATTCCTGAATATCCCCATCCTGTTCCACAGCATGCCCGACAACCGCCAGCGCCAGCTACTTACGGACAGTACCCTGCCGGACGGCCGGATGACGAAACGTATCTTCCCGACCACATCGGCAACCGTACACTGCTCCCGGGCTACAAAAGACGCCGTCCCCCCGGATGTACCAGCCGGGCGCCTTCCCTCCTGATGATGCGGTGCAGCACGTGTCTTCCGTTATATCTGAAAAGTACCACGTCCATAGGCCGAAGTTCATCCTCCGTACAGGGGTACAGCACCACCTCGTCCCGCCCGTCACACAATAACGGGAACATCGACCAGCCTTTCAGGCGAAACTTGACGGGATGTCCTCCGGCGATTTCCGCCTCCACCCGGGAAAAGAACAGCTCGTTGGGAATCTTTCTCATATCGTATCCTTGAAAATCGTCCGACAGGCAAGTCGTGCGGCTTCCCGGTCTGGAAGGCACGCCAGGTGATAGAACGGAACAGCCTGGAGCAGCTTGTCGACACATCTGCTCACATGGTCATACAAACCGTTGTCATAAGCAAATTCCGGCGGGCAGGAAGGGTGTACTGCCCCGTAAGCCTGCAATACGGACAGCCTTGTTATCCGGTTATACGGAGCCTGCGAAAGACGCACACAGGCTTCCAGCTTATAACACTCCTGCCTGTAGCAGGGAGTTTTCCCGCTCCAAGGGCTTCCATAGACCCGCACGACGTCGTCTTCCACCCGCAGCACCGGGCTGTCATCGTTCAGCAGGAAAGCACCTTCCACATGCTCCCTCCATAGGCGTGTATGGGTGCTTTTTCCCGTTCCGCTCTCACCGAGAAACAATACCGCCCTGTCCCGGTAAACGATGCAACTGCTGTGGACGGCTATGGTGCCGTACGGAAGCGTCATCAGTCCATAGCCCACCCACAAGGCGAAGCGGTACAGACGTGCTGAAAGGTTGCCGCATATCCGCACCTCATTCCCCCCGTCGGTACACCACAGATACAGCGCATCCCCTCCGGAAGGCTCCAGCTTCAACATGAAGCCCTTGACCGTCCGTCCGAAAAAGCCCCTGACATCCTCGTATCCGAAGGTATATTCCACGTTTCCCATCACCGGTACGGCGGTATCCTCCATGAAGGCGAACAGCACCTCGCCATCCTGGGATTCAAAAGGCCTGAATCCGGCAATTCCTTCTACAGCCTTGCAGAGTTTGTCTCCCCATAACATGAAGCGGTGTCCGGCAACCTGATAAGTTCTATTCATTTTCATTTCCAATGATAATAATCCGTTTACAATAAGCCAGCGAACTTTCCCGGTGGGCGATGGAAAGTATCGTCAGTCCTTTATATCTTTCTTTCAGTTGGCAGAGGGTTTCGTTCACCTCCCTTTCCGTCACATTGTCGAGTGCCGATGTCGCCTCGTCCAGCAGCAGGACCTCCGCCTGCTTGTAAAGTGCGCGGGCAATGCCGATACGCTGTCTCTGCCCACCCGAGAGCCTTCCACCCGCTTCACCGAGCAGGGTGTCCATGCCATCCGGCAACGCTTCCGCCCACCTGCCCAGACAGACTTGTCCCAACAGTTCCTTTACCCTGCCGTAATCAATCGTCCCATAGCCCAAGGCGATATTCTCGGCCAGTGTACCGTTAAAGATGAACACCTCCTGGGGGACGTAGCCGAGCCGCCTCATCCAGGAAGCGCGTGTCATCCCGTTCAGGAGTACCCCGTCAATCCGTATCTCTCCCGAATCGGGTTCGAGCAGACCTGCAAGCAAGTTGAACAGTGTGGACTTTCCCGCACCGCTGGCCCCCCGGAAGCCGACATGCTCCCCTTACGGATACGGCAGTTGAAATTATCCAGCACCGGCCCGCTATCGGGATAGGTGTATGCAAGCCTCCTGACGGTTATCTCCTTTTCGAACGGTATTTCTTCGGAATATGTGCTGACCGCCTCTGCCGGTCCTGCCAGCCCTTCCTCTATCGTATTCAGGCTGTATGCCGCGTTCTGTATCTGCGTCCATCCCGTCAACAAGGTGCGGAGGGCAGGAAGCAGGCGGAATGCCGTAATGGCAAAAACACCCACCACCATCTTCACGTCTCCGTCCCCGGAAGCCACCAGCAGGCCAAGTGCGATGACAACCGACAGTTCGGAAAGGAAGAGCGGCAGTCCGAGTACGGTGTCAAGCTTCATGCGGTTGCGGCTTATCCTGTCCAGACCTTTAAGAAAAGCGGTCTGAGAGACGGGGAAAGCACCGTTCACCTCCAATTCCATGTATCCCCCGAATGTATCCATGACGGTTCTCGACTGCTCCCGCTTGGCAAGCATGTCGTCCTCGCCGTATTTCCCTGACCCGTTTCCTCACCACGAGGAGATAGGTACACAGTGAACGGGAGGAACGAGACATACGAGTAGCAATACTGACATGCCGTCGAACACGAGTAACGCTACCGTCACCAGCATGACGAGCAGCACGTCG
>ENA-OQKI01000147-OQKI01000147.1-human-gut-metagenome-genome-assembly--contig:-NODE-147-length-17077-cov-5.307965_pt1 | contig 17077 bp, 14 predicted proteins | sample MGYA00242778_ERZ504798 | MGnify/ENA primary metagenome ERZ504798 (study PRJEB26092, sample SAMD00036414) | human gut metagenome | host: Homo sapiens | study: EMG produced TPA metagenomics assembly of... | reverse complement strand
CTATTTCTGTGTTGACAACGACACATTACTTTGATTGAAAATAATGTGTGGTTGTCAAGCTGGCGGTATCACTCACCCGTGAAATCAAACCTCTGTCCGTCAAAGTCAGCATCGGTCATGCGCTCCAACTTGGCAATGGTCCCGTTCACCAGCCGCCGCATTTCCGTGTCCATATCCGGCAAAGCGGTCAGCATCCGCGTCATCGTGCGGCGGCGGTCAGAAGTGTGGTACATACAAATCAAATTTTCTTCTTCTACACTGAAATTCATGTGTCAGACCTCCAATTCCTTTGTCTTTTCCCGTGGCGGCGGTCGCTTGCTCTGCTCCTTTTTCGCGGCATCAAGCTGTACCCGGATGGACGGCTTTTTCGGCTTTGGCTGTGCGTGACTTCTTGGCTTTTGGCGCCTTTTCCTCGGCCTTGACTGCGGCGGCAAGGTCTGTCAGAGAAATTTGTTCTCCGGCTTTTGCTTTTGCCTCCAATTCGCCCAGAGAGGGTGCGTTGTTCAACACACCATCAATCATATTTTCGTTTTGTTCCGTGGAAAGTTCTGCGGTGCGCAGCGGATTTTCTCGCAAGAACTCCGGCACCTGCTGGAAGCCCACACTGTCGCAGTAGTGGGCGGTATCCTGCCCATTCTGGTGCAGCACCACCACATCCGAAACAGACAGCGAGTGTCCCTTTAAAGTCTGCCGGATGGTCCACATTGAACGTGCGGTAGATGTCCTCCAACGTGGTGCCAGCAGTCAGCGGCGCAGAGTATACTTCTTCGTAGTGGGCCTTGTCCACAGTCAAACCGGCAGCCTGCAGGCGGTCGTAGGGCTCAAAACGATAATCGCGGGTGGAATCCTCATTGCGCAGCTGGTAGATGGAAAAACTGTCCTGCTGCGGTGCCTCAAAATCTGCCGCCACGTATTCCTCTATGGTCATTCCGGCAGCGGCCGCTTCCTGCGCGATCTCGGCCTGTACCTGCGCCTTATAGTCCTGCAAGCTCTGGTCAAAGTTGGCCAGCTTGGGTGGTTTCGGCAAGTTATACTGGCCTTGGTTGAGCATCGGGCGGCAGTCCTGCACATAGGTCACAACTGCATTGTAATAGGCAGTCTGTTCCGGTGAAATGTTCTGCCCCTCCTGCAAAGCGGCGGTAGCCGTCTGCTCCATGGCCGAAAGATTGCAATGCTGTTTGAGGTACGGGATAAACTCGGTCAGTACCATCTCCCGCTCTGCCTTGTCCTGCTCCCACGCTTCCGGGCCTTTGTTGTGCAGAACAAAATTTTTCCAGTTCTCGTCCTTGGCGTAGTATTCGTGGTAGTTCTGGATATGTTGAACCAACGAGCCCTCTCCGTCACCAAAATCCTGCCGCCCCTCGTAGTTGTCCGGCTGGCCGTTCATAGTAAAGTCAATGCGGAAGGCTGTTTTGTCGTACCAGCCGCCCGTGTAGCCGTCCTTTTCCCGGTCAGTGTGCTGGGCGGCGTCCAGTTCTTCAAAAACACGGTTTGCTACGGACAGCGGCATGGTTTCGCCGTCCTGCAGCTTGTCACTTTCGCTCCAAAGAATTGTGACCGTAGGCTCTGCGGCGGGGTCTGGAATTTTAACGGGTGCAGGAATTTCATTGGCCTTTTCCGCCGCCTCTCGGAACACTGTCAGCTTATCGCCCAACAGGACTTCCGACACTGCGGCTGTCTGCCCCAGCAGATTAAGTGCTTCCTGCCCGGCATCTGGCAGGGTCAGACCGGGCGCGTCCAGCTGGCCTCCGTCCAGAGCCTTGTTGTCCGCATCATACAGTGTATAGTCATAGCCGGAATCACAGGTCTGGATGAACAGGGTACTGCCGTTGTCCAGTGCAAATGCGGCTTCCTGTACAGCGGAAAGGTCTGCTTCCCGCTGCTGGCGCAGTTCTGCCAGATGTTCGTCCAATGCAGAGATCATCTCATGGGCCGCACTTCGGATAATTTCCAGAGAGGCTTTCAGTTCGGCCAGTTCCCGGCCAGAACTCCACCCGGCCACATAGCCAAAGGAATACTCGGACGTGTCCAGCCCGTAGTACTGGCAAACAGCATAGGCCACGCTTTCGGCCTGCACCTCGCGGGTGCGGCTGTCCGGGCGGTTAGTCTGTTCTGGGTCGTTCGGGTCGATGGCGTGCAGCTTGGCATGGGCAATCTCGTGGATGGCTGTTTTGATGGTTTGCAGCTGGCTCATGCCCTCCTGAATTGCAATGCGGTTGTCGAGCAGATGAAAGTACCCGTGCGCCCCGCCCTCGATGTCCTCAAACCCGATGGGCACCGGGGAAGCCTGCTCCAACGCCTTGAAAAAATCTTGGTAGTCCTGCACGCTGCCGGAAAGTTCGTTCACTGCAATGGACGGCAGCGGTTCGCCCTCGGTCTGGCTGACATCGAACACAGACACCACCTTAAAGGCCGGAATCTGCACCGTCTTTTCTTCCGTCAGCGGCTTTCCATCCTTATCCAGAATCGGCTTGCCCTGTTCGTCCAGCTTTTCCATCTTCTGCTTGACCTTGTACGGCGCAGGAGCAAGGATTTTGATGCCTTTTTCGCCTTTCTTTACGGTGCGGTGGAACGTGTCTTTCCACTTGTTGAAGCCCGCCACCAGTTGGCCGCCCTGCATGGCGATCAGCAAGGTGTTGTTGAAGCTGTAATTGTGGAATTTCGCCATCGTGGTGAGATAGGCTTTGTAGCGGTCACTGTCGAATAATTCTTGAATGCCTGTTTCCAGCCGGTCCGTGATTTCTTTCATCCGTTCCGTGCTGTCCTTGCCGTTCAGGATGATGGGAATAACTTTCTGCGGTTCCGTTTCAGGCTGAACAGGTGGCGGGATGTTGGCCGAATCTCGCAAAACTTCCGGCGCAGGAAAGGACAGTACCCGGTATTCCTCCGGCACAGGCTGGCCCTCGTGGACTTTCTGCCACGCATCCCCGCTTTTGACAAGGTAGCCATACTCGGTAAACACGCCCTGCTCCTGCTGGGCCACATACCGGCCGAACTGCGCCGTGTCGATGCCGCCTTTCCATTCTTCCGGCATATCCACCATGCCGGAGCGATTCAGGTAGTAATCTCCTAGCTGGGCAGGCCCGCGCACATCCGGCAGATGCACATAATAGTCCACGTTTTCGGGAAAGTCGGTGATTCTCCCGATGCTGGAAAGCTCACTCTGCGGGACTTGCAGGGCGGCGTTCAGCTCTGCGCGTTCCCCGGTAGAGAGTGTTTCCAGTCGTGATGCCAGAAAGTTCAGTTCGTCCACATTGGATGCCAGTACCATGTTGTAGGGAATCGCAAAACGTTTTTCTTCCTCGGCAAAGTAGCCGGAAATGAAAAGGCCCTGCGGATTATCGGACGAAATGCCGATTTGCCGCAGGGCCGCTTGTACCTGTTCGGTTGTGGTAGGCAGGTCCAGCCAGACGCCATCCCTGCCTTGCTGCTGCCGATTTTGCAGCTGGATGGAAAATAATTCGCTCATTTGGTCACACTCCTTTTTTGCTATCCTACGGATAGAGAGAGCCGGTTATGGCAAAATGAATGCTTCACCTTACCATAACCGGCCCTCGTAATTTTATTATGAACTTATCCGAAATCTGTTAAAGGGACATATAAATATACCCATACGACTTTTCGAGCCGTTCAGGTGGAATTATGATATTGGAATTTGCAAGAATTTCGCCAAATTCTTTTAGACCTGCTGTTACTTGATCTGAAAGAAAATTTAGATAGCTTTCGATTGTTGTGAACTCCGAACCTTTATACCAAAAATCCGTTAAAGAATCATTTTCTTTCAAATCTTTTCTAGTGATTTCCCAACAGGTAGTACGCAAAGGCCTGTATTTGTCACAAGCCTTTAGATAGCGTCCGACATCTTCATCTTTTAAGTCATCAAATGGAAAATGAAGCGGACTGGTGTATTCAGACAATGGAACAGATTCCTTTTTGAGCTGCTTTAATCGCGTTAATGTCCATTTGTCGGCAATTATATCTGTAAATTCATTCCACGTCATCAAGCGCACATTTGAAAGATTTGCAGCCTCAATCGCGCCGGATTGGAAGCCGGCTTGTGAAATCAAAAGACCCAATGATGCACCAGAATCTTGTACAACTGTTCGGAATGCGTGTACTTTTTCTTTTGGAACTGAAGAATTCCAGAATTTACATTCACACACAATTCTTTTAACTAGTTCGTCAGGAGATTCGACCAAAACATCAACTTCCACTTTGCCACGGACAGTATCAATTGTGCAAGGACTGACTGCTCGATATCCCGATTGATTCAAAAACAACGCAACATAATCTTGTAACTCTTTCCAAGTAGCTGGACATCTATCTGTGAATTTCATTACGGCATCTCCCTGCAAAGTTCCTTTAGTTAAGTTTATTTTATTTTATCACATTATAGAATCCCTCGCAATTCGGTAATTGACGTACTTGCCTCCCGTATCTGCCAGAAGCACCGTTGCATCATAGGTTTTGCCTGTCTTTTCGGAATAGAGGCCCTTGACCTTTGCCTTACCGTTTTTGAGCAGAGCAGCGGCGATCTTCGGGGTGAACGCCTTTTTGCGCTGCTCAAAGAAGCGGTCATTCTTCCACATCACGAACTGACAGCTACGATTCCCGCAGTAGAAGTTTTTCTTGCCCTCATAGACGTTTTCACTGCACCGAGGACACTTGCCGATAATAACCCGTTCCGACTGGAACAGGTTTTGCTTATCTGCACTGATACAAGAATAGGTCTTGACCAGCTGGCGCACCTGCGCTTCAATTTCGGCCATGAACTCGTCCGCGTCTGCATTGCCCTTGGCAATCTCGGTCAGGCGATTTTCCCATTCAGCAGTCAGAGCGGGAGAGGTCAAACTTTCCGGCAGAACCACCGCCAGATTGATGCCGTCCTTGGTGGGCACCAGTTGCTTGCCCTTGCGCTGCACAAAGCCCATTTGCACCAGTTTTTCCAGAATCGCGGCACGGGTGGCCGGAGTGCCCAGCCCCTTGCGCTCTGCGTCCTCCGGCATATCCTCGGTCCCGGCCCGTTCCATTGCTGACAGGAGCGTATCTTCGGTGTAGGCTTTCGGCGGGGACGTGAAATGTTCCGAAATATCAGATACAACAGAATAACTTTGTCCCTCGGTCAGTTCCGGCAGGGTGTTCAGGGTTTCCGTTTCTTCTTCGCCGTCTGCTTTCAGGGTGGAGCGGAACCTCTGGTCGATCTCTTTCCAACCGGGGACAAGCACAGTCTTTCCTTTGGCGGCGAACTCGTTCCCGGCGCAGGAGAACACAGCAGTCACAGTTTCGTACTCATAGGGCGCGGCTATCGCGCAGAGCAGTTTGGAGCAGACAAGGTTCATCAGCTTGCATTCACTCTCGGCAAGACCAGTGAAACCCTGCTTTACAAATTCGGACGTGGGGATGATGGCGTGGTGGTCCGATACCTTTTTGCTGTTCAGAATCCGGCCCACTTTCGGGGGCAAGTCAAGCCCTTGGGCAAAGGGCAGCAGCCCCAGCAGGTCAGACACAAGATGTTGTGCTGTCTGGCCCATATCCTCGGTCAGATATTGGCTGTCGGTGCGGGGATAGGTCAGCAGTTTCTTTTCGTAAAGCTGCTGGGCATAATCAAGGGTCTGCTTTGCCGTGAAACCGAACAGGCGGTTTGCCTCCCGCTGCAAGGTAGTCAGGTCATAAAGTTTGGGCGGCTGTTCCGCCTTTTTCTCTCGCCGAATGGACGTGCAGACTGCATTTGCACCTGTGCATTTTTCTTTGAGAGAATTTGCGGTTTCTGCATCCGCAATGCGTCCGCTGTCCGCTTTCAGGCTGCCGGACTGGATGCCGACCGTGTAATACTTTTCTTTCTGGAAGCGCAGGATTTTTGCATCCCGGTCCACCAGCATTTTCAGTGTCGGGGTCTGCACCCGGCCCACCGTCAGGGTCTTATGGTACAGCACCGAAAACAGCCGCGTTGCATTGATGCCCACCAGCCAATCCGCCTTTGCACGGCAGAGGGCCGATTGATACAGAGCATCATAATCCGAATCCGGGCGCAGGTTTGCAAAGCCCTCCCGGATAGCGGCATCCTCCATGCTGGAAATCCAGAGCCGCTTCACAGGTTTCGTGCAGCCGGCCATTTGGTAGACGAAACGGAAAATCAGTTCTCCCTCCCGGCCTGCGTCGGTCGCGGCGGTCACACTGTCCACATCCGAGCGGTTGAGCAGGGCGCGGACGATTTCAAACTGCGGTTTCTTTTCGTCCGGTACGATGAACTGCCACGGCTGGGGCAGGATGGGCAAATCCTCATACCGCCACTTACAGTATTTTTCATCGTACTGGCCCGCCTCGGCAAAGGACACCAGATGCCCGATGCACCAGCTGACCAGATACCCGCCACCCTGCCAATAGCCGTTTTGCTTTTCATCGGCCCCGATCACGGCGGCAATGCTACGGGCCACACTGGGCTTTTCGGCAATAACTAAATTCATATAGAACACCATCCTTTTATGTAGATGAAATATGTGGTATAATGATTAAAAAAGGGGTGATACAATGGAAAGAGATATGGTGCTAATCCGAAAAATTCTTTTTGCAATAGAGGAAAAATACACAGACAGGGCTTTATCATATCACGATTTGGGATTGAACGATTATACACCAGAAGTGGTTGCATATCATTGTAGTCTTTTACATGATGCGCAATTGGTATCTTCCTATGTGTCGCGTTATGCAGATGATAGATTGTATGCTTTTTATGTAGGCAGACTAACTTGGGAAGGACATGAGTTCCTAGACAAAATAAAGAATGACACCGTGTGGAATAAAACCCTAAAAGTTATAAAGGAAAAGGGATTGCCTTTGGCATTGGATACGGTAAAAGATATTGCCGCTGCTGTTGCGGCAGCAATGTTACAGGCAGCAATCAGTGATATAAAGGCAGGGGGATAAAATGTTTCAAACGTGCAAGTTCTGCGGCTCATAAATGCAAGGAGAGTATGAAACGCTGAGTAGTTCAAACCATTATAGATTTTTCTTTACCTGCCCTAATTGCCACGCGATTTATGAGGGAGAGCGCAAAGAAAGAGGAAATCTTGTTCTTTTGAACGATTCTCGCTGGTACAATCCCAATTCTCACGATTTTGAAAAATGAGAACCGGGTCTGCTCGACAATGGGTAGACCCGGTTCCTTTATGATAAGAGAGAGATTATTGGGAAATATCATTAGAACTCTCGATTTCGGCCGGTTCCTCGTCTGCATCTTCGTCCTCGCCAAAATCATACTCGTCCAGATCATCGTGCCCGGTGGTATCGGCCTTGGGCTTGCGGAACTTGAAATAATAGAGTGCTGCACCACCGCCCGCCAGAGCCAGCACCAGCAGGATCATCAGACTGCCCATGTTGGACTTGGGCTTTTCCTGCGGCGTTTCGGTGTCAGTTTTCACCGCTTCCGGGGCCGTGCAGTTGCGCAGGCTCTTTTCACACAAGGGGCAGTTTTTCATTGACATCCCTGGCCTCACATTTCACGGTGCAGGTGCAGACTTCGGTTTCCTGCGGTTCTTCATCCAGCAGAGCCAGCAAGTCGGCATCGTCCACTTGGTTCAGGAAGTGAACGGACGTTTCCTTGTCCTCGTTGGCACGGTCAATGAGAATGTAAAAATAATTCCCGGCCTTGGTGGTCACTGTGATAAGCTGCTTGTCGCCGTAAAAGTCATCCACCAGTGTTGCATTGCCCTTGGGCGTGATGGGCACACCCTCCGGTTCCATGCCGCCCGTGGTGGGTTCTTCTTCGATAATCTCCGGCAGAGGTTCCGGGGCAGGGTCAGTACCGCTTGCGAAAGCGGGCATGGAAAAGGAGCAGAGGCAGAGCAGGATAGCCAGCAGCCCAGCTGCAAAACGGCGGTTCCAATCAGGTTTCATTGGCGGCATCCTCCTGTTTGTGGTACGGGGTGACGGTAGGTGCAGCGTTCAGCGTACCGCTGCGCAGGAAAGCCGCGAACTCGTCCGGCTTCATGTTCATGCTGCGCACCAGCTGAATGATCTGCAGGTTTTCCTGTTCAGTCTTTGCAGCTTCCAGTTCTTTCAACTGCTGCTGGTATTCAGAGATTTTTTCTTTGAGCCGTTCAATATCGCGCTCAATGCGGGAAAGTCTTTTTGCCATACAAAATCCTTTCTGGCGTCACGGTAAACGCCCATAGCTGTAAAAATGTTCCTGCCAATATTTTGAGTTGAGGTTTGTGTAAGAGATAGGGTCGCCGCAGTGCAGCATGATGGAATTGCCCACATAGATACCGCAATGGCTCACGCCGGGGGTATCGTAGGTTCCCTTGAAAAACACAAGGTCGCCCGGTTTGACCTGCGCCGTCGAAACAGGAGTACAGAGGTTGTAAAGGCCCTGTGCGGTCTGGCGGCCCACGTTCCAGCCGGAGTGATTCAGCACCCACGAAATGTAGCCGCTGCAATCAAAGCTGGTGCTGGGCGAACTGCCGCCCCACACATACGGGTAGCCGATGTACTTGGTGGCTTCCTCCATCATGGCGGCAAACTTATCATCTTTGAGGGCTTCCGGGGGAATGTCGTAATAGGTGGGCTGCTTGATGGTGGACGCATAGGGGTACTGCGCTTTGCCAAACAAATCCGGCCGGTTGCCCAGCGTGCGCATATAGAGCGAATAAGCACTGAGTTGTTCTTCGGTCAGCACTTCCACGGGCAAATGGGACAAATCCTTGTTTTTCAGCTTGACCGTGCAGATGTAGTATTCATACGGTTCTTGGTAGGTGATAACCTGCGGCACACCATACGGGCCAATAATGACCATCATTTTTGTACGGTAACGTATCTGCATGGTCACGGTCTCGGTCAGGATGTACTGCTTTTCAAAGAGCATTTCAAGTTCGCCCTGCACCTCGGCCAATGTAAAAATGCCATCATGGAGCGCGGACAAAATCGAGATCAGCACATAGGGGTCATGCTCGATTTCGTCCAGATAAAAATGGTATTCATCGTAGTTGTGGGTGGCCTCGTAGGTGTCGAGATACCGTTGCAGTTTTTGTTCCAGCTTGGCGTAGGCTTTCTCTGCACCCAGCATATCCTTGTCCTTGGAAAAGTAAGAGGATGCCGTCACGCCGGTTCCAGCGGTGCCCGCCATCACGGTGCAGGACTGCAAACCCGTTATCAAGAGCAGAGCCAGCAGACCGAACACCGCCACGATCAGAATGGTTTTCCAGTTCCGGGCCGCAAATTCGGCTACCCGTTCGCCGCCCTCGGCCGCCAGCTTTGTTACCCGGAAACCGTTCTCTGCGGTGGCGGCTGCACCCTGCGCGGCGGCTTGTCCGGCCTGCCGTGCAGCTTTGGCATACTGCTGTTTGATACGCCGTTTCTGCCACATCCGGGAAATGGGGTTGCTGGCCGCCTGTGCAATTTGCGGATTGTCCCGCAAGGATTTCTGGTAAAAGTATTCTGCATTGGCAGACATGAGCTGACGCTCTGCCTTTTCCACGGCCTTGTAGGGCTTCATCTTGTGGTGCCGGATGCCGCTGCGGATGACCTTGGCGGTCTGATGCTCCACCAGTTCTTCACCCTTGTGGCCGCCCTCCACACCCACATTTTCGTGTTCGACCTCGTGGATTTTTCCGTGAGCAAACAGCAATGCTTCCGACAGCGGCCGACTGGCCGGGTTTGGTTTCAAGCTGGGCGGGCCTTTGTCCTGCTGCTCAAAGCGCAGGGTGGATTTTGCCTTGCCGTTGGCAGCATCATAGACTCTTTCCTTGACCGGGACACGCTTTTTCGGCAGAGCGGCGCGGGCTGAATCCAGCTTGTCAGCCTTTGCGTCCGCTTTTTGAATAAACGGCTGCAACGCCGGGTCTGCCCGTTCTTCCTCGGTCAATTCCAAACGGGCAGCGGAACGGTGCAGACCATCTTCACTCCCGGCGGTTTCCGCAGCTTGTTTGGCTTTTTTCTTTGCCTTGTGCTTGTCCTTTACGTCCTCGGTGCGTTCCAGTATTTTTTCGGTCTTGCCCTCGGAATCCGTTGAGTAATCCTGTTCCGCTTCCCGACTGGAAACATTCTCTACAGTGCCGTCCGCTTGATTTTCCACCACCAGACCGTCACGGGTCATGGTCTGGGTGACTTTGGCTTTTGCCTGCAATTCTTTCAAAGTTCTTCACCTCCCATCGGACAGCGGCCCGTTTCAATGTCCGCAATGTATTTGAGAATCGGGAACACCTGCGGCGGCGAAACCGCATTGCCCAGCGTTTTCATCCGCTTGCTGCGGTTCGGCACATCTTCGGTCAGGCGCGGGATGTCGGCGGGTTCTTCGGCCCAAAGGGAATGTCCGTCCATTTGCGCGGGAAACCCATCAGCCACTCTACCCAGTCCGGGTTGAGATACGGCTTTTCCAGCGTGGTGGGGGTCATCCGGTAGACCACATGGGAAAGCCGCGCCGTCCACGCCTTGCCATCCTTGTTCATCTTGCGGTAACTGCCATTCGCAGAGATTTGGATGTCCAGCCCCTTGCCCACATCCCCGGTGTCGCTGGCAAGGGGTGTGGGAAGCAGCGGAGCCGATGATGAATACCCGTTTCCGTTCGTGCCACGCGCCAACGGCAGCAGCAGGTAATACGAAAACCCGAACATCGTAACCTGCCTGCTCCAAGTCAATGAGCGTTTTGTCGAGCCCCATACGGAGGAAGCCAGCAACATTTTCTCCAAGCACCCAACGGGGCTGCAATTCCCGGATGACCCGCAGCATTTCGGGCCACAGGTAGCGTTCATCGTGGAAGCCGCGCTGCCGCCCTGCGGTGGAGAACGGCTGGCACGGGAAGCCACCTGAAATGAGGGTGACGGTGCGAAGTCCTGTTTTTTCAAAGAAAGCCTCCTTTGTTACAGTGGTGATGTCCTGAAAACGGGGCACTTCCGGCCAGTGGCTTGCCAGCACAGCGGCGGGAAATGCCGCCCACTCGCATTGACAGACAGAGGTAAACCCCGCTGCTTCCGCGGCAAGGTCGATGCCGCCGATGCCGGAAAACAAGCTGAAATGTGTTAAGCTCATAGCTCCACCACCTCGCTGAGCCGGGTGGTCATGATCTTATAGAGCTGTGTGTTTTTCGGGATGGGGTTGGAAAACGGAAGCACCACGTTTTCAAAAATCAGCAGTCCTTCGCCCGGTTCCGAATTGTCGATGTACTTCTGCTGGTCTGCGGAGAGGTTCAGCCGTTCCGAAAGGATTTTGCGGTCGCCGGATGCCTGATTCAGCAGCGTGATGAAGTCGCTGTTTTCCAGAATGTTCTCGATCTCCGGGGAAGAAAGAAGGTCCTTCACATTTTGGGTGGCACCTGTGGGCACGCCGCCCCATTTGCGGAAGCGTTTCCAAATCTCGGCACTGTACGCGGCGGTCTGTTCCTCTTTCAGCAAAAGGTGGAACTCGTCTGCAAAATACCATGTGGCCCGGCCTTGGCTGCGGTTCTGGGTGACGCGGCCCCATATCTGGTCTTGGATAATGAGCATCCCCAATTTTTTTAACTGCTTGCCTAACTCTTTGATGTCAAAGGCCACAAGCCGATTATGGATGTCCACATTCGTTTTGTGGTTAAAAACATTCAGCGAGCCGGACACATACAGGTCGAGTGCCTGTGCCACCCGGTCCGCTTCCGGCAAGTGCTGGTCGAGCAGGGCTTGGTGAAGGTCAGACAAAATCGGCATATTCTCCGGGCAGGGGTTCGCCAGATAGGGACGGTAGATGGCTTTCACAGCGCGGTCTATCACGGTGCGCTCAATCGCTTCCAGACCTGTTTTGCCGCCCATGACCAGTTCACAGAACGACAGCACAAAATCCGATTTCAGGGCCAGCGGACTATCATCTTCGGAGTAGTTCAGGTTGATGTCCAGCGGATTCACATAGTCCTTGCTGGTGGGCGAAAGTTTGATGACCTGCCCATGCAGCCGCTTGACCAGCGGGTAATACTCGGCCTCTGGGTCTGAAATAAAAATATCGTCAGCAGTCGTTAAAAACACACTGACGATTTCGGACTTGCAGCTCATGGATTTGCCGCTGCCGGGCGTGCCCAGCTTTAGGCCGTTGGGACACCGGGCCTGCTTGCGGTCCAGCATGATCATGTTGTGGGATTTTGCGTTGATGCCGTAGTACATGGCCGCGCCGCTCTGGAAAAGCTCCTGCGTCACAAAGGGCACGAACACCGCCACGTTGGAGGTGGTAAGGCTGCGCTGAATCTTTATCTGGTTGATGCCCAGCGGCAGGCTGGACACAAGGCCCTGCTCCTGCTGGTAGTCCAGCCGGACAAGCGAGCAGTTATACTTCTGTGCCACACCTGCGGCTTGGAACACATCGTTGCCCAGCTTTTGCTTGGTGTCGGCCACATTCAGCACAAGAAAGGTCAGCATGAAAAGCCGTTCGTTCCGGGTCTGCAATTTGTTCAGCAGCTTTTTGGCGTCCTCGCCGTAAGTGGCAAGGTCGCTGGGCAGGATGTCCATGTCGTACCCGGAACGGACAGCCTTTTTCTGTTCCTGAATCTTCATGGCATCAAGGTCTGTGATCTTCCGCTTGATGGTTTTGATGGCCTCGGTCTGGTCGATGGCCTGCACATGGAGATTGACGAGAATGCCGCTTTCCGTTTTTGAGAAAATCGGCCAGCATTTCATCCGAAAGTTCCGGCGCAAGGATTTGTAAAAAGCTCACAGCTCCATATTTGCCGCCCAGTCCAAAAGTCTTGGCCGTGCCGAAGCAGAGGGAGGACGGGGCCACAAAAAATCCTTAGTGGACAGGCCGGAGGGCGCCAGCCAGTCCCAGTCAAAGCGGAACGGTTCCCCGTCCGGGTGGAAGATGCCGTGCAGCACCTCCAAACGCTCCTGCCCGTCCATGACGTGTGCCACGCAGCCCATGGTCTTAAAGTAGCCCAGCAGATCAAGGCCAATGCGGGTCAGCCGCGCCCGTGCGGTTTTTAGATTGTCTGCCTCGATGGTGAAGGTCAGGTACTTGGTTTTGACAATGCCGTTGTTTCCGCTGGCAAGCTGCTTTTGCAGGATGGCGGTGTACTCGGCGCGGATGTCGTCAAAATCATCCCCCTGCGGTGCGATCTCAAAACTTTTTGCGTACTGCACCGGGTCAACCTTGCGATTGAGAAACGAAAGCTGCACATGGATGGAGGCATCCACATAGTTGTACAGGTCGCACAGGTGTTCAAAGATGGCGGTCCTCGTTTCCGGCTGGGCCAGCTGATAGCTGATGTCCTCAAAGGCAATGCACTTGGAGAATGTGCGTCGGTCAATGCGGCACACACCGTCCGGGTAGATGGCCTCATACGGGATGGTGGCCTGTGCCGTGCGGGGCTTGCCGTCACCCTTGTACTTGCGGAGAACGGCATCAATTTCTTTTTTCTGGGCGCGGGTGAGCTTTTTGGGCTTTTCGGTTTCGCGGGGTATCGTTTTTCTGGACAATGGCCTTTACCTCCTGTTCCATTTGGTATTGCCGCACAAGGGCGGCGTAAGCATTGTTGGTCTGATAGGGCCTTTCCTTGGGACGGATAAAGCAGCACTGAATCATTTGCTGAATCACCACTTCAAGGGGCTGGCCGTGCCGCTCGAACAGAGCGAACAGCAGCCCCGGCAGCATGGCAAAAATCATCAGCAGGGCCGCTGCACTGTTGGAAAGATAGTCCCGGGTCAAAAAATAAAGCGGCCCGCCCGTGAGGAGCGCGCCGCCGAAGCAGACCAGCTGCCGCTTGGTCAGCCCGAATAAGACTTTGGATTTTACATGGGTCAAATCTTTGGGAACGGTCACATACGCCATTCAAACGCTCCTTTCTCAATGGGCACCGAACACGGACTTGCTGATGCTGCCGGTCTTGAACAGACAAAAGCAGAGCAGCACGGTGTAGCCCATGCAGCCCCAGATGGCCCCGGCAATGTCCGCCGCGCCTGAAATGTTGCGTATCAGCACCGCGTAAATGCCCACGACAATCATAATCAGGAACGCTTGGAAACCCAGTGCCAGCAAAGACTTCAAGTAGTTCTGCCCGGTGCTGCGCCACTCGCTGCTGCCCATGGTCGCCAGCGGGATAGGCCCCAGTGCGGTCACAACGTAAATCTCAATCATGCGGCCGTAGGTCACAAGGAAGATGCAGATGGACAGGATGTTCATGGTCAGGCCCACCACAAGGGTCTGGAACCATAAGCTGAGCAGACTGCCGATGGTCATGCTTTCCAGCTGAAATTCCAGTCCGGGTATCAGGCGGTCAAAGTGGATGGATGTTTCACCGATGATAACGCCGGAACTTTGGTTGACAACGCTCTGGGTGGCATCGAACACACCCATAACGATATTCCATGTGTTGCTGACAATGAGGATGGCAAAAGCAGACTTGAAAATCCAGCGGAAGAACATGGAGGTGTCAAAGTCGTGCATATTGTTCTTTTCGGTAATCATCTGGATAAGCTCATGGCACATCACAAGGGCAAGGATGGCCGCTGCAATGGGCAGCACCACCGTTTCGGAAAGACTGCGCAGCATATTGAAAATGCCGCTGTTCCATGCCTGCGGGGTAGAACCAACGTCCGAAGCGATTTCGCCCACCTTGGCGTTCACGTTGTCGAACAGGCCGGAGAGGTTGCCCGTGATGCCATCTATCAAAATGCCTTTTATCCATTTCTCGATGATCTCACTAATCAAGCAAAGATACCTCCTTTCCCGCGCCCTCCCATGTGAGAGGGAGAGCGCGGAGTAGGATTTTAAGTGTTAGTTGTTCGGAAAATTGTGGGCAGCGATGCAGGACTTAGCCCAGCAGCCCGGACAGCAGCGGGACAAGGGTCACGCCGATCAGGGCAACGCCGCCGCCCGCGACCAGCTGCTTCACGCCCTGGCTCTTGCTGCCGGGGTTATCCTGTCCATAGCCCTCCAACAGGTTGATGCCGCCCCAGACACACAGGGCACCGCCTAGACCGACCACGATGGTCTGCAAAGTATCGACTGCGCTGTTGAAAAATTCCATAAGGTCCTCACTTTCTGCCGCTTGTTCTGCGGCACTCAAAAATAAAATTATTCGGCTGCATCTTCATCCGACAGGTCAATTTCATACAGGTCAAAACTTTCGTCCTGTGCGACTACCTGCTGCCGTTTCCGGCGCAGGGTGGATAAGAACCTGTCCACATCAAAGGTGTTTTTCTTGTCCGCGTCCGCAAGGTATTTGTAGTGCGGGTGCTTGGTGATGTCGAACTTCTCCGAGAAGAACGGCCTCACACCCCGCAGCTGCAAAATGCACCTGCCGCCGTCCATGATTGCGATTTCGTCCTCTGACATCAACGCCTTTCCTAATTTTTGATAGTTCAGTCCGTGGGAGGTTTGAGAACCCCGGTTCTCGCTGGTGTTGAAACTGTCGATGGTCTCTTTCCCCAGCGCATCGGAGATCTCTTTGGCATTCTTGCCCCGCCCACTCAAAAAGAGAACAGAATCGCAGTTGTCCGAAATGATTTCGGCCGCATCCTTGTAGATGGCTTTCAGCTGCGACTGGCTCTGCAAAATGATGGATGCCGAGATTTCCCGGCTGCGGATGGTGGCGATCAGCTTGTCGAAGTTGGGAATCTGCCCGATGTTGGCGAACTCGTCCAGAATCAGCCGTACATGGACAGGCAGTCGGCCACCGTATTTATCATCCGCACGGTCACACAGCAGGTTGATAAGCTGGCTTTGGAGCATAGCGAGAATGAAGTTGAACGTAGTGTCTGTGTCGCTCATAATCAAAAACAGCACGGTCTTTTCATCCCCGATGGTGTCCAGTTCCATTTCATCGTCCTCCATCAGTTCACGCACTTCCCGGATGTCAAATGGGGCTAAACGGGCACCGCAGCTTATCAGGATGGAGGAACGGGTCTTGCCCGCCGACAGCAAAAACTTTTTGTACTGCCGGACGGCGAAGTGGTCCGGGTCTTTCTGTTCCAGCCGTTCAAACATGAGGTCCACCGGGCTTTGAAACTCCGGGTCGTCCTCGCGGGCTTCACTGGCATTTATCATTTCCAGCAGGGTGGTGAAGTTCATTTCTTCTGCCGGGGCCTCGTACCAGATGTAGCCGATAAGCGCGGTGTAGAACAGCCGTTCCGACTTCACCCAAAAATCTTCTGCTGATTTTTCACCCTCGCCCTTGGTGTTGGCGATAAGGGTATTCACCAGCTTCAGCACGTCTTTTTCCGAGTGGATGTAGACAAAGGGGTTGTACTTCATGGACTTGGAAAAGTTTATCGTGTTCAGGATTTTCACCCGGTAGCCTGCCCGCTGGAACATTTGGCCCGTTTCCAGAACCAGTGTGCCTTTTGGGTCTGTGACCACGAATGAGGTGGGATAGTCGGAAGTGGGGAAACATTGCATGAGGTTGGGCTTCACATAGAAGCGGGTCTTGCCGCTGCCGGAGCCGCCGATCACAAGCACATTTTTATTCCGGGCTGTTTTGGGGTCTTTGGGCCGCCCGGTCATGGTCAGGCGTTCGGTCTGGGTCAGCAGGATGTTGTTTTCAAACTTGGGGTCGATGTAGGGGGCAATGTCCTTGGCGGTACCCCATCGGGCAGAACCGTATTCCTCGCCCTTGCGGTACTTCTTGGTGTTCTTGCCCTTGCTGTACACGATGAGCCGGACAGCCACCGCCCCAGCAACGCCCACGCACAGGTCAAACGGATGCAGGCTGGGCAGCGGGTTTGCAAAGGCGGCGGAGATGCCGCTCGTTAGGTGCAGCAGCTTGGCCGAAGCATCCGCGCCCGCAGCCAGACGGTACGCCTGCCCGCATTTGGCGAACAGGTGCACGAACAGCAGATACGGCAGATTCAGCACCAGCAGTTTTTTCAGTTCAGGCTTCATCGCTCTAACCCCCTTTGCTTGATTTTTTCTTTCGCACGTTTCGGCTGCTGGGCCGCTTTCTGCTTGGCTGCTGTCAGCACCTTGCGGATGGAGGGCCGCTGCTCCTTGGAGAGTGTTTTGGCCGTGAACTCCCGGAACGCCTGTTCCAGATTGTCCGCATCCTTGGCCTTGAAGATCACGATGTAGTGGGGCGGCTGGGTGGTCTTGTCCTTGCGTAAGGTGAAGTCCACGCCGTACTTCTTGGCGCAGG
>ENA-OQKI01000143-OQKI01000143.1-human-gut-metagenome-genome-assembly--contig:-NODE-143-length-17145-cov-2.908097_pt1 | contig 17145 bp, 19 predicted proteins | sample MGYA00242778_ERZ504798 | MGnify/ENA primary metagenome ERZ504798 (study PRJEB26092, sample SAMD00036414) | human gut metagenome | host: Homo sapiens | study: EMG produced TPA metagenomics assembly of... | reverse complement strand
CGCATCCGATCTGCGCCGCGTTAACCCCCGATCCGCACCACCAGCTCGCGCGACAAGCGGCAAAAATCGCCCCACCAAACTGCCTCCGCATCATGCTGGTACCATCCATCACGTGGGTTATCCGTCTCGTGTCCACAAGTGGCCTGGCAAACGATGTTGCATCGATCATCGATTAAAACGCCTTTAGAGGCGCTTGTCCCAATATCAATACCCAGATAAAACGCCATAGGTGCCTACTCCCCTCGCGCCGTACGAGCGGCAGCCATAAAACGAACTACCCGCTCAACATCAACCGGGGCATCCAGCTTTCCGTCGCGCTTTAAGCACGTGCCGACAAACGCGCCATCGTAGTGAGCAAATACGTCAGCCACGGTATTTTCGCGACAACCGGTGCCACATACCACAGGCACTTCGCCAACACGCTCACGGACCTCATCGGCAAGCTCGCCCGAAGCGCCACGACCGGCAGCCGAACCGCCGATGACCATCGCATCCGGTAGGCAATTAAAGAGAAGTGAATCGGCAATGTCCGCAGTCGTGCGGTCGTTGAGATAAACCTCCCCCTCGCTCGTGATGAAGTGAAAAAGCTTGAGGTCGTCCAGGCGCAGCGCCGCCTTGCGACGCATGGTGTGAGCGAAATCTCGGTTAATCAGCCCGAGATCACCGGCCCAGGCACCGCAAAAATTGCAACGCGTGAACTGCGCGTCGACGGCAGCGCACAGCTCGATTGTGGCATCACCATCGTAAATAGCTTCAGCTCCCCAAGGAGTCGACAAATCATGGGATAGAGCCCCGATTACATAGCCCATCGATGCAAGGGTTGAGGGAGAAACGTGCTGCTCATAGGGCATCGAGAGCTCATTGGTAATCAAAATGCCATCGACACCGCCCTGCTGCAACGCTTCGAGATCGCGCTTGGCGGCTTCCACGACCTGCGATACGATTCCACCCGGATAAAACAGTGGATCGCCCGGCAGAGGACGCAGGTGCAGCATTCCGATAACCGGCTTTTCGGTCTTGAACACCGAAGTTAGAAACGACATAACGTGCTCCTTCATAGGGCTATTGCAGGGACGTTACTCCCCCAACACCTCGACGTACACTTTTCGCTTCTGCGGACCGTCAAACTCCGCAAGATAGATGTTCTGGGCACCTCCGCACACGATATGGCCATCTTGGACGGGAAAGAAGCAGCTGTTTCCACAAATCATGCTCTTGATATGCCCACAGGAGTTGTTGCCGGTGGCTCCATAGCTCGGCAGGAAGTGTGCATGCGCATAGGGGGCATCGAGTGGGGCGATGCGATCAAGCGTCTCCATAAGATCCGTCTCCACGCAGGGCAGTCCCTCGTTTACCACGATTCCACAGGTCGTATGCGACAAAATAATCGCTGCCAAGCCATTGGTCACCGAGCTGCGTTCGATGGCAGCGTGCACATCTTCGGTAATATCGATGAACTGGTCCGGAGCAGTCGATAGATAGCTCAATGTCTCGAGCGTCACCATGTTTACTCATCCCCTTCAAGAAAACGCAGGGCATTACCCCAGTAGAGCCTTTCTCGCGCATCATCGCGCATGAGCACGGTATCGAGCGCCCGCTTGAGTTTGAATGCACGGAAACGCGGCGTATTGCTGGCGAACATCACTTGATGCGATAGCGCACGCTCATACCACAGCGGCCCCATATCGACCGTGAAAAGACGCTGCATCATCTCCTCGGGCGAATCGATGTAAGTGATAGAGGTGTCCGTGTAGCAGTTGGGATACTTGAGCAGCATCGCCACGGTCTCGCGCACCCAGGGCCAGCCAAAGTGGGTCAAACTAAAACGCACATTTGGATGCGTTGCGATTGTGTGCTCAAATGCAAGCGGATTACTGCGCGAGAGCTCTGCACCCGGCTCCCAAGACATACCGGCATGGAAAACCACCGGCTTGTTATAGCGCTCGCATAGCTCGTAAAGCGGCTCGGCCACAGCATCATCGGGGGCAAAAACCCTGCTTTGCCGGATGCAGGCAAAGCCCCTTTGCCCCAACTCGGTAAAGGCGCGCTCCAATTCGTCTGCGGCGCCGCTCACCTGCGGATCTACGCTCGCAAATCCCCACAGACGATCGGGATGCGCGGCAACCAGCATGGCAATCTGGTCATTGGTGCCAAAATGCCCTCCGCATGCCGTGGTTACATCGAGCGGCATGAGCACGCTCTTCTGCACATCGCAGACGTCCATCTCGACTTGAAGCTCATCCCAATCCATGGGGCCCATATGCCCCATACCAAATTCTCGTGACCAAAAACCGAATCCATCAGGCTCATCACCCGGCGTACAGATCTCGCTGTAGAGCATGGGCTGAACCAACATGTCGATAACCATTTTGTACTCCTTTCCAGGCATTTGACCCTAGTACGGCTCAAACGAACCAATCACTCGGGACGACAGCTCAGCGCCCGCCTTCATACACGCCGGAATATCAAGGCCATCGATCACGCCCTTGGTAAACCCGGCAATATACGAGTCGCCGGCACCCACGGTATTAACGACCTTCTCCGCCGGTACGACCCCGCACTCATAGAAGCGCTCACCGTCATAGGCAATGCTTCCCTTCTCGCCAAGCGTGGCAACCGCAACGCGCGGTCCCAATCCCTGCACGTGGCGTACCCAGTCTCGTAGCTCCGGAGTGTCCTCTTCAAACGACATGAACGCATAGTCTACGTAAGGAAAATGAGCCTCACATGCATATTCGGGATCCTGGCTGAACACCGAGAAGTCCATAACCACCGTCTTGCCCGCATCATGCCATTCGGGCAGGAGGTCCAAACAATTGCCAAACAGGTCGGTATGAATGATGTCATGTTCCAGGATAAACGCCCGGTCGTCTTCATTCGGTCGATATGTCTCCATTACGCCATCGATTGCCTCGAGATGCACGCGATCGACGCCGTCTTTCAATGCCATGAGCATCACCGAGGTGTCGCCATCCTCCACCCGCAGATGTGAGATATCGAACCCCTCGGCGGCCAGCGCCTCTCTCATCTTGTCTCCGTACTCGTCCTTGCCGACAACCGACACGGCGGATACCGAAACGCCCATTCGTGCAAGATGGATACCCCAGTCAATGCCATTACCAGTCGGATAGAACACGCCGATGTTTTGATAGACGTCCGCACAGCAAAAACCAGCTGCGCACGCTTTAATACCCATGGTCTTCTCCAATGTTCAAAAGGGGACCCACCACATGGCGAGCCCCCTTTTCGCGTTTCGCTTATTGTTTTGCATCGGCTGTCCAAAGCCTCATAGCCAGACCGCCGTACGCTTTCTTAAGCTATTCGACGATTGGTGCTCCGTGGCCCCAAGAACCTTCCATGCCGCACACGGTCGAGGCAAACCCGGCAGCAAAGTCGAGCGCGCGCTCGATGGCCTCGGCGCCATCCTCACCACGCTTGGCGGAATCGAGATAGCACATCAAAAACGAGGTGAGGAACGAGTCGCCCGCCCCCATGGTGTCCTTCATGTCCGTTACCGGTTTAGCCAGCTGGCGGTAATAACGCTCGCCGTCGTAAGCAATGCAGCCCTCGGCGCCCGCCGTAGCCGACACAAAACGCGGACCCAGACCCTTCACCCATGCCAGACGCTCGCGAATCTCGTCCTCGCTCGCGGCATCCGCCGCACTAAAGAAAGCGAAATCGACGTAGGGCGCAATCTGCTCGTAGTACTCGTCGGTGGAGTCGTCCGAAAAGTCAAAAGAGACCGTGACGCCCGCAGCCTTCAACTTGGGCAGCTCGCGCTCGGTAAAGCAGTAGTTGCCCGAATGAACCACATCGAACTGCTTCATGTACGCAAGGTCAAAGCGATCGAGGACATAGCGCGCATCGCCACGGATACCGCCCTCGTTGGAGCCAAGGAAGACACGGTCACCGTCAACGACGGTCACGCGAGCCGCTCCGTTCTCGCCAATCATCTGCTCGCACTTGTCAAGCTCGATACCCTCATCCTCGAGGCTTGCAATGACATGCTCGGCAGCGGCGTCATTGCCAAAAATGCCCATGTATGCAGAGCGTGCGGCACCGCATTTCTTGGCATAAACGGCGAAGTTCACCGCATTGCCGCCGGGATACATGGTGTGGATATGCTCGTAGCGATCGACGACGTTGTCGCCAAATCCGAGCGCGTTAACGTTAATGCCATAGCCTTTGCCCCTTCTAGTACTCGACAACACCCATATAGCGGCGGAAATCGGGATCGTGATCAAACACCTTGCCGCGTGCGGCGCGCAGCTCGCAGTTCATGGCGTAGAACAGCACCGGGTCCAGATAGGCACGGACGCTCGCCGGCACGGCTTCCATACCGTACTCCTTGGCATCAAGCACCATCAGCGTATCGGTATGCGTCTTAAGGAACGCCAGGGCGCGCTCGTCCATAGCACGGCACTCGCTGGAGCCCATCTGCAGGAAGTAAAAAACGCCATCCTGAGTAGCCTCGAAGGGGCCGTGGAAGTACTCGGCAGAGTGGATGTAGCTGCAGTGCTGCCACTGCATCTCCATAAGAGAGCAGATAGCGAAACCGTAGGTCTGGCTAAAGTTGGGACCGCTGCCCAGAATATAGAAGAACTCGTGCTCCTGGCAAAGCTTGGCAAAGCGATCGCCCAGCTCGGCATTTACCTTCTCGCGTGCCGGGGGAAGAATCTTATCCATCTCAGCAATACCGGCATACATATCGGCAAGATCGGCGTAGCCCTCCTGCTGATCGAGCAGCTCGGCCGCAAGCGACAGCGAAATGCCAGCGGGGACCTCGGCCTGCGGCACGCCCTCGCCCCACGGGTAGACCCACGTGGTCCACTTGCCGGAGTCAATCTTGGATCCAGCGTTGTCGGTCTGGGCGATCACCGTAGCGCCGGCAGCAAGGGCAATCTCACAGCCCTCGACGACCTCGAGGGTGTTGCCACTGTGGCTGCAAGCAATGACCAGGGACTTCTCGCCCAGAAGACGCGGACGCATGATATCGAACTCGCGAGCCGTATAGATATACGAAGTGAAGGTGGTTGCTTCGCGCTGCAGAAGCTCATGAGCCGGGATCAAATCGATCATGGAGCCACCGCAAGCAATCCAGTAGACGCTGTCGAACTTGCCCTTCTCGGCAATTGCCTCTTTGATCAGGTCGTGTGCGTTCATATCCAGTTCCTTTCTTGTTTGGTCCACAATCAATGACGTTGGTTGCGTGGCCGATAGTTGTTTTAGTCAATCAGATATTTCTCGAATGCGGCCATGTTCTTGGCATCTGCCGCCGCCGGGTCATCGTAGTAACGACCGTCCGTGATTTCCTGGCCCAGCATGCCGTCGAAACCATGGGCGTTGAGCGTGGCAACGAAGGCGTCCATATCGTGCTTGCCATCGCCCCACACCAGATGGCCATACGGATCACCGTCGATAAAGTGCATCTCGTGAATTGCCCCATCACCAAAGGCTGCAAACCAGTCCTCGAGTGTCTCGCCCGCAACGCCCATCGCGGTTGTATCAACCATGGGCTGTAAGTACGGGCTCGCGACCTCGTCGATCATGCGCTTCGCATCGGAAACCGTCGTCACAAGGTTGCTCTCCTCGGGACGCAGGCTTTCCATCGTAAGCACCAGACCGTGCTCGCCGGCATACTCCGCCAGAATGGACAAGTGCTCGCGGCTGCGCTTCCAGGCTTCCTCGCGGTCCTCGTCCCAGTCGCCCCAGCCCGAGTTGACGGACATACGGTCGCACCCAAGTACCTCGGCAAGTTCAATGCCGTGTTTAAAGTACGCCAGGCTGCGCTGTTCATGCAGCGGCTTGCGTGCGCAGTACTGCCAAGGATAGACAACATTCTCGGGGCACAGAGTACGATACCTAAGCCCACGGTCTGCAGCCTTTTTCGCCAGGACCTCAGCCTCAAAGTAGCCCGTATGGTCGAGCGTCACATGCGGCTCTGCACACCACAGCTCAATAGACTCAAAGTCCAAGCGCTGCTGCACATCAAGGAAGTAATCGAGCGACCACATGATGTAGTGGATATTCATGCCCGCAATCTGTTCGCGGCGCAGCGTCGGCTTGGATTCAGACATCTTATGCCTCCTTATTACGATCGAACACGATTTGTCCGTCCGACATCGTCATATCAACCGAAAGATCGCGTGCGTCGCGATAATCGAGGTCGAACACATCCCGATCGAGCACGCAGATATCAGCAAGCTTGCCGACCTCGAGCGTACCTAGCTCGTCTTCGCGCATCAGATCGTACGCGCCCCCGGCAGTCCAAGCACGCAAGAGCTCGACAAGCGTCAGCGCGTTGGCCTCATTCACGGGCAGTCCATCGTCGAAGTATCCGCCGCACGCACTGTAGATTGACTCGCCCAGGCTCGGAATCAGCAGCGGCAAATCCGTACCACAGCACACCGTGCATCCGGAATCTTCCATGCCGCGGCGATTCCAGCTGTGCAAAAGTCGCGTCTTGCCAATTTGTCGACGCATCATCGATAGGCAATCCTCGCGCCGGTCCAGCGTCAGAATCTGCGGATAGACCTCGCAAATTCCACCTAACTTGCCAAACTCGACAAGATCGGTCGGGTCAGAGTTCTCGAGATCGGTAATCGCATGGCGGCGAAGCATCCGTCCATGCTCGTCTCGAGGCAGCGAGGCATAGAGCGCCACGGTGCGGCGAACGGCGCCATCGCCCTGGCAATGCAAGGAGTATCGGAAGCCCTCAGCATCAATTGCACGCAGCTCGTTCTCAATCAGATCCCACTCTGGCTCCTCGACGACCGTCTTGCCGGCAGCGCCCGCATCGGCCGTGTCCTCATAGGGGTCAATCATCTCGGCAAGCCCCACCCATACGCCGCGATCGGTCATACGGTTGAAGCCAGAAAAACGAACGAACGGTCCCCGGAAGCGCTCTCGCGCCTCGCGGGCATATGCCAGATTTGCACCGGCACCCACCGGCTGCGACATCATAGAGACGCGAACCGTCAGCTCACCAGATTCCTCACGGCGAGCCATTTCGTCGGCAAAACCGTAGTAGTCATCAAACGCCATCTCCTTGATGGCGGTAACGCCGCGCTCGTTAAGCATGCTCATGTAGTCCGAATACCCCGCACGTACCTCGAGCAGCGCGAGGAAATCGCTCATCATGCGCCAGATCTTCTCGGCATAGCACGCCTGGGGTGTAAAGCCGTATCGTGCACTGGCGGCAGCATTGAGAACGCAGGTCTCCGCACCCGGTGTAAAGCAGACGACAGGGATATCGCCAAAACAATCGTCAAACACAGCTGCCGTATTTGCGTTCTCGGCATCCGATGCCAACGTTTCGGGTAGGCTGTGGCCAAAAGCCGCCGCGCAATCCGGATGATCTTCTTTCCATGCACGCAAGAGCGACACGGCCTCTTTGGCATCAGCGATGCCGGACAGATCAGACCCCAACGTCCGCAGCGCCCAGCCTGTATAGAAGGTATGCACATCGATCAGGCCAGGCATGACGGTGCGGTCGCCCAGGTCAACTACCTCGTCCGCTTGGGTCAAATACGAAGTTACCTCACACTTGGTGCCAACAGCCTCAATTCGATTGCCACGGACCGCTACGAAACCTTCAAACGGCAGGTCCCCCGTACCGGTAAAGACGCTCTTAGACGTCAGGACCGTCAAACGATCAGACATCACAACCACCTACACCGGAAGCATGCCAGAGATTGCCGTTACGATCAGGCCAAAGACGACCATGAAAATGAAGAACTTCCAAATGGTCTTCCACCATTGGCCAAACGAAATCTTAGACACGGCAAGGCCGGCGACCGTCATGCCCGCCACGGGACTGATAGTGTTGATGGTCTGATTAGCAAACTGGAGCGCGGTAACGGCAGCCTCGGGATTGAGGCCCATAAGCTCGGTCAGGGGGCCCATAACGGGCATGGTGAGCGCCGCCAGGCCAGAACTCGAGGGAACCAGCAAAGAGAGCAGGCCAAGGACGATATACATAAAACGTGGTGTAGACGGCGGCGGGTGCACCGGCAAGCGCAGTAGCGAGCGCCTGGAGGATGGTGTCGATGATCATGCCGCCCTCGGCGATGACCAGAATACCGCGAGCGATACCGATAACGATGGCAGCGTACGCAAAGTCGGCAAGACCCTTAACGAACTCCTCTGCGATCGTCTGCTGGTCAAGACCGCCCAGGATACCGGCAAGCAAGCCCATGCCAAGAAACACGGCGGAAATCTCATTCATGTACCAGCCCTGGGTAACAAGACCCCAGACGATGATGCCCATACCGCAAGCAAAATCGATAAGCACGAGCTTCTGACGGATAGTGAACTCTTCCTCGATGGAGGCATCGGTCACAGAAAACTCAACACGCTTGAGCTTATCGTCCTCGTACGTAATGGACGACTCGGGATTTTTCTTTACACGCATGGCGTAGCGCATGGCCCATGCGATACCGACGGCAGTGAAGATGACCCAAGAAACGGCGCGCAGCCACAGCTGAGGATTGCCCTCGATACCAATGATGCCTTGGGCGATCAAAACATTAAACGGGTCGATGGTCGAAGCACAATATCCCAGGTTAGGACCAAGGAAGCAGATGATAAACGCCGTCATCGAGTCATACCCGATACCCATCATGATGGGAATGAAGATGGCATAGAACGGTAGGGCTTCCTCAGACATACCAAACGTAGTGCCGCAAATGGACAGCAGCGTCATCGTGATGGGAATGATGAGGATGTCCTTGTTCTTGAGCTTTTTAATCACACGGCTCATGCCGGCATTCAAAGCGTTGGTCTTGGTGATGATTGCGAACGATCCGCCAATCAATAAGACGAACGCAACGACGTCGGCAGCCTCTTGGATACCCTTGGTGGGCGCTTGCAGGACCGCGAAGATATCCTGGCCCAGATTGATGGTCTCGCCGGTCTCGGAATCGGTGTAGTTCTTATCGACCTGTTCATAGGTTCCAGCAACGGCGACTTCACGCTCGCCCGCCGCTGTCGAAATCGTCTTGCGCTGATACTGACCAGAGGGAACGATCCAAGTCAGGACCGCAAAGACAACGATCAGCAAGAACATGATCGTATAGACATGCGGTAATTTGAACTTAAAACGTCTGTTTGTCTTCTTCGCCTTCGTATCTGACATAGATACCTCCAAAGAACTCGAGACTGCATCGCATCTCGCTTCAACGCTTGCACAAGGCAAACGTTCCATGACGTTCTATAGATTACCAGCAGCTTTTCTCGTCATCAAGATAATTTCAAACTGATTGCCGCAACGCGGTTGAACGGTTGCGTTTGCGCCGTGAACGGTATGGAAACGCCCGGTGAGATGATCCACCGGGCGTCTCCATTCGCAATGTCCTAGATGTCAAAAACGTAGCGAGACCCAACGATCCGCTGACGACCGATGATAAACGGCCGCCGCTGCTCATCAAAGAAGAAGGCTTCCATATAAAACAAGGGTTCGCCAACGGGAACCGCCAGCAACCGAGCGACCTCGGGCGATGCGCACGCGATCTCGAGCGTGCACGGGTCGGTAAACGCAGGCGTCCGCCCCGTCCGGTTGCGCACGAACTCAAAAATGGATTGGTTAGATAGAGGCGCCGTTGATAGATAGGCGTTGTCCTCGTAAACGTATATGTTGTTCTCAAGCATGACAGGGACGCCATCGGCAGTACGCACGCGCTCAACGCAAATCAAGTCAGTTCCAACGGGAACACCAAAGAACTGTGCTTCGGTGGAATCCGCCGGCAGTATCTTTCTCGAAATGACACACGCCCCCGGTTCCATTCCGTTAGCGCGGCATGCGTCCGAAAAACTCTGGACGTCATCCTTCTGGCGAATCTTGCGCTTAAGCTTGGGGGCATTGACAAACGTGCCTTTCCCCTGCCGCTTCGTTAGATAGCCCTGCTGGACGAGCTCCTCAATAGCGCGTCGCACGGTAACGCGGCCAACTTTATAGCTCTCAGCCAATTCGAATTCATTGGGTATCCGCGCGCCCGCCTTGTAGGCACCGGAGTTAATTTCGTTTTTAATGATATCGATAACCTGTTGGTACAGCGGTATCGCTGCTTTACCGTCAGTTAGCCCTTCAGTCGGTGGCATATACCCTCTCCCAGCACAATTAAGTCTAAAGCGGGCCCAAGGGCATTCAACAAGCCCTTAAGCCCGCATTAGCATTAAGTATGCTTGCTGCCGCACCAAAATGTCGGGTATTTACTCATCGGACCCGAAAAACGCGCAACTACCGCGCTCCTAAGAAAGCGTGAGCAGCTCCGGCAGCTGGTCGATAATCTTGTCCGCGGCATCTTGGCTAAAGCCGAAGCGTTCCTCGCGCTTGGCAATGACCGTCAGGCCGGCTCGCTTGCCGGCAGTGATGCCAGGCACCGAATCCTCAACGCAGCAGCAGCGATTCGCGGGCAGCCCCAGCAGGTCCAATGCATGCAGGTAGATGTCGGGCTCGGGCTTACTCTCCTTAAACTGCTCGCCGCTCACCACATACTCAAAGGCATCCGACAGCCCGCACGCGTTGAGCACTTCCTCGATGCTATCCATGGGAGACGAGCTGGCAAGCGCCACGCGAACGCCACGGCGCGGCAGCTCTCGAATCGTATCCACAGCGCCTGGGTTAATCAAAGCCTGATAGTCGCGCGGACGCTTATGCGCCCACTCGTCCCAACGGGCCAACGCTTCCTCGCCAGTGAAATGCCCCTTACCGGCGCGCTCAAACCAATCGACCAGCATATGCAGGAAGAACTGATGCGAGGTACCGACTTGCCCATTCAACTCCTCTTGAGTCAGGTTAAGCCCAAGCTCCTTGGCAAACGCGGCAGTCTCGCCCAGGTAGTAATACTCGGTATCGACAATGACACCGTCCATGTCAAAGATAACGGCGTCGAACGGAAATGCGGACACGGCACCCTCCCTAACAAAAGGGCGCCTGTAAGCAGGCGCCCGAACCATGCATTATCGGCGATTCTAGCCCAGCAGCTTATCCAGCGCCACCGCAATACCGTCTTCGTTGTTATTGGCGGTCACCATCTGGGCCACAGCCTTAACCTCATCGACGGCGTTACCCATGGCAACACCGGTGCCGGCCCACTCAATCATGGACTTGTCGTTCTGGCCGTCGCCAAACGAGACGACCTCGCTGGCATCGATACCGAGCTTGGGCAGGGCACCCTCGAGCGCGCGGGCCTTGTCGATACCGGGCGCCGTGTACTCAAAGTACCAGTCGGCCGTAAACATGCCCGAAAGCGTCTGGGTAAAGGGCGCATACATCTCCTCGTAATGCGCCTGCAGGTAGGTCGGATCACCCGCCGTCAGCAGCTTGTCCACGGGATAAGTGTCCACGACCTCATGCAAGCTCTCGACCTCGCGAATCTTAAGATCGCACGCATCGCGCTCATACTTGACGATATTCTTCTGCAAGCCGTCAGGCAGCGTGATCATGCAATGGTACGAGTCCTCGACGTGCAAATCGCGACCGAGCGAAATCATAGGGATCACGTCGAAATTGCGCAGATGATCAATCAGACGGTGCAGCTCGTCAGCCGGCATGGCCTGGTCAAAAAGGACCTCATCGGTCTGAGCGTCGACCACATGCGCGCCATTAAAGGCAACTAGCAGACCGTCATGGTTTTGAAGGTCGAGCTCCTGCGCCAAGGCGTGCAACCCCCATGCGGGACGGCCCGAAGCCAAGATGAGCTTAATGCCCGACTCCTGCGTCGCGAGCAGCTTCTCGCGCGTACGCGGGCTGATGACCTTTTGGTCGTTGGTGAGCGTACCGTCGATATCCATTGCGATGGCTTTGATTGCCATATATGCCTCCCTGTCATTGAACAACCTTGTCTGAGCCATCATACAGAACACCCACGGCGGCGCTGTTTGCAACGGGAAAAATGTCATATTGTCCCAAACATGAACGGCGCGCCTTCGACGATTGCGATGCCCGTCGAGGCGCCTCCCGATACATTCCATCCTATCCAAATAGCAAGGGGCCCGTATCCCAACGGATACGGGCCCCTTTCAGCCATAAGCCAACTCAGCCGTAAAGACTACTTGCGATGAGCGCGATAGAACTCGATGAGCGCCTGGGTCGAAGCGTCCTGCTCGGCCTTGGCGGCGTCGTCGTGGAAGGCCGGGGTGATCTGCTTGGCAAGCTGCTTGCCCAGCTCGACGCCCCACTGGTCGTAGGAGTCGATGCCCCAGACCGTGCCCTCGACAAACGTGATGTGCTCGTACAGGGCGATGAGCTCGCCGAGTGCGAACGGGGTCAGCGTGTCGCCGAAGATCGAGGTCGTCGGACGGTTGCCCTCAAAGCAGCGGGCCGGGACGATCTGCTCGGGCGTGCCCTCGGCACGAACCTCGTCGGCCGTCTTACCAAAGGCGAGCGCCTTGGTCTGGGCCAGGAAGTTGCCCAGGAACAGCTCGTGGACGTCCTGGCCGCTGCGGTTGCGGGGTTGGCAGTGTTGGCGAAAGCGATAAAGTCGGCCGGGACCACCACGGTGCCCTGGTGCAGCAGCTGGTAGAAGGCGTGCTGACCGTTGGTACCGGGCTCGCCCCAGAAGATCTCACCGGTATCGGAGGTCACAGCGCTGCCGTCCCAGCGGACGTGCTTGCCGTTGGACTCCATGGTCAGCTGCTGCAGGTAGGCCGGGAAGCGGTGCAGATACTGGCAGTACGGCAGCACGGCGTGGCTCTTGGAACCGAAGAAGTTGACGTACCAGACGTTGAGCAGGCCCATCAGCGCGACGGCGTTGTTCTCGAGCGGGGTGTTGCAGAAGTACTCGTCGATGGCGTGGAAGCCCTCAAGGAACTGCTGGAAGCGCTCGGGGCCGAGCACGACGATCAGCGACAGGCCCACGGCGGAGTCGACAGAGTAGCGGCCGCCGACCCAGTTCCAGAAACCAAAGCGTTGGCGGGGTCGATGCCGAAGGCCTCGACCTTCTCGAGTGCGGTGGAAACGGCGACAAAGTGCTTGGCCACGGCCTCGGCGTTCTGCTCATCGGAGCCGTCGATGGCACCCTGAGCCTTGAGCTGCTCGAGCATCCAGGTCTTAACCTCACGAGCGTTGGTGAGGGTCTCGAGCGTGGTGAAAGTCTTGGAGACGATAATCACGAGCGTGGTCTCGGGATCGAGGCCCTTGAGCTTCTCTGCCTGATCGTTGGGGTCGATGTTGGAGATGTAGCGGCAGTCAATACCGGCGTCGGCGTAGGGACGCAGGGCCTCGTAGGCCATGACCGGGCCCAGATCGGAGCCGCCGATGCCGATGGACACCAGGTGCTCGATCTTTTTGCCGGTAACACCCTTCCACTCACCGGAGCGCACGCGCTCGGCGAAGGCATACATGCGGTCGAGAACCTCGTGCACGTCGGCGACGACGTCCTGGCCGTCGACGATGAGCTGGCCCTTCTCGCTTGCCGGGCGGCGCAGCGCGGTGTGCAGCACGGCGCGGTCCTCGGTGGTGTTGATGTGCTCGCCGGAGAACATGGCGTCGCGGCGCTCCTCGAGCTTCACCTCGCGGGCAAGATCGCACAGCAGCTTGACGGTCTCATCAGTCACCAGGTTCTTGGACAGGTCGAAGTGCAGGTCACCGGCGTCAAAGCTCAGCTTGTTCACGCGCTCGGCATCGGCGGCGAACCAGGCCTTGAGGTCGATACCCTCGGCCTCGAGCTTCTCCTGATGGGCCTCGAGCGCCTTCCAAGCGGCAGTCGACGTAGCATCGATAGGTGCGGCAACAGTTGCCATAGAGTCCTCCTCAGCATACGGGCGCACGCCTCCATGCGCCCGGACATTCAGATGCCACTATTCTAGCGCAGGTCAAGACTATAATCAGCGAGCGTTGCCAATCGGCCCCCAAACGGCAACCGACCAAAAAGGGACAGGTTTAATTGGCAGGTCAAACGCTTTACCAATCAAAAATAACCTATCCCTTTATGCCAAATATTAGGCCGCGGCGCAGACGCTACCGAGCAACTCACGCAGAGGAGACCCGATGCCCTCCAGCAGCTCGGGCGCGATGATGGCAAAAACGGGAACCTACGCCGGCGCCCACGACGACAGGCACCTTGCCCTCCGAGACAATGCATCCATAAGGGACAAAGCCGTCTTCGCCGGCATCGAGCGCCGCCATGCGACGCGCGAGCTCGCGCGCAAAGCTGGCAGTATCGGCATCGCCAATCGCCAGGACAAAGTCCACGCCTTCGTCGGTCGCCAGGGCCACGGCTTCGTCGATCAGCTCGTCTCCCCCGGCACCCTCAACCGAGCCGCAGCGGAAAAGTACACGCTCGAGTAGGGCTCGATCAAGCGAGCCAAGTGCCGCCGAGACAAGTTCATCGCGCGTATGCTTGTCGCCGCCCAACACGACCAGCGCCTTGGTGCCGCCATAGTGGGCAACCAATCGTCCGCACCAGCGAGCCACGTCTCCATCCGCAACAAGGCGCGTCGGCATACCAAACCCATAGTTGACCATCATTCCCACAACCCTTCCGTGCATGTAGGCCGTATCGATCGTTAGGCTCATGCTACGAAGGGAGCTTTTCCGAGCTGTTTCGCGCTCTTTAGGGCTGCGTTAAAACCCAATTCATAACCGACCAAAACAAACCTGTCCCTTTTCGGCAGGTTTTGACGATGTCTGGGCGAGCGGGTATTATCGAACAGGTATTCGATAAGAACATGTGTTTGATGGGAGGGCACGGGTGGAGCACGGGCAACATACCTATATCTGCATCGACCTTAAGACGTTCTACGCCAGTGTCGAGTGCGTCGACCGCGGGCTCGACCCACTCACGACATGCCTGGTCGTTGCCGACGAATCGCGCGGGCGCACGACCATCTGCCTCGCCATCACGCAGGCTATGAAAGACCTCGGCATCCACAACCGCTGCCGTCTGTTCGAGATTCCCGATGGCATCGACTACATCAAGGCCGTACCGCGCATGCAGCACTACATGGAGGTGTCGGCGCAAATCTACGGTATCTACCTGGAATACGTCAGTCCGCAAGACATTCACGTCTACTCAATTGACGAGTGCTTTATCGACGTGACACCCTATCTGGACCTCTATCACACCGATGCGGAAGACTTCGCCTGCATGCTGCGCGACGAGGTCCTCGCGCGCACCGGCATCACGGCGACGGTCGGCATCGGCCCCAACCTATTCCAGGCCAAGGTAGCACTCGATATCACCGCCAAGCACGTGCCCAGTCGCATCGGCAAACTCGACGACGAGACCTTTCGCAAGGAGATCTGGCCCCATCGCCCCATCGCCGACATCTGGGGCATCGGCCCCGGCGTGGCGGCCCGTCTCGAAAAGTACGGCGTCTACGACCTGATGGGCGTCGCCGCGCTCGACGAAAACCTGCTTTACGATGAGCTCGGCGTCAATGCCGAGTATCTGATCGACCACGCCTTCGGGCGTGAGCCGACAACCATCGCCGATATCCAAGCCTATCGCCCGCAAGCGACCTCGACCACCACAGGGCAGGTGCTCTCGAAGGGCTATGCCTACGAGCAGGCCTACACCGTCTTGCGTGAAATGGTCGATGCCGCCGTACTGGACTTGGTCGATAAGCACGTGGTCTGCGACAGCATCTCGCTCTTTGTGGGCTACGCAAGCGAGCGCGCCGACATACGCCGCCTCGACGCCAGCGGCACGGCGCAGTATATAGACGGCTGCGGACACCTGCGCTCGAGCACGTCGAGTATCGAACCCACCGCAACCGCCGGTCCCGAGCTCGCGCCCCGTGCACCCAAGCCCGTCCAGCGCGATGACGAACGGCGCCGTCTGGTGCGCGAGGCGCAGGCAATCGATGGCATCTTTGTGGGCGAACACGGCGGCAAACCGCGCGGTGGCTATGCTGCCCTCTTTGCGCACTCCAACGCCTCGCGCAAGCTGCCCGAGCGCACCAATTCGTTTAAGAAGATCATGGGCTATTTCGATGACCTTTGGGCACAAACGGTCGATCCCAAACGACCGGTCAAGCGCATCAACCTGGGATTTGGCAACCTCATGCCGGAGGAGTTTGCCACCATCGATCTATTTAGCGATGTCGAGGCCGATGAGCGCGAGCGCGAGCTGGCCCGTGCCGTCCTGGCCGTAAAGGGCAAATACGGCAAAAACGCGCTCGTCAAGGGGCTGAGCTTTACCGCCGGCGCCACCGCACGCGAACGCAACGATCAGGTCGGAGGACACCGTGCCTAAACCAAAGCAACCCATGCGCCCGCCCACCGCCTTCGAACGCCTGGCCGACCCTGAGGGAAGACGCCGCGCCGCCGACCCCAACCTCACGGCCAACGGCGCCGTTCGCGCCGGACGCGCCGCGCAGTTTATGCCCTTCGCCGCCCTCACGGGGTACTACGAGCTCGTACGTAAGCAAGAAATCACCATCGAGCCCAAGTGTGAGCTCACGGAAGAAAAAGCCCTCGAGCTTTCGAAAAAGCTCGAGGGCCTCAAGCGCGGAGACCTGCTCCGCGTGACCTATTACGATACGTACGGCTATCGCTCCCGCACCGGCATCCTCGACGAGGCACTCCCTGCCTTCAAGCTCCTCAAGCTCAAAGACATCGCCATCGATTTCGATGACATTCTAGACATCAAACTGCGCGGACGAGCCTAGACAAGGAAATGCATCCAAGGCGGCGCTTACAGCGTCATGACGTAGTAACCCGCGTCCTTCACGGCCGCCACGAGAGCACCGCGATCGATCGGCTGCTTAGAGCGCACGCGTGCCGTGTGGTCCGCATACGTCACCGTTGCCCACACGCCATCCAGTGCATTGAGGGCATTGGCCACATTCTGAGCGCAGCCATCGCAGCTCATACCGCCGATGAGCAGCTCATCGCTATAGGGGTAGTGGGACAGATCGGTATCCGCAACCACTACCTTCTTGGCCTTCTTACCGCTCGCGCCATCGCTGCAACAACTCTTCCCGTGTGTCGAAGCGGCAATGCGACGCAGTCCAAAAAACATGCCGACGGCAATGACGGCCAGCACGATGAGATTCGCAGGGTTGAGCAAGTCACTCATGCGTTCCCCTTTCAAGTAGCCCTATCTAGATACCCCCATGGGGTGTTCCCATCTTAACCCAAAATCATGTCCGTTCGGTCAATTAGTTTCCCTCTTCAAACTTTTTAGTTGACCAAGGCTT
>ENA-OQKI01000142-OQKI01000142.1-human-gut-metagenome-genome-assembly--contig:-NODE-142-length-17236-cov-2.298264_pt1 | contig 17236 bp, 15 predicted proteins | sample MGYA00242778_ERZ504798 | MGnify/ENA primary metagenome ERZ504798 (study PRJEB26092, sample SAMD00036414) | human gut metagenome | host: Homo sapiens | study: EMG produced TPA metagenomics assembly of... | reverse complement strand
CGCAATACGCGCTCATCTCAACGTCGGAAAACCGCGGATTCGCCGCCACAGCATGGTAGAAATCGTGCGTCACCTGCGGATCGACCAATCCCACGTTCTCCACATCATGGTCGGCCACGGGCTTGTCGTGGTTCAGCTCGTCATCGGCACGCGCAATCGTCACGCCGCCAAACGGGGGCTTGCGCAGCATACGCAACGATGCGATCGGACGCCGAATATCGAATTGCTTCGCACGCGCCTGCAACGTACCGTATTTCGCTACCAAATCGTCCAATCGCAGCACGCATTCCGGTACTTCGTCGTACGAAAGCTGCGCCAACACCAATGCGTCAGCCTCGCGGAACGGCAATGCCTCGAAACTGCGCGTTTCCGTGCGCGCATAGTCAATAATATTGCCCATCACGCATCCCCCTCCTTGTCGTTGCGCAGTTCCCCGACAGCGACTTTCGCCGCACTGGCTGGAATCGCCTTGAACACGTCTTTGATGAGTTCGCGCGTTTGCACGTCGGTACCTCTGGCGGCTGCCACGATTTTCGGCAGCGAATCCGTCCAATGCGCCACCAGATCAGCGATATTACCGTACCCCGCGGCTGCGAAGATGTCGTATATCTGGTTGATGGCCCGTTCGCGTTGTTCCTGGCTTACGCGGTCGAACCATCCGTCAATGGTTTTGCCGATGAGTTGCGCACCGCCTGTCAGCTCGCTTGCCTGCTCGAATTCGCCGGATTGCGTCACTTGCCAGCTTGATCCCATATGCTGCAGAATGCTTATGGCGTCGGCTTTGACGAAGGTTGGTTTGATTTGCGATTGCAACAGCATGCCGATAATGGAGGATTCCGGCACGGTTTTGTCGATTCGTGCCGCGATTGCCTGATATGCGCGGCTATGCACCATGACTTGAGACATTCCAGGACCGTCATGCGAGAAGATGCGGGAGATTCTGCAGTTGCGTCCCGGCACGCTTCCTCCGAGCGCCGGCAGCAGTCCGAGCCGTTGCGCGCGTTCGTTGGTCGCTTCAATATCGCTTTGCGTGATTTGCATGGCCGCATATACCGCCATATTGCCGCCTTTGGAATGCCCGCCGATCATAATGTCGGGTGATTTTTTCGCCGAGAGGAAACGTTCCGTCCTGTCCAGAATCGAGTCCGCATATCGATATGCCGATTCTTGCGACGGCACTGGGCAGCGCACCGCCATATTAAAATCCTCTTTCCAACCGACGAGCGTGCCGTCAGTGCCACGGAACGCAACATATAAGCCGAAATCGGCACCCAAATCGAAGGTCATCGCAGCGAATTGCTGCTGCTCGCCCTCATCCAAACGTTCGGCATACTCCCCCACCCGCAACCCGCGGAATCGCGGCGATTCGCAAACCGCACGCAGCAACGAAAGCCGATAATCATTCATTTCAGAGGAATTCGAAACAAACATCTCATCGTAGCTTTCGGCGCGCAGCAAGTCACGGATCGGCACGGTCGCCACCGACTTGGCCTCGCCGAATGCTGGAACCAAGCCCGGCAATCGCATGTAGGAAAGCTCGGAAAGCACCAAGGAATCGACATTGCTGAACGCCAATTCGCCAAACCCGCGGAACTCGCGGCGCACATAATCCACAACATTGCCCATGCCTCAACTTTAGTCCGTTCACGGCTCCGGACACATGTCACCACGCGCATTCCCACATGTTCTCGCGCACGCCCCCGCACACCCACGCTCAAACCGACTCAGCCACGCACTGTAGGATATGTGCGAACACAAGTTGCGAACACGCATCTCAAACACGCATCGCAGACGCAGCGAACGCAAGTCGCGCGCACCAGTAATGCATGCGAATCAAACTTATGAAGGGACGCTTCAGAACACTATGGAACCGATTGGAATCGTTGTGGATTGGCTGAAAACCAATTCCGGAAAAATCATTCTGCTCATTGTCGTTGCACTGCTTGCGGCCGTTATCGACAAGGCGCTTACCCGAATCGTGAGCAAAGTGCTGGACCGTTCGCAAGTGCCGAACGCTTCGATTTTTCATCAATATTCTGCGCGCGGTGGTGTGGACGTTGGCTGTGGGCACTGTGCTGCAGCCGGTGTTCGGCATTAATCCGACCACGATTTTCACCGCGCTCGGCATTGGTGGTCTTGCGGTGTCGCTCGGTATGAAAGATACGATCGCGAACATCATCGGCGGTTTCGGTCTGATGCTTGGCCGTGTAATCCAGCCGGGCGATCTGGTGAATGTGGCGGGCACCGATGGCGTGGTCGAAGATATCAACTGGCGTCAGACCGTGGTGCGCGAGCGCAATGGCAACGTCAAGATCATTCCGAATTCGATTCTGAACACCGCGTCACTGGAAAAACTCAATCCGTCCAATGAGATGCTGGTTCGTGTGCCGTTTACCGCCAAGGCCGGTACCGACATCGACGAGATGACCCGTCAGGTGGTTCAGGCCGTGCAGCGCGATACCGCCGATTTGGCCGATCCGCGCTTCCCTCCGAAAGTAAGACTGACCGGCTACTCCCCTTACGGCATCAATGTCGAAGTGTGCGCGTACGCCAAGCCGGAATCGTTGCTTCCCGACATGATCAACGCCGTGGCACGTTCCATCGCCAATGCTGATTTTCTTGAGAATCGCGCCATTAACAAAGAATCGTAATATCCTCGCGAACATAAGAAATCGCGGTTGACCCATATATATAAAGTGCCGCATGCAGTAGTCCACATGCGGCACTTTTTATACTGAAATTATTGCATCATTAGATTGATTGACGTAATAATAACCGTCACTACAATGTAAGTAACTACACCGACGTTCAGTATTGCCGTGCTCGTGCGAACGCCGCGAGGCAGTTCTTCCGGTGCGGTATAGAATTCAAAGTTCTTGCGATTGCGGATAAGCAACACTATGCCCGCGATGATCAGACCGTAATATAGCAGCATATAGATGCCGAATATCATCATTCCCGTCGCATTCTGGCCCATCCACTGCATCATGGCCGTTCCGTCGCCGTTTTCCGCACTGGTCAGCACGTTCATCAGACTGTCGATGTCAATGTTCGTCACCACCCACGGCGCAACCACGCCACCCATGAAGTTGACGATCATGTGCATGGCCACCGAATAACGCAGTTTGCTGGTGCGCACGTACACGTAGCCGAACATAAGACCCAATGCGAATGCGTAGAAGAACTGGAACAGGTTCATGTGCACCAGAGCAAAGAACAGCGCGGAGAACACGATCGCGGTTTTTTCGCCGTATTTGCGCGTGCGGCTGATGAGTTCCTTGCGGAAGATCCATTCTTCGAACAACGGTCCGAGAATTACGAGGAACACCACGTTCCACACGTCGAATTGCATGGCCAGATCGCTCACCGAATTGCTGGCTTTGCCTCCGGACAGCAGCGACGCCAACATATTGCCGATGAGACTGCCCCCATACATGAGCGGGAAGCACATGATAAGCAGTTTGAAGAATTGGCCCGGCTTCATGTCGAACTTGCGTGTTTCAATGACCGACGATTTGCCCATGATCAGTACCGCGAGCGGCATGGCCACGAGATACAAAGGGGTATCCGATGCCACATACACCGCCCAATTCGGCAGATTCGTGGTGTGCAGTACTTGATAGAGCATGCCGGAAAGCACCGTTGCAAGCGCATACCAGATCACCACCATCAGGCACATGCCTGCGCCGATGCGGGAGAACACGCTTTTCACGCGCCTGAGCCAAAGTTCATAAGGATTGGCTTGTGGCTGCGGATACTGCGGTTGTTGCTGATATTGGGATGGCTGTTGTGGATTCTGCTGCGGATGCGGTTGTTGCGGCCGCTGCGGATATTGGGGGTACTGCGGAAACGTCATATTTGCCTTTGCGACGACGTGCACGGGGTGCGTAATCGAAAATGCTGATATCCAGCACCTTAGTACAGGAATGCTGAATATCAGCTTACAATCTCATGACCGTCGTCATGGGCGTCCGCAACGAAACAGCTCACACGGCGAGCGCGGCGATCGGACGCGGAGCCACCACCACTTCGGATCCAACCGTCAGGCCGGCAGGAAGCTCATTGGCCGGCAGCTGCACGGTGACGGGCAGGTGGCCCACACCTGCGGCAACCGTCAAGTCAACGCGGGCGAGCGCACCGAGGAAGTGCACCATGTCGACGCGACCATGCTCGCCTACCATGTTGCCATCGTTTGCGGCTAGAGTGATCACAAGGTTTTCCGGTCGCACGAGCACGGTGGAGGCGTCGCGCTTGGAGGCTTCGAGCAACGGCACGCGCTGGCCAAACACCACGGCTTCCTCACCATTCGTGATGCCTGGGAGTCGGTTGGTCAGGCCAATGAAGGTGGCCACGTATTCGCTGCCCGGACGGCGGTACAGTGTCTGCGGGTCGGCGATCTGTTCGATACATCCGTGGTTCATCACGCCGATGCGGTCGGCAACGGTGAGCGCTTCTTCCTGATCGTGGGTCACGAACACGGTGGTGGTGCCGGCTTCGAGCTGGATGCGGCGGATTTCGTCGCGCAGCTGCACACGAACTTTGGCGTCAAGTGCGGAAAGCGGCTCGTCGAGCAGGAGCACTCGGGGGTTCACGGCCAGTGCGCGGGCGAGCGCCACACGCTGCTGCTGACCGCCAGACATCTGCTGCGTGTATTTGCCAGCCTGATCGGCAAGACCTACGAGTTCCAGCTTCTCCATGGCCTGCTTACGGCGTTCCGTCTTGCCCATGCCGCGGATTTCCAACCCGAATTCCACGTTCTGCAGAGCGGTCATGTGTGGGAACAGCGAGTACGCCTGGAACACCATGGCCATGTTTCGCTTGTTGACGGGCACGCCAGTCACATCTTGGCCGCCGACGAGAATACGACCGGCCTGGATGTCTTCCAAGCCTGCGAGGGAACGCAGCGCGGTGGATTTGCCGCAGCCAGAGCCGCCGAGCAGCACGACCATTTCACCAGGATTGATTTCTAGGTTGAAGTTGTCGAGCGCCTTGTTGGTGGCTCCTGGGTAGATTTTGTCTACATTAAGCATTTGCACGCCGCCGCCGCGTTCCGCGGAGTCGTTGAGGACTTCGCGTGCGGCTCGGGTTACGGTTTCGGCGCTCGGATTGGCGTTTACGAACGCTTCCGAAGTGCGTGCGATGGTTGCTTTCTGATCAGCGAGAGTCATGATTCGTTGCTTTCTTTGGATTTACGCAGTGCGTCGGAAATAAGATCGAGGGCTACCAGCAGGATCACGCCGAACAGTAGTGCCAGCAGCGACATGGCGGTGGAGATTTGGGAGTTGGATTGGCCAAGCTGGTAGAGCGCCACCTGCAGGTTCATGCGTCCAAGCAGCGATGCGACGGTGTATTCGCCCAGCACCACGGCGATGGAGATGAACGATGCAGAGAGGATCGACTGCCACAGGTTGGGAATGAGCAACACGGAAGAACAACTCGCGGCCAGGAGGCTCCGAGCGAGACGGGATGCTTCGCACAGCGTTTTCACGTCAATGGAGTTGAGGCCCACAGCGAGCGCGCGGAATGCAAATGGCATCACCAGAATAACGTACGCGAAGCACAGCCAGATCGGGTTGGTGCTGAGCACGTCGGCGCTGAGCCAACGGTAAATCGGCCCCAGGCCGACTACGAGCACGATGGCGGGGATGGGTCAGCGGCAGCGTGGCCACCCATTCGATGGCGCGTTCCAGCTGCTTGGAGCGAATGTGCACGATCACCATGGTGGGTACCATGAGCAGCAGCATGATGACCACAGTCACCACACACAATCCCATGGACGATCCAAGACCGCTCCACAATGTGGACAAGTCAGCACCAAGCGCGCTGCCATCGCCGGTGAAAATCGCAATCCACGGATCCAAACTCCACTTGCCGGAAAGCGGGTGTCGAATGGTGAACACAAACATAGACACCAGTGGCACGAACAGGAACAGCAGCGTGAACGTGAGAATAATCGCCTTGATCACGCGCTGCTTGCGCACGCGGGCGGCACGCAGCTGCGGGGGCATTGCTTCAGTATGATTCACTGCCATTGTCCGGCCTTCTTTTCCACAGCGTGGCTCAGCATCATCACCAGAGCAACCACGATGATCATCGCGAAGGCGAGCACTTGCGCGAATCCCTGCTGATTCGGATCCATTTCGTTGCGCATGGCGCCCTGAATCATAAGCGGCACCAGAATCGAACGCTGTGAGAACAATGCGGCGGCCGTCGCATATGCGGAGAACGCGCTGGCGAACAGCAACAGCAATGCGGAAAGGAAACGCGGAACCAGTATCGGCCCCGCAACGCGCGTCCAATACTGGAAGGTGTTACCGCCGAGCGATTCGCAAGCCTCACGCCACTGCGGACGAATCGAATCGACCGCAGGCAGGAAGATGATAATCATCAACGGAATCTGGAAGTAGCAGTAGACCGTGATTAGGCCAGGCAGGGAGCTCAACCAGTTCGGATTGACGGTCAGTCCGGTCAGCTGACGGATCAGCATGGTGCCGACGCCGTTGATACCGATGGTGGCGATGAACGCGAACGCGAGCATCACGCCGCCGAACTGTGCGAGCACCGACGAAATGGCACTGACCATGCGGCGCAGCAGTCCGTTCGGTTTGCTGCCAATCACCAGCGCATACGAGGCAACCGCACCCACGACCGCGCCAATGAGTGCGGAGATCACGGAAACGAGAATGGAGGTGGCGAACGCGGCGATGGTGTTCGCTTCGAAGAGTTTGCTGAAGTTGTTGAGGGTAAATCCGCCGTCGACGTTCTGGAATGCGCCGACAATCACGATAACGGTAGGCGCAAGCAGGAAGCAGGCGGTATAGGCGAAGAACGGGATGGTCACGACGAATGTACCGATTTCGCGGCGATGCGTGGCGAAATCGGAGGTTGCGGAGGGGCCGTTTCCTCGCGTTCCGCGGGCTTCGTGTGCGTTACGCCCGCCGATGACTCCCGCTTTGGGGGTGATTGCTGCAGTCATGGTTGCATGCGTGCTTTCATACGATTGATATGCGGTGAGATTGCATAGGATTGTGGGATTCCGCTATTGCGCTGGAGACATGCTTCAAGGCCGGTTGTTGCGGTAGAAGACGTCGGGGAACTTGCTTCAGCCCGTCGTGTCCGCCGGTCTACCGGCCTTAGATTGCATTATTTTCGATTGCGATCCAGCTCGTTTGCGTTGCTTGCGAGCGGTTGCCAATCAGTTGCCGAGGGTCTTGTCCCAGTTGTTCTGGAGCCATTCGGTGATGCGAGTGGAATCATCGTTGGTATAGGTCACCGGATCGCCCTCGATGGTGATGGCGGTCTTCAGGGTGTCCTGGTCAACCGTGCCGTCCTCCTTCATGGAGTCGAGGAGCACCGGATTGGCGCCGCCCTTGAACCATTCGTTCTGAGCATCGGCGGTGTACAAGTATTCCTCCCACAGGCGTGCTGCGGCCGGGTGCGGAGCGTCCACGTTGATGGCCTGGTTGTAGTAGCTGACCACCTGGGCGTTCTTGAAGGTCTTGAACTTCCAGTTCACGCCCTTCTCCTTGAGGCTCTTCTGATAGGAGGCCTGGTTGTAGCTCCAGTCCATCACCACGCCGGTCTGGCCGGAATCGATGGTTCCGTCGGTCACGTCAACGGTGGTGAGGTTGCCAGCATCCTTGAGCTTCTTGAAGTAGTCGAGGCCCGGCTGCAAGTCGTTGATGTCACCACCTGCGAGCTGGTTGATCATGAGGTAACCGTTGAATGCGGCGCCGGCTTCGGCAGGCTTGCCGTTCAGCGCCACGGTGCCGGCGAACTTCGGATCCATCAGATCGTCAAGGCTGTTGATGTCGCCGTACTTGTCGGCGTTCCAACCGATCGACATGATGCCGGTGTAGTCGGCGTAATACTTGCCGTCAGCATTCTTCACGGAATCCGGAATCTTATCCCAGGCCTGCACCTTGTACGAGGCGAAGTTGTCGGTGCTGGTGGAAGCCACGGCCAAGCCGAGGTCGAACACGTCGGGGGCAGCGTCGGTGCCCTTGTTAGTCTTGGCTGCGTCCACTTCTTCCTTGGAGGAGGCGTTCGGGTTCTGCTCGTTGATCTTGATCTTCGGATACTTCTTCTTGAAGCCGTTGATGACCTCACCATAGTTGGACCAGTTGTGAGGAAGTGCGATGACGTTAAGCTGGCCTTCCTTTTCGGCGGCGGCAACCAAATCGTCCATCGTACCGAAATCAGCCAAGGAAGTGGCCTTTGCGGACTTTTCATCAATCTTCACGGCCTTGCCGGAAGTGGAATCAGCGGAGGAATCCGTGCTGCCCGATCCGCAGGCGGCCATGGAGAAAGCCAGAACGGCAGCAAGAGAGCCGGCAGCCAGTTTGCGCAGAGAAATCATGGAAATCAATATCTTTCTTATGCCTTGTTCATAACAACAAGAAAGAAGATAAGCCCTCAAATCAACGCGATACTGACCTTACAGTAAATATGCAGTTTATTTTGAATCGAAAAAACTAAATTTTCCCAAACTGCAGGTAAATTGGCGGAATATGTCAACTGGCACCAACGCAGTGTCAGCATTGATGCCAGTCTCATGCAAATCGAATCAGACTAAAGCAAGCAACCACACAATCGAAATCAGCGCAGCACGCCCTCGATCAGCATGGTGATCAGGTTGGTGTAGCTCACGCCGGTTGCCTCCCATGCCTTGGGATACATGGAAATCGGCGTGAAGCCGGGCATGGTGTTGATTTCGTTGACCATCACTTCGCCGTCGGCCGTCACGAAGGTGTCGACACGACTCAGGCCGGCGCCGTCGACTGCGATGAACGCTTTTTTGGCGGTTTCGCGCACGCGGTTCAGAGTTTCTTCCGGCAGGCTTGCGGGCACTTCCACATGGCTTGCGTCGGAGTTCACGTACTTGCTGTCGAAATCATAGAACTGGTCGTCGCCCTCGGCACGCTTGTCAAGCACGATTTCGCCCGGCCAGCTGGCCTGCGGAGCCTCGCCGGCCTTCGGGCAGAGCACGGCGCATTCGATTTCGCGCGCGTCGATGCCCTGTTCCACGAGCACACGCCAATCATGGTGGGACGCTTCGAACACTGCGGCGGCAAGCTCGGCCGCATCGCCCTCATGTTCGACCTTGGTCACGCCGAAGCTGGAACCGGCGCGGGACGGCTTCACGAACAGCGGGTACTGCAATCCGGCCTGCTGCACCGCGGCAAGCATTTCGTCCGCCTCGGCGGCGAATTCGGAAGCGGCATCATAATCGCGCACATCCAACGTGATGCCTGGAGCCACGGGAATACCGGCCGCAGCCAGCAATACCTTCGTATAATGCTTGTCCATGCAAGCGGCGGAAGCGAGCACACCGCAGCCAACGTATGGCACGTTCATCATTTCGAACAGGCCCTGAATCGTGCCATCCTCACCGTACGGACCATGCAATACCGGAAGCACGGCGTCCACGTGGCCAAGCGAAGTCAGCGTGCCGTCATCTTCACGAGCGAAGAAACCATCCTGGCCGAGTGCCACATCCAGCACCACATCTTTGGAGGAATCCGTCTTCTCCACCATCGGCAGGCCTTCGCTCATGTTCCACTTGCGTGGATCCTCGCCGCCTACGATCCACTCGCCGTTCTTGGTGATTCCCACCTCAATGGCTTCGAACTTGTCAGTATCCAACGCGCGCAGCACGCCCGCCGCAGAGATGCAGGAAATCGAATGCTCGTCGGCTTTGCCGCCATACATCACCACAATGCGCTGTTTTGCCATCTTTGTCTTATGCTCCATAAGTTGGTCCGTTGAACGCACGCGCGCCCAATACCGTCTGCCAATACTGTCTGTACTGTCTGTCTTCGCAATATCGCGCCGGTTCGCACTTCTGTTCGCCCGCGATACCACGCATTCGCAATATCGCAGTTCAGTATACAAACCGCACCCCACAGCCCACACACGACGAATCATAATTACACACGCCCGTCACTCATGTCCTATTTTCATGAATCATAGAATACGGAATCAAACGTTGGAATGATGCGATTGCAACCTGAAAAACCGAGCTTAATCGCTTTGTCTAATCACGATTAGACTAATCACGATTAGACTATTTTTATACAGATTTACTATTATTGCCGAAATATATGGCGATTGACGATTGACACATTCCGATTGACGTTTTACGCAATCGCATGCCTCGAAAATAAAAAGACCGCACCTGAAAGTGCGGTCTTATCTGCAATCGCGATGTTGCGGAAAGCTTATTCTTCGCTGATGCCTTCGCCGAAAAGTTCGGACAGCATCTGCGCGCAGGAGATGCCATCGGAAAGCACGTGGCTCATGGCCGTGGCGAGCGGTGTAGGCACGCCATACTGCTTGCCGAGCGCCACCACCGCATCGGTGGTCGGCACGCCTTCGGCCACGCCGTTGCTCACCTTGGTGGCTTCCTCAACGCTCAATCCCTTGCCCAAGTTGGATCCGAACGTGTAGTTGCGGCTCAACGGGGATCCGCAGGTGGCGATCAGGTCGCCCACGCCAGCCAAACCGGCGAACGTCTTCGGATCGGCGCCTGCCGCCTCGCCCAGGGCGGTCAGTTCGGCCAGGCCACGGGTTTCGATCATGGCGGCAGTATTTTCGCCGTAGCCGGCGCCGCGGGCCATGCCCACGGCCAGCGCGACCACATTCTTCAGCGATCCGCACATTTCCAAGCCGATCACGTCGCGGGTTACGAACGCACGGAAATAGTCGGTGGTGCAAGCGGCTGCGATCTTGCGCGCATTGTCGAGATTTTCGCAGGCGACCACGGTTGCGGCCGGCTCGCGGTCGGCGATCTGCTTGCTCAGGTTCGGTCCGGAAATCGCGGCGAAGCGGTCAGCCGGCAGGTCGAGCGTTTCCATAACGACTTCATCCATGCGCTTGCCGGTGGTGCGTTCGATGCCTTTCATCAGCGAGGCGACGAGTGCGGTTTCGGGAATCAGGTCCTTGAATTCGACGAGCGCGACGCGGGCGAACTGTGCGGCGATGGCCACGATCACAATGTCGGCGTTGGCTACGGCTTCGGCACGGTCGCCGGTGGCGGTCATGTTGCTTGGCAGCACTTTCACGCTGGGCAGGCGAACACCGTTGTGATGGTGGTCGCGAATGCCTTCCACAATCTCCGGTTCGATGGCCCACATAGTCACATTGTTGCCTGCATCGGCAAGCACCTGACCGAAAGCGGTTCCCCAAGCTCCTGCGCCCAGTACCGTCACGTTCGTCATATTTGCTCCTTGCATTACTCCGGGCATCATTCATAACCCGGAGTCTTGGCTCAAAAATTGCTTTTCCTATGCTACCGCCGGCTACGCACACCGCGATATATGCCGCAATACGCGCCATACGTATGCGCAATCGGCTGGCAGTATTTCGATTACCGCATTTCAGCAATCGCGTGTGCGGTCTTTTTCGATTCGGCCTTCTTCGATTCAGTCCTTCACTCGGCTCATCGTACGATAATCCCAATATCCATCGGGGGCTTGTTCGCCGCGGATTTCGGCCATGACTTCGGTCATACGCACGCGGATGCGTCGGGTAAGTTCGTTGGCGAGATCCTCCGGCACTTCCTCACCCCAGGAATCGCAATCGGCGAGCAGATCCGCATAATCAAGCGCCTCGTCGTAGCACATGACCACGTTTTTACGCGGCCACGGCCACCAATGGTTGATGCTTGCCGCGCCCCACGTTACCGCGCAATACAGCGGAATCTGGTAGCCGAGTCGGCGCGAAGCCTCAAGCGCGATCATGCCCACGCCGTTTTTCATGCTCATCGGCCACTTCTGCGGGTCGCGCGTTACCGTGCCTTCCGGCCATACGGTTAGGGGTCGGCCGGAGGTAAGGATTTCCACGGAGGTTTCCTCAATGGCTTTCGCCTTGCCCGAACGGCGTTGCACGGGCTGCATGCCTACCAGTTGGAACCATTTGCCGATCAGCGGCCACGAGGCCATTTCGGCTTTGGCCATGTAGCGCGGACGGCGGCCTTGATGGAACATGGAGATCATGGGCACGAACACGTCAAACATGGTGACGTGCGTGGCCGCGGTGATGAACGGACCGGTTTCCGGCACGTGTTCGATGCCCCACGCCTTGAGTTTGGTGCGGTTGCGGAATACGATGTCGCATCCGGTGAGCAGACGATGGGTCGCTTTCGGATTCTGCGCCGCGATTTCGGCTTCATTGGCTTTGCGCGGCCCGCATGGAAAGTCGTGGGTTGGGTCAACGAGATGGTGACGCTGTGCGAGCTTTGCGACTTGTTCGTCGCTTAACGGTTTGACCGCGGAACGCGGCGAGGGTTTTCCTTTGGATGCCATGCGTTCCATTCTGCCACCACCCATTCCGCTTGGTTGGAACGATTGCGCTCATGCACGACGCACACACGAAATACAAAAAACACGGAAATATACGAAAAAGGCGGAACTGGTGGATAGGCTGGACGGACGATTGACGACGAAGATGTTGCGACCATCCCTAGAATCCGTCTGGACATGCAGTAAACACAATAACGATGAGGGAAACCCTTATATCTTCGGCTGTTCACCTCGTTGCAAACGCCATTCGATATCGACAATCATAATGCCATTCCGAAAGAATCTCTGCCGAAAATCGACATTATTTTCAAAAACAATAAAACTTTTTGCATCACTATTATGCGCCATAACCCCCTAAATTAAGTTCAATAATTTATACACTGAATTACTAAGTTTTTGAGAACGAGCAACGGCAATATGTAAGCAAAAAGCCGGTGCCCACTGTTGTGAACACCGGCCTTACCAAGCCAATCAAGCTATATCAGCGATAAATCAAGCAACAAATCAGTCGAAATCTGCGCCGAGAGCTTCGAGCTTGCCACGGAAATCGGCATAACCGCGGTCAATCAGCGAAATGCCCTGCACATTGGACGGGCCCTTTGCCGCCAACGCGGCAATCAGATGGCTGAAGCCGCCACGCAGGTCCGGCACGTCAATGTCGCGTCCGGTCAGCGGGGTCGGTCCGAAAATAACCGCGGAATGCTTGTAATTGCGCTGCTGGAAACGGCATGGCAGCGATCCGAGGCATTCGCGATACAGCTGAATCGTGGCACCCATCTGCACCAGTGGCTTCGTGAAACCGAAACGATTCTCATACACCGTTTCATGCACGATCGACAGGCCCTTCGCCTGCGTCAACGCCACCACCAGCGGCTGCTGCCAGTCAGTCATGAAGCCCGGATGCACGTCGGTTTCGATCGCGACCGGCTTCAAATCGCCGCCCGGATGCCAGAAACGAATGCCGTTATCGGTAATGTCGAACTCACCACCAATCTTGCGGAACACGTTCAGGAACGTCATCATTTCAGGCTGCGTAGCACCCTTGACGAAAATGTCGCCATGCGTGGCCAATGCCGCGGAAGCCCAGGAAGCGGCCTCGATGCGGTCGGTCAGCGAAGTGTGCGTATAGCCCTTCAGCTCCTTCACACCCTCGATGCGGAACGTACGGTCCACATCCACGGAAATGATCGCGCCCATCTTCTGCAGCACGCACACCAAATCCATGATTTCAGGTTCGGTGGCAGCGCCGGAAAGCTCCGTCTTGCCCTCAGCAAGCACGGCGGCAAGCAACGTCTGCTCGGTAGCGCCCACCGACGGGTACGGCAGGTGAATCTTCGCGCCATGCAAACCGTTCGGAGCGGTGATATGAATGCCGTCCTTATGTTCCTTATCGACGTTGGCACCCAACTTGCGCAACGTTTCCAGGTGGAAATCAATCGGACGACCGCCAATATTGCATCCGCCGAGAGCCGGAATGAACGCCTCACCCAAACGGTGCAGCAGCGGGCCGGAGAACAGAATCGGAATACGCGACGAACCAGACAGCGTATCCACGTCGGCCACATCGGCAAGCTGCACATTCGTGGCGTCGATCGTGACCACGCCGTGATCGCCATCCACCGTAACGTCCACGCCATGCAGACGCAGCAAGTCGGAGACCACATGCACGTCGCGAATCTCCGGAACATTCTTCAACACGGACGTACCCGGGGCGAGCAGCGCCGCCACCATGGCCTTGCTCACGAAGTTCTTCGCGCCACGCACCTTGATGGTGCCGTTCAGCGGCTTGCCGCCTTCGACGTGCAGAATGTCGTTGTTGTTGTCAGACACGCTCAACCTCTTTCGCTTCCCTTGTACGGTTCAAGCTTGAAACACACTAACCCTCAGTTTGCCATAAGGCATGTAGTGGGCTCGTGAAATGCCGCGTTCAGCGCAGTGTCTCCCAATTTCGTTCGACTTTCGGCCAAAATTCCCAGCTACTGGAACAATCCACCCGCCAAACCGCATCCCAGCAGGCAAAAACTTCCAGTCGGTGGAAGAATCCTCCCGATACAAGCCCCTCCACCGTCCAAAAACCTCCAGTCACTGGAAGAATCATCCCACCAAACTGCATCTCAGCGGGCAAAACCCTCCAGTCACTGGAAGAATCAGGACGGACAGCTACCCCCGTGCTGCACTAATCCTTCCAGCGAATGGGAAAAAAAGGACGGTGAAACGCAACAGAGCGCAAATCAGGCGCAATTGAACCTGTGACTACAGTGCGGCTTTAATGTCTTGCGCCAAACGGGCGTTCCACATGGCACCCGTAGCGCTCATCACCGCGTTTGCACCAGCCTCGCGGTACGCCTTGTAATCTTCCGGACGAATCACACCGCCCACGCCAACGATCGCAAAATCAAGACCCAGCTTCTCGCGAATCGCATTCAGGCGGCCAACCATATCGAGACCTGCACCACGAATCGCATTGCCACATACGCCCGAACGGTCACGCCCCGCGCCTGGCAATGCCTGATTGCCGTTCGCATCCACCAGCTTCGCGGAGATTGTGTTAATGGTGGAGAAACCCTGCACCGCGCCATGGCCGGCGGTTTCCTTCACCATAATTTCCAGATCGGCATCATTCGGAATGTATGCGAGCTTCACGATCAGCGGACGATCGCCGATTTCGTTCTTCACCGCTTCCGTAATCTCGCCGACCAAATGCGGATCGTGGCACAACAGACGATTATGTCCCTCATTCGGGCAGCTGGTGTTCATTTCCATCAGGCCAGCGCCAGTTTCGGCAACCAAATGCGCGGTGGTGACATGATCGGCGATATACGCTTCACGATCCATGCCCTCCACGCGGGAGCCTTGGAAGCTCGGCACCAGCAGCTGGCCGTCACCGGCTGCGGCGATTGCCTTCTGCATGTCCGGCTGCCATTCGTCGGGATCACGGGAGGGAACGCCGAAACTGTTGGAAATCGAAATCGGAAGCTCATAACGGGTATCGGCAAGCACACCCTCGTCAAGTTCGGCACTGCCCGGAACCAGCGAACCATCGGCATTCCGCGGATGCACGGCCAGCACGTTCGGGAACGCATTGCAGCCCCATGCGCGGGAACGAACCGTCTTGTATACCGCCAGATCGAAGCCCATACGGAAAGCGGCCGTGGTGAAACGCTCATTCAGCAGCGGACCAGCTGGAATACCGAACGGCAGATTCACACGAAAACCAAGGAATTCCTGCGCTTGAGCGGCCTGAATGGTCTGAACGCCCTGAACCTCACTGGAGGAATCGGACGCAACCTCAGCAACAACAGACGTGACCGATCCCGCAGAATCGGACGCATCAGCCCGCAACACTTCGGCAAACGCGCCGAACGGCCCTTGCAAATAGTTGTCTTCATACGTGCGATTGACATCATAAAACGGCGCAAAACCCTGGCTCATTTTTCTCTCCGAAAGCTACGAAAGCACGAAACAATAAGCCCACCATAGCGCGTCTCATATGCAAAACCCGCGCAAATCTCACATAATCAGCAATCCCAACGTCCCAATCCTTCCAGTCACTGGAAGAATCCGGACAATATGAGTCCCCTAATCGTCCCAAAACCTCCACCCAGTGGAGGAATCACCCCGCTACGGACCGTCTCAAAGTCCAAAAACATCCACCTACTGGAAGAATCCTCCCGCTCACGCATCACATAACATCCCAATCCTTCCAGTCACTGGAAGAATCCTCCCGCAAACAATCATCCCGACGTCCCAATTCTTCCACCCACTGGAAAAATCCTCCCGCAAACAGCCCGCGCAACAACGCAAGCGGGGTGTTCCTTCCACCCACTGGAGGAATCACCCCGCAAACAGCCCGCGCACCTAGCCAGCCGCCAACTCAGATGATGCCGCGATCGGCAAGCGGGCCCTGCCAATCCGGGTATTCGCCTTCGCGCGCGGACGCGATCAACTGCTCCGGCTCACGCTTCGCCGGCAGCGTCTTCGGCTTGAACGGGAACTTTTCGGCACGCATCTTCTCGTATGTCACAATATCGTCTTCATACTGCAACGTCAGATCGATATCGTCATAGCCGTTCATCAGGCGCCAACGGGTATAGTCGTTCACTTCGAACGGCAGCGTCACGTCGCCGCACGTCACCGTGCGATCCTCCAGGCTCACCGTCATATCACGGCCCGGCTCCTCGTCAAGCAGCTTCCACAGCAACTCAACGGATTCCTGCGGCATAATCGCAGCCAGCACACCGTTCTTCGCGGTGTTGCCGTAGAAAATGTCGGCGAAACGAGACGAAATCACCACGCGGAAGCCGTAATCATGCAATGCCCACACGGCATGTTCACGAGAAGATCCGATACCGAAATCCGGTCCGGCAACGAGAATCTTGCCCCGCTTGTATTCCGGCTGGTTGAGCACGAATTCCGGATCGCGACGCCACGCATAGAACAGCGCGTCGTCGAAACCGGACTTCTGCACGCGCTTCAAGAACACGGCTGGAATAATCTGGTCAGTATCGACATTGGAACGGCGAAGCGGCACGGCCACGCCGGTAAGAGTAGTCAGTTTTTCCATTTCACTATTTCTTTCGATGTAACGATTCACAGAATGCCGGAAATCCAAGATTTCTCAGGTTTTCAAGCATTCTCAACGATTCACAGATCAGCCGGAGACGAGATGGTACCGCGGATGGCCGTTGCGGCGGCGACCGCCGGCGACGCCAGATGCGTGCGCGAACCCTTGCCCTGACGGCCTTCGAAGTTGCGGTTCGAGGTGGAGATGGAACGTTCGCGGGCCACCATCTTGTCGGGGTTCATGCCCAGGCACATGGAGCAGCCTGCGTTACGCCATTCGGCACCGAAGTCCTTGAAGATCTTGTCAAGTCCTTCCTTTTCCGCCTGCAAACGCACGCGAGAGGAGGCCGGCACCACGAGCACGCGGTGAA
>ENA-OQKI01000141-OQKI01000141.1-human-gut-metagenome-genome-assembly--contig:-NODE-141-length-17329-cov-3.628299_pt1 | contig 17329 bp, 20 predicted proteins | sample MGYA00242778_ERZ504798 | MGnify/ENA primary metagenome ERZ504798 (study PRJEB26092, sample SAMD00036414) | human gut metagenome | host: Homo sapiens | study: EMG produced TPA metagenomics assembly of... | reverse complement strand
GGCGCATATTTTGAGATGTTCCGCAGAGACCGTGACAGACTTTTTGATATCCGTAAGAGAATGAATACCTGTCCGCTTGGAGCGGGAGCACTGGCAGGAACCACTTATCCGCTGGATCGTGCCTATACTGCAGAGCTTCTCGGCTTTGATGCACCAACCAGAAACAGTATGGATTCCGTATCTGACAGAGATTATATCATTGAGCTTCTCAGTGCATTCTCTACGATCATGATGCATCTGAGCCGCTTTTCAGAGGAAATCATTCTGTGGAATTCCAATGAGTACCGTTTCGTTGAGATCGATGACGCATACAGCACAGGCAGCAGTATCATGCCACAGAAGAAGAATCCGGATATCGCAGAGCTTGTCCGTGGAAAAACGGGCCGTGTTTACGGAGCGCTGACATCTATTCTTACAACCATGAAGGGAATCCCGCTTGCATACAACAAAGATATGCAGGAAGACAAGGAGCTGACCTTTGATGCCATTGACACCGTAAAGGGCTGTATCGCCCTGTTTACCGGCATGGTTTCCACTATGCAGTTCAACAAAGCCGAAAATATGATTGTGTTAAGCTTTTCGGGAATAAAAGATGTAAAAATTGAAAGCGGAATAAAATTACTTTATGAAACAATTTCAAAATAACATAACAAAACGGGACTGAAATCAGCCCCGTTTTTCTGTATAATCAGTTTTCACAACCGCATTTAAAAGAAGATGTATGAGAAGAGTCACGGTCGCCACGGTGTATTGCGTTCGGCGGGAAGAATGAGTCTGTAGGAAAATCAATTTTACTGAAAACTTCGCACGGATCATCGGGCGCTGACGGACATTCCTTGCGGGGAACACAAAAATCATAGGACGGAATCATAATCTGTACATCTCTTTCAAGCCTTGTAATCGTAAAAATACCGATTGTAACAAGCACTCGCTGTGTTTCAGGCTGTGCAGGTTCTCCGTCAAGGTAATCAATAACACAATTCGGAAATGTTCTGCAAACAGTTATCGGATTCGCATTATTGTAATCCTGTAGATTTGCAGACAATGCCATTGGATTTGAAATTTGAACCGTTGCTCTCGGCAAGCAATAGGGATATTTGCACGGACAATCCGAATCTGATGTATCGCAAACAACATACCTTGTCACTGGAGAATGACTTTACGCAGCCTTCACCGCCGTAAAGCACAACTCTTTTGCCGTACATTGCAAGACCTGTGACAGTTTCGGGAATCGCACCTGCGGCTGTATAGGCTTCAACGGTAACGGCAAAATAGTACATCATATCAACCGAATAAAAGCCACGATGGAACGCAACAGGCTCAACCTCTACCGTAGATGTAATTATGCGCACATTACTTATCTTTACGGAACAAGCCCCATCAATAATTTTCTGGTTTGCTTCGGTAAACATAACAGGAAGATTTGAAAGGCAATCTTTTGCTCCACAACTGTCATAGATTCGTGAAACATTGATACAAACAGGTTCACAACCGTTAGTTTGCTCGCCGCCTTCGGTGCATGCATTTTCCGAGGAACAGAAAGGTACATCTGACATAAAAATAACCTCCGTAAAAGTATTGACAGTTCAATTAATGCACTGTAACAATACATTTTATGGAGGTTTTGATTTTTGGTGATTAACAGCCGAAAATTAACCGTAAAACGGAGCAAGTGTTTTCTGAATGTTATTAAACAGATTAATCGGACTGCTGTTCGAATAATTTGAAAGTGCTATATAAATTTGATTTTCGTCTTTTGTAAAAGCGAGAGCGGCATTATACTTGTCGATTTTTCCTGTGTGAGAAATCATATTGCTGTCTTTTGACACAACAAAGCCGTAACCGTAGTTACCCTTGTACGGCGTTGTCATTTCTTTAAAAGATTTTTCCGAAATGAGCTTGTTTGTACAAAGAGCGTCAACCCATTTGAGCAAATCGGGAACATTGGAAATTAAACTTGTTGCAGAATATCCTACTCCGGGATACAATGTCCACGCATTATCGTAAATATCCTGATATCCTACAGCGAGCTTCTCAGTGCCCTCAAAGCCTGTGTTCATCATTACCGACGGTTTAAGAATATTCTCTTTAATATATTTTTCGTACGAGGTTTTGCTGACCTGTTCGATGATATCACCGAGAAGAAAATATGCACTGTTTGAGTACATATACTTCTCATCGGGTTCAAAATTAAGTTCCTGATCAAGTATCCAGTCCATTACGGTCTTTTTTATTTTTCTTTGCGGAATTTTCGGCTGAAACCTTATATTCAAGCTGAGATTCGTTGTATGCATAAGTATTTGTATCGCCGTCTTTGTTGATGTAATCCTTTATGCCCGCTGTCATTGTAAGCAGGTTTTTAACGGTGATTTTTTTGCCGTATTTATATGACGGAAAATATTTGTCGATTGTATCATCAAGTGAAAGTCTTTCCCTTCTCAACAAGCTGCATAACCGCAACAGCAGTAAACTGCTTTGTGAGCGAAGCAATTCTAAAGCATGTGTCCGTAGAATTCTTTGTGTGCCTGTCCTTGTCGGAAAATCCGTTAGTGCCGATATACTCAAGAGCATTTCCGATTTTGACATAAACCGTTCCCCTGAATTTGTTATCGGTTATTATTGCATCAAGATTTTCGGAAATATCGGAAGATTTTCTTTTGAGTTCGGAATAGTTCCATGTGGGTTCTTGTGTCTGCTCATCGGAGGTTGCCGCCTTTGTTACAGGCTGTGAAGCAGCCACAGCAGTTGTTTTCTCGGTAGCAGATACAGAAGACTGCGTGTCTTTTCCGCAACCTGTAAGGCACACAGAAAAAGCGGTCAACGCAGAAATTGCAAGACACAGAACCTTTTTTGATGATATAAGCACTTTAATCACCTCAGATTTTTTTCATATTACTGCAATAGTTCGCCATAAGAGTTTTTGTGCCGGCTTTGTCAAAGGCGATTTCAAGCATAGTATCATTGCCCATTTTCTCAGCTTTCATTACCATACCCTTGCCAAACACCTTGTGCTGAACACAATCTCCTACATTGAATACAGCACCGCTCTTAACAGGAGGTTTTGTAAATCCAAATGATTTATTCGGTGAATACGAGCTACCCGATAATTTGCCGACGGAAACTTTTTCACCTGTTCCCGATGCAAAACCGGAAGTCGCCTGTGTGAACATCTGCTTTCTTCCACCGCTGTATTCAAGAAGATTATCTGGAATCTCGTTTAAGAATCTTGATCCCTTGTTATAGCTTGTTGATCCGAACAGCATTCTCGAATTTGTTTTCGTAAAATAGAGAATTTCCTTTGCTCTTGTAATTCCGACATAAGCAAGTCGCCTTTCCTCGTTGAGTTCATCAGGATTCATCATTGTTGCAACGGACGGGAACATTCCTTCTTCCATGCCTGCGATGAACACAACAGGAAATTCAAGTCCCTTTGCCGAATGTAATGTCATCATTACGCAAGTATCTGCATCTGCATCGTAGTTATCAATATCAGTCTGGAGAGAAATTTCTTCAAGAAATGCAGAGAGGTCTGCCTCATCGCCGTAGTCCTCTTCAAACTTGACGATATTTGAAGAAAGTTCTTCAATGTTTTCAATACGAACTTCAGGGTTGTCCTTTTCGGTTTTAAGATACTGTTCGTATGATGTGTGTTCAATCACAAGGTTATATAATTCTGCAAGAGAATATTCGCCGCTCTGCTCGGCTTCAATAAGTCCGTCAATAAGTGCAACAAAAGCTTTGAGCTTTGCAGAGGCACGAGATAGCTGCGGATAGTTTTCCGCCTCCTTGATTACATCGTAAATGCTTTCGCCGAGTCCTGCGGCAATGTCTGCGGCATGGGAAACGGTTGTCGCACCTATTCCCCTTTTAGGAACATTGATAATTCTTGAAAGTCTGACATCATCATGAGGATTATTTATAACCTGAAGATATGCAACCATATCACGAATTTCTTCACGGTCATAGAATCTGTGACCGCCGATTACACGGTGCGGAACACCGCTTCGTGACAAAGCCTGCTCAATTGCGTTTGACTGGGCATTCATTCTGTAAAGAATTGCATAGTCGGAATATTTTCTTCCGTCGGCAACACCGTCAAGAATGGTCTGAGCAATGAAATTAGCCTCGTCACGCTCATTCTCGGCTGTATGTACCTTAATTTTTTCGCCCTGACCGTTTTCGGTCCACAAAGTTTTACCCTTACGCATTGTGTTATTTGAGATGACCTCGTTAGCGGCATTGAGGATATTCTGTGTACTTCTGTAATTCTGTTCAAGGCGAATCATCTTTGCGTTTTTAAATGTATTTTCAAAAGAAAGAATATTTTCGATTGTAGCACCACGGAATTTGTAGATACTCTGGTCATCATCACCGACAACGCAGATATTGCCGTATTTGCTTGCAAGCAGGCTTACAAACTTATACTGCACCTTGTTAGTATCCTGATACTCATCGACCATGATGTACTTGAACTGATTTCTGTAATAATCAAGTATATCGGGTGCTGTTTCAAAAAGCTTTACGGATTGCAAAGCATATCGTCAAAATCCATTGCGTCGGCTGTTTTAAGCTTTGTCTGATAGATTTCGTAAACCTTTGCAATCTGTGCTTTTCTGCTGTCAAATTCAGCCTCCTTACGCATTTCTTCGGGAGTAAGCATTTTATCCTTAGCCTTTGAAATTTCGGAGAGAATTGATTTTACAGGCAAAGTTTTTTCGGCAATATTGAGTTGCTTTAAAATATCCTTGACTAGTTTTTTCTGATCGTCAGTCCCGTAAACCGTGAAATGACTTGTATAACCGATTCTGTCGCCGTATCTGCGAAGGATTCTTGCACAGGTTGAATGAAAGGTAGCCGCCCAGATGTCGGCACCGTCCTCGGGAACAACTGCACAGATTCGTTCTTTTAAGCTCTCCTGCGGCTTTATTGGTAAAAGTAATGGCAAGTATCTGCCATGGTTTACAAAGCTCACACTGCAAAATGTAGGCTATTCTGTTAACAAGAACAGTTGTTTTGCCCGAACCGGCACCTGCAAGTATGAGCAAAGGTCCTTCTGTGCAGAAAACAGCCTGTTTCTGCATATCATTCATATGTGAAAAGTTTTTTTGAATCTCAGTCTGTACCATTTTTAACCTGCCTTAAAATATTGCAAAAGAAAGGGGCGAACGATGTTCGCCCTCAGTAAATTTTAAATGAATTATTTAATGCTGTCATTAAACATTGTAAGCATATCGGATGCCTTTTCGCCGATAATCATTGTAACAAAGTTACCGTCTTTTGTAACCTTACAATTCTTCACCATATCAAGCTCTTCGGCTGAATAGGAAGCGTTCTGCTGGAAGATTGAATTATAGCGGTTTGTAAGAGCAGTTTCAACTCTTGAAGCGGCATCCGAATCAGTTGCCTCAACAAGAACTACCTCTGTGTTTTTGCTGTCTGTATCAGACTTACCGACCTCAGCGGCAAACTGCTTGATATCGTCGGCATTGATATTGTAATATTTGTACATATCATCCTTTGTTTCATACTTTGTTGCATCTACGCTGTACTCGGAATTCATCTTATCCATAAGATCAGCAAGATTAACTTCCTTTGCACCGCAACCTGCAAATATCGAAAGGCAAAGAACAAGAGCAACTGCAAGCGAAATTACTTTTTTCATAAAATTACCTCCAAATTTTAAAAAAAGAAAATGCGCCGAACTTAAAAAAGTACGGCGCCAAACTGGTCGAGGTGACAAGATTCGAACTTGCGACCCCATCGTCCCGAACGATGTGCGCTACCAAACTGCGCTACACCTCGAAATAAAAGAGCCCCGAATAACTTCGGGGCTGTGGCTGTGGAATAGGGATTCGAACCCCAACAAACAGAGTCAGAGTCTGTCGTGCTACCGTTACACTATTCCACAAGATGTAATTGCTACCGAACTTGCAACGATATGAATTATAAGACATATCGTTCAAAAAGTCAATACTTTTTTTAAAATTTTTTCAAAAAAGTTTTCAGACCTTCAAAACAGCCGACAGCAACAGGATTTTTGACGAAAATATTTTAAAATTATTTTCGTCTGATCCTTATATCTCTGCCCAAAAAATCAAGCTGACGGGCATTTCCGCAGATTCTTGAAACAAATCTGTCTGTATAATTTTCCTGCAAATCTCTTATTGTCAGATTTGTATTTATAATTACGGGCTTGTTTGACAACATCCTTGAGTTAAAAATGTTGTAAAGCTGTGATACGGAAAATTGAGAATGGAATTCCGTTCCGAGGTCATCTATAATAAGAAGGTCGCATTCAACAAGCATATCAAATGTTGAATCATCTTCCTTGTTTGAAAAATATATTTTTTCAAGCTTTGAAACAAGTTGCGGAGCAGACGCATAAATTACACCGTAACCCCTCTTTATTGCCTCGTTTGCAATTGCAAGCGACAAATGAGTTTTGCCGAGTCCGGTTGCGCCTTTCATAAGTATACTTTCCGAATGTGAGTTAAAGTTGTCGGCATAATTCTGACAATATCTTAAAACTCTGCTCATATGGTCGTAAGGAGATACCTTAAGCTTTGGATCAACAGTCTTGTCATAATATTCAAGATTAAAGCTCTCAAATGTAGAAAGTGACAGCGGAGCGTTTCTGTTAAGCTCGGCACATGCACAGGCTATGAGCGCAGACTTCATGCATGAACATCTGACAGTTTTTTCGTTTATGTCACAATAGCCCTTGTCATTACATTTCTTACAAAAATAATCGGGCTCAAAATAATTTTCGGGATAACCGTTATCAGTAAGGATTTTCCTGACCTCTGCCTGCATTGCAAGATTCTGATCACGAAGCTTTGAAACGGCATCCTTCACATCTCCGCCCGCAAGAACTGCTCGGGCTGTTTTGATTCCGCCCACGGAAATCTGTTTTTCAAGTTCTTTCACACGGGGGAATTTTTTATAAACCTCTTCTTTTCTTCTTTCCGCTGCCTTTTCGGCGTTAAGTCTGCGTTCATGTAATGTGTCCGAAGCAGCCTTATAAACACTATTGCTGTATCCCATACCAACCTCTTAATTAAAATTATCAAGTGAATTAAATTTGTCGAGTTCATTAATATCATAAGATGACGACTGTTTCTGCGACGGCTTTGACGCTGATTTTTCATACTTATGAAGTTCGTCAAGCGTGTGCAGATTGCTTGCATTCCAACGCTTTAAGATTCCGTCAATGTAGCGAAGATTCATTGTTCCCTTTGTATCAACGCATCTTTCATACGCCTCTCTGAGCATTTCGGGCGAAAACTTCCACTCGCTTACCCACTTGTCACCGTATTCAAGCTGTTTCTTTGTAGGAGAACCGACATTTTTAAGTCCGAATGCTTTTGAAACAATTGAAAAGTTTGCCGTTGTTTTTTGAATCTGCTTAATCTTGTTATCAGCCGCCTCGAGCGAATAAACACCGTCATTTGCCCATTGAATACCGATATTTTCAATCGTTCTGATATTGCCCTTATCAATGCTTGCACAATAATGTATAAGCATAAAGATAACATCAAGCGGAAGTCCGCAGGTATCCTTGAGCATAAGCAGAGTTGCAATATCGGAATTTGAAAGAACCTTTCCGAGTGTTGTCTGCGTTTCTTCAACAAGCATTTTTAATTCTTCATCAACCGCAAGCCTTTGTGCCGTAAATACAAAATCAGGCTTTTGCGGTCTTGTAGCCGTAAAATGTTTTTGCGGTTCTTCTGCGTTTTCCTTTGGTGACTGTTCTGTTTCCTGTTTTACAGGCTCTTGAACCGCTTGAACAGGCTGTGGCACTGTCTGTTGTGGCTGTAAAACAGTCTGAACAGGTTGCGGTGTCTGTTCCGTTTGAGCAGGAGATTGCGGTGTAGGAACAAATTCCTCGTTATTTTTACGGGAGCAAAGGTATTTTCAATTCGATTAAACACACCCATACTTACCCAATAGTCAAGCGCCTCGGGAATATCGGTTACATTGACACCTGTTGCCTTTGAAATTTCAGTGTCGTCCACGGAACGACCGGCATTACGAAGGACAAACAAAAGAACTTTAAGCTTTACGCCGTCAGAAAATTTTAATCCTTCATCGACTACTTTGGAGGGAACTGCAAAAATTGAGTTCCATGCTCCCAAATCTATATTAATTGACATTATATCCTACTTTCTGTGATTTGCTTTTTGTAAATGTCTGTTACAATACTTATAATAGTTTCATTCTCTTAAAGTAATGAAACATCTGCACTTGGATTTTAATCAGAACAACGCTCTGCTTTCATAACAGGGAGCAAAGTTTGTAACAAAGTGCAACCTGTATTTAAATTATAACATAGATTTTCAATTTTAAAAACAAAAAAATAAAATTATCTGGATTTTTTTCTGTTTCTGTGATAATATGATTTCAAATTATGAAAAGAGGTATTACAATGAAATATTCATATTTCCCTACGGGAGTTTGCTCCAGACAGATTAATCTTGAACTTGATGACAACGGTAAAATCACAAGCTGTGAGTTTGTGGGCGGCTGTTCAGGCAACACTCAGGGCATTTGTATGCTTGTTAAAGGTATGGACGCAAAAGACGCTGTTGACAAATTAAAAGGCATTGACTGCCGTGGCAGAGGCACATCCTGCCCCGATCAGCTTTCAAAGGCTCTTGTTGAAGCATTAAAACTTATCTAAATCGTTTTTGCGTATAAGTTTAATTATTATTCCGATAAGGAATTTTACTGCATAAGAAAGCGCAATTACAAACAAGGTAATCACACTCATTATTGTTATGATAATGAACAAACACAACATAAAAACATCCTTACAGATTTTTAATTTCATTATATCTGCAAGGATGTTATTTTTTTGGTTTATTATGTAGTACAGAGCAAAAATTATTTAGAAAGGAAGTAATCCATCATTGTGAAACCTTTTTCAATATAGTTGCCTGTCTTTTTAGCCTCTTCTTCACAGAATTTGCTTACGCCGCTGTCAACTTCGTTCTTGCTGTCATAGATAAGATAAGGAACAGGATTTGAAGTGTGCGTGCGGATAGAAAGAGGTGTGGGATGATCGGGACATACGAGAACGGCAAAATCATCAAAAGTTCTGAGAAAATCGGTTACAGGCTTGAGAATATACTCATCAATGAGTTCAATAGCCTTAACTTTATTTTCAATCTCTCCTCTGTGACCGCATTCATCGGGAGCTTCAACATGGATATATACAAAGTCCGCACCGTTTTTAAATTCATCAATGGCGGCTTTGCACTTTCCGTCAAAGTTTGTGTCAATATAGCCTGTTGCACCTTCAACATCAACGCTTTTCATACCGGCACAAATTGCGATACCTTTGAGAAGGTCAACAGCAGAAATCATACTGCCCTTTTTGCCGAACTTGCCGAAGAAGCTGTCAAGAGCGGGTTTTGTACCCTCGCCCCAAAGCCAAATTGAATTGGCAGGACGAAGTCCTTTTTCAACTCTTGCCTTGTTTACAGGATGATCTTTGAGCAAATCATAGCTTTTCTTCATCAAATCATAGAGAGCGGCAGTATCGTCACCCTTTGGAATATATTCTTTAATTACACGACCTGAGATATCGTGAGGAGGTGTGAGTTCGCCCGGATGAGGATTGCCGTTTTTCCATACAAGACAATGACGGTATGCAACACCCGAATAGAACTTAAAAATATCGTTGCCAAGCTTTTCCTCAACATAATTGATAAGCTCTCTTGCTTCTTCTGTTGAAATGTCGCCTGCACAATAGTCAACCATAGACTTGTCCTCGTAGTTTTCTTCATCGGACAGAGTTACAAGGTTACATCTTAATGTTACATCGGTGTCTTTAAGGTCAATACCGATACTTGCCGCCTCAAGCGGAGAGCGACCGCTGTAATAAACAGCAGGCTCATAACCGAGAACCGAAAGGTTTGCAACATCGCTGCCGGGTTTGAGTCCTTCGGCAACGGTTTTAACCATTCCGACCTCGCCTTTTGAGGCAAGGTAATCCATACAAGGCTTAACAGCCTTTGCCATAGGAGTTGAATTATCAAGCTGTGCGTTTGGCTCATCAGCCATACCGTCACAGAGCATTACTAAATACTTCATACTAATTCATAGCCTTTCCGTATAATATGAAATTTATTTCTGAAGTGTGCCAAGACTTGCACACTTTAAATATGCGTTGATAAAGCCGTCAAGATCGCCGTCCATAACAGCCTGAATGTTACCTGTTTCAAAGCCTGTTCTGTGGTCTTTTACCATTGTATACGGCATAAATACATAGCTTCGGATCTGTGAACCCCAGGTAATTTCCTTTTGAACGCCCTTGATGTCCTCAATCTTTTCAAGATGCTCACGCTCTTTGATTTCAACGAGCTTTGAAATAAGCATATTCATAGCAACATCACGGTTCTGATACTGACTGCGCTCAACCTGACTGGCAACAACGATACCTGTAGGAATATGAGTAAGACGAACAGCAGATGAAGTCTTGTTGACCTTCTGACCGCCTGCACCGCTGGCACGGTAAACATCCATTTTAATATCTTCGGGCGGAATGTGAACTTCTGTATCCTTTGCAATTTCAGGCATAACTTCAAGAGATGAAAAGCTTGTGTGTCTTCTGCCTGCCGAGTCAAACGGAGATACACGAACAAGACGGTGAACGCCTGCCTCGCTCTTTAAGTAGCCGTAAGCATTTTCACCTTCAACAAGAAGCACGGCACTTTTAAGTCCTGCCTCATCGCCGTCAAGGTAGTCAACTTCTTTAACCTTAAAGCCGTGAGCCTCTGCCCAACGGGTGTACATTCTGTAAAGCATTTCAGCCCAGTCCTGAGCCTCTGTTCCACCCGAACCTGCGTGAAATGTAAGAATTGCGTTATTTTTATCATATTCGCCTGTAAGCAAAGTCTGCAAACGCTGTTTTTCAAGATTTTCCTTGACAGCCTCAACTTCGCTTTCTGCCTCTCCAAGAAGAGATTCGTCCTCTTCCTCATTTGCAAGTTCAATCAAAGCGTGAGTATCCTCGTATTTGGCAACAAGACCTTCGTAAGCCTCAACCTTGCCCTTTAAAGAACCCGTACGCTGTAAAACCTTTTGTGATTTTTCCACATCGTCCCAAAATCCCGGCTCGGTTGCCTTGAGTTCAAGCTGTTGAATCTCCGAGAGCATGCCCTTCATACCGAGTGCATCGGACAAATCGTCTATTTCAGGCTTGAGAGCCTGAAGTTTTAAAAGTAATTCCTCAAACTGTACCATAAACATGTACCTTTCTGAATATAGTTTATCCTTTCACAATTTAATATTATAGCAAAAACATCCACAAAAGTAAAGAAAAACAGCTATTTTATTCATAAGTAAACTTATACACAAAAACAAGTTGCATTTGTCAATACTATTTGTTATAATTAAAGTGTAAAGGTACACTGTATCGTGTATCCTTTGGAGGTTTATAATGGAATTTACAGAATACAAATGTCCGGTATGTGACAAACAGTTCAAAAAGGGTGACGATATCGTAGTCTGCCCTGAATGCGGAGCACCGCATCACAGAAAATGTTATGAAAAAGAAGGTCATTGTCATTTTGCAGACAAACACGGTGCTGATTTTTCTTTTGAAAAGGAACAGCTGGAAGAGGCCGAACAACAGGCAAAGCAGGACGCTAAAGACGGTGTAGTTCTTTGCAAGCGCTGCGGAGCGGAAAATCCGAAAGAAATGTTCTATTGCTGCAACTGCGGCGCACCGCTTTACGGTGATGACAAAAACAATCCGAACTTTCAGCAGAATCAGAATAACGGTCAGCCAAACCCGAATTTCAATCAGAATCAGGGTATGCCGCCGTTCGGTGTTCCTTTTGGTCAGGCAAATCCGCAAATGGCTGCCGCTTTTGATCCTATGGCGGGCATGAAGAGCGACGAACCGCTTGTTGACGATATCACTGCAGGTGAAGCCGCAAAATTCATTGGTAAGAACACCCCTTATTATCTGAGGATTTTCAGCTTTATCAATAAGTTTAAAAAGAGCAGATTCAATTTTTCCGCATTTATTTTATCGGGAATATATTTTCTTTACAGAAAAATGTACGGCTTAGGCGTATTGTTCTCAGCTCTCGTACTCGGTTCAATGGTAGGTTCTGCTTATATTTCATCGCTTCCCGCATGGAAATCTATCTACACAGGCATATTACAGGCTCAGCAATCGGGACAGGTGCTTTCGTTTAATAATTTTTTCGGACTTTCACCGACTGAGTTTTTACTGTTTCTCTCTCCTCTGCTTGCAAATGCGGTTTCACTTATAGTAATGGTTATCAGCGGTTTAATTGCAAATAAATGTTACTACAATCACTCTGTTAAGAAAATTAAAAAGATAAAAAGTACAACAAATAAAGAGCTTTTGAATGAGGCACTCGAAACAAAAGGCGGAGTAAATCTCCCGATTGCTATTTCTGTAGCTTTTGCTTTCCTTGTTGTCAATTATCTGCCGATGTTCTTAATGTAAACGACAGAAACACCGTAATAAATGTATAGAAACATAATAAGTAAAAAGTTTAATGAGAAAGAAGGAATATTATGCGTATAACAAAGGCGGTTATCCCGGCGGCGGGACTCGGTACAAGAGTTCTTCCCGCAACAAAAAATATAGCCGAAAGAAATGTATCCTATCGTTGACAAGCCAACTATTCAGTTCATAGTTGAGGAGGCTGTTGCGGCAGGAATTACAGATATTCTCATCATCACAAACCGTGGCAAAGGACTTATGGAGGATCATTTTGACGCTTCTCCCGAACTTGAAAGTTTGCTTGAAAAGAGCGGCAAAACAGAATTTCTTGAAACAGTCAGAAATATTTCAAACCTTGCAAACATTTCTTTTATCAGACAGAAAGAAATGAAAGGCCTTGGACATGCCGTTCTCAAAGCAAAATCTTTTGTAGGCAATGAACCTTTTGCCGTTATGTACGGTGACGGCGTTATTACAGGCAAGGTTCCTGCAATCAAACAGCTCATCGATCATTACGGTGAATACGGTGAAGGAGTTGTAGGCGTTAAAAAGGTTGACGCCAAAGACATTCACAAGTACGGTTCGCTCAAAGTTGAACATATGCACGACAATATTTTTGCCTGTACGGACATGAAGGAAAAGCCGCAGACTCCCGAAGAAGTTCTTTCGCTTTATTCGATTCTTGACAGATGCGTGCTCCCGGCTGAAATTTTTGAAATTCTCGAAAATACAAAGCCCGGAATCGGCGGAGAAATTCAGCTTACAGACGCAATGAGAGAGATTGCAATAACAAAAGGAATGACAGCCGTTGAGTTTGAGGGCAAGAGATACGATATGGGCAATAAATTTGGAATCTTGCAGGCTCAGATAGAAATTGGGCTTGAACACCCTGAAACAAAAGATTTATTGAAGGATTACATAAAAAATCTTGCAAAAACTTTGTAAAAAGGTATTGCAATTTTCAGAAAAGTGCAGTATACTGTGCTACAGTTAAATATTTGATTCAAAAAAACAAGGAGGATTTCACATCATATCAGTGCGAAATCCTCTTTTTGCTTTTAAGAACTATTTTAATTCTTTGTTATTCAATTGTTATTTCATAAGGGCAACAGTTTTCATATATATAGTATGATTTGAATCCGGCTTTAAAAGCAAGCTCTATCCCCTTTTCAATATCTCTGCCGACATCATTTATATTGTGTGCGTCACTTCCGAGGGTTATGTACTTGCCTCCAAGGTCGTGATAGCGTTTAATTTCATCAAATGCAGGGAGAGTTTCACCGAGTCCTTTGAACAGTCCCGAAACATTAATTTCAAGAGCCTTATCCTTTTTAATAAGTGTTTCGTAGATAAGGTCAATCTTATCTCTGTACGGTGAAAGACTCGGAATAACGCCCGTGTCACGCTTAATATATCTCAACGGATATGTAAGGTGTGCAAGAGTGCAAAAGCTGTCAAAAGAGGCGGTTTCGAGAAGTTCATCAAAGTACATATCGAGAATTATATGTGCATCTTCTTTTTGAAATCCATATAATAAAATCCGGTCTGTTTCTCAGGTTATGCACGGATGCGATTATTATGTCAAAATCGCCAAAACAAAGTGCTTTTTTGTACATTCGGCATTGTGCATCGGCTCACCGAGTTCAATGCCTCTCAGTATTTTGATTTTCCCCTTGTATCTATCTTGCATAATCGAAGTTTCATAATTCGATTTTGGAATTAATTTGCTGAAATCTCCGTACTCACTTTCAGAGCCGAGCAAAATCTCGGGAGCTTCGCAGTGGTCGGTGATTGCAAGTGCAAAAAGTCCCTCGTTACAGGCACTGTTGCACATTTCTTCAACTGTATTTTCAGCATCAAAAGAGTTGCTTGAATGGGTATGAATATCACATATTTTCATTAGTAAAACACCTCACAAAAACGATGATAACATATGAAAAAACTTTTTTTCAATATTGCACTTTACTTTATTAAAAACTTAGTTATATAATATGCACAAATAAACGAAAAGCAGTTTTATGCAGAATCCCAACGAAAATCTGCATAAACAGGAGGTAAAAAACTGAAGGCAGTTATCACAGTAATCGGTAAAGACAGCGTTGGAATCCTTGCAAAAGTTTCAGAGGCCTGTTCAAAGGCTGATGTTAATATCGTGGAAGTAACACAGAGTGTTCTTCAGGATATGTTTGCTATGATTATGCTTGTTGAAATTGACAAATCCAACATCGGATTTGAGCAGCTCCGTACAAACCTCAAAGCTGTCGGAGAATCAACAAATACAAAGGTTCATGTTATGCACGAGGACATCTTTAACAGCATGCACAGAATTTGATCAGTGCTACCGAATTGAAAGGATATACATAATATGTTAGAAACAAGAGATATACTTGAAACCATAAATATGATAGACAATGAAAACCTTGATGTAAGAACAATTACAATGGGTATTTCATTGCTTGACTGCATTGACGAGGACATTGATAAGGCTTGCACAAAGGTTTATGACAAAATCTGTCGAAATGCAAAAGACCTTGTTAAAACAGGTGAAGACATCCAGAAGGAATTTGGTATTCCGATTATCCATAAAAGAATTTCAGTTACCCCTATCGGTATGGTAGCCGCTCCGTGCCAGAGCAAGAATGTTGTCAAGTTTGCCCACACTCTTGACAAAGCCGCAAAGGAACTCGGTGTAAACTTCATCGGCGGTTATTCCGCTCTTGTTCAGAAGGGTTTTGCAAGCGGTGACTACGCTCTTATTGAGAGTATTCCACAGGCCTTGAGCGAAACCGATTTCGTTTGTTCATCCGTAAATATCGGTTCTACAAAAGCCGGCATCAATATGGATGCTGTTAAGATGATGGGTAAGGTCGTTAAGCAGGCTGCAGAAGTTACAGCCGACAGAAACTGCATCGGTGCCGCAAAGCTCGTTGTATTCTGTAACGCTCCCGAAGACAACCCGTTTATGGCGGGTGCTTTCCACGGTGTCGGTGAAGCCGATACTGTTATCAATGTCGGTGTATCGGGTCCCGGCGTTGTAAGAGCCGCTCTTGCAAAAGACGGTGCCGGAAAAGACATCACGGAAATTGCAGATATGGTTAAGAAAACTGCATTCAAAATCACCCGTATGGGACAGCTTGTTGCAAGAGAAGCAAGCAAGCGACTTTGTGTTCCCTTTGGTATTGTTGACCTTTCACTTGCCCCGACACCTGCTGTCGGTGACAGTGTTGCATATATTCTTGAGGAGATGGGACTTGAAGTGTGCGGATGCCACGGTACAACCGCTGCACTTGCACTTCTTAATGACGCTGTTAAAAAGGGCGGCGTTATGGCTTCTTCCCATGTCGGCGGTCTGAGCGGTGCTTTTATCCCCGTTTCCGAGGATGCAGGTATGATTCATGCCGCTACTGAAGGTTACCTTGATATTACAAAACTTGAATCAATGACAGCCGTATGTTCGGTTGGTCTTGACATGATTGTAGTACCGGGTGACATCACTCCCGAGGTTATCTCTGCAATCATTGCAGATGAGGCTGCAATTGGTATGGTAAATACCAAAACAACTGCGGTAAGACTTATTCCGGCTATCGGAAAAAGTGCAGGCGAAGAACTTAATTTCGGCGGACTGCTCGGCAGAGGTCCCGTTATGCCTGTAAGGAAAGGTTCACCGGAGGCATTTATTAAGCGTGGCGGAAGAATTCCGGCTCCGCTTCAGGCGCTTAAAAACTAATTTTTCACGGGGGTGGTTTTATGGAGAATATGATTAAAAAAATCGTTGATGCCGACAACGAAGCCAAAGCCATGGAAAAGGATACTCTTGAAGAAAAAGAGGAACTTTCCAAAACTATTGAAGCCGAAACGAAGAAGATTTATGACGACTTCATGGCAAAAGCTGAAGAGGTTGTGAAACGCAACGACATTCAGGAAACAAAAAAGGCCGAACAGCAATGGGAGGAAATTCAGGGCAAGCACAATTCAGTGCATATCAAGCTTGACTCTGATTTTAAACTCAACTGTGACAAGTGGGTTGACGAAATCGTCAAAAGAACGGTTGCACAGTAACATTCCATTTACTGTTTACAAGGAGGTGTATGCGGATAATGTCAAAAACTTCGTTTGCAGTTCTGACAAAAGCAAGGTCAAAGTTCGGCAACAGACTTACCGAAAAGGATTACCAGAGTTTGCTTGCATGCCAGAGTGTCGGAGAGATTATGTCGTATCTTAAAAATAATACGCATTACTCCAAGGCTCTGACGGATGTCAGTGAGCGTGAAATTCACAGAGGACGGCTTGAGGCTCTTTTGAGGCAAAACCTTTTCTATGAATTTGACTCTTTGTGCAGATACGATTCGAGCGTAAGCTCGGGTTTGTCATCGTACATTATCTCGACATTAGAGGTTGAGCAGATTATAAGATTCCTTATCCTGCTCAGTTCAAACTCGACTGACAAGTTCATCTATCAATTCCCGGGGTATATTTCAAAGCATACGGAAATAGATGTTAACAAGCTTGCCAACGCAAAAAATTATGAAGAGTTTCTGAACGCCACACAGTCCTCCCAATTCTACGATATTCTCAAGCAATTTTCTCCTGATGAGAAAAATCGACTTCCAATATCGGACATTGAGAACAAGCTGTATAACTTGGTGTTCGGAAAACTGACAAAACTGATTAAAGCTACAACAAAAGGACAGGAAAAGCACGAGCTTATCAATTTTTTCTTTACGATTAACGATTATAATATTTTCTCGAGAATTCTGAGATTGAAAAAGTATTATAAGCTTTCTCCCGATGATATCAAAGCAAACCTCTTTGCTTAATTACACAAATCTCAGCGAAAAAGAC
>ENA-OQKI01000139-OQKI01000139.1-human-gut-metagenome-genome-assembly--contig:-NODE-139-length-17573-cov-3.052791_pt1 | contig 17573 bp, 16 predicted proteins | sample MGYA00242778_ERZ504798 | MGnify/ENA primary metagenome ERZ504798 (study PRJEB26092, sample SAMD00036414) | human gut metagenome | host: Homo sapiens | study: EMG produced TPA metagenomics assembly of... | reverse complement strand
TGTCGGCCACGGTCATGTGCGGGTACAGAGCGTAGTTCTGGAACACCATTGCGATGTCGCGGTCCTTCGGCTGCATCGTGGTGACATCCTTGCCACCGATGAGGATGCGGCCCTTGTTGACCTCTTCCAGGCCGGCGAGCATACGAAGGGTCGTAGACTTACCACAGCCAGAAGGGCCGACGAGGACGAGGAACTCGCCATCCTTGATATCAAGATTCAGATCATCCACGGAGGGCTTATCGTTGCCCGGGTAGATACGAGTGACGTGGTCGAAAACGACTTCTGCCATAATTACTAATCCTTTCAGAGGCAGGTACGTGCCTCACGATCCGTTGTAAAGGGATTTGTTCTTTACTGTGCTTCCGCCCTCGCCACCGACGTACAACTTTGCTTTCGGAAACTGCAAGCTTCAGCGTTTACTTTTTTCCGGTTCAGTGAAGGTTCTCTTCGTTGAGCCGAGAACTACTATACACGGACCGTGGACCAAGGCAAGTGGCGTGTCTGAAATGTAGTTAACTTTATGGGCGTTTCTGGGGGTGTTGTGTGGTTCGGCCCATGACACGCCTGTTTCTCGAACGTGCGAACCGGCACGCCCGACGTAGAGCAGGTCTGCTCTTCCCGGACTGATGGATTCCATCAGTCGCCGACTAATGCGACACAGACTCGAAGGTGACGCCGTTGCGGGCGGCTTTGCGCTCGGCCTTGCGCTCCTCGGCGTCTTTCGATGCGCTGGATGCGCAGCTGGCGCCAGTCCTCGCGCATGTCGCGGAAACGGTCGGCCAGCGTTACGTCATCGTTCTCGGCATCGCCATCAGTACTGCTGCCATCGGCCTTACCGAACGTGCCATCGGCCACCTTGGCGATGCCCAGCTTGAGCAGTCCGAGCAACTCACGCAACGTTTCCGGTACGGGCTCATCGCCCTCATCGGCGGACTTGGTCAGGCCCTCGATGCGGCGACGAAGCGCGTCGGCGTCCTCGGGATCGATCTTGAGCCCGGCGATCAGCGACTGGCGCATGGTCTCGTAATCGAGGTTGGCAAAAAAATTCAGCTGTTGCAGCGTCATGAAGCCCTTGAGCTCGGGGAATCGGTGGACGATGTATTCCTCGCGGTCGTCGGCGGCGCGGGTCCAGTCGCGGGTGAGCTGCGGATCCCAGCTGGCGGTAATCGACCCCTCGCGCATGCGGTAGTGGTACAGCGCCTTGGGCAGACGGACCACGCGCGTGGCCTCGCCGATCACGTTGCAGATACGGGAGAGATCCTCGATTTTGCGACCCACCGGGAAGGAGAATCCGGTGCCCTGATAGGTGGAGGCAGGTGCCAGGAAGGCCCAGAAATAGCCGTCAATCTCAGCCTTGACTTGCTTTTTGATGGCCTCGACCGGGGTCAGGACCTGCACCTCGGTGAAGTCGTTGTGGCGATAGTTGGACAGCAGCGGCTTGTTGTTCTCGGAGATGGTGTCGAACTGGAACATCACGAGGTCGGCGTCATACTCGCGCATGGCGTTCAGACAGTCCTCCACCAACGTGGGTGCCACGGTGTCGTCGGAATCGGCGAAGTATATGTACGCGCCGATAGCCTCAGCGATACCGGCGTTGCGGGCGTCGGACAGGCCGCCGTTGGGCTTGTGAATCACGCGTATACGCGGGTCGCGGGCGGCCCAGGCGTCGCACATGGCCGGGCAATTGTCGGGCGAGCCGTCGTCGACCAGCAGAATCTCGAGGTTGCGATAGGTCTGCGCAACCACAGACTTCACGCATTCATCAAGGAATTTCTCGACCTTATATACCGGGATGATGATGCTGACCAACGGCTCCTGTTCCATATCTCCAGCGTAGCGCCGCCGTGCGAACGCGGCGGCGCTGCGGGTTCGCGGACCGCGAAACCCTTAGAAGTCCCAGTCGTCGTCATCGGTTTCTTCGGCTTTGCCCATCACGTAGGAGGAGCCGGAGCCGGAGAAGAAGTCGTGGTTTTCGTCGGCGTTCGGGCTCAGGGCGGCCAGGATCGCGGGGTTCACATCGCAAATCTCAGCCGGGAACAAAGCCGGGTAACCGAGGTTCATCAGCGCCTTGTTGCCGTTGTAGCGCAGGAACTTCTCGACGTCATCGGTCAGGCCCACGCGATCGTACAGCGACTGGGTGTACTCCACTTCGTTGTCGTACAGCTCGTTGAGCAGGTCGTACGTGTAGTCCTGCAGATCCAGACGCTCGGCATCGCTCAGCTGGGCGATGCCCTTCTGGTACTTGTAGCCGATGTAGTAGCCGTGGACGGCCTCATCGCGGATGATCAGACGAATCACGTCGGCGGTGTTCGTCAGCTTGGCGTGCGCGGAGAAGTACATCGGCAGATAGAAGCCGGAGTAGAAGAGGAACGATTCGAGCAGGGTGGAGGCCACCTTGCGCTTGTACGGGTTGTCGCCCTCGTAGTAGTCGAGTACGATTTCCGCCTTCTTCTGCAGAAACTCGTTGTTCTCGCTCCAGTCGAATGCGGCATCGATCTGTTCGGTGGAGCACAGGGTGGAGAAGATGGACGAGTAGCTTTTGGCGTGCACGGATTCCATGAAGGCGATGTTGGTGTACACGGCCTCCTCGTGCGGGGTGAGCGCGTCCGGAATCAGGGAGACGGCGCCGACCGTACCCTGGATGGTGTCAAGCAGGGTCAGGCCGGTGAAGACGCGCATGGTAAGCGTGTGCTCGTCCTCGGTCATCTTCTGCCAGCTGGGGATGTCGTTGGAGACGGGAACTTTTTCGGGCAGCCAGAAGTTGCCGGTCAGGCGGTCCCAGACCTCAAGGTCTTTCTCGTCTTCGAGGCGGTTCCAGTTGATTGCGGAGACGCGGTCGATGAGTTTCAGCGGTTTGCGCGGAATGGAGATAGGTGCCATGAGTAGTGTTCCTTTTACTCGTTGTCGTTATCGTCGTTGGATTTGTTTTCGAACTCCTCCGGCGCGGTCAGCCGGAGCAGTGCTCTATAGATGGTTCGTGACATTGTTGGTTCCTTAGATGGTGGACGCCCCCTCAGTCCGCTTCGCGGCCAGCTCCCCTCTCTGAGGGGCGCTGTCGGCGTTAGCCGAGTGAGGGGAGTAACAACGGCTCTCTGGTTGTTCAATGCGTGCGGAGACCGCCGTCTGAGGCCGAAGGCGTACGAAGGTACGTCGAGTGCCGAAGAAAGGCGGTATACGCTCCCTCGAACGATCAGAGCATGCAGGAGACGCAGCCTTGGACTTCAGTGCCTTCCAGGGCTTGCTGGCGGATGCGGATGTAGTAGAGGGTTTTGATGCCCTTGCGCCAGGCGTAGATCTGGGCCTTATTGAGGTCGCGGGTGGTGGCGGTGTCCGGGAAGAACAGCGTCAGCGACAGTCCCTGATCCACGTGCTGGGTGGCCTCGGCGTACGTGTCGACGATGGCCTTCCAGCCGATCTCGTAGGCGTCCTTGTAGTACCCGAGGTTGTCGTTGGTCATGTAGGCGGCCGGGTAGTACACGCGCCCGATCTTGCCTTCCTTGCGAATCTCGATCTTGGAGGCGATCGGGTGAATCGAGCTCGTGGAATGGTTGATGTACGAGATCGAGCCGGTGGGCGGCACGGCCTGCAGGTTCTGGTTGTAGATGCCGTCCTTCAGAATCGCGTCGCGCAGGGCCTCCCAGTCGGCCGCAGTCGGGATCGCGATGCCGTACTGTTCGAACAGCGCACGGACCCGTTCGGTGCGCGGAGTGAGCGAACGACGACCATCGGTGTACTTGTCGAAGTAGTTGCCCTGGCCGGCCGGCTTGGCGTAGTCGCTCGTAGCGAAGCTGGCGAACGTGCGGCCATGCTCCACGGCGAGCGCGTGCGAGGCACGGTAGGCGTGGTAGGCCACGGTCATGAAGTACATGTCGGTGAAGTCGAGGCCTTCTTCGGAGCCGTAGTGGATGCCTTCGCGGGCCAGGAAGCCGTGCAGGTTCATCTGGCCGAGGCCGATGGCGTGGCCCTCCTCATTGGCGCGGCGAATCGAAGGCACCGCGTTGATGCTGGTGTGCTCGGCCACCGAGGTGAGTGCGCGGATCGCCGTCTCCACCGTGTGAGCCAAGCCGCCATCCATCGCCTTGGCGATGTTGAGCGAACCCAGATTGCAGGAGATGTCGCGGCCGACATGCGCATACGTGAGGTCCTCGTTGTATGCGCTCGGCTCCTGAACCTGCAGGATTTCCGAGCACAGGTTGGACATGGTCACGCGGCCTTCGATCGGGTTCGCGCGGTTGACCGTGTCCTCGAACACGATGTACGGGTAGCCGGATTCGAACTGCAGTTCGGCGATGGTGGTGAAGAACTTACGGGCGTCGATGTAGGTCTTCTTGATGCGGTCGTCGGCCACCATCTCGTCATAATGCTCGGTAACGGAGATGTCGGCGAACGGCTTGCCGTACACGCGCTCCACGTCGTACGGGCTGAACAGGGCCATCTGGGCCTTCTGCTTGGCCAGTTCGAACGTGATGTCCGGAATCACCACGCCAAGAGCCAGCGACTTGATGCGGATCTTCTCGTCCGCGTTCTCTCGCTTGGTGTCCAGGAAGCGCAGGATGTCCGGGTGGTGGGCGTTGAGGTACACCGCGCCCGCGCCCTGACGTGCGCCGAGCTGGTTGGCATAGGAGAAGGAGTCCTCCAGCAGCTTCATGACCGGAATCACGCCGCTGGACTGGTTCTCGATGTGCTTGATCGGGGCGCCGAGCTCGCGCAGGTTGCTCAGCAGCAGGGCCACGCCACCGCCGCGCTTGGAGAGCTGGAGGGCCGCGTTGATGCCGCGCGAAATCGACTCCATGTTGTCTTCGATGCGCACCAGGAAGCAGCTGACCGGTTCGCCACGCTGGGCCTTGCCGAGGTTCAGGAAGGTCGGGGTGGCGGGCTGGAAGCGGCCGGCAAGCATTTCGTCGGCGTATTCGATGGCCTGCTGCTCATTGCCGGCGGCGAGCTCCAGGGCCACAGCGGCGCAACGCTGCGGGAAGTCCTCAAGATAGAGGCGACCATCGAACGTCTTGAGCGCGTAGGACGTGTAGAACTTGAACGCACCAAGGAAAGTGCCGAAACTCAAAGCCGGCGGATTCCACGTGCTCGTAGATGCGGTCGAGGAATTCAGCGGAGTACTGGTTGAAGACCGCAGGGTTGTAGTACTGGTTGCTGATCAGGTATTCGAGACGCTCGGCGGTGGAGGCGAACCGCTTGCTGTTGGTGGCCACGTGCCCTGTCACGTATTCGCGTTCGGCGGCCTTGTCTTTGTCGAACTGGATCTTGCCGTCGGCGTCATAGAGGTTGAGCATCGCGTTGAGCGCGTGGTAATCGTGCGCCGGGTCGTACTGTTCCGCTGCGGTGTCGGCAGTATTGTCGAGCGGCAGGCCGGTGGCGGTGAGGTCAGTCATTGGAAATCCTTGGAATATGGCAGAAGTGTGTTTACTCAGACAGTTGCTCCCCTCAGTCAACTTCGTTGACAGCTCCCCTCGGAGAGGGGAGCCAATACCTCGAGGGGGTCAAGATTTACTGTTCGGTGAAGAAGCGGACGAGGCCGTTTCGCACGGCGGCAGTGTCTTCCGGGGTGCCCATGAGTTCGTAACGGTAGAGGTAGGGCACCTTGCATTTGGCGGCGATGATGTCTCCGGCGGCACAGTAGGCCTCACCGAAATTGGTGTTGCCTGAGGCGATGACGCCGCGAATCCACTCGCGGTTGGCTGGATCGTTGAGGAAGCGTTTGACCTGAATCGGCACTGCTTTCTTGACCACGCCGCCGCCATAGGTGGGCACCATGATGACGTACGGTTCGCGGACGTTTAGCGCCGGGTCGGCGGCCCGCAACGGGATGCGGTAGACGTTGATGCCTTCGTCCTGCAAACGGCATCCGGCCACGAACCGTGCGGTGTTTTCGGAGGCCGACGAGAAGTAGACCAATGCGCCGATCGTCTTGCCTTCGGCCGCGAATTCGGGCTGGCTCAGACTCACGCGGACACCGTGGCGGCGGCGCGGTTGTCGGCGGCCACCTGCTGGGCGACTTCGCGAATCAGGTCGGGGCGGTAGCCGGTCCAGGAGTTGTCCGGCGTGATGACCACCGGAGCCTGCTGGAAACCGGCGGCCTGCAGCTGCTCAAGGGTGGAGGGGTTCTGCGTCAGGTCCACGGTTTCAAACGGCACACCCAGCTTGGTGAGCTGGCGCTTGGTGGCATCGCACTGCGGGCAATGCGGCTTGGTGAACACGGTGACGGTCATGGCGACTCCCCTTGATGTGGTTCTGATGAACAGTGAAGCGAAGGCCATATTACAGCGGTGTGATTTGAAATCAAGGCACTATATGTAGTGGCGCGTGTCACATAACAAACCTAGATATAGGGTTTTTCGTTGATATTCCGCCATTCCCATGCACCCCCGAAAATCGGCGTGCAGCGACCCGCCCAATCACATGTGGCATTGTTCACATTTGCGTTTGAACCGCTCTTCGACTGATCCTCAACCGCCCTGCAACCGCCATCTTGAGTTTCGAGGGGCTGTTTTGACCCTTTCCGGAGATCTATCTCCGTTTCGAGGGGCTGGTACTCAAGTAAGCGCATCCCCAAAATGGCGGAATGACGGTGGGGCGAAGCCGTTTATACCCGTGTTCTAGCGGGCCACCAGCCCCTCGAAACGGGAGTAAACCTCTACGGAAGGCCAAATCAGCCCCTCGAAGCGGAGAACGGATACCTCGGCACCCCGTGTGGAGCCAGAAGGCCCGGCCGGATGTCCAAACGAGCATCCGGCCGGGCCTTAAAAGTAGTTGTTCAGTTATCAGAATCGATGCGGCGCGATACTACTCCGCGTCTTTACGGCTCCAACAGATCTTCGATGCGGCAGCCAAGCGTGCGGGCCAAAGCGAGCACGGTGGAGACGGCAGCTTTGCCAAGGTCTTTGCGGCGCTGCTCGTACATTTGGATGGAGCGCAGGGTAACGCCGGAGCGGCGGGCCAGCCCGGATTGGCTGAGTCCGGCGCGCACGCGGATCGTGTGCAGCCGGGAGTCGCCCTCGGTGCGATTATGGGCGGCCCGCTCGTCGTACACGTCGACGAATCGGCTTTCGTCGGCTTCGTGCAGAGTCGGGTGCAGTCGCACGATATCGTCGAGCGACAGCACATCGAGAATGTCCGAGAACCGCACTCCCCTGGCCCATTGGCAGTATGCGAGTACCCATCCGGCCCAGTATTCGGGTGTTGAGCCGGCGCGCAGTGCGGCTGGCGGCATATCGAGAATGCGCGCCCAACCGGTTTGCCGCATGATTTCGGCCACCAGCTCCTCGCCGGACATGCCACACACGTATTTGGGCGTGCCTCGCCCGAAAAGCGCGGCCGCCTCGGAGGTGGCGAAGAAGTCCATGAATAGGCCGACCGGCAACCCGCAATCGTTCAGCGCATAATCGAAGGCGCCGGCCAAGTTGGCCATGGCGTCCGGCAAGTATGTCTCATCATAGGCGGGGATCATCGTTGGTCACTTTCTCGCGGATGATGTCGCGCATGAACAGGCCGTCGAGATCGGCTTCTGCACTTTTGCGGCGGTAGGCTTCGCGAGCTGTGCGGTCGCGCTCGTTACGCAATCCGTGGTAGGTCGAAGCGCGGGCGATTTCGCAGCCTTGGAACCGCAGTGCCGCGAATGCCTGAGGACTGGCGAGTACGATCTGCTTGCCGAGCTCGCCCAACCGCATCGCCTCGGCGAGTTGGTCGATGGAAATCGCGTTATTGACAAAAGCGCGGGCGAACGAGAAATACGAATCGTCGGCACGATATCCGACGATGACGTCAGCCTGACTGGCATCCGGCAGAAACACTTGTTTCAGATATTCGATGCCTTGCGCGGCGACGGTGGTGGTCGGCTGGAAACGACGGTTTTCGACCAGCAGGGCCAACCAGTTCAGGATGGTGTAGGGCAACTGGGACAGGTCCAGGAAGGTGAGCCCGTTGGTGGCCAATGTGTACCGATTCGCGAAACCGTCATCCAGTCCCGCGCACGCCCATTCCTTGGCCAGCTCGACGCTGCGCGTGCAATAGAATCCGCGGCCATAATCGTTGTTCGGCTTGACCAGCCCGTATTCAGGATGCTTGATGACATGCGAAGAGCCATGCCACAGTTCGATCGATGCGGTCTCCATTGGCCGGCTCCTTCTCTCTCTCCTTACATATTCTTGATTATATCACTGTGGTGATAGTCATAAGGGAAATACGAGGTGAAAGACACTGTTGTATACGTTCGTACACAACGTGAAATGTATACGAACGTATACAACACTGACGTCCGGAGTCATGCTCCGCAGTGGCGCAGCGGGCGCGCCACTACAATCGGAATATGGGACCGAAGACGTGGAAGAAGTGGACGGACTGGCCGCTGATGGTGCTGTCCGTGGTGTTTCTGGTGGTGTATTCGTGGGAGATTCTCTCCCGCACGCATATCGCGCTGTGTGAAACCGTCATCAACGTGATCTGGGTGGTGTTCGTCGTCGATTATGTGGTCTCGCTGTGGTTGGCCGACGATCGCTGGCGGTGGTTCAAGCACAACCTGTTCACGCTGCTGACCATCGCGCTGCCGATGCTCCGGCCCTTGCGACTGTTGCGTTTGCTGACCGTGCTGCACGTGCTGAACCGCACCTCCGGCATGGCGGTGCGCGGGCGCATCACCGTATACGCGGTCGGCGCGGTGGGAATGCTCATGTACGTGGGCGCGCTGGCCGTGTATTCCGTGGAGCGCGAGGCGTCCGGATCCACGATCACCGACTTCGGCACGGCGTTGTGGTGGGCGTTCGTGACCGTGACCACCGTGGGATATGGCGACTTCTCGCCGGTCACCTTCCAAGGCAAGATCATTGCGGTGGTGCTGATGTTCACCGGCATCGCGTTGATCGGTATTGTGACGGCCACGCTGGCCTCGTGGATCGTGGATCAGGTCAATCTGGAGACGGATCGGCGCGAGGACGCTCGGGAGAAGGAAGTGGCCAAGGAAGCCGCGCAAGAGGCTATTGCGACATCAGCCAATCCCGAAATCGACCTATTGCGCGAGGAAGTGCGTGAGCTGACCGCTACGGTAGCCGGTCTGCGCACCGAACTTGAGCGACGTTGATTGGCGAAGCGGGACAAACAACGATTCTGCCAAGAAGGTCCGCGTCAGTTGTTGTCACCGCGGATTGCGGCAGAATCATTGTCGCCACGGCTGTTTTCTTCAGTCGGCTCAACCCAGCTTTTGATAATTTTTATTTTTTTGTATATTTTTGATAATTTTTATTTTAGGTTGATTCAGCGAGGAGGCGGTCCACATGAAGGCAAAGGAAAACCCATTCAAGCCAACGGCAGGAGGGGAACCGCCCCTGCTCATCGGCCGAGGCAAAGTTATCCGCGATTTCGAGAAAGGTCTCGATAACGGAGTCGGTGCCCCAGGGCGCATTATGCTCGTCACCGGCGCTCGTGGAACCGGAAAAACCGTGATGCTCACTGTGTTCGGAGACCGGGCCAAAGCGCGCAGATGGGATGTCATCGAAGAAACGGCCTCTGCCGGACTATGCGAACGCCTTGTTGATGCCTTACGAACCGGGCGAGGGGCCCTTGACCACCTCACTATCCGACCATCGTTGACTTTTGCTGGAGCGGGCATCGGCCTCGGAGAAGCCGAACTATCCCCGAAGCGTATGCCCGAAACGTTGAGAAGTGCCATTGCCGGACGGTTGGATGCGCTTGAGAAGCGCCATGCTGGGTTGCTTATCACCATTGATGAGACTCAAGCGGCTGAGCGATCCGACATGATTGCCATCGCCACTGCCATACAGCATCAAATCAGGGAACGACGCAATATCGCCATCGTGTTCGCCGGTCTCCCACAGATGATTTCTGATTTGTTCAATGACGAAGTCATCACGTTCCTACGTCGCGCGAAAACGAACATACTCACAGATATTCCTCTTGATGAAGTGCGCGATGCTTTCGCCACAACATTCCGCGCCTCCGGCATGTCCATCACCGACGCTCAATTAAGCACTGCAGCCAATGTGACAGCCGGATACCCCTATATGATTCAACTGGTTGGCTACCATATCTGGGATGCCGCAGACATGCGGGACTCGGATACCATCATCGACGCTGATGTTACGGCAGGTATCGAGGAAGCACGTATTGACCTTGATAACGCCGTGTGCATCCCGGAGTTGCAAGGCTTATCCAAAAACGACCGTGAGTATCTCGAAGCCATGGCAGCGTCAGATGGTCCCTCTCCCACCGTGAATGTTGCACAGCGCATGGGCAAAACGCCTAACTATGCCGCCACCTACCGCAAACGCCTCCTTGACGCCTTCGTTATCCGCGAAACAGAACGAGGCGAAGTCGATTTTGCCGTGCCCTTCCTGCGCGAATACTTGCGTCGGAATCAGTAATCGGCACAATGCACAGTATCGATATATTCCGTTCCATATAATGACTTTTCGCATTCAGATACACAATGGACGGCCTGTTGAGTAGCACTCAGCAGGCCGTCCATTCTATTTAGCTATTCAGTTATCGGAGACACACCTCAGGCCTTGACCGGAGCGCCAGCGACCTGCTGGGAGGCCATCACGCCGAACAGGTAGCCGTCTTCGGAGAAGTATTCGAAGGTACGACCGGCGAAGTCGCGGCATTCGAATCTGATATCGTTATCGATTCGATCAGCGGCTCACGATACTGCCCTTGCATCGCTGTGCCACTGTTGAATGTGCCCGGCTGGCTCACCTTTGGGTCACCGCCGACACATCCTTGATGCCGATGGTTATAGAGTCGCAAATTCACGACTGGCGCACCTGCCCACGCACCTATCCTGTCATTTCGAGCGCATAATTTGCTACCACATCCGGTCAGGGCAATCGACCTTAATGGCGTAAACGGCACTTCTCAATACGTAAACGGCATTTATTCTTGGCTCCCCTCTCAGAGAGGGGAGCCAAGAAATATCAAGCTCGGCCTCCCAGGAGAGAGCCAGAATAATGCACCAGCAAGGCATTAGGATGGAGGGCATGAGCGATTTGAACGCATTGAATCTTGAGCCCGGCGAAGTGGTTGGTGGGTATACGCTGATCTCCCGGCTCGGCTCAGGAGCTATGGGGTCGGTGTGGCGGGTGCGCGACGACGGCGGCACCACCTATGCCATGAAGATTCTGCGCGACTCCCTGACCGACGAGTCAGTGGCAGGCTCCGGCTCTGCGTCCACGGCCCTGCACGACCCCGACCTCAAGCCCGATGTCACGCCGCGCGAGCGCCTGCGGCGCGAGGCCATGGCCTTGAAGAAGATCAATCATCCGGGTGTGTGCGGCATCGTGGATATGGAACTCGACGATACGTTGGCGTTCATCGTCACTGAACTCATCGAGGGCAAGAATCTTAAGGATGATGTGGCCGCCAATGGCCGGTATGTGGGCGACGATCTGGAACGCTTGGCCCGCAAGCTCATCGAAGCCACCAAAGCCGTACATGCGGCCGGCATCGTCCATCGCGACATCAAACCCACCAATGTGATGGTGTCGGCCGCCGGACCGGTATTGGTCGATTTCGGTATCGCGATGGGCGAGGGCGAAAGTCACGTGACCCGCACCGGCCTAGTGATGGGTACACCCGGATTCATCGCACCCGAGATTATTGACGGTGCCGAATCCGACGACGCCACCGATTGGTGGTCGGTGGCGTCCGTGCTCGCTTTTGCCGCAACCGGCGCGCCTGTGTTCGGCACCAAGCCGATGATGGCGGTACTTGAGCGCGAGGCCTCGGGCAACGCGAATCTTTCCGGACTACCGGCCGGCACATTGGCTGCCTTCCGTTCTGCACTGGACCCGGATCGCAGGGATCGTTGCACGCCGGATCAATTGCTGAATGCCATCGCCTTGGATGCGTTGAATCCCAACGCTTGGCAGGGCGAGCAGGCGGGACCGTTCGCCGCGGGAGCCGTGGCTGGACAACCGGCTGCGATCGTTGCCGAAGCCGCGGAGGCGATGCCCCCTTTTGGCGCGGCCGGCGGCGTTGACCGCAATAATCCCCGAACCATCTGGCGCGCGGCCGAGGAAGCCGCTGAGGCTCCCACCATGGCCGTGTTCTCCGGCAATAAGGGCGATAACGGCGATGGCGAAACCGTCGTATTCTCGCCGGCTGGCGCCGCTACCGCCACGCTGCCCTTAGCCGATATGCCGCCACGTCCGCCGGCCGGTGCGGAGCAGGCCACGCAACTGTTGCCCGACGCTGCTGCCGATTTCACCGACGACGCCGGCACACAGGTACTCACCGGCGCGACCACACCGATGCCGGACCAAACCACGCCGCTGGCCGAGCGCACCACCGTACTCCCCACGCCGCAGCCGTCATCATTCCCCCCGTCCGGCACCGCCCAGAGCAGCTGGGATCCCGCAAGCAACCAGCCCACAGCGGTGGACCCCGCCATTCGCCCGGCATTGCAGCGCATCATCGACCAAACCGCCCAAGCGGCCCCCACCGAAACCATGGTCCAAAATCCTCCCATGCCCAATCCGGTGGACGTGAAGCGAGGGGAATATCTGCAGCGCGGCACCCTGCCATTGATCCTGCTGGCGGCGCCGCTGGCGGCACTGGCGGCAAATGCTCCGCTCGTGGCCATCATCGCGGCCACTGCGTTGTTGTGGCTACTGCTCACCCTGGCCTATAACACCGAACCCCAGCTTGAGCGCGAGGGCAAACGCGGCGGCGAGCGCAAAAACTCCGATTCGTGGATTCGCGTGGCGACTTTTCCCTGGCATCTGGTCAAAGCCCTGCTGCTGGCCATTCCCCGCATACTGCTGCTAGTCATCATCTATATGGCGGGAACCGCCGTGGCCACCGCGGCTCTGGCACTGCCCGTTCACACCATCTCCTGGTATTTCACCGCGGATTGGGGTATTCCGGTGCCGTTGCTCAATGATGTGCCGTTCTCCGCTTCCGGGCTGGCGCTGGGCGGTTTCATGGCCATCGGCTGGCTGGTCACTGTGTTCGCCCCACAGTCGATGATGATTCGGCTGGGGGGCGGCGTACTGCGCGGGCTCAAACACAGTCGCCCGGCGGGCGCGCCATCCACCGAAGTGGGTGGGGCTCCACCTGCTCCAGTGGCGCCGGCGCCCAAGGGCGGCGGGCGCGGCACCGTGCTGTTCACCATATGGGCCATCATCACCGTGGCCTTGTGCGCGATGCCGATTCTGGGCATGCCGATCAACTGGATGCCGTTCGCCTAGAGCGGGGCGGAATCTCACACATCAGCCATCCGCACACATGGCCGTTGTGTATCCGATACGTTCGTTCCGTCACACTTTTACAGGGAATTCACCTCAGATCAGCTCTGGGCGCAGTCCTCCTCAGGCCCGGTCATTATGATGGGGCCCAAACATTGAAGCGATTGCAAGGGGATAGCTATGTCAGATCCGAAGCGTCAGGCCAAGCGTGCCACACGCGCTGAGCGCCGAGCGGCCGAGGAGGCCGCACAACAGGCACGGGCCGAGCAGGCAGCCAAGGAGCGTAAGCAGCAGACCATCATCGGCTGCATTGTGGTGGCCATTATTGTGGTGCTGGTGGCCATCGCTGGATTCGCCGTATACAAGGCTATGCGGCCGTCCAACACCAGCAGCAGTAGCCAGCAAAGCAACATGACCGTGGACGAGGCCTATAGCAAGCTCAAGAAAGTCAGTACCCAGCCGGCTAACGCCGACGACAAGGCCGGCTTCGTAATCTCCAACAAAGGGTATGGCCAGAAAGCCGAGGGGGCTCCCACCGTATCCATCTACATGGAACCGCTGTGCCCCGGCTGCGCCTCGGTGAACCGCCAACTCGACCCGACGCTCGTCAAGCTGATGAACGCAGGCCAGCTCAACATCGATTTGCACTTCCTCAATTTCCAGAACAACAAGAGCTCCGACAACTACTCCAACCGCGTGTTCAACGGTGCCATCTACATTGCCGAGCATGATGACGATCCCGACCACCTCATGAGCTACCTCTCCAACATCTACGCTGAGGATTTCCAGCCGGGCGAATTGTCCAATTACGAGCCGGTAAGCAACGCCAAGCTGGAGAAGCAGGCCGTCAAGGCCGGCGTGAGCGAGGATGTGGCCGCCGCGGCGTTCAGCGGCAAGAACGAATACCTCGACTGGCTCACCGCCTCCAACAACTACACGATCCTGCGCCCCGAACTGTTCAACAGCTCCGGCGCCTTCTCCTCCCCCACACTCACCATCAACGGCGAATACTGGGATCTGAAGCAGCTCACGCTGGCGGACACGAATATGGTGGACGGCTTCCTCAAGTCCATTGGGCTGGATGCTGACCAGGTAGGCGTGGAAGGCAAAATGCCATCCATCGGCGCCAGCGGAAAGCCGATTTCGGTCGCCTCCTGATGCTGCGTGGCCGAATAAGTTGACGCCGCGACATATGCAATACCGCCTGCGGCTCGGCTTAAATTGACCACTCGGGAAGTACCGGTATACTAGTCATTTGTTCGCAACGATTTACGCGTTAAGAACAATCGCCTCTTTAGCTCAGATGGCCAGAGCGGCCGCCTTGTAAGCGGCAGGTCGTCGGTTCGATCCCGACAAGAGGCTCGTCGCGCAGAAAAAATGGCGTATTATGTGATACGTAGACTTTTCTACGCATATAATTCTTACCTTGGGTAAGTACTCCAGGAGCCTTCCCCCAATTATGGGCTTCCTGGAATGAGGGCGGAGCGTCCCCCAACCAGCTCCGCGCCTTCAAGGGGGCGGGAACATCCCCTTCTCTCCCGCCCCCTTTTCCTTTTCTTTTTTTGTAGCTCAGAACAATCTGACGAGCAGGAATGGTGACGGTGGCCGGTGAAACCGCAGTACGGGCCGGAACAACCGTTACGATGGGTGGCGTAATCGTTCACCCAGCAGGAAGAGTATGGCAATGGCACGGCGTTGGACCCCGCAGCGGTTTGTTACACTGCGTCGCATCCGCGTAATCGCCTGTATCGCGGCGACCAGTATCGCGCTGGCTGGATCATTCGCGTTCACCGCGCGTAAATCCGTGGCCCTGAACATCAACGGGCAAACCACCCAAGTCACCACATATGCGATGACGGCCACCCGTCTTCTGGAGGAACAAGGGGTGGATATCAAGACCCACGATATCGTGACCACCTCGTCCGGCGACCAGCTCGCCAATCATGCCGTGGTCACCGTACAGTCCGCCTACCAGACCACCATCAACATCGACGGCACCGCCGTGCCGTTCTGGACCGTGGCCACCAGCGCCGACCAGCTACTGGGATTTTTCGAGGAAAACCAGAACAACGCCGCGAAGATCACCGTCGACATCAAGAACGTGTACAACCAGCTCACCGGCGGCCTGGTGATCAACCAGTCCGGGCCGGTCACCGTCATCGCAGACGGGCAAAGCTCCGAATCGCCGAATGGCAAACTGCCGGCGGCCTCCATTCTTGACTCCAAAGGCATCACGCTGAACAAGGAGGATCGCGTCAGCGTCGAAAAAGACAACGGCGAAACGATCCTGCGCGTCCGCCGCGTGACGTACGGCGAGGAAACACGCACGAAAGCGGTGCCTTTCGGCACGCAAACCATCGTCGATCCCAGCCTGCAGCCCGGCGAAGTCGTAGTCAGGCAGGAAGGCGAGGACGGCGAAATCCAGCAAACGTACGACGTCACGTATGTGGACGGCGAGAAGGAAAGCGAGACGCTGACCAACGAAACGACCACGAAAATCGCCCTCGATCAGATTATCGCAGTAGGACCGGCAGCATCTTCCGACGATTCGGGATCGGATGACGGATCCGGCAATTCCGGAGATACCGGCAATTCCGATAATTCCGGAAAGAACGACAATTCGAACAAGAACAACAATTCCGATAATTCCGACAAGAAAGACGATTCGAACAGTAATTCCGGCAATACGGATAATTCAGACGACAACAAGAAGGACGATTCCGGATCGAAAACGGACCCGGATCCGACGCCAACTCCAGACCCGACCCCACGCCAACTCCCGACCCGACCCCCACGCCGGATCCGACGCCCACCCCGACACCGCAACCTTCCGATCCTTCGGCAGGATGCCGCCTCTATCACCCCTCCCCCGCGCAGGCACAGGCCTACGCGGCCGGAGCCGCGGCGCAATATGGCTGGACCGGGCAAAACTGGACCGATCTGGTGAAACTGTGGACGCGTGAATCGAGCTGGCTGTGGTATGCGGAAAACGCATCTTCCGGAGCCTACGGCATCCCGCAGTCGCTTCCTGGCAGCAAAATGGCGGCATTCGGCGCAAACTGGCGTGACGATGCGGCCGTGCAGATCGACTGGGGCCTGAGCTACATCGCGCAACGCTACGGCAGCCCGTCGAAGGCATGGGAGCATTCCGAGCAGGTCGGATGGTATTAAACAACACCGATCGCAACAATACGCAAACGCAACAGCGCACACTTTTCATACCAGTTGAACGGATAATGAGGTAATGACAGAACACGCGAACGAAACCAACGCAACCGACGAAACCGCGCAAGGCCGCCTGTTGGGGGCTGCCGACATTCGGCGTATCGCGGCCGAGGCCGGTATCAGCCCGACGAAAAAATTCGGGCAGAATTTCGTAATCGACCCGGGCACGGTTCGTCGTATCGTGCGCGAGGCAGGTGTGACCGCCGACGATCATGTGCTGGAAGTCGGACCTGGACTCGGTTCACTGACATTGGCGATTTTGGAAACCGGCGCCACGATGACCGCCGTGGAGATCGACCCGCCCGTTGCGGAACGACTGCCCGGCACCATCGCCGAATTCATGCCGGATGCGGTGGATCGTTTCCGCGTGGTCAATCGCGATGCGTTGACCGTGACGCCGGAAAATCTGCCTGATTTCCAAAATGATGATTCGTTTACACTGGTCGCCAATCTGCCATACAACGTGGCCACGCCGATTCTGCTGACCTTGCTGGAACGTTTCGACAATCTCGGCACGTTCCTCGTGATGGTGCAGAAGGAAGTCGCGGACCGACTGAGCGAAAAGCCCGGTTCAAAGATCTACGGCACTCCAAGCGTGAAGCTCGCTTGGTATGGTACCGCGGAACGTGTGGGCATTATCGGGCGCAATGTGTTCTGGCCGGCACCGAATGTGGATTCCGCGCTGGTGCTGTTCAAACGATATGAGGGCGGGCACACGCCTTCGGCCAACAATCCCGACGGTTCCGTAGTGGACCGCGAAAACGTGTTCCGTCTTATCGACGCCGCATTCGGCCAGAGGCGCAAAACCCTGCATGCCGCGTTGAAGAAGATCGTGCCCTCCGAAGCGTTCGAGCAGGCGGGCATCGATCCGACGCGCCGTGGCGAAACGCTTGCCATCGACGAATTCGTGGCATTGGCACGAGCCGTGGGCGAGGTGTCGCAAGCATGAGCGACACCAACACCGCAATCAACACGGTCAGCGTGGACTGCCCGGCGAAAACGAATCTGACCCTGCACGTAGGCAGGCCACGCAGCGAATGGGGTGGCCGACACGAGCTCGACACCATCTACTGCGCCGTCGGCGTGTACGACACCGTCACCACCAGTCGCAAAAAGCCCGGATCCGGTTTCTCCCTG
>ENA-OQKI01000138-OQKI01000138.1-human-gut-metagenome-genome-assembly--contig:-NODE-138-length-17618-cov-2.735864_pt1 | contig 17618 bp, 19 predicted proteins | sample MGYA00242778_ERZ504798 | MGnify/ENA primary metagenome ERZ504798 (study PRJEB26092, sample SAMD00036414) | human gut metagenome | host: Homo sapiens | study: EMG produced TPA metagenomics assembly of... | reverse complement strand
ATCAGCGCGATGAGCGAACCGATGCCACGACCGACGCCGTGATGCTCGAGCCAGTTAGTGATCGGCGACATCACAAAAGCGATGATGGAACCGACAGCGAGAAACTCGATAACAGGCGCCAGGATACCCATAAGGTTAAAGATGACGGCTGCGATGACAATGCAGCCAACGACAGCCCAAATGCGAAGCGTCAGAATGCGGGTGTCGCGCAGCACGCGATCGATTTGTTGGGGGTGCTCACTCATGAACGAATCATCACTCCGTCGGGGTCGATCTTGTCCTGAATCTTCTTAAGCGTGCGGCGCAGCAGGCGCGAGACCTGCACCTGCGAGATGCCAAGCTTCTTGGCAATCTCGATCTGGGTCATGCCCTTAACGAAGCGCAGCTCGATAACCTCGCGCTCGCGCGGCGAGAAATCGCGGATGGCTTCCTCGATTACCAGGCGGTCATCGGTAAAGTCGAGCTCGTTGTCGTCGTCGGCATAGCGATCGAGAATCGAAGGCGCATCATCGGAATCGGACGCACCGGGGGCCTCGATGGGCACCGAGGTGTAGGCCGAGGACGACTCCATGGCTTCGAGCACCTCGTCGACGGTCACGTCCAGGTATTCGGCGATTTCCTCAACCTTGGGCGAACGCTGCAGCTCGTTGGTGAGCTTATCGGTAGCCTGGTTGACCTTGGCCGAGAGCTCCTGCAAACGACGGGGCACGCGCACGCTCCAGCCCTTGTCGCGGAAGTGGCGCTTAATCTCGCCCAAGATGGTGGGTGTGGCAAACGTCGTGAACTCGAGTCCGCGCTCAGGATCAAAGCGATCGATAGCCTTGAGCAAGCCCAAGTACCCGACCTGCAAAAGGTCATCGAGCGGCTCGCCGCGGTTCTTAAATTTGTTGGCAAGAAACCTTACCAGGTTCATATGGGACATGACGAGCTGCTCGCGAGCATCCGGATCGCCGGTCTCCTTATAACGACGAAACAGCTCGCGGGTTTTCTCCTTGTCCCAAGCGGTCTTGCCGCTCCGGGAACGTTCGGTCATATTAGATATCCGCCTTGAGGTCGAGGGAAAGCGTCAGGGGCGCCGCAGTCTTTTCGTAGGAATCGCACACGCTTGCAAGAATGAGCTCGGCATACACAGCAGCCTGGTCATCCTCGTCGACGGTGGCCTGTTCCCCAAAGGTAAAGGTCATGCCGACGTGAGATTCGTCCACATCGAAATTGATCGTGATGTCGTCGCAGTCGACCGCGGTGCACCCAAAGATGAAGGCTTCCTCGGCAGCCATGCGGATATCCTCGATGCGATCGACGGACATAGAGCACAGGGCGCCGACGTTGGCGGCCGTCATGCGCACCAAGCGCGCGAGACGAGGATCACCGGCAACGCTCAGCGTGATGGGGCAGGTTGCTTCACTACTCATCGAAGGACTCCTCGGAGGTCTCGGCAGGCGTATAGGTGTAATACTGAGCAGGCTTGGCTGCGGGCTCCTGAACATCATCGTCGTCAGCAGCGGCCTCGTCCCCGGCTTCGCCAATTAGGACGCGCTCAGTCGGCTGCTCGGCTTCGGCGGCAGCGGAAAGTTTGCGCTCGGCGTCGGCTGCGGGGGCTTTCACCTTATTAAAGAGCTTCTGAACGGCACCAGCCGCAGAATCAGTCACGCTCGATACGGCATTACTGGCCTCGGCCATGCTGCCCGTAACCTCGGAAATGTCGCGAACGACCGCCTCAACCTCAACGAGGTTAGACGTCAGGGCGTCAACGGCAGTCTTGCTCGACTTGAGGAGCGGCTCCATCTGGGCAAGTGCCGGCGTAAGCTCGTCAACGGCGCCATCGAGCTTTGCCACCACGGGCTGTGCCTCGGCGAGCGTATTATTGAGGTCGCTCACCGTCTTGTCGAGCGAGTCGACGACGGTGCGGGTCTTGCGCAGCGTGAGCGCGAGCTCGACAACAGCCCACACGCCGGCAACGGCGAGCACCAGCAGGGCGATTTGAATGGGACTCATACAAGCCTCCCGAAGGAATCGAAATACAGACGTTTTTCATGGTACCCCAAAGAAGGGCAAAGATACCCAAAGGGAATGTGCGAGGCGCCAATGGCCTACTTGGGAGCGTTGCCGCTACGGTCGCGCTCGCTTTGCTCCACACGCCACTCTTCCCAACCGCGGCCGGCAGGCTGCCAGAACGCGCCGCGCTCCAACCCCTCGGGCAAATAGCGCTGATCGACCCAGCCTTCGGGATAATCGTGCGGGTACTTGTATACACCATACTCGTCGCTGCCGGGACGGTGACGATCGCGCAGGTAACTCGGCACCTCGCGAAGACCACTGCTGTGGATATCGGCCAGCGCCGCATCGATCGAGGCCTCGCACGCGTTGGACTTAGGCGCCAGGCACACATAGAGCGCAGCCTGAGCCAGGTTGATGCGACACTCGGGATAGCCAATGACCTCGGCAGACTTAAACGCGGCATGCGCCACCAAAAGCGCCTGTGGGTCGGCGTTGCCAACATCCTCGGAAGCCTGAATAATAATGCGGCGAGCGATAAACTTGGGATCCTCCCCTGCATCGATCATGCGCGCGAGCCAATAGATCGTGGCATCGGGGTCGCTGCCGCGCATAGATTTAATAAACGCACTGATAATGTCGTAGTGCATGTCACCGTTTTTGTCATACGAAAAACCACGACGCGGATTGGCGATCTTCACGTCATCCACGGTAATGGGATAGCGTTCCCCCGCCGCCGGCGCTGGCGTTCCCTCGGTATCGGGACGCGTAACGGCAATCTCACTCGCAAGCTCGAGCGTCGTGAGCGCCGAGCGCGCATCACCCGCGGCCAGCGTGCAAATGGTCTTGACTGTATCCTCATCGGCCGAGAACTTACCGTTCAAACCCTGCGGCGCCTCGAGCGCACGCTCAATGAGCATGGCGATATCCTCGTCCTTCAGGTGCTCAAGCTCTACCACACGCCCACGCGAGAGCAATGCCGAGTTGACCTCAAAGTACGGGTTTTCCGTCGTGGCGCCAATCATAATGACGGTGCGGTTCTCGACCGCATGCAGCAGGGCATCTTGCTGCGACTTCGAAAAGCGATGGATCTCATCGATAAACAGAATGGTGCGGCGGTCGTAGGTGTTCAGACGGGTCTTAGCCTCATCGATTACGCGGCGCAGGTCCTTCACAGTGCCCGTCACGGCGCTGACCTCGACAAACTCGCTCTTGGTATGGTTGGCGATAATGTGGGCCAGCGTCGTCTTGCCCGTGCCAGCCGGGCCGTACAGAATCACGCTCGACAGCACGTCATGCTCAATCGCGGCGCGCAGCCACGAGCCCTTACCGACGGCCTTTTGCTGGCCCACATACTCGTCGAGCGAATTGGGGCGCATACGCACCGCAAGCGGCGCATTTTTAAAGGAGCGCTCGCGCGTCGAAGCAGAAAAAAGGTCGTCCATAGCCATCCCGTGCATTAATCAAAATCGTTGTTGACCAATAGTATACCGAAAGGATACGAACTACCGTTCGTTAATATAGGTGCGGTGCGGAAACTTTAGACCTGGGAACAATTTGCTCGTCAGCTCGCAGAAATAACCATCCGTCATGCTTGCGATGTAATCGACGACGGCCTGATCCTTGTCGTCCTGCCAGGCATAGGTGCGATCGTAGTAGGAAAGCTGCTGCTCAATGCGCGAAACATGATGCTTAAAGATGTAAGAGAACTCGTCGCCTTTATTTAGATCCTGCAGGCAACGGTCGTAGAGTTTTTCGAATGCCTCGCGCAACTCCGCCTCGGAATCGCCCTCGATGCCGCCCTTGCTGTAGATCTTCTCGTAGTTCTCGCGCTTGGCCCGGCGGATTTCCTCAAACAGGTCCTCGCTCATCTCGATACGCGGTTTACCGTAACTATGTTCCACGATATCGATGGAGGCGTGTGTGAGGATCCAACTGTTGTAGGCACCGCCCCGGTCATCATCAAAAGCGTCGGGCGAAAGCAGGCCCGCCGCGATCGCATCCTGACGGTCACGACCGACGTAGGCGAGGATGTCCGAAATGCGAACGACGCAGCCCTCGAGCGTCATGGGACGCAGGTGCTCAATAGCGCCATAGCCTGTGGCGATACAGTCCTCAACCGTCTGATCGAACTGGTCAAAGGAGCTCATGTCCGAGAGCTCAAACGCACGCTGCTCGTACTCGCCGTTATGGCATAGAACGCCGTCGAGCGTCTGGAGTGACACGTTGCGGCCGTACAGCGCGTCGAGCACGCGGACCGACTGCACGTTATGGAAAAAATAACGCCTCGTACGCTCATGATAGATATCGTTGAGGAAGCGCTCGCCGGCATGGCCGAAAGGCGTGTGTCCCAAGTCATGACCCAGGCCAATCGCCTCGATCAGATCGCAATTGAGCCCCAGGGCGCGACCGATATCGCGCGCAATGCGGGAGACAAGCTGCACGTGCAAACCGCGGCGTGACAGATCGTCATTGCTACGGAAACTAAAGACTTGCGTTTTGCCCGCATAACGGGTGTACGCCGGAAGATGAAGTATCTTTTCGGTATCGCGCATAAACGCCGGACGCATAAGCGTGCCTTTGTCGGCGGCGCGATCAATACGACGAATGACCTGATCGTCGTTGCAACGATACGGGTTGACATAGCCCGAAGCACGATCGGCGGCAATGCGCTCGACAAGTTCGGGCGACAACGCCGAGGGAATACGGTCCATGCGCGCCTTAATGACGGCCGTTTCTTGATTAGTTGCCATGGCATGCTCCTTAAGAAGAATGCGCAATCGGTTACAATGTGCAGCCCACGACCTCGATTATGGCAAAAATCGGCACTAGAAACGGGAGCAATGGCAGAGAACGCGTTTTTGCGAAGAGGCAGGAGAGGGCCAGCACCAGGAGCGCGACGGCAAATGCCACGATGCCGCCCAGAGGGTCGAGCGTGCAAAGGGCAAAAGAGCGCCTTGGCGTCCCCCATGCCAATGCCGGGAGCGTGGCGAACACGACGCCAGAGCAACTCGGTAAGCACAAGGGCAAGGCAGACGATGAGAGCAAGACCGGCATGGTCAAGCGCCGTGTTAACGCCCTCGTCGAGCCAGACGCCTGCAAACGCCGCCACGGCACACGCACCGGCAAGCTCGTTGGGAAACCGCCGCTCACGGACATCAATCGCCGCGCCGGCAAAGATGCAAATCCAAAACGGGATATAGACCATCTAACACCTCCTTGGGCAGCAGCTCAAACGCAAAAACCACCACAAAGGTGCCTGTCCCCTTTGTGGTGGTTTTGGTGGTGGTTATTTGGCGCCTTGCATGACCTCGTCGAGGGTAACGCTTACGGCGTGCTGCGTCGGCACCCAGTCGACCTTTAGGAACAGAGCAGCCACCGTGATGGGGATATAGCTGAACATAAAGATCGGGAAGGTAAACAGGTTGGTCACCAGACGCCACTTTTGCGCGCAGTGAATATGCTTGTACTCAAAGATGGTCGTGAGCAGCGCAAGGATAAAGAAGGTCTGGTACATCATCGCGAAGGTCATAATGAGCGAGGCGGCACAAGCCTGCATCTCGACTTCGGTAGCCAAGAAGCCGTGTGAGAGTCCACCCACGATGAGGAACGTCGCGTTGGCGAGCATGGAAATCAGGGACAGAAGCATGCCCGGAGCGATGGTCATAAACATGTCGTAGGCGGCAAAGCGATGGTAACGGAAGGTCGACTTGACCAAGTGCTTACCATATGTAAAGAACACCTGATAAAAGCCCTTGGTCCAGCGCATACGCTGCTTCCAGGATGCCTTGAACGTCACGGGTTGCTCGTCAAAGAACTCTGCCGGCGCATAACCGATGCGGATGCCGTGAATGGCGCAGAACGTGGTGAACTGAATGTCCTCGGTCAGCGTGTGGAACTGCCAGCCGTGCATGCCCTCAATAACACTGGCGGAGATGAGGTAGCCCGAACCCGAGACGGCGCAAGACGTCTTGCAGATGTTGCGCGCGTTGTTGAGAAAGCGTGCCTCGCGCAGATACCAGGTGGCATTAGCTGCCGAGATCCACGAGCTGCCGAAGTTCTTGGAGTTGCGGTAGCTTGTGACCACATGGAAGCCCTGGTCAAAGGCGTCATTCATCTTGGATACGTAATCGCGGGAGATAACGTTATCGGCATCGAAAGATAAAGTAGCCTTCGAAGGTGTCGGGGATACTCGTTAAGGATGCGGTCGAAGCCAAAATCCATGACCCAGCTCTTACCCTTGCGGGCCAGGTCGTTGCGTTCATAGACAATGGCGCCCGCCTCGCGCGCAAGCTGCGCCGTGTTGTCGGTGCAGGCATCGGCGACCACGAAGACCTCGATGAGCTCGGAAGGATAATCCTGATCCTTGATGGAGCGAACGAGGTTGGCGATCACGGCTTCCTCGTTATGCGCCGCGATAAAGAAAGCATACCGGTGGAGCTTTTTGGCCTTGGGAGGTGCGACCTCACCGCGCAGGGCGCCAATGACAAAGAAGACCACCTGGTACAAAAAGCAGACCGTGAGCAGCGTAACCACAATCTGGTTAAAGATCACGATGGGCGTGTTGGTTTGTAAAAAGGCGAGCATGCAGGCTCCCAGGAACGCGTTACGTAAACAACCGTATATCTTACCGCAGGCTAGGGGCGTTCAAGAAACCACCTAATACTAACTAGGCTTCGAGAAGACCGAGCTGAGGAACGATCTCGTCGCCGGCAGCGGTGCGGCCAAGCGAACGCGGAGCCAAATCGTCGAGAACCGCAGCGAGATCCCACGGCAGCTCGTCGCGGCACTCAATGCGCTCCCCCGTCACGGGATGGTCGAACGCCACGCGCCAGGAATGCAGGAACTGCCTGGTCAGGCCCTGATCAGCGCGCGCATCGCACTTGCCGTAGAGTGGATCGCCCACGCAGGCATGGTTGATATGGCGCATATGCACGCGAATCTGATGTGTGCGGCCCGTAAACAGGTGGCACTCGACGAGCGTGTAGCCGTCGTCGAAGCGTGTGGAATCGAAGCGCTCGAGGACCTTAAAGGTCGTAATGGCCTGGCGCGCGAAAGGATCGACCGAAACCGCCATCTTGACACGGTCGCGCGTAGAACGGGCAATGCCAGTGTTAATGGTGCCCTCGTCCATGGCAATGTGGCCGTGGACGAGCGTAATGTAGCGGCGGTCGAGCGTGCGCGTGCGGATGAGATTCTGGAGCGCGCGCTGGTTGTCGTCATCTTTTGCCGCGAGCATAAGGCCCGAGGTGTCACGATCCAGGCGATGCACGATGCCGGGGCGGTCCTCGCCCTGCACGGTGCCCAGATGGTCAATGCCACAGTGATAGACCAAGGCGTTCGCAAGGGTGCCGCTCTCGTGGCCATGGGCGGGATGGCACACCAGACCGCGCTGCTTGGAGAGCACGATGAGGTAGTCGTCCTCGTAGCGGATATCGAGGGGAATGGCCTCGGGAATCACATCGGTGGGATCGTGCGGCTCGGGCAAATCGACCGAAATACGGTCGCCGGAGCGCACGGCATACTTTTTTGACAGGCATGTCTCGCCGTTGACGGCAACGGCACCGCCCTCGATCAGATGCGCGCAGGCAGAGCGCGTAGGGCAGCCGTCATTGGCGCCCAGATAGGCGTCAAGGCGCTGACCAGCGGCATCGTCGGCAACAAGGATATGGATGTCGGCCATTAGCGCTCATTCCTTTCGCGAATCTTGCGGGCACGCTCTCCACGCTGCTTGGCTTTGCGCTTGGCGCGGGCCTCGTCACGAGCGTTAAGCTCGGCGGTCGCATCGACCTCACGGGCCGCAGGACTCAAGAACATGTAGCCGATGAGGGCAAGCACCACACCGACCGTAATGCCGACATCGGCCACATTGAAGACGGGGAAGTCGATGAAGGTGGTGGCAATAAAATCGGTCACAAAGCCAAAAGCCAGACGGTCGATCGCATTGCCAATGCCGCCGCCCACGACCATAGCCATGCCCACAACCTCAAAGCGAGCAAGCTGGGGCGCGCGAAGCAAGTACACCGCGATCGCAACGATAACGACAAACGCCAGCACGGCAAACGCGAGGCCATGTCCCTCGCCCATGCTAAAGGCAGCACCGATGTTACGCACGAAAAGGAAGTCGATCACACCGGGGATAACAGTCACATGTAGAGCATCGCCGACGGCACGAACCGCAAGCTTGGTCAGCTGGTCAACAAGCAGCACGGCCAACGCCACGCTACCAGCAACACCCAACCGCCAACGCAAAGGCGGCGTCATATCCGCAGAACGACCCAAATCAATCCCCTAACCTCAAAAACATCGAATTACGTTTAACGCAAATCAATATCTTATATTGACCAGCAACGAAATAGCCGATGATTCGCTACCAACAGCGAAAACCCGCCAGAGCGAGCAAGGTGCCTTGAAGCAAGGCGGCATAGACCTTCTGGTCATGCCGCCGAAGCTGAAAGGCAGATTGCCGCTCTGGCGGTTTGCAGCGTCGAGCCGTTACGCGGTTTGGTAAAACCGCGTAACTAGAGTGCGTTCGCACACCTCTCGCAGATGTGAGCGTGACCGTTGTACTCGCCAACGGTGGTGCGGTAATTCCAGCAACGGTCGCAGCACTCGCCCTCGGCAGCCTCGATGGCAACGGAGAGGTCCTCGCCCTGGGTCAGTTCAACAGCGGAGACGATGTAGAACTCGGCCAGGTCGACGGCCTTGTCGCCGGTCAGCAGCGCATACATCTCGGCGGGAACGACCGCCTTGACGCGAACCTGCTGGCTCTTGGTGAAGGTGCCGGCAGAACGGGCATCCTCAAGGGCCTTGGTCACGGCGCTACGGAGCTCGAGCGAAGCCTCGAGCACGCCCTCAAACTCATTGGCCTCGTCGACCGTGATAGCGACTTGTACCAATCGAGCAGCGCGGCGACTTCTGGTGATCGACGCAGCCGGCGGGCGGCATAGGCCATGGCCTCGTCGACGGTGTAGGACAAGATCGGCTGCAGATCGCGCATGAGCATCGAGAAGAGCTCGGCGAGCACGGTCTGAGCGCTGCGGCGCTCGAGCGAGCCGGGCTTCTCGCAGTACAGACGATCCTTCAGGGCGTCGAGGTACACGTTGGAGAGCTCGGTAACCACAAAGTCGTAAAGCGCACGGTAGGCGCGCGGGAACTCGTAGCAGGAGTAAGCGTCGTCGACCTCGGCCTGGACCTGGGTCAGGCGGGCAACCATGAGCTTGTCGAGCGGCAGCAGGTCGGCAAAGGCGACGCCGTCGGTCTCGGGCTCAAACTGACCCTCGAGCTCGGAGAGCAGGAAGCGCAGCGTGTTGCGGAAACGACGGTAGGCATCGGACGTACGAGCAAGAATCTCGTGGTCGATGGACACGTCGGAGCTGGTATCGACGGAAGCAACCCACAGGCGGATGATGTCGGCGCCCATCTCGTCACAGACCTTGTTGGGGTCGATAACGTTGCCGAGCGACTTGGACATCTTACGGCCCTGGCCGTCGAGGGTGAAGCCCTGCGAGACGACCGCCTTGTACGGAGCGTGGCCGTTGGCGCCCACCGAGGTGAGCAGCGAGCTCTGGAACCAACCGCGGTGCTGGTCAGAGCCCTCGAGGTAGACGTCCGCCGGGTACTCCAGCTCGGGACGGTACTCGCAGACGGCCTTCCAAGACACGCCGGAGTCCCACCACACGTCAAGGATGTCCTTATCAGCCTTGAGGTGATGGCCACCGCACTTGGGGCAGACGCAGGCCTCGCCCAGATAGCTCTCAGGAGCGTCGGTGAACCAGGCGTCGGAGCCCTTCTCGTGGAAGAGCTTAATGACGGCGTCGAGCGTGGCGTCGTTCATGACCTTCTCGCCGCAGTCGGCGCATGTGTAACTGGGGATAGGCACGCCCCAGTTGCGCTGGCGGCTGATGCACCAGTCGGGACGCTGCTCGACCATGGCGCCGATGCGGTTGGCGGCGTGAGCCGGATACCACTTGACGTTCTCACGGACCTCCTTGCCAGCCTGCTCGCGCAAACCGGTCTTGTCCATCGAGACGAACCACTGGTCGGTAGCACGGAAGAGCACCGGGTGCTTGCAGCGCCAGCAGTGCGGATAGCTGTGCGTGATCTTCTTCTCGAGAACCAGGGTGCCGCGCTCGCGCAGGAACTCGATGATGTGCGGGTTGGCCTCATCGGTATCCATGCCGCTGAAGGGGCCGCCGGTGCCAAACTCCTCGCCGGTGTAGAACTTGCCGTCGTCATCGACCGGCATGCAGATGTCGGTGATGCCCTCCTTGAGGCAGGCGAAGTAGTCGTCGACGCCGTGGCCGGGCGAATTGTGGACGATACCGGTACCGTCATCGACACCGACGTAATCGGCCAGCAGCGCCACGCCCTCAACGCCGTCAAAGATCGGCTGCTTGTAGTGGATGTGGTGGAAGGTCTCGGCGGGCACCACGTAGGGCTTGCCGTCGACCATGACCGGGGTGTACTCCCAGCCAAACTCATCGCAGCACTTGGGAGCCAGGTCCTCGAGCATGACCTCGGCACGGCCATCGTGCTCAACGGCGACGTAGGCGGCGCCGGGCTTGAGGGAAACTGCCTGGTCGGACGGGATGGTCCACGGCGTAGTCGTCCAGATGATAAAGTCGACCGGGCGTCGAAGTTCTCGAGGCCGCGGGCTTGGAGGTCATCTCAAAGCGCACGAAAATGGACGGGCTTGTCTCGTCGGAGTACTCAATCTCGGCCTCGGCCAGCGCGGTGTGGCAGTGCTTGCACCAGTGAACCGGCTTGTGGCCGCGATAGATCATGCCCTTATCGAACATGGCCTTGAAGACCTCGATGTCGGCGGCATCATGCTGGTGATAGAGCGTCAGATAGGGGTTGTCCCAGTCGCCGAGCACGCCCAGGCGACGGAAGCCGGCCTTCTGCAGCTCGATGTTCTCGACAGCGAACTTGTTGCAGAGCTCGCGGATCTTAGCCGTGGAGGTCTGGTTGAACTTCTCGGTGCCGAGCTTCTCCTCGACCTTGTGCTCGATCGGCTGACCATGGCAGTCCCAACCGGGGACGTAGGGAACCTCATAGCCCTGCATCATCCAGTAGCGGTTGATCATGTCCTTGGAGATCTTATTCATGGCGTGGCCGATGTGGATCGGACCGTTGGCGTACGGAGGGCCGTCGTGCAGCACGAACTTCTTGTGACCCTCGTTCTTCTTCAGAACCTGCTCGTAGACCTTGTTGTCCTGCCAGTCCTTGAGTCGCTTGGGCTCGGACTTGAAAAGACCGGCACGCATGGGAAAACCGGTCTTGGGCAGATTCATCGTCTGCTTGTACTCGTTTGCCACGGTACCCCTTTCATGTCGTGGGCGCGCACGCCCTCTGGGCACCAAAAAAGCGCCCGTCCCTACAAGCTGGGACGAAGCGCCACAAACGGGCTGCACGCCCGCAAAAGCTCTTCGCTTAACCACCCAGCTTAGATGCCATCGCCCGCGTATTCGCGCGCTCGCATCCGTTACTCGGCTGGTCTGTATCGACGACCATCTCGGCGATGTCTACTAAGACGAACCTACGCGGCACGTCCGTTGGGACCGCAGCTCCGGGGTGAGTTTTCATCGGTCGCATGCACGGGTTCTCAGCGCTCCCCGCTCTCTGTAGCATGCGGACGGCCGACTACTCGTCCCCATCAACGCTTATGCGGAGTATGCTAGCACGTTCCGCACCGGCGAAAAACCCTCAACACTGGTTTTATACGTTCGAAATTTCTTGCGGCCGTGGACCTTCTCTTGGAGCAAAATACCTGTAAGCACTTTATCGAACGAAAGAAGATTGCTATGCGCACGATCGGAATGAGCGACTATACCGTTGGCGAAGACTGCTTTGACGAGCTGCACGGCGCGTTGGCCGAGTACGGAGCAACCAAGGTCGCCATCATTGGTGGTAAACGAGCACTGGCCGCAGCACTTCCCGGTATCGAAGCTGCGCTGGCAGGTACCGACGTCGAGATTCTGGAGACGCGCGTCTACGGCACCAACAGCACGCGGGCCAATATCGCCAAGGTCGTAAACTCCCCTGCCTGCCAGGAAGCTGACGTGCTTATCGCATGCGGCGCGGCAAGGCGCTCGACACCGTCAAGACGGCGGCCATCGAGCTCAAGAAGATCGTCTTTACGGTACCGACGATCTGCTCCAACTGCTCGGCCGCGACCGCCATTGCCGTTGTCTACAACGACGACGGCTCGCTCGAGGGCTATTCGTACCCCAACCGCCCCGCGCACATCTTCATCAACCCCAAGATCATCGCCGAGGCTCCGGCGGAGTACTTCTGGGCGGGCGTGGGCGATGCCCTGTCCAAGCAGCCCGAGGTCGAGTACGCCACGAGCGCCGGCAACCTGGAGCACACCGCCGGCCTTGGCCTGGCTCTTGCCCACACCTGCTCCGAGCCGCTGTTTACCTACGGTGTTCAGGGTCTTGAGGACGTTCGTCAGAATCTGTCGAGCGAGGCCGTCAAGCAGATCGCGCTCGACATCGTGGTCAACACGGGCTATGTCTCGAACCTGACCAACCAGAACGATTACTACTACAACTCGAGCGTGGCGCACGCGTTCTACAACGCCACCTGCAGCATTCCGCGTGAGGGCACCTACCTGCACGGCGAAGTCGTAAGCCTGGGCGTGCTGGTGTTGTTCGCCTACACGGGCGACACCGAGAACCTTGAGCGCTACGCCGCCTTTAACAATCAGATGGGCCTGCCCGTGACGCTTGAGCAGGTCGGGCTTTCCGAGGCTGATATCCCTGCCCTGTGCGAGTACGCGCACGCCACCAACGAGTGGAAGCAGGGAAACCCCGAGCCCTTCACGGACGAAAAATTCGCCGCCGCCATCAAGGCCACCGACGCTTACGGCCACACGCTCTAGGACTGACCCAAAACCACCACAAATGGGACGGGCACCTTTCTGGTGGTTTTTTATTGATCCAGCATTCAGTTCGTACTCGAACCCGATTCTTTACGAGAAAGGGTTCGGGTACGTTTTTGTTTATCGGAAATTCTGCGGAAGGACTACTCGGAACGGCAAACAGGAACGAACAGAGGCAGGGTATCATCGTGGTGATGGTATCCTGCCTTTTGTTTTGCGGGATCAAGGTCGCTTTATGCGAACTTGATCGCCACTTATATAGCGCATTGATGGCAATTGCTTCGTACGTGCATACCGGGAGCCTGTACACCTCTGACAAGGTGTAACACACTAGACTTTGTTCCAAAGTCCGTGTGCTAAGGGGGCAGGCACCTTAGAATTCCTGTGGAGTGTGTACGCACGTACGCAGGAAAAACGGCAAAAATTTCGCTATATTAGGGCGTTCTTTCATTGGAGAGTATGGTATTACACGGCTTAGTTCTAACAAATAAGAATTTATACATAAAGGAGGATATTGATGAAACTGTTTTTATGTTCGCACTTTTCAAGTGTAGGAAGTCTGATAAAGGAAGAAATTGAAAATAAAAAAGTCGCATTTATTCCAACAGCTTCGCTGCGTGAAGGCTACACCGGTTATGTCGGCTCGGCTCGAAAATTATTCAAAAAGTTGGGAGCAATCGTAACTGAAATTGATATTTCAACGGAGGCTTATTCAACGATACAGTCTGTTTTTGAAGATGCGGATGTGATATATTTTACCGGCGGAAATTCTTTTTTCCTTATAGACCAGCTCCGTAAAACGGGAACGGATGAGCTGTTGAAGAAAGAATTGGCAAAGGGAAAACTGATGATTGGTGAATCGGCAGGTGCGATTATATGCGCTCCAAGCATCCAATATATCGAGCAAATGGATGAAAAGCCGGAGGACTACTCACAAGAAGATGATGCAGGGCTTGATTTGATTGATTTCTATGTTCTTCCGCATTATCTTACAGCACCATTTAAGAAAGTTACCGAGAAAATAATGACTGAGTTTTCGGATTTGAATCTATGCCCAATTAACAACCGTCAGGGAATTGTAATTGATGGTGAAGGTTCAAAGGTTATTTGCAAAGAGTAATTTAAAATTCCAGTTTGCTGCACTCGTTCCTAGCAGGGTTTGGGGCAGGCACGCCCCAACAAGAAGCCGTCCCAAAGGGGCAAGAATGGGGACTGCGGACGATTTCTTGGACCGTTACGCGGCCCTTCCCAGCGCGGAGCGGAACTCGGCCGGCGTGCGGCCGCCGAGCGCATCGCTGCGCCTCTCCGTATTGTATCGGCCGATCCAGCCCCCGAGTTCCTCGATGAAGCGGGCGGGGGTCCAGTCCGACCAGTCCCTGCCGTGCCAGAACTCCTTCTTGAGCAGGCCGAAGAAGCCCTCCATCGCCGCGTTGTCCGGGCTGCAGCCCTTGGCGGACTGGATTGGCTACGCTGATGTGGACAGTTCCGGGAGAGGCGCAAGAGACGGGAAGGCCGTGTGCGCGTTCCTGCGCGAGGGCCGTGGGGAGGGGCTGCCTGGGTACGGCGCCTGTCAACTCGGTCTACGTCTTTGATGACCGGGTCGTACTCAATTTCAACTTCACGGATGATGCCAAAACGGTCACCCGTGAGGAAGTGTTGGGTTCGAGTGCTGTGGACAATGTTCCAGCATGCTGGGATCGAACTCGCTAGCCGGAATCACGCGGTACCCGTGATGCAGCAGCAGATCACCAAAAACACCGTTGCCCGCAGTGAGCGTACCGTTAAAGGTGCCGTCGTAGATACGACCCACGCCGCACGAGGGACTGCGGTCCTGCAAGACGCATGCAGTAATCTCGGACGGGCCGCCCGCCTGCTCGCACATATCGAGCGCACGTTGGGCACCCAGGCGAAATTCACGATCAACCGAGATGCCCTCGCAGGTACGAACCTCGCCGTTCACAATCTCGGACGGCTTACGCGGCGTGGGCAGACCCCCAAAGACCTCAGGGCACACCAAGAGGACCTCGGTCCCCGTACGTTCGCAGGCCTCGACCAACGCGCGATGGTAGTTGTCGAGCCCGTTATACTTGCAGCTCTCACCCATCAAACAGGCACTCACCACGATCTTCATGTGCATCCCTCTCAAGCAAAACGCCCCATTTGAGATAGGCACTCAAATGGGGCGTCGATATTTACTGTCCCGAACGCAACGCAACGCTACTGCTGCTTAGGCATCAGCGGATTCTCGCGCGTGAGGAGATTCATGAACTCCTCGCCCGTGATCGTCTCCTTCTTGTACAGATAACGAGCCAGCTCGTGGAGCTTAAACTTGTTCTCCTTCAGGATCTGCAGGGCGCGGTCGTGCGCATCCTCGATCAGCTTGGCGACAATCGCATCCACGCGCTCGGCCGTACCGGGGGCGCAGGTGAGCGACGTGTCCTGGTTGAGGTACGCATTCTGAACGGTACCGAGCGCCATCATGCCAAACTCGTCGGACATACCAAAGCGCGTCACCATGTTACGGGCGAGCTTGGTGGCCTGCTCGATATCGTTGGCGGCGCCGGTCGTCATCTCACCAAAGATGAGCTCCTCGGCGGCACGTCCGCCGCAGTAGACGGCGAGCTTGTCCAGGACCTCCTGGCGTGTGGTCAGGAAGCGCTCATCCTCCTCAACCTGCATGGTATAGCCCAGAGCGCCGCTCGTGCGCGGCACGATGGTAATCTTGGTGACCGGCGCAGACCCCTTCTGGCGGGCGGCGACGATAGCATGGCCGATCTCGTGGTAGGAAACGACCTGCTTCTCGTGGTCGGACAGCACTGTGGACTTACGCTGCTGTCCGGCGATAACGACCTCCACCGACTCCTCAAAATCGTCCTGCGTGGCACGCTTGCGCCCCTCGCGGACGGCACGTAGGGCGCCCTCGTTGATGATGTTGGCCAGGTCGGCGCCCGAGGCGCCGGGCGTGGCGCGGGCAATCGCGGACAGGTCGATCGGTGGCTGCGTCTTCACGCTCTTCGCATGCAGCTCGAGGATGTTCTTACGGCCGGTCAGGTCGGGCAGCTCACGGGGGATGCGGCGGTCAAAACGACCGGGGCGCAGCAAGGCCGGGTCAAGGCTGTCGGGGCGGTTGGTAGCGGCGAGGACGACGATACCCTTGTGGTTATCGAAGCCGTCCATCTCGGTCAGCAACTGGTTGAGCGTTTGCTCGCGCTCGTCGTTGCCGCTAAAGCCGCCGCCGTCACGCTTTTTGCCGATGGTATCGATCTCGTCGATAAAGACGATGCACGGGGCCTTTTCCTTGGCCTGCTTAAACAGATCGCGGACCTTGGCGGCGCCACGGCCGACAAACATCTCGACGAACTCAGAACCCGAAATGCTAAAGAACGGCACGCCCGCCTCGCCGGCAACAGCCTTGGCGAGCAGGGTTTTACCGGTACCCGGAGGGCCAACAAGGAGAGCACCGCGCGGCAGCTTGGCGCCGATTTCCTCATAGCGCTGCGGCTTCTCCAGAAAGTCGACGACCTCCTTCAGGGATTCCTTGGCCTCTTCCTGACCAGCAACATCCTTAAAGGTCACGCCAACATCCTTGGAGGCGATAACGCGCGCACCGGACTTACCCAGACCGCCGCCGCCAAAGCCGCCGCCACCAAAATTCATGGACGGGCCGTCATCGCCCATGGCCTTCTTCATACGGCGGTTGAGCCACCAGCCGATGAGGAAGAAAATCGCCATGGGAAGGACGAGCGTGAGCAAGTAGTAAGTCATCAGGCCCGAGTTCTTATCGGGAACCACCGACTCCAGCGAGGCGCCGGCCTCGAGCACGCGATCGGTAAAGCCCGTGTCACTCGGCACGCCGGTCGTCTTGTAGGCGATGTTCTCGTCCTCGCCCTTCTTGGTGTAATAAATCGAGTAATCGTCCGTGTTGTACTCGACCTTGTCGACACTCTTCTTATCGAGCGCTTTGACAAACGTCGAATAATCGGTCTTCGTAATCTGCTGCGTGTGACCGATGTTGGGGAACAGAACGGTCGAGAGCACGAGGTAGACGACGAAGGCGATGAGCACGTAGAGGATCATATTCCGTCTACGTTTGTTGTCATCCATCTCCATCTGCTTGAACTCCATCTACTGGGGTTGATAATGCTAACTAGAATACCCAACCCGGCCGGCGATAAACCGACGCCGGGCACGAAAGAATAGAGATGGCATCACTCGAAGTCGGCAAGGTTCCAGATCTAGTACGGGCGACGGCAAGGGCAAGACGACGGCTGCGCTGGGGCTCGCGCTGCGCGCCACGGGCTATGGACTTAACGTGCTCATGCTTCAGTTTGCCAAGAAGCTGCACTGCGCCGAGCATGATGCGGCACCACGCCTAGGGCTACGAATTGTACAGGCCGACCGCGACACGCCCGAGGCTTGCGCCGCACAGATCATGGAGCTCGCACGCAAGCAGATCTCACAGGTCGACGTTCTGATTTTGGACGAACTCGGCGAGGCCATGCGCCGCGGCTTCGTGACGCGCGAGGATGTCGAGGAACTGATCGCGATGAAACCCGACACCACAGAGCTCATACTGACCGGCCGCGGCCTGCTGCCCATCGCGGACCTCGCCGACCTGGTCACCGAAATGCGCCTCGTCAAACACTACTTCGACGAAGGCCTCCTGGCCGGTGACGCATAATTTCTTTCGCAAATTGACAACCGCATAGCGGAACACGGCCCGCGCCCCGTCATA
>ENA-OQKI01000137-OQKI01000137.1-human-gut-metagenome-genome-assembly--contig:-NODE-137-length-17733-cov-3.619675_pt1 | contig 17733 bp, 10 predicted proteins | sample MGYA00242778_ERZ504798 | MGnify/ENA primary metagenome ERZ504798 (study PRJEB26092, sample SAMD00036414) | human gut metagenome | host: Homo sapiens | study: EMG produced TPA metagenomics assembly of... | reverse complement strand
GCCCAGGCTACCCACACCGCTATACGTCGCCTCAATGGAGAACACGAAGGTGTCGCCCATATACACGGCCTCGAAAGGCGAAACCGACGAAGGAAGCACCAGCTGAGCTCGCTTCGTGTTGTTGCCGTCAGTCAGGTCGATCGCCGTCATACCGTAATAGACGCCCTCATCATTGTGCACGCGGGGCGAGATGGTCAGGATGCCGTCGCTCACACGCGGGGCGGATGCGAAGCGCCCCGTCGACTTCCAAATAGTCTCAGGCTTGGACTCGCTGGGCGACTGACGGTAGCAGTACGAATCGTTACTCGTCTTGCTGCCGCCGGACGAGGGCATCTTATACCAGATGACCGACGACCCATACGCTGTGAAGAGCGGCGGATCGTAGTTTTCGCCACCGCGGTCGAGCTCGACAGCGTTGCCGGTAAGGGAGGAGCCTGCAAGGTTTTGCGCATAGAGTTTCCAAGACGCATTGGCAAAGTTCATCTCGACCCACGCGAAGACGCCATCACCCGCGCGAACGTCGTAAAACGCATAACCGGTTCCCTCAACGGGATCCTCGATAAGTGTGGTAAGCGAGCCATCGCCCAGGTTGAGCACACCAAGCGTATTGGCATGCAGGGCAGAAGCAGGCGCCATCATCGCGGCAGCATAGTCGCCATCGCAGTAGTACAGCAGCGTGCCCAGCGGCAGCGTCCACGAGGCCGCGGGCTCAAGATCGATATCGACAGCTTCGTACTCATCAGTGATCGAGACAATCTTCGAATCGTCCTTGATAACCTGTGGCTCGCCAGCGGCGTCATCGCTGGTACCCGTTTTCTTTGAGCATCCGGCAAGCACCGTGGCAGCGCCCGCGGCAGCCCCTCCGAGCACAAAGCCGCGGCGCGATATTCCGTTCTTGATCTGGTCGGCGATACTCATTAGGCGATCTCGGCGCGAGCGGCCTCGATAGCGCGCGTGAGCTGATCGGCGCAAGAAGTCTTCTTCATACCGCAGGTGTTACCAGCGAGAACCTCGATGACGCGATCGGCAGGAGCGCCCTCGACCAGCTTAGAGATAGCCTTGAGATTGCCGTTGCAGCCACCGGTAAACTCGACGCCCACCACCTTGTTGCCGTCATCAGAAAGATCAAGGTGGATATTGCGAGCGCATACGCCCTGAGGCTTGTAATCAAAACTAATCATTGCGTTCCCCTCTCGTAAAGCAATTTCAGACGTCTATTATCCCCGTCCGAACCGATAAAGTATCGCGGGCACCGATTCAACATCCCCCGATGCGCAGACCGGCGACAGCAATGCTAGCAATCTGCTTCCCGAGCGTGGACTTTTCGTTTCTCTTGATACATGTTGTGGTCGGCGATGTGGTACATCTCGGTCAGCGAACATCCGGGTGTCTCTGCCGTCGCGACGCCAAACGACGCACTGACTGTCAACACCTCATCGCTCGCAGCAGCAAGGCTGAGGCGAAGATCTTGCACCACTTTGCATGCGGATTCGCGATCGGTGTGAGGGCAAATCAGCAAGAACTCGTCTCCACCAACGCGCATGGGTACAAATTTCTCGCCTGCCGCCCGCTTCAATACAGATGCAGTACGCCGTAGCAGCTCATCGCCCATTTCGTGACCGTAGAGATCATTGGTGCGCTTGAGGAAATTGCAGTCCATCATGATCACACTCACGGGCAGGGACTCGTTCACCAGGTCGTCGCCAAGGGACTCAAGGTAATTTCTATTGCGAAGTCCCGTCAGCTTGTCCTGGAAAGAAAGCTCCTCGGCGCGCTTTGTCATCGAGATGTTATGCGTCGCCACGACGACCGATTCCAGTCGACCCTGCTCATCGCGGCGCTGTGGAACAACCTGCAGCGAATACCAAGTACCTCGGCAATCTCGTACCTCGGCATCCAAGTACGGCATGCCCTCCATACGATTCTGAAGCGTGCTTATATCCATTAGCTCCATGACCGCCTCGCGGCTTTCGGGACTCACGATGTCTCGGCAAACCGTTGTCAAAAAGTCATACACCTCGGCGTGCTCGGCAAATATCTTTGCCACCGATGGCGATATGTTAATTCCCTCGATCTCGAGCGTATCGAGATGTAGCAGGAAGGTCGACTCATATATGGAACTGATAGCATTGATGATGCCGAGTTGCTTGTCCTTTTCGGCCAAATTGCGACGATCGGCAATGTTGCGCGCCAACAGCACTACAATCCAAAACGCCAAGCACACCAGCACGCCGGCAGCGATAAATGAAATCCTGCCCGACATGACCTCAGATTTGGGATAAAGCGCAAACAGGCGATAGTCCTCATACGCCGCACGCACGGCATACCAGGTACTTCCCCGATATTCGATACGTGTTAAGCCTTCGTCTTTCCAATCAATTCCGCTATCGGCAAGAAGCCGGGAAAGGGTTAGATCGACATTCGAATCGTTTGAGGAAACAATCTGCATATCGCGCATCACGAGCACCGTTGGGCTCTGATGGAATGTGTTGTTCACGAGCACGTCGGCGATCGTATACGAATAATCATCGGCGGGCTCGGGCGCAAGCGATCGATACCCCAGCGCTACGCCATCACCGTACGGAACAACACTCACGGCAAAGTCGACATCTCGACGCTCAACGACCGTCGAGTAGGACACCTTGGAGCCTCGGTACATCGATGCGACCGACGAACAGGCAAGCTCCTCTCGCCATAGCATCAGCGGATCGCGACCGTCGATATCGTAATGAGCGGCCATATGACCGTCGGCGTCCATGACCAACATTCCCGAAAGGTGCTCGGTATGGACGTACTCCTCGACGAGGTCATCGTTGACTTCAACGTGATCAGGTGGCAAGAACGTCGCAAACGACTCGAGCGCGGCATCCAAATTGTGCGTCGCCTCGGTTTTTCTTCCCTGTTCATATCGGTCATATTTTTCGCAGGCGTTTTTTTAAAAACACCATGGTTTCCTGGCCAAACCCAAGCGTTTTATCGAGACAGCGATGCGTGCCGACCACATACAGCAGACCCAACAAAGCAGCGCTGGCCACAACGCAGATAGCCACGGTGACTAATGCCTTTCGGCGTAAGCGGCGCTCATCATTTGTCATGATTCCGCTCCTTGCCCGTCCGTCGTCGCCCCCGCCTTGTACTTGCCCACAATGCGCTCAATCGTGCCATCTCGATCCATCTCGAACAGCACGGTATTGAGGTTTTTGACGTACTCCCCCTCATAGCCGTCCTTAAACGCGACGCCAAGGTCAACCGTCATAACGTTGTCAGCGAACACGCGGTAAAGGCCGGGATACTGGGCGACAAGTCGATCAAGCGGCTGAACGTCCGCCATCCAACAGTCGACATACCCTTTGGCGAGGGCGGCTTTGCAGAGCTCGGCAGAACCATACGATTTGATTTGCACGTCCGGCGAGATTTCCAGATCCCCTGCGAGCAATCGGCGTTCGCTCACCGAGCCCGCAATCACCGCGATGGTCTTGCTTCCATCGAGATGCGCCAAGGACTTGATGCCACTCGTTTTCTTGGCGGCAACCGAGACCGTCACGGTTAGATACGGCTCGGTCCAGTAATACTTATCCTCGCGATAACAGGGAGAATAATCACACCACAGGCAATCGATATCACCGTTTTTGAGCAGCCGGTCGCGATCGTTCCAGTCAATATCGACAAACTGTGGCTTGAGCCCCGCACGCTTGCAGGCCTCGCGGGCGATGTCGATATCGATACCGACGTAATCGCCCGTGGTATCGATATACACATAGGGGTCGTTATCCGTAACGCCGATTTTGAGTACTGGGAGATCTTTGTCGGCTTCATTCGAGGAGGAAGAACTGCTTCGGACGGTATACGTCAGGGCGGCCACACAGGCAGCAACAAGGAGCATGAGCGTAAACGAGACAATGGCGACTCGCTTGATACGTCCGGGCACAAGCCTCCCTTCATCGAAACAGCAGTCGGATTTCATTGTATACCCGGGGCTGATGCGGCGATAAAAAAGCGCCTCACCCAAGATGGGCAAGGCGCCAAAGGTTGGAATGCATCCGCAAACGGCCGAATTAGGTTAACCCTACTCGAAGCTCACCTGCTCCAGGCGATCGAAGACCGTGTCGATACGGGTGAGGAAGTCCCACGGATCAAAGATCTCGTCGAGCTTCTCCTGGCTGACGGTGCAGCGCGGGTCGGCCTCGAGACGCTCCTTAAAGGTGGGGCCGGAGACGCAATCCTGTACCTCGTGCCAGGTTGCCATGGCGTTCTCCTGCACAATGGCGTACGCGTCCTCGCGGGTGATGCCCGTGTCGACGAGGGCCAGCAGGACCTTGGAGGAAAAAATGAGGCCGCGTGTCTTGTTGAGGTTGGCCATCATGCGAGCGGGATACAACTGCAGGCCGTCGATAACGCGGATGAGGCACTGGAACATGTGGTCGAGCGCGATGAAACTATCGGCCTGGGCGACGCGCTCGGCAGAGGAGTGCGAAATGTCACGCTCGTGCCACAGGGCGACGTTGTCGAAGGCGACCTGGGCGTTGGACTTTACGACGCGCGACAGGCCGCAGACCTTCTCCATGGTGATGGGGTTGCGCTTGTGCGGCATGGCGGAGCTGCCCTTTTGACCCTTGCGGAACGGCTCCTCGGCCTCGAGGGTATCGGTCTTCTGCAGATTGCGAACCTCGGTAGCGATGCGCTCGCAGGTGGCCGCCGTGGTGGCAAGGACACCGGCGAGATAGGCGTGATGGTCGCGGCTAATAACCTGCGTGGACAGCGGGTCGTGAACCAGGCCCAGGTGCTCGCAGACATACTCCTCGACAAACGGCTCGATGGAGCTGTAGGTGCCGACAGCGCCCGAGATGGCGCCGAAGGCAACATTCTTGCGGGCGTCCTCAAGACGATCCAGATCGCGCTTGAGCTCCCAGGCCCAAGAGCCAAACTTCATGCCGAAGGTCATCGGCTCGGCGTGGATGCCATGAGTGCGGCCGGCACAGAGCGTATTGCGCTCCTCAAAGGCGCGACGCTTGCAAATCTCGCCGAGCTTCTTGACGTCCTCGATGATCAAGTCGCAGGCCTGGGTGAGCTGGTAGCACAGAGCCGTGTCGCCCAGATCGGAGCTGGTCATGCCATAGTGAACCCAGCGGCTGGGCTTGGGGTCGCCCTCGGGCACATCGGCGTCGATGTACTCCTTCATGTTGGTAAGGAAGGCAATAACGTCGTGGCGCGTGACTTCCTCGATCTCGTCGACCTTTGCCTTCTCAAAGTTGGCGTGGTCGCGGATCCACTGGGCTTCGTCTTTAGAAATGCCGATCTTACCGAGCTCCGCCTGGGCCTCGCAGGCCAGAACCTCGATCTCCTGCCAAATGGCGTACTTGTTCTCGAGGGAGAAGATGTGTCCCATCTCCGGGCGGGTATAGCGATCGATCATAGCGGCTCCTTTTTGGTTATTGGCACGTTGGTCGTAACCCAACCATTGTACCGTGCGCAGGTGCAAGTATGGGCAGCAGGCATGAACCTAACATTTTGGAATTGGAGCGGGCATGGGGACATCCGCGTATTTGCTTCGCAAATCCGCACCGGCTGCGGTCGCCTATCGGCGACCTTGCCTGCTCGCTATAAACGCTTCGCGTTTATTTAACGCTCGCACCCTGTCGGGTTCGAGTCCCGGCACTTTATTGAAATAAGCACGGCACCGTGATGGTGCCGTGCTTGTGCTCTTAACTGGAGCGGGCAACGGGACTCGAACCCGCGAGTGTCAGCTTGGGAAGCTGATGCCTTACCACTTGGCGATGCCCGCTTGTGTGTTGGCTAGTATAACGCGGTTGTCTTGTTCGATACAAGGGTGGTGATGCTTGTTTTAGCTGTGGAGATTCGTTTGAAAATCGCGTCAATTGTGGAGATGAGGACCTTTGACCTCCTGTTCTCCCTATCTTCTACCTGCGCTTTTGCTTGATTGTTGTATTTGAGCTCAATTTGTCAGGAATTGGGCAAGCTTTTGGTCAGGCTCCGGTACTTACCCGCATGAACCTCGGGGGTAGCCTCATCCTACGCGTCGCAGCCTCCCCGTGCGGCGCACGAGGGATAAGGAGCAGCCATGTCCAACGCACCCACGCACTCTGTCCACAGCGCAATCGCAACAGGCCCGCTGCTCCTGCTCCTCTTCCTGCTTTTCGGCTGCCTGGCACCGGGAGCCGCATTTGCCGTCGATGGCTACGACCAGCTCGGCTTCCGCACTATTAGCGATGATTGTGGGCCCTTCTTCATCGGCAAGTATGAAGCTCAAGACGCCTCGATTGCCTACTGCATGAACCAGGAGCGCCCCGGCCCCACCAAGCCGGGCGGCCCATGGCTCAACTTTGATCAAGGCTGGGTGTGGCTCGACGACGAGTTCGCGGCAATCGTTTGTCACGGATATCCTACCGCCACGTCGTTTGGCGGTTACCATCTTTCACCAGATCGCGCCCGCGCCGCCACCCAGCTTGCCGTATGGATGCTCAACGGCACTACCCATGTCGACGGCACCTACTCCTACACGACCGCTCAGGGCAAAACCAAGAGTGGACACTTTACCGCCGACAATGAAGTCGTGGCGGCTGCGCGGTGGCTCCACGACAACGCAAAATCAGGAAGCATCAAAGCCGCTCCGCACCGCGCGCGGCGCTATTTAGGGGCCGTATCGGGCGGCAGCAAACGTCAAGACATGCTCTATGTACTGCCGGCGGTCTCTGTTTCCTTCCAAAAGCAGTCTGCGAACACCGTTATTACCAGCGGAAACAATACCTATCAGTTTGACGGGGCAACATTCGATGTTTTTGAGAGCGCCAGCGACGCACGTGTCGGCACCATCCAGATGGACGGCAACGGTCGAGCACAGGCAACACTTCTGCCCAATACGGCATACTACCTAGTTGAAACGAAGGCGCCGGCCGGCTATGTCCCCCGTCGTGATCGCATCGCCTTTACCACGGGGAATGACGGTGGACAGGTCGCCATTGAAGAACAGCCCGGCACCATCAACCTGTGTATCGTAAAACTCGATGCCGCGACGAATGCCGGCCCCCAGGTGGGATCTTCACTCGCGGGAGCAGAGTTCACGTGTGTGTCGCAATCAACCCCTGGATGGGCGCAAATCCTCACGACCGACGAAAGCGGTCGGGCCACCCTCGCCGATGTCCCCTTAGGAACCTTTACCATCTACGAATCAAAAGCCCCCGAGGGCTACCTGCCATCCAACGACAGCTGGTCCTATACCGTTAGAGCCGACCAGCTCGGTGATTCAGGCGTGGTCGAGATCGAATCTCGCGTTTCCGATATCCCCATTGCGTTTGACCTTGAAATTTCCAAATTCAAGGACTACGGCAATAGCGACCAATCCGGCTTGGAGCAGCCGGCGGGAGGTGTTGTCTTTGAGGTTGTGAGCAACAGCTCTCAGCAGGTTGTTGGCACACTGACCACAAACATCTATGGCTTTGCCTCCACCAAAGATCAGCCCGAAGCATGGTTTGGCGCAGGCAAGCGACCCGCCGGTGTCCACGGAGCCATCCCATACGACCGCGCCGGCTACACCGTTCGTGAGGTTCCGGAAACCGTCCCAGAGGGTTTTAAACGTGCAGGGGAATGGACCGTCGAGGCCAATCAGATTTCCGACGGCGCCGAGCTTCAATATATCGTGGACAACCACGCTCTGTCGACGCATCTCCAGATTGTAAAACGCGATGCCCAAACAGGCGCTTCTGTTCCCCTAGCCGGATTCACCTTCCAACTCCTCGACAGCAATCACAAACCTGTCTCACAAACTTGCTGGCATCCAGCACATAACGTAATGGACACCTTTACGACTGACGCGACCGGGACCGTCACACTGCCCGAATCGCTCGTGCCGGGCACCTATTATGTACGCGAAACCTCGGCCAAAGAGCCCTATCTTGTCGGCAAAGAGATCGAGGTAAACATACCCGCCGACATGAACCTAACGCCCGTTGCAATCACCTCGTATTATGACCACGCCGCGACCGGAAACATCAGGATCGTTAAAACCGATGTCGCAGACGGCAGCAGCCTCGCGGGCGCCATCTTTGAGATCCGCGCCTCGGGTGATATCGTGCGCCCCGACGGTAGCATTGCCGCGCTCGACGGTGAGACTGTCGCTACCGTCACAACGGATGAAACTGGAGAAGCACGCGCGGACGACCTCCCGCTGGGATCTGGCACCGCACGCTACGAGGTTGTCGAGACTCAAGCGCCAGCAGGCTTCTTACTCGACCGGGCGCCCCATATCGTAGACCTCGCTTATGCCGACCAGAAAACACCCGTTGTAGAAGCACGGCTTAACATATCCGACGATTACACCAAGGTTGATATCTCCAAGGTCGATGCAAGCGGAGAGCAGGAAGTGAAAGGCGCACAACTCACCTTATATGGTCCCGATAAAACCGAAATAGACTCCTGGACCTCATCCGACAAGCCGCACCGCGTCGAACACCTTGCACCCGGCATCTACTCGTTGCGCGAAATGATGTCTCCGCGGACCTATGACCTTGCCGAGGAGATAACGTTTGAAATAAAGGATACGGGAGAAGTCCAATCCGTCGCGATGAAGGATGCGCCCATCGAGATCAAAGGACAGGTCGACAAGCGTCAGGAGCTTGTCCAACCTATCGGGAAGGGTCTGCTGGCCAACGGCGATGGTAAAAATCGCGCCGCAACGCAAACCAATACGGACGGTCTTTTCTCCTATACCATCGACGCTCGAAACGATTCAGCTACCTGGGTTGATGAGTTCACAATTACCGATGATCTTGAGTGTGCCGAGGACGATACGGCGAGATTCGTCTCAATCGAAACCCCCGTCGCCATCGGCGACCTCAACGGTCTGTGCAACGTGTGGTATCGCACGACGCCGTTGGACTCGACAGACGTCGGTGAGCCGGCAAACGCGACACTTGACGATGGGCACGAAAATCCTTGGCTTGAGTCCGACGAAGTAAAAGAGAGTCTGGGTGAAGATTGCCGCCTCGTCGATTACGACGGCTGGCACCTCTGGAAGGCGGATGTCTCGACCACGAAATCCGCCACACTCGAGGCGAAAGAACTCGACCTTGCATCCAATACCGTCGTAACGGGCATTCGCATTGAATACGGTGCGGTAGCCGCCGACTTTACGACTCGAAGCGATACGGATTCTTGGACCCGCGATGATCTCAAAGATGAGCACGACGACCTTGACGATGCCAAAGCAATCCTTGGCACAGACGCTCGGGGCGCAGTCGTGCACATGCAGGCAACGTCGGCTTATACGCCCCAAACCGCACTCACCAACAGCGCGCGCGTCGATCTTTGCCGCAACGGCGGCAGCGATAAACTTGAGTCACATGACGAGGACAGTGTCATTCAACGCTGTACCCTACCGCAGGACCTACCGGCAACAGGATCAGTTCCCATCACCGCTTGCATCACCGCGCTTCTGACCTCGGGTGCCGCAGCCCTATGGTTCGCTCGCCTTAGGTCGATCCCAAAGAAGCGCTAGCGCGATGAAAAAGCGGGCGAGCCAGTTCCCCGGCTCGCCCGCTTTCAATCATTTAAATCGCCGTATCTACTCTGTAGACGAAGATCCACCATCAACGATTGCTTGCTCGGACTCAGGAATCCCATCGGCACCCGTGCTCTGTTCTTGCTCCACCTCTTCGCTGATTGCGGAGGCGGGGGTCGAGCCCTTCGCACCCACGATGTAGGCAGCCCCAAATCCTAACGCAATGGCGATCAAGGTCAAAATCACGTAGACAGGCCAATGGCGCTTAATATACGAAAACACGTTGACTCCTTAGAGCTCCGTCTACGAACGGCGGATAACCTCGGTCACGACCTCGGATACCGTGGCAATGTTCGTCGGGTTGACATTGTGGGGCAGGTCGTCCTCGGTACGAGCGCAAGCCAGGCGCGTGCCGTCCACGCCGGCGATGGTGAGGGCTCGGCGGCTCGCCTCGAGCGCGGCATAGGCATCGGTCTTGGCATAGGGCATCTCGAGCGCGCCACAATCGACATGGAACGACTTGCACACCTTGCTGACCAGGTTCATGATGCGGCGATCGCCCTTGAGCAGCTGCTGTTCGCCCTCAACCGTCACCACCGAAAGCCTACCGGCGCCGACGGATTCAAGATTGATGAAGAAGACGCCGCGGAGCTTATCGCGATGCGAAGCCAAGAAGGCCTTCATACCGGCGCCATCACAATCCGAGGCGCCCGTTGCCACAAACCAGATATCGTGACCGAGCAGCTCATCGTCGCCCATAGAGGCGACAGCCGAGAGCATATCTTCGGAAGAAGCGCCGTCGGAAGACGTAGCGCCGCCCTTCCAGCCATCGTTATCGTCCTCGAAATTATCCCACGAACCGATGCCGCGACCGGACTTCTTGGCATCGTAATCGTCTTCGACGCCCAGCCAGTCACTCATGCTGTCCTGTTCGTTTTTCTTTTTACGACCGAACAGGCCGCCCAGGCCGCGCTTGCGAGACTTGGGTGCCGCAGGGGCGGGAGCCGAAATGGTCTCGATCGGCTGTGCGCCCGACGTAACGGGCATAGGAGGCGCAACGGGTGCCGATGTGGGTTCGGGACCCTGGGCGGTAGCGAAGGGGTCGTTGACCTGTGCGGAGGGATCGGGAAGGTCGAACAGCGACGTGCGAGACGCAACGTTTGTCTGCTTCATCGACGGCAGCGACGGATCGGGGACCGAAGCCAGCGGAGACGAGGAGGGTGCAGGCGACGGTGCCGACGCCGGATCGGGAACATTCATCTGCGGACGCGGCGATGCTTGGGAGGAAATCTGGGCCATAAGGGAATCGACCGTTTCGTCCTGGGTGGGAGCGACATTGGCAACCGTGGCACCGGAACCACTCGGGGTCGGCATGGTGAAAATCTGCGTGGAGTAAGGCCTCGACTCATCCGTCTCGGGAGTCTCGGAAACCGCAGGCACCTCCTCCTGCTCGACCTCGGCCGAATCACCTTGATCGGCTGCCGCGTATTGCTCTTCGTCAGAGTTGGCCTCGACGGGCTCGTCCTCGGCGGCATCTTGGATTTCGGCAGCATCAATAGGCTCGTCATCGTCTGCCGCGTCGCCCTGCTCATCGGAAACAGGAAGGGGCTCGGCAATCGCGGTGCCTTGCTTTTCAAACGTTATCGTGGAATCGAACTGCGCGGCATCAAACGACATGGTGCTATCGACGTGCTGCTGAGCCTCGAAAGACGTCGTCGCCTCAACAACATCCGCGGACGCCGGTTGCTGGGACTCAAAGGACGTCGTAGCTTCGGCAGCGTCGACGGGCACGGACTGCATAGCCTCGTTCTGCTCGAACTCTTGCGCCGCGAGCTCACGTGCCGCCTCAGCTGCCTGCTGCTGAGCGATAGCTTCCTGCTCGGCAGCCTCGCGTGCAGCAGCGCGCTTCTCTTCGAAATCGTCGACAAATTTCTTGCCCTTTGCAAGCGCGCCCTTAAAGAAGTTGGAAGCGCTGGCGCCAATCGAAGAGAACGCGGATGCAATATCGGCATGGGGCGTTGCCGCGGGAATCTCGGCCGAGAAATCAGTATCGCTCTCGTAAGACACGCGCCTCGGCTGTTCAACGTAATCGTCGTCAGACTCATCCGCAACGTCTTGCGCCGGCGCGGCGGGAGCCAAAATGTCCAGTCCTGCCGCGGGATCGATCGCGGACACCGCCTCGGACTCGGCAACGGCAGCGGTAACCGCGGCAGACTCATCATCCACGGTCACGACGGGGGCAGGCTCGGGCTCAAACGTCGGCTCCTCGCCCTCCTCGTAATCGAGCGTGCAGGACTCGGGAAGCATTCCGAGCGCACGGATGGCATCCGAACCAAAGCGGATGTTGCCGGCGGCATTGCGATAGAGCTTGGGCTCGGGCTCGGCCGCGACAGGCTCCTCCGCCGGCTCGGCAGCGGGAACCTCGTCATTGAACTCTTCGGCCTGGACAGCCTGATTCTGATCCTCGGGCACAATGGCGCCAATCAGCGTCTCGTCGGCAGACGCACCCTCAAAGCCCTCGATCTGCTCGTCGAAAGCCTCACCCTGTTCGGGCTTGGCCTGAGCGTCGGGAGCAATCGGCTGACCGAACTCGTCCTCGGCGTAGGTAGGCTCTTCATACTCGATGGTGTTGCCGTAGTCGTTTTGCTGCTGGGCCGCGGCATACTCCGCCGCTGCGCGCGCCATTTCCTCGGCACGACGCTTCTGCTCCCCAAAATAGGTATCGAACGGAACATCGTCGGGAAACTCGTTTTCGCCCTGGAAAGGAGCAACGTTGTCCATAACACCGAGCATAGCGGCGACAGAAGACTTGTTGCACACCGCGCCGGACGTATAGGGAAGAATGTAGCGGTTAGAGATGATGTTTGCCGCGTTGGCAAGTGCAACGAGGGAAGCGAGGATCGCGACAATCCACAGCAGAACCTTGAGCGCGCCGGGGAGCGGCAGGATGCGCAGGATGGCAACGGCAGCAGGGGCAACCGTGGCAACAGGCAACAGCTTGGCGATGAGCGCACGATACGAAGCATAGGGCTCGCGGGCGAGCAGCTCAGCACGGGGAGAGTCGTAGTGTGCGACAACGACCACCGGGCGGTTGCGCGGAGACGCGAGCGGGCCCGAGGCCTTGTGGTAGGCGATGACATTTTGGCTCACGCCCGTCTTGCCCAGGCGTGAAACCACGGGGTGGCCCGTGCGCTCGAGCACGTAAAGAACGGCACCGACAATGGCCAGCAAGGTGCCGACCAAGCCGATGCCGCCGCCGATGCCCATCAGCAGGGCGCCGGCAAACGCAAGAATACCGGTAACGGCAAATGCCAACCTGCTGGGCGCCGGGGCATTGAACTCCTGAACCTCGGGATCAAAGCCGTGGTTGCGGAAGATCTGAGCGATATCCTCGGCAGCCAAGCGCTCTTCTTCGCTGCATGCCGGCGTGATGCCGGTGTTCTGCAGCAGGTGGTTAATATAGTTCTGGGTGTTCGCCATGTGCGCTCCACATCCATAATCCGACAAATAGGCCCAATGCATGCACATTAGAACCGTATATAGTCGAAAGTATACCCCGAGCGAGCGCAAACGACCGAATTCGGGCCATCTTAACGCCCCGAGCGGACAAGGATATAGCCTAATCTCCATATCGGACTAAAATCATGGCAGCAAACCACCTTCTCATGCGAGGACTCTATGACGGCAAGCGACGCGACCGCGACAATTAAAAAGGGGAATTCGGAGCCCAGTTTCGATAAAACGGCCCAGCGCATCCTCAATCTTTTCTTTGTGCTCAACAGCTCCCCCGAACCGCTGACGACCGAGCAGATCGTCTTGGATTCTGACCTGGGATATGGCTCGGGCAACATCGACTCGGATAAGCGCAAGTTTCGGCGCGATCGTGACAAACTGCTCGAGCGTGGTATCTTAATCAAGGAGGTTCGCCCCGCCGGTGCGCAGGAGACCGAGGAAAGCTCGTGGACAATCGACCGCGAGCACACGTTTGCGGCAGGCGGCCTCATCACCGCAGACGACGCCGATATCCTGCTCAACGCTATCGACCAGACAATAGCGGCCGGCTCTTCCACCTTTGCCGCGCCGCTTGCCGACATTCGCTCCAAAATTGCCTACCTCACCGGCATATCTGCGGTGGACGAAGCACCGATCCGCCGCTCTCCCACCGTCGATGCGGTATGGAGCGCCTTTGCCGAGCGATGTGCGCTGCGATTTTTATATCAGAACGGACGCGGTGGGCAAAAAGAGCGTACCGTCTGCGTCTACGGCATGTTCGAGCGCGAGGGCGTGGCGTACTTCTGCGGCCTCGACAATGCCACCGACGACATCAGGACATTCCGCTGCGACCGTATCGTTCGCGCTTGGCGTCCTTCGAAGACTTACGCCATCCCTGCGGACTTCAATCTCAACGACTATCTGTTCTTTGAATTCGATTTCGCCGACCGACCGCCCGTTGCAGCCACGTTCTCGTTCGCCCCTCAGACGCAGATCGATATGATCAACGGCCTCACGCGCGGGCGAGGTGAGCTCGCACACACCGATGCGGGATGGATCTGGACCGTTGACGTGCGCGACCTTGAAGCCGCCGCCTCATTTTGCATGGCCCGCGCCATGGACGGCATGAGGCCCATGGCCCCCAAATCGCTCAAGCAGGCGTGGAACCGCCTCATTGAAAGGACGGTGCACGAGCATGCCCGTGCGTAAACTCACCAGCGAGCAGAGACTCTCGCGCGCCATCGACATCATGGAGGCCCTCTACGCCTCCGGCGAGAGCGGCATGACACGAACCGAAATTTGCGGCCGCTTTGACATCACGGGAATATCGCTCGACGAGATTCTCGAGATCGTCTCGACGCTCGCGGACCGAGAATCGGGTGCGCGCATCATCTGCGAATGCCACGGCGAGCGTGTGGTCCTCACCGGTGACGCCGGACGTGTGCTACCGCTGCGCCTGAGTGCCGCCGAGGGCGCTGTGCTCAACCACGAACTTGAATCGTTGGGGATCGAGCCGCAGACGGCAGCTCGGATTCGACACGCTCTTCTACCCGAAGAGCTCGGCTATAACCAGTGCGTCTTTGACACCGTCAACCACGGGTCGCACTGGCAGCAGCTGAGCTGCGCCATTCAGGACGGCGTTCGCTGCCTCATCTCGTATCGCTCGATGGACGATGCACGGCCACGCGAGCGTCTGGTCGACCCCTTGCGCATTACGGCAAACGGCGACCAAACATACCTGATTGCCTGGGACATCGCAGTCGATGAGCAGCGCACCTATCGCATGGATAAAATCGAGGGACTCACCTTGACGGAAGACTCCGTCGTGCCTCACGCACCGGACGTCGCATCCCTCCACGATTCCCTTGCCCGGACGCAGCGTAGCGCAAAGCTCTTGATGCCATTCGATATGGCGGAGCATCTGGACTGGGCCGGCATCACCCTCATCGAGCGCAGCGGGGCAGACATGGCAACGGTAACCGTGCATTACGGCTCCGAGCGTTGGCTACTGAGCCAGATAATCGCAGCGGGCGGAGCCATCCGCATCTTGGATGACCCAACCCTGTCAAAGCGTCTGTGCGATATGGCAAAAACCCTCGTCTGTCCGCTTTAGCGCCGCCGCTCGTGGCGTGCGCGCCACAGTTGCAGATAGTGACCGATCTGTGCCGATTCGATGCGCTGGTAGGAGCTCGTGGGCAGCGACGTTAAGAACTTCTTTCCGTAGCCCTTCGTCACCAGGCGAGGATCCGCCAAGATCAGCACACCGCTATCGGTCGACGAGCGAATCAAACGCCCCGCGGCCTGCTTAACCTCGAGCACCGCCTCGGGCAGCGAATAGCGCGCCCATGCGCGGTCTTCGCGCAGGTTGCGCTCGCACGAGAGCGGGTCCGTGGGGCTCGAGAACGGCAACTTGGGAATGATGACGCAGCGCAGCGTCTCGCCGCTGGCATCAAACCCCTCCCAGAAGGCCTTGAGCGCAAAAAGCGACGAGGTCGGTTCGTTGATAAACCGGTCGCGCAGGCGACGAGGAGATGAGTTGCGCTGTTGGCAGTTGAGTTCCAGACTCGCACGGGCAAGCTTGGGCTCGACGCGAGCGTACAGGTCTTCCATGTCGCGCCGATTGGTGAACAGTGTGAGCACCGATCCGCCCATGGCAAGATGGGCGTCGACCAGCACGCGCTCGAGCGCTGTAAGATAGCTCTCACGATCGCGCGGATCGGGGATATCGCCCGCAACGACTACAGCCATGTTCGAATCGAAGTCGTAGCTCGAGTCCAAGTGCAGCGACGAGGATGTTGAAGCACCGATGCGATCGAGACCGACCGCGTGGTTAAAGTGTTCAAAGCTTTTGGACACCGTCATGGTCGCCGAGGCAAAGATAGCCGTGTGAACCTCGGGCAGCCACTCGGTTGCCAAGGCCTCCCCAATGTCGATGCGCTCTGCGGTCATTGACTCTCCGCCGGCACGCAGCCTGCGATTGACCTGCAGCGAATACACGTAGTGTTCATCGGTGCCGTCAATGATGAGTTTGAGGTTCTCGGCCAGCTCGTGCAGGCGGCGCGAAATATCACCCAGGTCGACAACAACCTCGGGCTTGTCGGCGTCGACGGCTTGCACCAGCGCGTCGACGCTCTTGTCAGCTTGTTCCAATGCGTCGATGGCAGTGTAGGCCGACTGTAAGAAATCATGCCAGTCGTCAGATTCGCGCAGCTCGGGGCCAATCCATAGATTGGCATTGTCATAACCCCCACGGGCACGGCGGCCGAGCTCGCGAACGCCATCGAACACGTCGGCGATTGCCATGCTCGCGCGCGCAACCGTCGACGTCGCCTTGGCAGTAAGGCCCAAATAGAGCGTAGAGCCCTCGGAGGTTGCCAAATCACGGGAGACCTGGCTTAGCGCACCGGTGCTCGAGCCACCCAGGCGCTCAAACAGAACGCGTGATTCGTCCGCCGACACCACGCGCGCCCACTGACGGCGCGCCTCGCGCTCGATAGAATGAGCCTCGTCGATTACCCAATGACGAATCGGAGGCAAAATCCTGCCCTCGGCCGCAACATTGCGGAACAGCAGGGAATGGTTGGTGACCACCACATCGGCATGCGCCGCACGACGACGAGCGCCGTGGACCAAACATTTATCAGGGAAAAACGGGCAGAGGCGGCGAGCACACTCGCGCGAGGCCGTCGTAAAGTCGGGGCGGTTGACGCTGCGCCACCGAATGCCAAGCGAGTCGAGGTCGCCATCGGCTGATTGGCAGACGTACGCCATAATGACCGCGACCGCCGTGAGCGTGTCCGCCGGATCGCGCTTGGTGGCAATCTCGACCTGGCCGCGACTCATGCGCTCAAGCTTGCGCAGGCACGGATAGTGGTCATAGCCCTTGAGAGCGCAAAATGACAGACCACCGTCCAGTTGCTCGGCAAGTTTTGGCAGCTCATGATACATGAGCTGGTCGGCAAGATTGTTCGATTTGGTCGCAATACCAACCGTGATGTTGTTACGGCGTGCTGCCTCGGCAAAAGGCACCAGATAGGCCATCGATTTGCCGACGCCCGTGCCCGCCTCAACTACACGATGAGTGCCCGTGACCAGCGCATCGCGGACCTCGAGCGCCATCGCGATCTGCTCATCACGCGGCTCGTAGGTGGGATACATGCGATTGACCAGGCCACCTGGCGCATAGTCTGCCTCAATCTCCTCACGACTCGGCATCTTGAGGACCGGCAGTTCGTCGGCGTCCACCCGATCGTCGGCGCGATCGGCCTTGAGAACGTCAGTACGAGCGGCGCTGAGAGAGAAGATAGAACCAGGGTTCTGCCCTGCCAAGAATGAGAAGATAGGACGATAGGACCAAGGCACATCCGGATGCATGTCGGCTAGGCGCGCCATGAGGCCCTGGGGCAAGTCGGTGAGCGCCACGAGCAACACGCGCCATACGCCACACAGGGCGTCGACGTCGGCATTGGCACGGTGTGATACCGAGTCACAGCCAAACAGATCGGCCATAAAAGACAGCTTGTGCGAGGCCAGGCGCGGAAGCGCGATGCGCGACAGCGCCAGCGAATCGATCCAAATATCGCTCACGTTGACGCCGCCTTTGACCGACTCGATAAACGAACGGTCGAAGGTGGCGTTATGCGCAATCACCGGGCAACCACCGACAAATTCGGCGAGAGCGGCCACGGCCTCAACGGCCGATGGGGCATCTGCCACATCGGCATTTG
>ENA-OQKI01000136-OQKI01000136.1-human-gut-metagenome-genome-assembly--contig:-NODE-136-length-17769-cov-5.650436_pt1 | contig 17769 bp, 20 predicted proteins | sample MGYA00242778_ERZ504798 | MGnify/ENA primary metagenome ERZ504798 (study PRJEB26092, sample SAMD00036414) | human gut metagenome | host: Homo sapiens | study: EMG produced TPA metagenomics assembly of... | reverse complement strand
GTTTTTTTAAATTTTTTCGTCATATTCTCAACTTTGCACTTCTTGCTCTCGGGTTATTCCTCAATTCTGTTTCATTTGCACAAACCGGCTTTCTTACAACAAGCTTAGCCTTTGGCTTGTTTCCGCAAACACACACAGGAAAATCCTTTGGACAGGTACAGCCCTGACACCAAGATGCCATTTTCTGTTTTTACGATTCTGTCCTCAAGCGAATGGAAGGTAATAACTGCAAGCCTTCCGCCGCTTCCGAGAAGTTCAAATGCACCGTCAAGACCTCTTTCAAGAACTCCGAGTTCATCGTTTACCGCAATTCTCAAAGCCTGAAAGCTTTTTCTCGCAGGATGTCCGTCACGGCGGACACGCTGTGGAACATTTTCTTTTATAATTTCCGCAAGTTCAAGGGTAGTTTCAATCGGCTTTTCGGCTCTTGCCTTTACAATTCCGTTTACAATTGCACCGGCAAATTTTTCTTCGCCGTAAACGCTGAGGATTCGTCTTAACTCACCTGCGGGGAGAGTGTTGACAAGCTCTGCGGCTGTTGTTCCGCTTTGGCTCATTCTCATATCGAGAGGTGCGTCCTCATGGAAGGAAAAACCTCTTTCGGCTGTATCAAGCTGATGAGATGAAACACCGATGTCAAGCAGAACACCGTCGACTCTGCCCACTCCTCTTGAATGGAGAAGGCTAACCATATCGGCAAAATTTCCCTTGATAATTATTGAATTTTCGTTTTTCTTAAAACGCTCTGTCAGCGTCAGTATTGCATCGGGATCCTGATCAATCGAAATGAGCTTGCCCGTAGTAAGTCGACTGAGTATTTCACTGCTGTGACCGCCTCCGCCCGCTGTGCCGTCAACATAAATGCCGTTTTTCTTAACAGCAAGAGCGTCAACAGCCTGCTCAAGAAGGACAGGAATATGAGAAAATTCCATAACAACCTCCTTAAAGCTTTAACTCCTTGAGAGCAAGTGCAAGATTTTCATTCTGAGAAGCAACATAGTCCTCATAATTTTTCTTGCTCCAGATTTCGAGTCTGTTTGTCATACCGATAACTACCGCATCGCCTTCAATCTCGGCGAACTCACGCAGGGACTGCGGAATAATCACCCTGCCCTGTGCGTTGGGAGTAACCTCAACCGCAGTAGCGTTAAAGGTGTACTGAACAGCCATGGAGAGGTTTGCGGGAAGTGCAAGAATCTTCTCGCACATTGCGTTGAACTGTTCGCTTGACATAACCTGGATGCACTTGTTGCCGAAGCCTCGTGCAAGATAGTATGTTTCGCCGAGTTGTTCACGGAACTTTGCGGGCAGTACAATTCTTCCTTTTGCATCAATAGAATGATTTGTCATTCCCGAAAACATCTGCCCACCTCCATACACTTTTCTTCAGAAACCGTCACTCTGTGGTTTTAAAAGTCACTGAATGACACCTTCTGACACCTTTTGTCTTATTATAAACCATAGGTGCAAAAAAATCAATATCAAAGTTACGAAAAAACAATAATATTACAAATCATTTCAAATGCTTTCAACTTTGAAACCATATTTTTCGTTAAAAGAATATTATGCCCCAAAAAGCTGATTTTACAGAGGGTTTCACCCATTCCATAGCAAAAACAGCAGTCTTAAAAATTACAAAACGCACCGCACGGGTTACAAAAGCCGACATTATTTTTATATTTTCAACCGCAGATTCCGCAAGCATTCGTTTCAGTGTCATAATGTGACACAACACATACGATAAAAACGGCATAAAAAAGAACAGGCTCATATTGAGTCTGTCCTTAATAAGCTAAATTTAAATCAGCCCTGCTTTTTCTGTGAGCTGACTATGTTTGCATGAGTCTTTCTGAGAGCCTCAAGCTGTGTTGCAACGCCCTCTTCCGTGCGTTTCATAATGCTGTCAACATACACATTAGCAGCTTTTCTGATTTCTGCCGATTTTTGCTTTGCATCGTCAACAATTTCCTTAGCCTTTGCCTGAGCCTCACGAACGAGCTCGTTCTGGTTAAGCATAGCCTTTTTGCGTTCCTCGGCACTTCTGATTATATTCTCTGATTCACGGTTAGCCTCGGCAAGAATCTGCTTTCTGTCAGCAACAATATTCTTTGCCTGTCTTACCTCTGCCGGCATAGCGTCCTGAATCTGATCGAGAATATCATAAATCTCATCACTGCTCACCATTACCTTACCACCCGAAAACGGCATTGACTTAGCGGCACTGATAACATCCTGAAGCTGTAAAATCAAATCCTCAACTTTCATTTCTGTCCACTCCTTATATGTTTGGTTTAATCCACCTTTAATTAAAAAATCAAACGCTTATTTATTTTTCAGTCTTTCCACAATTCTGTCATGGATACACGCAGGAACAAAATTACTGATGTCACCGCCCATTGAGGCAATTTCACGAACCATGCTCGAGCTGAGATACATTGAATCCGCCTCAGCCGTTAAAAACAGGGTTTCAAGGTTCGGATTCAGCTTTTTGTTGGTGAGCGCCATCTGAAATTCATATTCAAAGTCAGTTACCGCTCTGAGTCCCTTAACAATTGCGTCCACACCGTGATCCTCACAATACTGTGCAAGCAAACCGTTGAAGCCTACTATTTCAACATTATTGAGATGCTCGGTAACTTCCTTCAAAAGTTCAATTCTCTCGTCAATTGAAAAGATCGGCTTTTTTGAAGAATTGACAAGCACGCCCACGATTACACGGTCAAAAAGCTTTGACGCTCTCGTGATAACATCAAGGTGTCCGAGCGTTACGGGATCGAAACTTCCCGGACAAATCACTGTTTTGTTCATCTTTGAAAATCCTTATGTCTGAATGTAGTTATTTTTATTTTACCATAGCGATACTGTCTGTCAAGTACAAAATCACCGTAATTCGACAAAATTTCTTCGTCAAGAGGATTTTCCGCAATGATTACACCCGTATCGTTCATAGCCTCGGGAACAAGTTCAAGGGCATCCTGCAGCATTCCCGTTCTGTATGGCGGATCGAGAAATGCAATGTCAAAACGCTGTGAATTCATCGAAAGAAAGCTGTGAAAATCCATTGCAAAAACCTTTGCCGAGTTTTCAAGCTTAGTAGCCTTGAGGTTTCTTTTTACCGTTTCAAGCGATTTTTTTGCATTGTCAACAAAGCTTGCCGACTTTGCGCCTCTGCTCAAAGCCTCAATACCCATTTGTCCAGAGCCTGCAAAAAGGTCAAGAAAGTTTCTACCCTCGGTTTCAAACTGTATAATCGAAAAAACAGCCTCTTTAATTCTGTCGGTTGTCGGTCTTACATCTTCACCCTCAAGGGTTTCGAGTCGTCTGCCTCTTGCGGAGCCTGTAATAACTCTCATAAAACGCACGCAGCCTTTCCGCCTGCAAAATCATAAAACAACACCGCAAGCAGGCATACGGCATTACAGAAAAGTTGAATTTCAAACAATTGTTTAAAACTGCAAATTTTAGTATAACACATTAAAAGATAATTTACAACAATATTTTACTCTGTTTCGTTTTCATCCTGCGTATGATAGTATTTATACACCGCAAGTGCGGCGTCTTTTGTCATTTTAGGAGCGTTTTCAAGCTCTGCAAGGTCTGCGTTTGAGATGTTTTCAATCGTTCTGAAATACTTAAGAAGCGACCTTGCTCTGACTTCGCCTATACCCTCAATGCCTGTAAGCGAGCTTTTGAATGTATTTTTACTTCGTCTTGAATGGTGATAGCCGATAGCAAAGCGGTGAACCTCGTCCTGCATTTTTGCGAGGAACGCAAACAGCGACCGTGCGGGACTGAGTGCAATTTCTCCGCCCTCGCCCGTTACGGCACGGGTTCTGTGCTTATCGTCCTTTACAAGACCGAACAGCGGAACATCAATATTTTTACTCTGCAAAACCTCTTTTACAGCCGCAACCTGACCTTTACCGCCGTCAAGCAGGATAAGGTCGGGCAATTTTCCAAAGCCCTCGTTCTCATCGGGATTTTTATAATATTCGTCAAATCGTCTTGTCAAAACTTCCGCCATGGATGCGTAGTCATCCTGTCCTTCAAAGCCTTTGATTTTAAACTTTCTGTAAGCCGATTTGAGCGGTTTGCCGTTTTTATAAACAATCATACCCGCAACATTTTCCGTGCCTGCAAGGTTTGAAATATCGTAGGATTCGATATATTCGGGCAGTTTTTTAAGTCCGAGCAAATCACGCAGTTCTTCAAGCACATTGTACTCACGAACGGTTGCGCCCTTTTTCTGTGCAAGGGTTTCTGCGGCATTCGATTTGCACATTGCCACAAGCTGCGCTCTGTCGCCCCTCTGCGGAACCGTTATGCCGACCTTACTGCCGTGCTTTTGCGAGAGCCATTCGGCAATTTCTTCCATACCGTCAAAATTTCTGTCGATTGCAATGCTCTTTGGCACACTGTCACGCAGAGTGTAATATCGCAGTAAAAATTCTTCGGTTTCGGATTCACTTTCACCGCTGTCAAACACAAAGCTTTCACGGTCAAATAACCTTCCACCTTCAAATCGAAATACCTGATAACAGGTTTTGCCGTCATCCGAAAAGCCTGCAATAACATCGCCGTCATCAATTTTTGTTGCAACAACCTTTTGCTTGTCGCTCATTTTACGGACGGATTTTATTATATCTCTGATTGACGCCGCCCTTTCAAATTCAAGATTTTCTGCGGCTGTTTCCATTTCTTCGGTCAGCTTTTTGATTGAATTTGTTGAACCGCCACGCAAAAATTCAAGCGCACGGTTAAGATTTTCGTTGTAATCTTTAAGCCTTACTCTGCCTGTACACGGAGCCATGCATTGCTTTATGTGGTAGTTAAGGCAAGGTCTGCCCTTTCCGCAATCTCTCGGAAACTGCCGGTTGCAGGTTGGGAGCATAAAGATTTTGTTGGCTTCCTCAACGGCATTTTTTACATAGTAACTGCTCTTGTACGGACCGATATATTCCGCTCCGTCATCCTTTTTCTGCAATGCATATGACAGCTTTTTCCAATCACCCGAACTGATTCTTATATAGCTGTAGCCCTTGTCGTCTTTGAGCAGAATGTTATACTTCGGTGTGTGTTGCTTGATAAGGCTGCATTCAAGAATGAGCGCCTCAAACTCGCTGTCCGTGATGATATATTCAAAATCATCGACATTGTCAACCATTCTGCGAACCTTTTCGGCATGGTTATTCTGCGAACCGAAGTATTGACTGACTCTGTTTTTAAGAGCCTTTGCCTTGCCGATATATATAATTTTTCCGCTTTTGTCGTGCATGATGTACACACCCGGCAACAAAGGAAGTGCCATTGCTTTTTTGCGAAGCTGTGACATTTTCGGATTCACAAAATCACCGCCTTTTACGATTTCAGATTAATTTGAGAGAAACAAAAAAGAGGCGGAAAAACCGCCCCTTGGTATTTTGTAAAATTTAAAGCTGATTATTCAGCAAAGCCTGACTCAACAAGAGAAACAAGACCCTCAACTGCTTCAGTTTCGTCAGAACCATCAGCAATTACCTTAATAGTAGTGCCGCCGATAATTCCGAGGGACAACACACCGAGAAGACTTTTTGCATTTACACGACGCTCTTCCTTCTCTACCCAAATTGTTGACTTATACTCATTAGCCTTCTGAATAAAGAAAGTTGCCGGACGAGCGTGTAAACCGGCTTTATTCTGTACTAATACTTCCTTAACATACATTTTTAAAACCCTCTTTGCCTTTAAATTTTTAACCACCAATGCCTGCAAATTGCGGCTCAATTTAATATGTATTATAATCTTTTTTCCGAACAAGGTCAATACAATAAATTAATTTCGTGTTAATATGCACCTTGAGAGAATTTATTACCCTGTTTATTGTGCATTTTTACAAAATAATATGTTTTCCCCGTATTTTCCCCGTAAATACACGGCATTTCATATGTTTTTTCTTGTCTTATTTTATGTAAACACACCGATAATATACTGCAAAAATTACTTTTCGTTATATTCTTCAAGCATTTCGGGACGCTTGAGGGCAGTCACCTCTATGCTCTTTTCTTTTCTCCATTTTTCAATGTTTGCATGATGACCGCTCATAAGCACTTCGGGAACTTCTTTGCCTCTCCATACCGACGGTTTTGTGTACTGCGGATACTCAAGGAGTCCGTTAAAATGGCTTTCCTCGGTAAAACATTCGTTGTTGGAAAGCACACCCGGAACCATTCTTGAAAGTGCATCAGCAAATACCATTGCGGGAATTTCTCCGCCCGTGAGAACATAGTCGCCGATTGAAATTTCTTCGTCAATAAACTCGTCAAGAAGTCTTTGGTCAACACCCTCGTAATGACCGCAGAGAATACAGATATTTTCAATATCGGCAAGTTCACGAAGTCTTTGCTGTTTCAATGTTTTGCCCTGCGGTGACATATAGACAAAATGCGGTCTTTTGCCGATTTGTTTGCAGATATCCTCAAAGCAGAGGGCAATGGGTTCGGCTTTCATAAGCATTCCCATTCCGCCGCCGTAGGGAGTATCGTCAACTCTTTTGTGCTTGTCAAAAGCATAATCACGCAGTTGGTGACACACGATTTCAAGCACACCGCTTTTCTGTGCTCTGCCGATTATGCTTCCGTTTAAAACAGGCTCAAACATTTCGGGGAAAAGCGTTATAATATCAATCCTCATCGTCGAAAATTCCTTTCATGGGAACAATAAGAACATAGCCGTCATTAACATTGATTTCTTTTACAACATCGTCAATTACGGGAGCAAGGTATGTCTTGCCGTCGGCGTCTTTGATTTCGTAAACATCGTTTGCGCCTGTACGCAAAACATCGGAAATTTTGCCGTAGACTCTGCCGTTGCCGGCATCCTTAACCTCAAGACCGATAAGATCCTGAACAAAGTGAACACCCTCTGCAAGATTGATGTCGTCACGGTTGATATACACAACCTTGCCTCTGTATTTTTCGGCTGCCTCGATTGTGTCAACGCCCTTGATTTTTGCAAGAGCGATATTTTTGTGCGGACGGGATTTCACCTCGATGAACTCTGTTCCGTTTTCGTCAAGCCACAGCTTTTTAAAGGCACAGAGAAATTCGGGGGAATCACACCACGGATCAATTCTGACCTCACCTTTTATGCCGTGTGTACCCACGATTTTTCCCGAATCAAGAAACTGTTTTTTCATAATTACCTCAAATTTCACAAAATAAATTCAGTCGGATTTTACTTTAATTCAATGATTGTAACACCGTCTTCACCCTCGCCGAAAACACCGAGTCGCTGACTTTTGACGGCTTTGTTTGTTTTAAGATACTTGTTTATTTCACGCTTAAGCACACCCGTGCCTTTGCCGTGAATAATCGTCATTTTGCTCACACCCGAAAGCACGGCATTGTCAATTGCCTTGTCAACAATATTGATTGCGTCGAAGGCGGTTTCACCACGGACATCAACCTCTGTTTCGGGACGGACATCCATTCTGCTCGGCACATTTCTTGTGCTTGAAAATCTGTCCTTTGCGGGCTTGTTGTTTGATTTGAGCAAACGAAGATTCTTGATATCAACCCTCGTTTTGATTATTCCCGCCTGAACAAGCACAACACCGTCCTTGTTCGGCGGTGCAAGTACAGTTGCGTTTTTGTCAATATCGTAAATGAGAACCGTGTCGCCGACTTTGAGCGGTCTCGGCAGCTTGTACTCCTCATCGGGAGTATTGCGAGCCTTGACAGGATCGGCATGGGCCTCCATCTTGTCAATATTTTTCTTTAGCTGTGTTCTTGCCTGAACGCTCATATCCTTGGCTTTTCTCGCCTTTTCAAGTTCTTCGGCAACTGCGTCGGCCTGCGCTCTTGTGCGTGAAATAATACGCTGAGCTTCCTGTCTTGCCTTTTCAATCTCACGCTCCGCACGCTGCTTTGCCTTCTGCATTTCGTTTTCTGCTTTCTGCTTTTCGGTATTAGCCTTTGCAGTAAGTCTGTTTGCGTTTTCGAGCTGTTTTTCAAGGCTTTGACGGCGCTTTTCAAGCTTTTCAACAACATCTTCAAACTGTCTGTTCTCGTTTGAAACAAGTTCGCTTGCTCGGCTGATTATTTCATCATCTATTCCGAGTCTTTTTGAAATTGCAAACGCGTTGCTCTTGCCGGGAACACCGATGAGAAGTCGGTAAGTCGGCTTGAGAGTTGCAACATCAAATTCGCAACTGCCGTTTTCAACTCCGGGAGTACGCAGAGCAAATTCCTTTAACTCCGCATAGTGGGTTGTTGAAGCGATTTTTGCGTGTTTGTCACGCAGTCTTTCAAGAATTGCAATTGCAAGAGCCGCACCCTCGACAGGGTCTGTTCCTGCGCCGAGCTCGTCAATAAGGCAGAGCGAACCCGCATTTGCAAGCTTTATAATCTGAACGATATTTGTCATATGTCCCGAAAAGGTTGACAGCGACTGCTCAATGCTCTGTTCGTCACCGATATCCACAAGCACTCTTCTGAACACGGAAAGCTCGCTGTTGTCGGCACACGGAACGAGAAGTCCGCACATTGCCATGAGCGTGAGCAGACCGATTGTCTTTAAAGTTACGGTTTTACCGCCCGTGTTAGGACCTGTGATTACAAGCGTGTCAAACTCTTTTCCGAGCATAACATCAACGGGAACAACCTTGTTTTTGTCGATAAGAGGATGACGAGCCTGTTTAAGCTCAATCATTCCCCTGTCGTTCATAATCGGCTTTGACGCTTTCATTGAATACGCAAGGTCGGCCTTTGCAAAAATCAAATTAAGCTGTGCAAGGTTCTTGTAGCTGTGGATAATGCTGTCGGCAAACTCGCCTGCATTTGCGGAAAGCTCAAAGAGGATTCTTTCAATCTCCTGTTCTTCCTTTGACTGCAAAAGCTTGATGTCATTGTTTGCCTGAACAACTCCCATAGGCTCAATAAACACGGTTGCACCGCTTGACGAGGTGTCGTGTACAAGACCCGGAACATTGCCTCTGCATTCACTTCTTACGGGAACAACATATCTGCCGTCACGCTGTGTGACGATAGTATCCTGAAGATACTTTATGTATGTTGAGCTGTGAATAATTTTATCGAGTACCTCACGAGCCTTTGAGGAGGCTGTGCGGATTTTTCTTCTTATATCCGACAAAACAGGGCTTGCCTTATCGGAAATTTCCTCCTCGCTTATAATAGCCGAGGTGATTTTGTCCTCAAGAAACTTGTTGGAAACAAGTCCGCTGAAATAGCCGTCAAGAGAGCTTGCTCCTCCGCCTGAGCGTGAGTGCCACTCCTTGACCGTGCGGATTGTTCTGAGCGTTGATGCAACCGACAGGAGTTCGCCTGTGGTAAGGCAACCGCCTGCCTGTGCTCTGCGCAAATGTCCCGAACAATTTCCGGCACCGCCGAATGACGGAGCACCGAATCTTCCGCTTAACGCAACTGCGTCATCGGTTTGCTGTAAAAGCTGTTCAACCTTTTTCAGTTCAAACACGGGTTCGAGATTCAATGCCATTTCACGGGCGTCATCAATCGAAGTCATTCCCGCAAGCCTTTCGAGGATTTTATCAAGTTCAAGTGTTTTGTAATGTCTGTTCATAATTCTACCAAATTCAATAATTGCAATTTTGTGTCCGTAGGGGCGGATATTATCCGCACGCGGGCGCCCAATGAGCGCCCCTACAGTTTTCAGTCATTCTGTTTCAAATAAATAAGTCATTTTCACACAAAACTGCATTGTCTGATTAACTGCTTATTGTTTTGTAAAAAACAAGCGTTTTAAAGTCTTTTTCAAATCTGTATTTAAGATAACTTTCGCTCGCCGCATTCAGCACAACAAGGTCATCCTTCGGCAATGCAAACGAAAACAGCTTGTCATCATCGGCATAAACCGTGTGTCTAAGCGCCGTGAGCGTTCCCTCATTGAGAGCGATTGCGGGTTCCGACACATCCGTTCTGCAATCGGCACATTCAAGAGCGCCTATGCGTGGCAGAAAGTACATAAGCGGAGTAATGTATTCTCCGCATTCTCTGCACATTCTCAGGTCGGGCATATAGCCCGCCATACTTGCAAGCCTCATTTCAAGACACGGCTTGATAAGGTCTGCACTGCGTTTGTTCTCTGACAAAAGGTAGAGCGAATTAAGCACAAGGCTCAGAAATGAGTCTGCCTTTTGCTCACGGGGGCAAATTGTCAGAGCGAGTTCGCAAAAATACTGTGCAAGGCACATTTTTGTAACATCACTGCGGAGCTTTGAGAAAATGCGAATCGGCTGTGCTTCGCCGATTATGTAACTTTCCCGACCTTTATAAATTGTAAGTCGGGAATATGAGAGGAGAGATGCCGCCGCACATTTGCCGTTTTTGATGTTTTTTGCACCCTTTACAAATGCACGGATTACACCGTTTGACTTTGTGAGAGCAAAAACGAGCTTGTCCTGCTCACCGATATTCTGTTCCTTTATAATCAGTCCCTCTGTTCGGAATTTCATCGGTTTCCTCCCTGTTCACGGTGATTGCACCCGTGTCTTTGGCATCCTGAATACTTTTGTAGCGAATGTAATCAAGAACGCTTCCCGTGGTAAAGAATATTTGCCACGCACTCCAGTTATCCATAAAAACACCTCCGCAGTTAGTGTTTCACGGATGCCGTTTATTATATTATGAAAAATCTGACATTGTGTCAAATCGTGTACCCGAATCGTGTACCTGAATCGCTTTTAATCGGATTATCAGTCAAAATTCTTTTCGTCATAGCCGAAATTCTGAAGAATCTGGGCACGGTTTCGCCAATCCTCTTTTACCTTTACCCATGTCTGTAGGAATACCCTGCAATCGAAAAATCTTTCGATATCCTGACGGGCAAATGTGCTGATTTTCTTGAGCATTGAGCCGTTTTTGCCGATAATAATACGCTTGTGGGTTTCTTTTTCACAGAAAATAGTAGCGTCAATATCAAGCATACCGTTATCCCTTGTTTTCATTTTTTCGATTACAACAGCCGTGCCGTGCGGAATTTCCCTGTCGCAAAGACGGAGTATTTTTTCACGGATAATTTCGGCAACAATAACTCTTTCGGGCTGGTCTGTAAGAGTATCGTCATCAAAGAAATGACCGCCCTCGCCTGCCTGCTTTTTAAGCTCATCAAGAAGTTCGTTCATACCGTTGCCGTCCTGTGCACTCACGGGAACAACTGCGTCAAAATCGTAGAGCAGACTGTAACGGGCAATCTGTTTCATAAGTTCTTCTTTTTCTTTGAGAGTGTCAATCTTGTTGATTGCAAGGATTGCCGGCATTTCCATTGACTTGAACTTTTCAATAAGGTTAAGTTCTGTGTCACCCGGTTCTTTTCCTGCCTCAACAACGAGCATACAGCAGTCAACACCGCCCACTGATTCATTGACGGAACGCACCATATACTTGCCGAGAGAGGTTTTCGGCTTGTGCATACCCGGTGTATCAAAGAAAACAAGCTGATATTCGCCCTGAGTAAGCACACCTGTAATTCTGTTGCGGGTAGTCTGCGGTTTGCTTGAAACAATCGCAATTTTCTGTCCCATAAGTCTGTTGAGAATTGAACTTTTGCCCACATTAGGTCTGCCGACAATGGCAATAAATGCGGATTTATCTTTATTATCTGTATTTAACATATTACCTCACTATACAAAAATCGGGGGCAAGCAAAATGCCGCCCCTTTGTTAATGTTTATCTTTTCTTTTAATGCCCAAAATTGCGTTCTTGACTTTTACGGGACCTGCACATACAAAGACGGCAGAAATCACCGCAGATAAAATCAGCAAAACGAGCATAACGGGATTGTTTACAAAATACGAAAATATTTTTCCGATTACTTCAAAATCAAGGAAGAACAGCACCGCTGTAAACACAGCCGGAAATGACACGGCAAGCACGGCTGCGGCTGCAATATCCTTGATAATCTTAACGGAAAAATCGTATCTGTCACAAAACAAATCACAAAACTTTTCAACACAGGTGTTGATCATTTCAAGTGCAATTACAAGCGCACACAAAACGGCGAGCAACGCCCATTTTGCGGCAGAAAAATCGTAAAAGCAACCGAAAACGAAAACATAAAATGTCGCAACAAGGTGAAATCTCATATGACTTTCGCTTTTTACGGCAAAGCAGAAACCTCTGAATGCACTTTTAAAACTTTTGATTTGCTTTTTCATACCCCGTAATATAACTACTCTGTCAAGCCATATCGTCATCAACTATGTAGCTTGATGACGCAGGAAGACCGAGCTGTTCCATAACAAGCTCTTCTTTTTCTCTCATTCTTACCCTTTCAAGCTTTTCCATGTGATCATAGCCGAGAAGGTGAAGAACGCTGTGAGCGGTAAGATAGCCAACCTCTCTCTGAAGGCTGTGACCAAAGAGTTCTGCCTGATCTCTTGCCTTTTCCATAGAAATTACAACATCACCGAGAATCTGAGCGCCTGTTTCGGGATTGGTGTCATAAACACCATTTTCGCCCATTGGGAAAGAAAGAACATCGGTTTCAATGTCCTTGTCACGATACTGCTTGTTAAGAGCCTTGATGCCCTCGTTATCCGTGAAAGTAACGCTGATTTCAGCAGAACCTTCAAATTTTTTCAAGTCGCAGAACTGCGTTACAACAACGACGAACCAACATTCTGATACCTGTCGGAATCTTTACTGCTTTTTAGTTGTTTGTGATAATTACCCTGATTTTATATGCTCTGCCATTCATGATCATCCTTTCATTATTTTTAACCCGATAGCGTGGGATATGTGAAAATTAAGTAAATTAATATTTGGAGCCGTTGTTTCGTAAATTATTAATGTCAGTGTTTTCAAATTTTGCATAAGCCTTGATGATATCCTGAACAAGGCGATGACGGACAACATCCTTTTCGTCAAAGAAACAGGTGCCGATATCATCAATGTTCTTGAGTATTTTGATGCAGTCTTTAAGACCGCTCTTTGCACCGTTCGGAAGGTCAATCTGTGTAATATCGCCCGTGATTACCATTTTTGAGTTAAATCCGAGTCGGGTAAGGAACATCTTCATCTGTTCCCTTGTCGTATTCTGAGCCTCGTCAAGAATTATAAAGCTGTCGTCAAGCGTTCTTCCTCGCATATATGCAAGCGGTGCAACCTCAATGTTACCTCTTTCAACATACTTTTGATATGTTTCCGCACCGAGCATATCAAACAATGCGTCATACAGGGGGCGAAGATACGGATCGACCTTGCTCTGCAAATCACCGGGCAGAAAACCGAGCTTTTCACCTGCCTCAACAGCAGGTCTTGTGAGAATTATTCGGTTAATCTGCTTGCTTCTGAAAGCCGTGACCGCCATTGCAACGGCAAGGTAGGTCTTGCCAGTACCGGCAGGGCCGACGCCGATTGTGACGGTATTTTTCGCAATCTGCGAGCAGTAGCGCTTCTGACCGATAGTTTTCGGCTTAATAGGCTTTCCTTTTGAAGTAATACAGATGCAGTCGCCTGCAAGCTGTTCTATTTTGTCCTCACTGCCTTCATTGACAAGCGAAATGCAGTAGCGGATATTTTGCTCGGAAAGTGCTTCACCACGGTTGATGAACTGCAACAGGCTTTCAATAACCTTGCAGGCCTTCGATGTGTTTTCGGCATCGCCCTCAACCTTAAGCTCACTGTCACGGCAGGTGACACGGACATTAAACTCCTTTTCAATCAGCTTAATATTTCCGTCAAAACTGCCAAAAAGTGCTACGGCATTTTCCATTCTGTCGATATTTATAATTTGTTCCGTAAAGCAAAACTCCCGTTTCTTCAATAATTCAAAACAATTATAACACATTTTACTTGAAAATGTACATTAAAAATAGCTTTTTTCACTAAAAAAATAATTTTTGTGAATTTTGACGAAAACTAAACTTCACATAGCCACTCATTTGTAAAGGATAGAAACACTTTTTTTACTCTTTCGTAATTATACTCAAAATCGCATTACAATCGGCTTATTTTAGTTATCCAAATCTTCCGAAATTACCACAATATTGCCGTTTTTGTAATATAACTGTACAAATTTGATAACTTCCCGAAAATTAAAAATTTATCAAAATTACTCTCAGCCGTAAAATCGGCTTAAAATGCTTGACAAACGGGCAATTGTATATTATAATTCACAGGTGTAAAGAAATTCTCTTTACACGCAGACCAGAATCACGGGAGCTGTCAGGTATGGAAAAAAACATTGAAGTATCTCTCTTGTTTGATTTTTACGGCGAGCTTTTAAAGCCCTCGGGCAAAAAGGCGATTGACCTTTATTATAATGAAGATTTGTCGCTTGCAGAGGTTGCCGATGAAACAGGAATAACAAGACAGGGTGTGCGTGACAGTATCAAGCGCAGTGAGCAGCAGCTTTTTGAGTTTGAAGAAAAGCTCGGTCTGTTCAAACAGTTCAGTAAGCTTGAGCAGGGGCTTGACGAAATTTCGGCTCTTGCACTTGAAATAAAAGAACTTTCACAGGATACACAAATCACAGAGCTTGCGGATGTTATCATCGAAAAATCAGGCTCGCTGAAAGATTAAAGGAGTTTTCATGGCATTTGAAGGACTTGCAGATAAGCTTGGCAATGCGTTCAAAAAACTGAAAAACAAAGGCAAGCTTTCTGAAAAAGATGTTAAGGAAGCAATGCGAGAGGTTCGACTCGCACTTCTTGAGGCCGATGTAAACTACAAAGTTGCAAAGGACTTTACAAACAAAGTAACAGAACGTGCTGTCGGTCAGGATGTTATGCAAAGTCTTACTCCTGCACAGATGGTTGTTAAGATTGTTGACGAGGAGCTTACAAGCCTTATGGGCGGTGAGGACGCACGAATTGAGTTTGCGTCAAAGCCTCCGACAGTCATCATGATGTGCGGTCTTCAGGGTTCGGGTAAAACAACCCATACGGCAAAGCTTGCAAAAATGCTGAAAAAGCAGGGCAGAAATCCTCTGCTTGCCGCCTGTGACGTATATCGTCCCGCCGCTATCGACCAGTTGAAGGTTGTCGGTGAAAAGGCAGGCGTTCCTGTTTTTGAAATGGGAAAAGCAAATCCCGTTAAGATTGCAAAAGAGGCAATCAAGCGTGCAAAGGACTACGGCAACGATGTTGTTATTCTCGATACCGCAGGCCGACTTCATATTGATGAGGCTCTTATGGATGAGCTTAAAAACATCAAAAAAGAAGTTGAACCAAACGAAATTTTGCTTGTTATCGACTCGATGACAGGTCAGGACGCAGTTAATGTTGCGAAGAGCTTTAACGAACTTCTTGACATTACGGGTGTTATTCTCACAAAGCTTGACGGTGACACTCGAGGCGGTGCGGCGCTTTCGGTAAAGGCTGTTACAGGCAGACCTATTAAATTTGCAGGTACAGGCGAAAAGCTTGACGATATTGAAGTTTTCCACCCCGACAGAATGGCAAGCCGTATTCTCGGCATGGGTGATGTGCTTACTCTCATTGAGGACGCACAGAATAAAATGGATGCCGAAAAAGCCGAAGAAATGGCTCAGAAGATGATGAGCAACAAATTCGACTTTAACGATTTGTACGATCAGTTTGAGCAGGTCAAGAAAATGGGACCGCTCAAGGGCATTCTTTCAAAAATTCCGGGTGTCGGAAAACAGCTTGAGGGCGTTGACATTGACGACAGACAGATTGACTGGGTTCAGGCAATCATCCTCTCAATGACACCCGAAGAAAGAAGTCATCCGCACATTATGAACCCGTCAAGAAAGCGCAGAATTGCGGCAGGTTCGGGCAGAAGCATTGAAGAGGTCAACCGACTTATCAAGCAGATTGACCAGATGCAGAAAATGATGCGTCAGATGACAAAGGGCGGAAAAGGCTCTAAGAAAAGAAGAAAAATGAAAGGCCTTCCCGGACTCGGCGGTATGCCGATGAACGGCATGGGACCTGCAGGCGGAATGGGCGGTCCCGACGGAATGCCTCCGTTCAAATAATTAACATTAATCAAACATTAAACAAAGTTTTTCATCCAATTACGGTTGGTGAATATAAATTAACAATTTTTATGAGGTGAACATTATGGCAGTAAAGATCAGACTTAGAAGAATGGGTTCAAAGAAGGCTCCTTTCTACAGAGTAGTAGTAGCAGATTCAAGATATCCGAGAAACGGCCGTTTCATTGAAGAAATCGGCACATATGATATTCTCAAGAAGCCCTCTGAGTTCAATGTTGACGCTGAAGCAGTTAAGAAGTGGATTGCTAACGGTGCTCAGCCAACAGACACAGTAAAGGCTCTTCTCAAGAAGAACGGCGTAATTGAATAATTGCGTTTCGGAAAGGACAAACAATGAAAGATTTACTTGCAGTTATCGCAAAGGGTCTTGTTGACGATCCCGATTCCGTATCAGTTGAAGCAGACGCTCCCAACGAAGAGGGAACAGTTGTTTACCACATTCATGTTGCAGAAAACGACATGGGCAGAATCATCGGTAAGCAGGGCAGAATTGCCAAGGCTATCCGCACAATTGCCCGCAGTGCCGCTATCCGCAGTGAAGAAAAAATCATGGTTGAAATCGACTGATTAACGGTTCATAACCGAACAAAAGCCTCCCACCACGGGAGGCTTTTTTACACCCTATTAAATATCAAAAGATAAAACTTCCTGTTTTGCCCACATCATTTTTGAAAAACATAATATAGTAAATCGGGATATAGTTAATCTTCCCGTCGGAAGTTACTGTTCTCTCGTTTGAAAGAACAAAGGCTTTCTTGATGTGATAATCCTTATTGCTTACAAATGTGTTCAATGCGCTGTGAACCGTGTAATCCTTTCCCGATTTCACCTCAATCGGAACAGCAGAAAGGCTGTCGTAATCATCAATAAGATAGTCAACCTCTCCCTTACTTCGATTATCATAATAGTAAAGTTTATAGCCGTGAGCCGCAAGTTCGCTTGCCACAACGCTTTCGTAAGCCGAACCGAGATTCACACTCGTTTCATCATCAAGCACGGCACGGATATTGTTGCCGTACAAAATTCCCGTCAGAATACCGACATCGTTCAGATAAAGCTTGAGCAGATTTTTGCCCGTTGATTCAATAAGCGGAAAAACGGGATTTGAAATTGCCTGAACATTAAGGGCGATCCCTGCACTTATCAAATACTCGAATTCATCCTGATAGTCGCTGAAACGCTTACCGCTTTTATTCTCAATATTTTTTGCAACAATCCTTTTCTTTTTGTTTTCCATATTTGACGGAATGAGGTCATAAACTCTGCGGATTTTAAGTTTGTTTTCATCATCGTATTTTGAAGCATCTGCAGCATAATATTCGTGAATTTCACTTTGTATCTCTCTGACGGACTGAATATTTCTCTCAGAAATATAGCTGTTAACCGCATCGGGCAATCCGCCGACAAGCAGATACTTTCTGAATAAATCCATCATCCTATTGTGCATGGATTCATCAAGAGATTCAAGATTTTCAAATTTTTTCTGCATAGCCGCAATAATAATTTCATTCATTCCGTTTGCGTAGAGAAATTCCTCAAAATCAAGCGGAAACATACGCACTTTGCGAATACTGCCCATTGGAATTGAGGTAGTCTGTGACAGCGTTACACCCAAAAGCGAACCGCTTGCAATGAATGTAAATTTGCCGTCCTGTGACAAAAATTTGAGCAAAGTCAACAGATGAGGATATGCCTGAATTTCGTCAATAAAAATCAAGGTATCGCTTTTCTTCCCCATTTTATTTCCTGCAAGCATACTCACCTGCAAGTAAAAATCTTCGACTGTTTTT
>ENA-OQKI01000135-OQKI01000135.1-human-gut-metagenome-genome-assembly--contig:-NODE-135-length-17827-cov-2.731243_pt1 | contig 17827 bp, 16 predicted proteins | sample MGYA00242778_ERZ504798 | MGnify/ENA primary metagenome ERZ504798 (study PRJEB26092, sample SAMD00036414) | human gut metagenome | host: Homo sapiens | study: EMG produced TPA metagenomics assembly of... | reverse complement strand
ATATCATGATCGATGTTCGCTTCTTGTCCCAATCCTTTCTACGATCCCGAGATGCGCACCATGACCGGTCTCGATAAGAAGGTCTCCGATTTTGTCTTGGACCACCCCAAGACCCAGGAGTTCTGGAAGGCCTGGACTCAGCTGCTCGATACGGTCATGCCGGGTTATATCGCAGAGGGCAAGCCGCAGCTTTCCATTGCTATCGGCTGCACAGGCGGACAGCACCGTAGCGTCGCCATTGCCGAGGCCACGGCCCGCTACCTGGAGGGTGCTCAGTATCATGTGAGCATCTCCCACCGTGACCTGTCGCGTGCCAACACGAAGGCATAGGTTTACATGTCGTTTACCGCTGAGGTGCGTGACGAGCTTGCGCGCTGCGAACCAGAATGCGAATACTGCGATTTGTCGACGCTTGCTGCGCTAACGCGTGTGAGCGGCACGCTTTCGCTGGCGGGCTCGGGACGGTACCGCTTGACGGTCGCGACCGAGACGGGTGCTGTGGCGCGCACGATGATTGCGCTGACGCATCGTATCCTTAAGCTCAAGACCGAATTCACGGTTCGTAAGTCGGTCCTGCACAAGGTACGAAACTATCTCATCACCTTGCCCGATCAGCCCGATTTGGATAAGGCTCTGGTGCTGCTGGGCATTCTAGACCGCAGAGGAGGGCTCGTCGCGGGTGTGCCGCGCCACATCGTCGCCCGTCCTTGCTGCAGGCTCGCCTATATTCGCGGTGCGCTGATTGCCGGAGGCTTTGTTGCCGACCCGCGTGGCGATTTTCATTTGGAGATCGCGGTTCAGGGCGAGGAGTATGCAAAGGGACTTTGCGACCTTCTGGAGCAGATTGGAGTTCACGCCCGCGTCAATGCGCGTCGCGGCTCGTATGCCGTGTACATCAAGAGTGCCGAGGAGATTAAACGTCTGTTACAGCTGATTGGCGCCAAGCGCAGCGTTGCCGAGATTGAAGAGGCCCGCGCGGTTAAGCTGGTGAAGAACGACGTGAATCGTCGCGTGAACGCAGAGCTTGCCAACCAGACCAGAAGTGCCGGTGCCGCCCAACATCAGCTTGCGCTCATCGATGAGCTTGATCGGCGCGGTTTGCGCGAAACGCTGCCGGACGCTCTGGCAGTTTTTTGTGACTTACGCGAGCGTTACCCCGATCTCTCACTGCGAGATTTGGGGGAAATGGCCGACCCTCCTTTGTCGAAGTCGGCCTTGTATCACCGTGTTTTGCGCCTTGAAAAGCTCATTGAAGCAAGCGGGTAGTTTAACGCAATAGCTTTTATGGTGGTTTAACTGCTGTTTTATACGTTAAAGCGTTTTAACGCAAATTTGATTTTCAATTTCGAGCATTCTCGTGAAATTCAAGCCAAAAAAAGGTATATTAGGCGAGTGGTTAGTTTGTGGGCCTCAACGGCAGGCGCTGTAGCTTGCGGGGGCCTTACGAAAGGAGACACAATGGCAGTAAAGGTTGCTATTAACGGCTTCGGTCGCATCGGTCGTCTGGCCTTCCGCCAGATGTTCGGTCATGAGGGCTCCGAGATCGTCGCTATCAACGACCTCACCTCTCCCGATATGCTCGCTTACCTGCTGAAGTACGACTCCACGCAGGGCAACTATGCTCGCGATCACGAGGTCGTCGCTGGCGAGGATTCCATCACCGTTGACGGCAAGGAGATCAAGATCTACAAGGAGGCCGACGCCAACAACCTGCCTTGGGGCGACCTCGACGTCGACGTCGTTCTCGAGTGCACCGGCTTCTACACCAGCAAGGCTAAGGCTCAGGCCCACATCAACGCTGGCGCCAAGAAGGTCGTCATCTCCGCTCCGGCCGGCAGCGATCTGCCCACCATCGTGTACAACGTCAACCATGAGACGCTGACCGCTGAGGACAACATCATCTCCGCTGCTTCCTGCACCACCAACTGCCTCGCCCCGATGGCCAAGGGTCTAGAACGACTTCGCTCCCATCGTGTCCGGCATCATGACCACCATTCACGCCTGGACCGGCGACCAGATGCCGCTCGACGGCCCGCAGCGCAAGGGCAACAAGCGTCGTAGCCGCGCCTGCGCCGTCAACATCGTCCCCAACACCACCGGTGCTGCCAAGGCTATCGGCCTGGTTCTCCCCGAGCTCAACGGTAAGCTCATCGGTGCCGCCCAGCGCGTCCCGACGCCGACCGGCTCCATCACCAACCTCTACGCTGTCGTTGACAAGAAGGTCACCGTCGACGAGGTCAACGCCGCTATGAAGGCCTACGCTTCCACCATCTCCGAGACCTTCGGTTACAACGAGGACGATATCGTCTCCACCGACATCATCGGCGAGACCCACGGCTCCATCTTCGACGCCACTCAGACCATGTGCTCTGACCTCGGCAACGGCCAGACCCTCGTTCAGGTCACCTCTTGGTACGACAACGAGAACTCCTACACCTCTCAGATGGTCCGCACCATCAAGTACTTCGAGAAGTTCGTTGCTTAATTTAGCTTTTAGCGAATAGCTCGTTGAGCGTCTAAAGAAGGGCGCGGCCTCATAGGGCTTACACCCTAGGGTCGCGCCCTTTTTATAGGAAATCGTCTGCCGTAATGGGAGGCAGACACGTACGAAAGGTAGAAGCAAACATGGCCTTTACCAAGAAGACCGTCCGCGACATCGATGTCGACGGCAAGCGCGTTCTCGTCCGCGTTGACTTCAACGTGCCTATCAAGGATGGCGTCGTTGGCGACACCACCCGCATCAAGGCTGCCCTGCCCACCATCAACTACCTCGTTGAGCACAACGCTCGCGTCATCCTCATGAGCCACCTCGGCCGTCCTGAGGGCACTGGCTTCCAGCCCGAGCTTTCCCTCGAGCCTGTCGCCAAGAAGCTCGCTGAGCTCTCTGGCCTTGACGTTGCTTTTGTTGCCGACACCTACGGCGAGAAGGCTGCTGAGGCTGTCGCCGCCGTCGAGCCGGGCAAGGTCCTCGTTCTCGAGAACGTCCGTTTTGACAAGCGTGAGAAGAAGAACGATCCCGAGATCGCCAAGAAGCTCGCTTCCTATGGTGACGTCTTCGTTCTCGATGCCTTCGGCACCGCACACCGCGCCCAGGGTTCCGTCGTGGGCCCCGCCGCTTACCTGCCTGCCGTCGCCGGCTTCCTGCTCGAGAAGGAGGTCGACACGCTGACCGGCATCTTCGCCGAGCCCGAGCGCCCCTTCGTCGCCATCGTCGGCGGTTCCAAGGTTTCCTCCAAGATCGGCGTTCTCGATCACCTCATCGACTCCGCTGATACCCTGATCATCGGTGGCGGCATGGCCTACACCTTCTTCCTGGCTCAGGGCCTGACCGTCGGTCAGTCCCTCAAGGAAGAGGACTGGGTCGAGCGTGCCGGCGAGATGCTCAAGAAGGCCGAGGAGAAGGGCGTCAAGATCCTGCTCCCCATCGACAACCGCGTTGCCGATCACTTTGGCGAGGACGCTGTCCCCGAGGTTGTCGCTTCCGACGCTATCCCCGACGATCGTGAGGGCATGGACATCGGCCCCAAGACCGAGGAGCTCTACGCCGAGGCTGTCAAGGGTGCCAAGACTGTGTTCTGGAATGGCCCCATGGGCGTCTTCGAGTTCGATAACTTCGCTCACGGCACCCAGGCTATCGCCGAGGCTGTCGCCGAGGCTGATTGCACCTCGATCATCGGTGGTGGCGACTCTGTCGCAGCCGTCAACAAGTTCAACCTGGCCGACAAGATGAGCTGGATCTCTACCGGTGGTGGCGCTTCCATGGAGCTCGTCGAGGGTAAGGCCCTGCCCGGAGTGGAGGCGCTTCTCGATGCCTAATCGCACCCTTCTTATCGCTGGTAACTGGAAGATGAACAACGACGTCGCCGAGGCCGCCAAGCTCGCCGACGAGCTGGCTCAGGCTCTGCCCGAGGTTCCGGCTGGCGTCGAGGTGCTCGTCTGCCCTCCGACCATCGACATCACCACGGTTCATGACCGTATTCAGGCTGCCCCCATCGCCCTCGGTGCACAGAACGTGTACTGGGAGGCCAAGGGTGCCTTCACCGGTGAGTCTTCTTGCGACATGCTCAAGTCCGCTGGCTGCACCTACTGCATCATCGGTCACTCCGAGCGTCGCGACTACTTCCACGAGACCGACGAGGACCAGAACAAGAAGGCTAAGGCTCTCGTTTCCGCCGGTCTTGTTCCCGTCTTCTGCTGCGGCGAGTCCCTCGAGGTCCGCGAGGCTGGCACCTATGTCGAGCACGTCGTGAACCAGGTCAAGGCTGGCCTTGCGGGCCTTGAGATCACCTGCCCCAAGCAGGTCGTCGTCGCCTACGAGCCCATCTGGGCCATCGGCACAGGCAAGACCGCTACCGCCGAGGACGCTCAGGAGGTCTGCGGCGCTATCCGTGAGACCCTCAAGGAGATGTTCGGCGAGGAGCTCGCCAACGGCATCCGCGTGCTGTATGGCGGTTCCGCCAAGCCCGGCAACATCGCCGAGCTCGTCGCCAAGCCCGACGTTGACGGCGCCCTCGTGGGCGGCGCTTCGCTCAAGGCTGCCGACTTCGCCTCTATGGTCGTCAAGGCAGGCGAGTAGGACATATGGCACAACGTCATCTTCCTGCACTCCTGATCATCATGGATGGTTGCGGCCTTGCTCCGGCCGATGGCGAGAACGCCGTCGCCACTGCCAAGACGCCCTTCCTTGATAGCCTGTACGAGAAGTACCCCCACACCACGCTCGGCGCTTCGGGCGAGGACGTGGGCCTTCCCGACGGCCAGATGGGCAACTCCGAGGTGGGTCACCTCAACATCGGTGCCGGCCGCATCGTGTTCCAGGAGCTTTCGCGCATCAACAATGCCATCAAGGACGGCTCCATCGCCAAGAACGAGGTCTTCGTCAAGGCTATGGACGATGTCAAGGCCGAAGGCAAGACCCTTCACCTCATGGGCCTTATGAGCCCCGGCGGCGTTCATTCTCACATGAACCATGTCGAGGCCCTGGTCAAGATGGCTGCCCAGCATGGCGTCAAGACCGTTCGCGTCCACGCCTTTATGGATGGCCGCGACGTCGACCCGCAGTCCGGTGCTGGCTACATGAGCGAGTTCTGCGCCTTCCTGGCCAAGATTTCCGAGGAGACCGGTTGCGACGCTCGCGTTGCCACCGTCTCGGGTCGTTATTGGGCGATGGACCGCGACAACCGTTGGGAGCGCATCCAGCGCGCCTACGACGTCATGGTCAACGCGTCCGATGCCGATGTCGACCCCGTTGCCGGTATCAAGGCCTACTACGAGAAGGACCCGCGCGGCGACGAGTTCGTCGAGCCCTTCGCTGCCCACAACGAGGGCATTCACGAGGGCGACGCGGCCATCTTCTTCAACTTCCGTCCCGACCGCGCTCGTCAGATGACCCGCGTGTTCACGGACAAGGAGTTCGACGGCTTTGAGCGCGAGCAGATCAAGCTTTCGCACTTTGTGACGATGACCGAGTACGATCCGACGTTTGACGTCGAGGTCGCCTTCCCCAAGACGTTCCCCGAGAACGTCCTGGCCGACGTTATCGCCGCCAATGGCCTGAAGCAGCTGCACACTGCCGAGACCGAGAAGTACGCCCACGTGACGTTTTTCCTCAACGGCGGCATCGAGGAGCCCAAGGAGGGCGAGGAGCGCGTGCTCGTCGCTTCCCCCAAGGTCGCTACCTACGATCTGCAGCCCGAGATGAGCGCTCCCGAGGTTACCGAGAAGCTCGTCGCCGCCATCAACGAGGATCGCGCTGATTTCTACATCGTGAACTTCGCGAACTGCGACATGGTTGGTCACACCGGTGTCTTCGACGCTGCCGTTAAGGCTGTCGAGGCTGTTGACGATGCCCTGTCCAAGGTTGTCCCGGCGATTCTCGCCAAGGGCGGCTTTGCACTGATTACCGCCGACCACGGCAACGCCGATCACATGTTTGACGTTGCTTCCGACGGTTCCAAGCATCCGTTTACGGCTCACACCACCAACCGCGTGCCGTTGATCATCGTTGATGAGAAGGCACAGCTCACCGGTATCGAGGACGGCCGTCTTTCCGATATCGCTCCGACCATGCTCACCATGGCTGGTATTGAGCCTTCCGCCGAGATGACGGGCCGCGTGCTCGCCACCGAGGCCTAAGAGAAAACAAATACCGTTTTCTAGTAAGGGGGTTGTCCACAACCGGACAACCCTCTTTTTTTGCGCTATTTCTACCTCGTCACCAAATGGCTGATGGGGGAGTGCTGGGGGTTGTGGTACAGTACTGGAGTTTGAACTGTTCTATTAAGGAGCTTATCTATGGGTCCGTTTCAGATTCTTCTGTTTGTCGTTTGGGCTGTCTCTGCCGTGGCGCTGACGATTCTCGTCCTGATGCACTCTGGTAAGGGCACCGGCGTTTCGGATATGATCGCTAGCTCGCTGTATAACTCCAGCTCTGCCACGGGCGTCATGGAGCAGAACCTCGATCGCCTGACGGTAATTATGGCCGTCGTTTTTGCCGTGTGTGTCGTCCTGTGCATGTTCTTCTTCCCGCAGGGTATCGTCGGCTACTAAGCACGAGCCACATAAATACTTGAAAAGGGTTCCGCAAGTGCGGGACCCTTTTTGTTTACATATTTGTAACAGAGTCAAAATATCCCCACATACTTCGCCCAACTAAAGAAATTCTCGACCGTTAACCGGAATTAGCCCCAAATCGTGCATAAAATGCGCTACTGTATTGCGAAACGTTGGTTCGTTGTGCATAACCAGCCATAGCAGCGGGCGGCGTTTTGATGGTTCGGATCGGATTGTCTCGACATATGTCCGACTGAACATTTCTTTGTCCTATCTCATAAGGAGGATGGCATGGCTGATTCTATGTTCCACCAGCCCGTTATGGGTCGTCGCGCCTTTGTTGGCGGCACCCTCGCTGCGAGCTCCATGGCTTTTCTTGCCGCATGCGGCAAGAAGGGCGGCGACACTTCCGGTTCTGAGTCCGGTTCGACGCTGAACTTCTACATCAACAACCCGGTCTGCATCGACCCCTACAATGTCCAGGAGGACCAGGGCACTCAGGTCGAGTACCAGCTCTTTGACGCTCTGACCTCTTATGACGCCGAGAAGGGCGAGATCGTTCCGCTGGCTTGCGAGTCCTTCGAGGCCAACGACGACGCCACCGAGTTCACCTTCAAGATCAAGAAGGCCAAGTTCCACAACGGTGACGACGTTACCTCCAAGTCCTTCAAGCTCGGTTGGGAGCGTCTGGTCAACACCAAGTCGGCCATCGCTACCGAGTATGGCCCTTCCGAGGTCTCCTATCACCTTTCCATGGTCGAGGGCTATGACGATCTGCTTGCCGGTAACGCTACTGAACTCAGCGGTGTTACCTGCCCCGACGATGAGACCCTCGTCGTCAAGCTGTCTTCCGCTTACGCCGACTTCCCCTTCGTCGCCTCTCACCCGGCTCTGGCCCCGGTTCCCGAGTGCGCCGAGTCCGATGCCAAGAGCTTCTACCTTGCACCGGTCGGTAACGGCCCGTTCATGATGGACGGCAAGTGGGAGGATGGTCAGGAGATCAACCTCAAGAAGTTCGACGATTACTATGGCGACAAGGCCAAGATCGATGGCATCCACTTCCAGGTCATCAAGGACATGGAGACCGCTTACAAGGAGTTCCAGGCCGGTAACCTCGATGTCTGCGACGTTCCCGTTGCTCAGATCGACGCCGCCAAGAAGGATCGCGGCGTGTCCAAGGACGGCTACACCATGGGTGACGGCGAGCGCATGCTGCTCGGCTCCGAGCCTTCCACCTACTACCTGACCTGCAACAACACGGCCGAGCCGTTCAACAACGCCGACCTGCGCAGGGGTATCTCCCTGGCCATCAACCGTGAGGCCATCTGCAAGACTATCTTCAAGGGTACCCGTACCCCGCCGACGGCATTGTTCCTAAGGGCATCGATGGCTACAAGGAGGGCGCATGGGAGTTCTGCGCCTACGACGTCGACAAGGCTAACGAGTACCTGGACAAGGTTGCTCCCGCTGGCGCTAACGGCGATCGTGGCATTAACGTGACCCTTTCCTACAACCAGGATGGTGGCCACAAGGAGATCATGGAGTCCATCATCGGTGACCTCGCCAAGGTTGGCGTTACCGCTGTCTCCGATACCCCTGAGTGGTCTGCCTTGCTCGAGCAGTACCAGAACTTTAACTATCAGTTCGGTCGTCTGGGTTGGATCGCCGACTACCCGATTATGGACAACTTCCTGTATCCGCTGTTCCACTCCGACTCCCTCGGTGGTGACAACCGCTCCGGTTACAACAACCCCGAGTTCGACGCCAAGGTCAACGAGGCTCGCACCACGGTTGACGACGAAGAGCGCGTTGCTAAGATGCAGGAGGCCGACGCTATGGTCGCTGCCGACTGCCCGGTCATCCCGGTGATGTTCTACACGCACACCATCGTCGGCTCCGATCGCATCAAGCACCTCTATGTCGATCCGCAGAAGCACGCTGAGCTGGGTACCGCTGAGCTCGCCTAAGAGTTTGCAGCTTCCGTGAGGGTCAAGTATTTACGTAGACCTCATGGGAAACATACAGTTCTCCCTAACCTGGGGTAAACTGGCTGATGGTAATTTTGGGATGCCGGTCTGGCGATCGGCATCCCATTTAGGTTAATCCCTAGATAGGGGAGTGGTATGGGTAAGTACATCGTTAAACGTGTGCTTCAGTTCATCCCGGTATTTTTGGGCGTTACGCTGATTCTGTTCGCCCTTCAGAATATCGTGCCGGGAGATCCGATCAAGCTGATCGGTGGAGACAAGGCTCTGTCCCCCGAGGTGGAGCTTCAGCTTCGCGTCCGCTATCACCTGGTCCAGTCGGACGAGGACGGCAACGCGATCCTTGACGAGAACGGCGACCCCGTTCAAACGTCGCTCGTGGACCGTTACTTGTATTACATGAACGGCCTGCTTCATGGCGATCTGGGCAATTCGTATCAGCGCAAGCTGCCGGTTACGGAAATTTTTGCCCAGAAGTATCCGTATACGGTCAAACTTGCCGCGTGCGCCATCGTGCTCGAGGCAATCATGGGTATCGGTGCGGGTATCATTTCGGCGGTAAAGCGTTATTCCTTCTGGGATATTTTGGTAACGCTCACCACGTCGATCCTCGTTGCGGTCCCGGCCTTCTGGCTCGGTATGTTGCTGCAGCTGTTCTTTGGCGTCATCCTCAAGGACGCCACGGGCGGTGCAATCTCCATGCCGATCTCGGGTGCCGGCGGTTCCAGCTCTCAGTATCAGGATTGGATGCACTATGTGCTTCCGACCATTACGCTGGCTTCGGTTTCGACCGCTTATGCTGCGCGCATTATGCGCTCGCAGCTGCTTGACGTCATGAACCAGGATTACATCCGTACGGCAAAGGCCAAGGGTCTCTCCAATCGTGCGATCATCGTCAAGCATGCGCTTAAGAATGCACTCATCCCCGTCGTTACCTATATTGGTGTCGACTTTGGCGGCATGCTTTCGGGCGCCATCCTGACCGAGACGGTCTTCAACTGGCCCGGTATCGGCTATGAGGTCTATCGCGCCATTAGCATGCGTGACTGGCCCATCGTTATGGGCGGCGTTACGCTCATCGTTGTCGTCGTTATGGTGATCAACCTGCTCGTCGACATTAGCTATGCATTCCTCGACCCGCGCATCCGCCTTGGCGGTCCGTCGGATAAGGCCTAAGGGAGGTACGTCTCATGCAGGAAACTGATTCTCAGTCTCAGGAGCAGGCTACCGCCACCAAGGTCGCATCTGCTCCCGCCAAGTCCCGCACGCTGTGGGGCGACGCTTTTAAGCGTCTTCGTAAGAACAAGCTCGCCGTTATCGGTGTCTGCTGGATCATCATCGTCGTTGTGGTTGCCCTGACCGCAGATCTGTGGGCTAAGCCCTGGCTCGGTTCGCCGACGGCTTCCGATTCGACCACCATGGCCGAGACATCGCTACTGGCTCCGTGTGCCGAGCACCCGTTTGGCACCGATGCCCTCGGTCGCGACATTCTCGTCCGCGTTATCTACGGTGCACGCGTTTCGCTTTCTGTCGGTATCATGGCCACCGCCATCTCCACATTGATCGGCCTGGTCATGGGCGCCCTGGCCGGTTTCTACGGCGGCATTTGGGATACGATCATCATGCGCTGTGCGGACATCTTCCTGGCGTTCCCGTACGTGCTGTTCGTTGTCGCCATGATCGCCGTTATCGGCCGTGGTCTTCAGAACGTCTTTATCGCCATCGGCATTCTTGGCTGGCCTTCGATTGCGCGCGTCTTCCGCTCTGCAATCTTGACGGTCAAGGAAAACGACTATGTTGATGCAGCGCGCGCGATGGGTGCATCTGATGCTCGTATCGTCGTGCGTCACATCTTCCCGAACTCCGTCGCCTCCATCGTGGTCTACGCAACCATGAACATTGGTGGCGCCATTCTGACCGAGTCCGCTCTGTCCTTCCTCGGCATGGGCGTTATTCCGCCTACGCCTTCGTGGGGCTCCATGATTCAGGACGGTCAGCAGTATCTTCTGACCGCTCCCTGGATGATGATCATGCCCGGTCTGGCAATTCTCTCGACGGTGCTCGCCTTCACCCTGCTGGGTGACGGTCTGCGCGACGCCCTCGACGTCAAGATGAAGGACGCATAAGGATGAAGAAGAACAAGAACTATGTGGACCTGAAGGATCAGCCGGTTCCTGAGGGCCAGCATCTGCTCGAGGTCGATGACCTTAAGATGTATTTCCACACCGAGGATGGCGTTGTTCGCGCTGTCGACGGTGTCTCCTACACGCTCGATCGCGGCGAAACCCTGGGCGTCGTCGGTGAGTCCGGCTCCGGTAAGTCCGTGACCGCCATGACCATCATGGGCCTCATCTCGATGCCTCCGGGAAAGATTGAGGGCGGCGACGTTCGCTATCGCGGTCGTTCTATCCTCGAAATGACCGAGGAAGAGATGCAGCACATTCGCGGTAACGATATCGCGATGATCTTCCAGGATCCTATGACCTCCTTGAACCCGGTCTATAAGATCGGCAAGCAGGTGGGCGAGGGCCTTCGTCTGCACCGTGGCTACTCCAAGCAGGAGGCACTCAAGCGCGCTACCGAGCTTTTGGACCTCGTGGGTATCCCCGAGCCCGAGAAGCGCGTCAATGAGTATCCGCACCAGTTCTCGGGCGGTATGCGTCAGCGTGTCATGATTGCTATGGCTCTTGCCTGCGATCCCGATATTCTGATTGCTGACGAGCCCACGACGGCTCTGGACGTTACCATTCAGGCTCAGATTATCGAGCTCATGCAGGAAATGCAGGAGAAGAACGGCAACGCCATCATCATGATTACCCATGACCTGGGCGTCGTCGCCGACATGGCCGACAAGATCATGGTTATGTACGCCGGCCGTCCCGTCGAGTTCGGTACTGCTGAGGAAATCTTCTACGAGAGCCGCCACCCCTACACCTGGGGTCTTATCCGCTCCATCCCGGAGCAGGCCATCGAAGAGAAGAAGCCGCTTACGCCGATTCACGGCAACCCGCCTTCGCTCATGAACCTGCCCGAGGGCTGCGTGTTCTCGCCTCGTTGTCCCTATGCGACCGATAAGTGCCGCAAGCAGCGCCCCGAGCGCGTTGTCACCGAGTCTGGTCATTACTCTGCGTGCCACTACTCCGGTGACCCCGAGTTCCTCAAGAACGCTCCTGAGACGTCCCGTACGCGCAAGGATTCCAAGAAGGGAGGCGAGGCGTAATGGCAGATACCAACGAGCGTACTCCGCTGCTGAAGGTCGAGCACCTCTCTAAGGAGTTTCCCGCTGAGTCCGGCATGTTCGCCAAGCGCTTCTCCAAGCGTGTCGTCTCTGCTGTGAATGACATTTCGTTCGAGATTTATCCGGGCGAGACCTTTGGCCTGGTCGGCGAGTCTGGTTGCGGTAAGTCCACCACGGGCCGCACCATCATGCGCCTGACCAAGCCGACGGCAGGCAAAGTGTTCTTCCAGGGCAAAGACGTTGCCGAGATGAGCAAGCACGAGATCAAGGATATGCGTCGCGAGATGCAGTTCATCTTCCAGGACCCCTATGCTTCGCTGAATCCTCGTATGACCATCGGCGAGATTGTCTCTGAGCCCATGACCATTCATGGCGTGGGCACCAAGGAAGAGCGTATCGAGCGTGTCCGCGAGCTGCTGGACGTCGTCGGTCTGAATCCCGAGCACATCAACCGCTATCCGCACGAGTTCTCGGGCGGCCAGCGCCAGCGTGTCGGCATTGCCCGCGCATTTGCGCTGAAGCCCAAGCTGATTATCTGCGACGAGCCTGTCTCTGCACTTGACGTATCCATTCAGGCCCAGGTTCTGAACCTTCTTAAGGAGCTCCAGGACAAGTTCGGTACGGCTTATCTTTTCATTGCTCACGACCTCTCTGTCGTGCAGCATATCTCCGACCGTGTTGCCGTTATGTATCTGGGTAAGATGGTCGAGGTTTCGGATTGGAAGACGCTCTATAGCGAGCCTCACCATCCGTACACGCAGTCGCTGCTGTCTGCCGTGCCGGTTCCCGATCCTGATATCCAGAAGACCCGCAAGCGCATCATCCTCGCTGGCGATCCGCCGTCGCCGCTGGATCCGCCGACCGGCTGCCGTTTCCACACGCGCTGCCCGATCGCGCAGGGCATCTGCTCCGAGAAGCTTCCTGAGTTTAAGGAAGTCGCTCCGGGCCACTGCTGCGCGTGCCACTTCGCCGAGCCGTTCCCGATCAAGGAATCGCACATCGACCTGTAGTCGGTTGTTCTCGTCCGGGCCCGCCTGGTGTTACTTTTCAGAACGTCCTCGGACATATCGGAAGCCCCGCTGCGCGCTGCGCGCTGCGGGGCTTCCTCCGTCCTGCGGAATGTTCTGAAAAGCAACACCAGGGCGGGCCCTGCGTTAACGCGGCAGAGGGGAGTGAGATTCCTTGATCGCTCACTTAATCTAATAGGAAATTGAGCGAGGCCGGAGCTTTAGCTCCGGCCTCGCTATATAAGGGCTCGGCAATGCCGAGCCACCAAATTTGCATCAGCCCCCAGAACATGTTTGAGAACGGCGCATGGAGTACGTGGACGTAGGCCCCGAATCGGTGTTGCCTCCCGGCGCATTCCGCAGGGGGAGCGATATTTTGCAGCACGAAGTGCGTAGCAAAATATCGCCCATGTCCGAGGACGCGCCGGGAGGCAGCACCGATTCGGGGCCGGACATGCGGATCTACCTGCGCATTTACAAATTCGTAAACTTTTTTGAAAAAAGTGCTTGCACAGTTCTCGAATCATAGGTTATTATCTTCCTCGTTGAACGCGCGGGTCGAACAAAACGAACTGCGAATCAACAACATAGCATGTCGGAGTGGCGGAATTGGCAGACGCGCTAGCTTGAGGTGCTAGTGACCGCTTTTTGGTCATGCGGGTTCAAGTCCCGCCTCCGACACCATCGCATTTGAGAAGCCTCTTCGGAGGCTTTTTTGTTACCGATAGACGGCGGGGTCCACGATGGAAACGCTTGAACACAACGAGTGGGCAGACGTTGCCCAACTAGTCGAGATCACGAGCGATGCTGTCATCATCTGCGAGCTCGACGGAACCATTCTGCATGTGAATAATCGCTTACTTGGTTTGATGTGCGAGGAACGCGCCGACGTCATTGGTGGAGATGTTAAAGACGTCCTGTACTCGTCCGCTTTTGAACGTGCGACGGAACATCGTCTGCCATTTGAAACTGATGGCTCCGAGAACGAACTGATGCTCAAGCTGAGTGACGGCTCCTTTATCCCCGTCTTGGTTCGTGCGGGCTCCGTAACGCCTCCACGCATCTTTGGGCGCCGCGCGCCACGTGTCCTGGTGGCGCTCCATAGCATCGAAGAACAGTATTCGCACGACCGTCAGCTCAAGCGTGCTCTTTCGGAGCTTAGAGTGGCTAACAAGCGCCTCTCTGGCACGCTCTCGGTCATTATGAGTACCGTGGGCTCCGATGAGCTGCCCAGCCTACTTGATACCGTTTTGAACCAGCTTGTAGGAACGCTCGATGCTTCGGGTGCCGCTATCTATTTTTCTGAGAGCGGCGGTTTTAAACTTCGCGGTGTTTCCAAGGAGCTGTACGACAGCTACCTGCCTGAGTTTTTGCCGTATGGCGCTGGCATTCCGACGTATGTTCTTCGTGAGTCGCGTGCCTGTCGCTTGTCGATTCAACAGGACCTTAAGGGTGATAAGGCCGCCTCCGGTATGTTTATGGACCTGGACAATCGTTCTAAGCACCTGTTGCGTATGCAGGATATGCCTCCGTACCGCAGCGAGATCTGTCTTCCCGTTTTTTACGGTACGCAGATCCTTGGCGTGCTGGAAGTTGGTTGGAAACGCCCTCAGGCACCGCTTGCCTATGACGTTAATGTGCTCGAGGTCATTTGCGATTACCTGTCTATCCAGCTGGTCGGCATGGCATCGAGCCTTCGCTCCCGTCGCACGGCCGAGCTTGGCCGCTCGCTCAATGTCTTGCGTGATGAGTTGTTTACCTTTCTAGACGATTCTGCCGCGGCTACCCAGGCGGTATCGTCCGAGATCTGCAATATGCTTAACTGCCATTTTTGCCCTGTTGAGTATGACGCCAGTCTGGATTCCTACGTCATAGATTTTGAAGGCGGCAGTCGCGTTGCCTTGCCGGACGACCCTGAGAAGCTTTTCTTTTCCACGACGGCGCCAGCGGCACGTCTGGGGGCTGGCCCTGATGGCTTTGAGGCATCTGTTTTGGGCGGTACGAGTGCCGAGGACCTTAAACACGTTCGTATAACTCGCGTTGACGAATCGATGCCTATGGGAGGCTGGCTTAGGGCGCATGGTCTGCCTTGCCAGGGTCTCTACGTCGACACCGGCATCGAGGCGGGCGCCCGCGCTCTGAGGGTGATGGCAAACACAGCAACGACGCGATCGTTCCTGCTTCTGTTGCGAAAGGCCCGACGACGCGCGCGCTTCTGCTTCGTGACGGTAGTCAAGAGCCGATTGATGACCTTGAATATGACTACTTGGTGCACTTGGCGCATGACTTTGAACTGATCTACGAGGGCGAATCTCAAAAGCGCGAGGAGCGCCATATCGCTCAGACCCTCCAGATCGGCATGAGAAATTCCCTGGGGGATGTTCCGGGTATCGCAACCGATTCGGTGTACCTGTCGGCCACGAACTCGGCGTTGGTCGGCGGCGATTTCTATACGCTCATCCGACTTCCCGACGACTGCGCCGTCATGATTTTGGGTGATGTGTCTGGCAAAGGCATTGAGGCCGCATCGATGTCCGCGCTCGTCAAGACGGCCCTGACGGCATATGCCTGGGAGGGCGCTGGCCCGGCCCGCATGGCACGCTCCCTTAACAGCATGCTCATGGGCTTTTCGAGGGTCGAGACGTTCGTGACGGCCTTTATCGCCAAGATTGACCTTAAAGCCGGACGCGCAACGTATTGTTCGGCGGGCCATCCTCCGACCATGGTCATTAGGCCAGAGTCGATGCCGCTGGGTGGCGGCGAGGCCCGTGGGGGAGAGGTCGAGCTGCTTGGATGCCAATCGGGCGTAATCGGTGCCTTTGAGAGCATGGTGTACGAGACAGGCGTGTTTACGTTCGCTCCCGGCGACATGCTCTTCATGTATACGGACGGAACGATTGAGGCCCGCGACCGCACCGGAGCGTTCTTTGGCGAGCAGCGCCTTCGTGACCTTCTGCTCTCTGTCTCGGGTGAGGGCGTATCGGGAATCTGCGGCAAGGTCTTGGGCGAGCTTGACCGATTTACCGAATCGGCGCTGGACGATGACATTGCATTGGTGTCCCTTGAGTTTTTACGGGGTCGTTCATAGACGACGCTGGGCGGGCTGAATCCGCACGGTTGGGGAAACGAATGCATCGAGTGGGCTTTTTTGGGAACCATGGTCGTATGAATGAGTGGAATGACATAGCGGTTTTGACGCCACCGGGCGATATCGACATCGCCACGGTGCCTGCGCTGCGTCGGCGGCTGGATGCTTTGATTGGCCGCGGCGTGCGTCGCGTCGTCATCAACTGTCAGGCTGTTAGCTTTATCGATTCGACGGGCTTGGCATTCCTGCTTACGCGCGCTCGTGAGCTCATGAGGCGAGAAGGCCTGCTTTCACTCGTCAATGCATCAGGTGAAGTTGTTCGCTTTTTGGAGATTGCTCGTCTTGTCGATATCCTTCATGTCGCGGGGCCGGCACGGGAGTCTATTCCCGCCATTCCGGTGGGGGAGCTGCCTCGCTGGAGTAAGAGCGTCGAGGTCCGTCAGGGTATCGAGAATCTTCCATACTACCGACATCGCATCGCTGAACTCCTTGAATCGCTTCCGTTGCGCCGTGACGAGCGCTACGATGTCGCATTGGCGTCGGGGGAGGCGCTGGGTAATGCCTATGACCATGCGGGCGGTATCGGGTGCGTCCTGACGGTTCAGGCCTATGGCGATCGCGTTGTGGTTGAGGTGCTTGATCGAGGTGCCGGCTATTCTATCGATAAAACGAGCGAGCCGGTCGCATCCGAGGAACGCGGCCGTGGTATCAAGCTTATGCGTATGCTCGTCGATAACGTGGAGGTTGCTCGTCGTACGGACGGCGCCGGCACGCGCGTGCAGATGGTGAAGCTGTTTAGCGGAGCGCTGGAATCGTGTGCCTAGCCAATCGCTTTAACGCGTTTGGCTACTAAGAACATGCGGCAGACAAGTTTTTTGAAAAAAGTACTTGCGTCTTTTGGACAACTCGCGTAAATTAATAACCCGCAAGCGGACATGGCTCAGTTGGTAGAGCACAACCTTGCCAAGGTTGGGGTCGCGGGTTCGAGCCCCGTTGTCCGCTCCATTGCATTTCCGGACCGTTTAGGCGGTCCTTTTTCGGCGAAGTGGCCAAGTGGTAAGGCAGAGGCCTGCAAAGCCTTTACCCCCGGTTCGAATCCGGGCTTCGCCTCCAGGCAACATCCGGGCGCTCCGGCGCCCGTTTTGTTTTACATATGCGGACATGGCTCAGTTGGTAGAGCACAACCTTGCCAAGGTTGGGGTCGCGGGTTCGAGCCCCGTTGTCCGCTCCAAACGCAACAGCCCGGCTACTACGGTAGCCGGGCTTTTTTGTATCCATTGCATGGGCTCGAACCCGAGAGGGAGCGAGCGTTTTGGGGCGTGGCTGTGGCGTTGTTTGCCGCGAATGTCCGCTTTGGGCGTATCATCGTGGGCATCTAGCAAAACCTCGTTGCAAGGGAGACTCATCACATGGCTACAGAAAAGTCCTCTTTGCGCTCATGGATGTCCGATGCCGCGATCTATCAGATCTACCCGCGCTCGTTTAAGGATTCGACTGGTTCGGGTCTGGGCGATATCGCGGGCATTACCCAGAAGATGGACTATCTTGAGCGGCTGGGTATCGAGGCCATCTGGCTGAGCCCGTTTTACCCATCGCCTCTTGTCGATGGTGGCTATGATGTGGCGGACTACTGCGATGTCGACCCACGTCTCGGCTCGCTTGACGACTTCGACGACATGATCGCTGCGGCTCACGCGCGCGGCATCAAGGTCATCGTCGATATCGTGCCCAACCATTCATCCAACCAGCACCCCTGGTTCAAAGCCGCTCTTGCCGCCGGCCCCGGATCGCCCGAGCGCGCCCGTTATATCTTCCGCGATGGTCGCGGCGAGCATGGCGAGCTGCCTCCCACCAATTGGAATGCCAACTTTGGCGGCCCCGCCTGGACGCGTGTTGCGGACGGTCAATGGTATCTGCACATGTTTACGCCCGAGCAGCCGGACTTTGACTGGTCATG
>ENA-OQKI01000133-OQKI01000133.1-human-gut-metagenome-genome-assembly--contig:-NODE-133-length-18106-cov-2.543467_pt1 | contig 18106 bp, 16 predicted proteins | sample MGYA00242778_ERZ504798 | MGnify/ENA primary metagenome ERZ504798 (study PRJEB26092, sample SAMD00036414) | human gut metagenome | host: Homo sapiens | study: EMG produced TPA metagenomics assembly of... | reverse complement strand
GCCGCTGGCGAGCAGCGGGATGGACGGGGTGACGCTGCCTGATCTGCTGGACCACGTCAGGCGTCCTGCGGCCGGCCGCCACGTTGATGATGGAGGCGCCGGCCTCGATTTTCTCGTCCAATTCGTCATCGCAGGTCAGGACCGTGGCGATGACCGGGGTGTTCGTGATGCGCGCCACGTCGTACACCGTGGAGGGCGGCGCCGGCGCGTTGAGCACCACGCCCGCCGCACCCTGCATCTCGGCCATCATGGCGAGTTGGATGACGCGCGGGCCGGTGGTGGTGCCACCGCCCACGCCGACGAACAGCGGGGCCTGGGCCGCGGTGAGTAGGGCCTGGGTGATGACTGGTTCGCCGGTGAACGGATATACGGCGAGAATGGCGTCGGCATTGGTGTTGCGGATGATGGCCGCGTCCGTGGTGAACGCGAACGAGTGGAGTTGGCGGCCCTGGACGGTGATGCCGGAAGTGCAGCTGATGATGTCGGGAACACGGGCCGCGGAGGAGCTGATGCGGTTTTCGATGGGGTTCGGTCCGTCTACTTGACGGGATTCCGGGTCGTATTCGGTGAGGTCGTTGCTCATGTCATGTGTGATGTTCATGCCGGTCTCCTTTAATAAGGAAGCGAGCGAAGCGTCGCTGGTCGTGTGTCTTTTTCATCCTCTTCAGTAATTATGTCAAGTACCTGACAGATATGAGTATACGACTCCATCAAAGATTGTCAAGTACCTTACGTATTGCTGTTGTGTCGCATTTTTCGACAATGCCAACATGCGTATGTTGTTTGATGCGGATCTGAGTGTGGAACGGCTGATTCCCGCACTGTCGATCGAGTCCGGAACTAGGATCACTCCCGAGGATACGCTCGTCATTTTCGATGAGGTACAGGAGGTGCCGAGGGCGATGACTTCGCTGAAGATGTTCAATGAAGCTGCCCCGGAGTATGACGTCTTGGCCACTGGATCGGCGCTTGGCATCGCCATGCATCCTGGGTTTTCATTCCCGGTTGGCAAGGTCAGTAGACTCAAGCTGTATCCTATGTCTTTTGTTGAATTCCTGTATGCGTGCAAACAGTATGCCTTGGCCGAAATGCTTGAGTCCAAGGATTCTCCGCTAATTAACGTAATGCATGACAGGGTCATGACTTGGCTGCGGTATTTCATGTATACAGGAGGCATGCCGGAGATCGTTGAAGCGTTCGCCAGTACTCTGCCGAATCCTGACTTCACGGCGGTTCGTAAATTGCAGAATAGTCTGGTCTCCGATTATCGTGACGATTTCTCCAAACATGTTGATATGCGTGATAGTCCCGCCGTCACCACGCTTCGTCTCAATCAGGTATGGGATTCAATTCCTTCCCAGTTGGCGAAAGAGAACAAGAAGTTCGTATACGGCGTGGTGTGAGCTGGTGGACGTGGCAAGGATTTTGAGAGTGCCATACAGTGGCTTGTCGATGCGTCGTTGGCGTTGCGCGCATCCGCCATCGCGCAAGCGGGAACGATCGCATTCCCGGTCACGAGGATTCCGCTGGTTCCGCCTCCGGGGATCGGCCGGTTGGATGAGGTTACGCCGTCTTGAGAGCCGTCGAACGATCAGGGCCAAAGGTAAAGAAATTCGGTATTCTTGCAAGGCTTTTTGGGTTATCCCGCGGGCATGGGTAGACTGGCATGCGGTAGGAGAGATACTCGCTGAAAGGTGCATGCCAGCTCATGGGAACGGGTGACCAGCCGGAAAAGACCAACAACTAAACCAGCGATTGCTGTCGGCTGGCCGGTAATAGCCGTAACTGCAGCGGACGTTCCCCGCTGCAGGTGACACGCATCGCCGGAGGGCAGCTGCAAGTCCAGGTACCGGTCCGCGGCCACCCCAGTCAGCCGCGCTGACAACCCCCGGCATCATACGCGATGTGCACGTCGTGCACTGCTACGTGCCGTCCGCCGGGCTACCCGTCCAGCGAAAGCGTAACCGGGCAGCTAGCCAGTATCGATACATGTCATAACGTAAGGAAGTAGCCCATGCCATCACACGCACGCACGGTCACCAGGACAACCCATCGCGTTCGCAACGCGCTGCTCGTCGTACTGCTGTTGCTGGTCGTGTGCGCCGCGGCGGCCGGCTTCAGCGGATTCAAACTGTACAAGTCGGCGATGAGCGCCAAAGCGCACCTCAACAATGTCGTTAACGCGGCCAAGGTCATCAAGGACGGTTCCACCGACGACATGGTCAAGGCGCTGTCCGACGTGAGCTACATCCAGAAGGAGGCGGCCGCCGCCAAGCAGGATGTCAGCGGCGGTCTGTGGACGCTGGCGGAGAAGATGCCCGTGGTCGGCGGTGACGTGAAGACGGCGCGCACCGCCATCGGTACCATCGATGACTTCGCGCAGACCACGCTGCCCCAGCTGGGCAAGGTCGTCACCACACTGACCGGTGCCAGCCTCTCCAGTGGCGATGGGCAGCTCAACATGGAGCCGATCATCGCTGCGGCGCAGCAGCTTGCCACGGTCGACCAGTCCGTGCAATCGCAGGCCAGGACGATCCAGGATCTTCCCGACGCCAAACTCGGCGTGGTGAACAACGCGCTGCAGAACGGCAAGACGCAGATGGCCGCCCTGGCGCAGGTGACCGAAAACCTGAGCGGCATGCTCAACATGCTGCCGAACTTCCTCGGTGCGAACGGCGCCCGCAACTACGTGCTGCTGGCCCAGACGAATTCCGAGATCCGCGGCACCGGCGGCCTGATCGGTTCGGCCGGTTCCTTCAGCGCGGACAATGGCAAGATCGCGGTGGGGGAGTTCCACGCGGATGCCGAGTTCCCCTCCAACGCCGCGTTGGATGACGTCAACCAGGACGGTGACGGCACGCTGTACAGCGGACTGTACTTCGGTCAAGTCATTCATAATCTTTCGTCCACGCCGGACTTCCCGCGCGTCGCGTCCATGGCCCAGAAGTTCTGGCAGGCGGCTCCGTTCGGCGGATCGTCCGACGGCGTGATGTCGCTCGACCCCGTCGCGCTGCAGGCGATGATCGGCGCCACCGGCGACGTGACTCTGTCCGACGGGCGCGTGCTCAACGGGTCGAACACCGCCGAATTCCTGCTCAACGGCGCCTACAAGGAACTGACGCCCTCCGCTCAGGACCAGTACTTCAGCGAGACCGCCGCCCAGGCGGTCGCCCACCTGTTCAGCGACATGAACACGCAGAAGCTCATGACCGTCGCCAAGACGATGCTCCGGATGGCCGAGCAGCGGCACCTGTACTTCTGGTCGTTCCACGAGGAGGATCAGGCGGTGCTGCGCAGCGCCGGCGTCACCGGCGAGATCACCAACGACGCGAAGAACCCGGTGACCGGCGTCTACTCCAACGAGATGCAGGCCTCGAAGATGGACTGGTACATCCAGCGCAAGTCGACGGTGAAGAGGACCGGCGACAACACCTACCACGTTACGTATTCGTTCACCAACACCCTGCAGCCGGGCGAGGCCGGATCCCTGCCGGAATACATCACGGCGAACGCCAAGGGAGGCGTGGCGGTGAACCGCGTGGTCATCTACACGCCGGCCGGAGGCGAGGTCAGCAACGTGTCGGCGTCGAACGGCAGTTCCTTCGCACAGGTGCAGGCCAAGGACCATATGACCTACATGGACGACATCTCCCTGGCGCCTCAGGACACGGTGACCATCGAATACGACGTGACCACCGCGGCCGGCTCGGCCAACCTCAAACTGGATCAGACGCCGACCATCGGCGACCCCGCGATCACGTACGAGTATTGATCGGTATTGATCTGTGGGTGTGATCTTGGGATTGTGTGCCCTTATGAAAGCGCGCCGCCGACTCCTCTCGGAACAGGTGACGTGCTTCCGGACGACGATGTCCATTACGATCACGGCAGATCGATAGACGACAATATCGTCACGCTGGTTCAGCTAGTTCGAATTGCAGGTGGCGGACGGTGCCCAAGACGAAAGATTCTCGTCCGTCGTTCGGCCGCCGTCGTTGGCCGTGATGATACTGGAGACCATGAAGCTCAGGCGGCGGCAGCCAAGGGCGAAGTCGAGAAAGAGGTGACGGCGTGACACTTGAACAGAGGTCAGATAGCGCGGCGGCGGAGCGGTGCCGAGCATGACCAACAATCAACGGCCGCAGGCGATCGAAGTGCGCGGGGCGCGCGTGCATAACCTGAAGAACATCGACATCGACATTCCGCTGGGCGAACTGGTGGGCGTGGCCGGCGTCTCCGGTTCGGGAAAGAGCTCGCTGGCGCTCGGCGTGCTGTATGCGGAAGGTTCGCGGCGCTACTTGGAGGCGCTGTCCACGTACACGCGACGCCGCCTGACCCAGGCCAGTCGCGCCCAAGTGGACGAAGTACTGCACGTGCCGGCCGCGCTGGCCCTGCACCAGCGGCCCACGGTGCCTGGCATCCGTTCGACGTTCGGCACGATGACCGAACTGCTCAACAGTCTGCGGCTCCTGTTCTCCCGCGTTGCCTCGCACGTGTGCCCGCATTGCGGGGCGCGCAACGAGTCGACGCTGAACGTGGCGGCCGGACTGCCCATCACCTGTGCTGGCTGTGGCAAGGAATTCCACGCGCCCGGCGCCGAATCGCTCGCTTTCAACTCGGCCGGCGCCTGCCCGACCTGCTCCGGAACCGGCATTGTGCGCGAAGTGAACCGTGCGGCCCTGGTGCCGGATGAGTCGAAAAGTATCGACGACGGTGCGGTGCTGCCATGGGGCTCGCTCATGTGGGACCTTATGAAGCAGGTGTGCGGCGCGATGGGCGTGCGCACCAACGTGCCGTTCAGCGAGCTCACGCCCGAAGAGCGTGACATCGTATTCAACGGGCCGGCCGTCAAAAAGCATATTCTTTACAAGCCGAAGAAAGGCGACGATTTCGCCGAACTCGATTTCACCTACTTCAACGCCGTATACACGGTGGAGAACGCGCTCGCCAAAGCCAAGGACGAGAAAGGTCTGAAGCGCGTGGCTCGATTTCTCAAGGAGGGACCATGCGCCGACTGTGGCGGCACACGACTGAGCGCCGCAGCCCGGGCCCCGCATGTGCGCGGGCTGAACCTGGCCGAAGCCAGCGCGATGACCTTGGATGCGGCGGTGGATTGGGTGCGCGGCGTGCCGGAATCTCTGTCCGCCGACATGCGGCCGATGGCCACCAACATCTGCGAATCATTCCTGGACGTGGCCCGCCGACTGTTGGATCTGGGCCTCGGCTATCTGGCGCTTGACCGCGACGGTGCCACGCTTTCAACCGGTGAACGCCAGCGTGTGCAGCTCGCCCGTGCCGTGCGCAACCGCACCACCGGCGTGCTGTATGTGCTCGACGAGCCGTCCATTGGCCTGCACCCCTCGAACGTGGATGGGCTGCTCGGCGTGATGCATGACTTGGTGGCGGACGGCAATTCCGTGGTGGTCGTGGACCATGACGTGCGCGTGCTCAAGGCCGCCGACCATCTTATCGAAATGGGACCGGTTGCCGGCGCCGAAGGAGGGCATGTGATCGCGCAAGGGACGGTCGGCGAGGTGGCGGCGAATCCAAGTAGTCGTATTGCGCCGTTCTTGGCCGATAATGTGAGCGCGCGCATCCGTGAGCGCGTGGCGGAACCGCAGGTGTTCGACCTTGGCCGCATCCGCATGACAACCAGCCAGTTGCATACGGTCAAGCCGCTGGACGTTGATATTCCGCGCGGCCGGCTCGTGGCGGTGACAGGCGTCTCCGGCTCCGGTAAAACCACGATGGTGCTCGAATCGCTGATTCCCGCGCTCAAAGCGCAGGCGGCGGGGGAGCGGTTGCCGGAACATGTGCGTGAACTTGAGGCCGAGGGCATCCATCGTGCGAATCTCATCGACGCCACGCCGATTGGCGCAAACGTACGCTCCACCGTGGCCACCTATGCCGATATTCACGACGAATTGCGCCGCGCCTTCGCCCGCACGGACGGCGCCAAGGCGGGCGGCTGGAAGGCTGGCGATTTCTCATACAACACCGGCCGACTGCGTTGCCCCACATGCGACGGCACCGGTTCAATCTCGCTTGATGTGCAGTTCCTGCCGGACGTGACCATCGAATGCCCGGATTGTGGAGGCTCCCGCTATGCGTCCGAAGCCGACGCGATTCGGCGTGCGGTTAAAGCGGCTAAGGGCAAAGCGGCGAAGATGAAGGTCCCGGATAAACGCAAAGCTGCCAAGGAAAAATTGAGTGAGGCGACGGATCAGGGTGGCGGCAACATTTCCCTGAGCCTGCCTCAACTCATGGCAATGAGCGTGGACCAGGCGCTGTCCGTGACCGGCGACCTCAAGAAGGTTCACGCACGTCTGACCACCCTGCACGACTTGGGCCTCGGCTACTTGACGCTCGGCGAACCGACGCCGGCGCTTTCGGGCGGCGAAGCCCAGCGGCTGAAACTCGCCAGTGAAATGGGCAAGGCCCAATCGGACGCGGTATTCGTGTTCGATGAGCCGACCATCGGTCTGCACCCGTTCGACGTGCGCGTGCTGCTGGGCGTGTTCGACCGGCTCGTGGTGAGCGGCGCGACCGTCGTGGTCATCGAACATGACCTCGACGTGATCGCCAATGCGGATTGGATTATCGATATGGGTCCGGGCGGCGGCGAAAGCGGCGGACGCATCGTCGCCACCGGAACGCCGGAACAGGTCGCGGCCAATCCGAACAGCATCACCGGGCGGTATCTGCGCTGACTTGTATGGCGGTCACGCGCCTTTGCATAGGACCCTGCGCGAGTAGGATAGCCGTCCATGGTGCAGATTCATGGCATTAGACGCGCAAGCGCGGACGCGAAATATCGGCAGATGACCGGGCAGCCGGTCAAGCCGCTGATTCTCAAACTGTGTTTTGCCGGCCGTCATCTCCAACTTGGTGACCACCGCCTACAATCTCACGGACACGTTCTTTATTGGTCAGCTCGGCACCGCGCAGTCCGGTGCCATCGGCATCGCGTTCTCCATCATGACCGTGATGCAGGCGCTCGGCTTCTTCTTTGGCAACGGCGCGGGCAACTCGATGAGCCGCGAACTCGGCAAACAGAACAATGAGCGCGCCTCCCGACTACTGGCCGTGGGCTTCGCGGGTGCGGTGCTCTCTGGTTTGGTGATTGCCACAATCGGATTGCTGACCCTGCGGCCGCTGGTCGTCATGCTGGGATCGACCTCGACAATCGCCCCATACGCCGTGCAATACCTGACGCCGTTGTTGGTCGCCGCACCCTGTGTATGCGGTTCGTTCGCACTCAACGGACTGCTGCGATACCAAGGGCAATCGACGTTCGGCATGATCGGGCTGGTTTCGGGCGCATTGCTGAATTTCCTGCTCGCGCCGTTGTTTATCTTCGTGCTGCACCTCGGAATTTTTGGTGCCGGCCTGGCCACCGCCATCTGCCAGACGGTGAGCTTCACGATTCTGACCACGATGAGCCGCAAATTCGGCGTAATGAAGCTGTCCTTGCGCAATTGCAGGCCGGATGTGCTGCTCATGCGCGAAGTGGCCGGCGGCGGCCTGCCTTCGCTGATCCGCCAAGGTACCGGCTCGATCTCTGTGACCTGTGTGAACATCGCCGCCAACCCGTTCGGCGATGCGGCCATCGCCGGCATGGCCACTGTGATGCGCATCATGTTGGGCGCCAATTCGGTGATCGTGGGCCTCGGCCAAGGTTTCCAGCCGGTGTGCGGATACAACTACGGGGCCGGCCTGTTCGCGCGAGTCAAAGAGGGATATTGGTTCTGCGTGCGGCTCGCCACCTGCGTGCTCGTGGCGTTGGCAGCGCTGCTGTGGATTTTCGCGCCGCAACTGGTCGAGATCTTCCGTTCCGACCCAGCCGTGGTGGCGGTGGGCGTGGCCGCGCTACATATTCAATGCTGCACGGTGATTCTCAACGGCTTCAACATGATGGGCAATATGATGACCCAGACCATGGGCCGCACCGGCATCGCCTCGTTCCTGGCCTTGTGCCGGCAAGGCCTGTTCCTGGCGCCAATCGTGCTGATTCTGCCGATGATGTTCGGCGTGCTCGGCGTGGAAATGGCCCAATCGGTGTCCGACGTGCTGACATTCGTGGTCACCATCCCGTTCATGCGGCGAATCCTGCACGAATTGCGGTGAATGGTAGATGGCAACTATGAATAATCGAAGTGCAAAGCGGGTGCCGGGCGTTCCTTCTCCCGCGTATATCGAATCGCTGTACCGCACCATGGCTGCCGCCCTTGGCCCGACCGGATGGTGGCCGGCTGAAACCACATTCGAGATTATGGTGGGCGCGGTGCTGACGCAGAATACGGCGTGGGGCAATGTGAATCGTTCGCTTGCGGCGTTGAACGCGGAGGGTGTGCTCGAACCCCATAAGCTGGCGATTATGGGCCAGCGCATCTGCAGGAACTTATTCGCCCGTCCGGCTTTTATGTCAACAAATCCAAGACGGTACAGTCACTGAGCCGATGGTATGTGGAGCGTTGCGGAGCCTCACCTGAGGGCGCGGCAGATATTCCCGACGCCGAATTGCGGACCGAATTGCTCGGATTATTTGGTATCGGGGGCGAAACGGCCGACGACCTGATGCTATATGTGTTTTCGCGCCGCACATTCGTGGCCGATACTTATGCTCGCCGACTATTCGCCTTCCTCGGATTTGATGTGCCAGCCGGCTATCTGGCATTCCACAAGGCCTATTCGCCCGTGGTGCTGGATACGAGCCTCAGTGTCAAGGATTTGCAGGAATTCCATGGGCTCATTGACGAGTTCGGCAAGGCCTACCGCGACGACGCGGCCAAAAGCGAGTCCTTTTTGGGTGGATGGAGGGCTTGACTGCACGGCGAATCGTTCTCAATAAGAAAAGTGTGAGGCCCGCACGGTGCCAATCGCACATCTGAATCCTTGACTGGCTGCGCTCGATGCTGGGTGTCGAAAACGAGTCTGTGACAGAATAGTTCGACCGACGCAATCGCCAAAACGCCGAACAGGAGCCAATGATGACCGAAGACAAGCCGATCGCCAAGCCGATTATCGATGATGCGACGCGCGAGAAAATGGCGCTTATGTTCTCTGGCGAGGTCTACCTGCCGGATGATGTGGACGGCTTTTTTGATCTGCAGGCCGCCCAGCGTGATCTCCAGCTCGAACTCAACGCCACGCCGCTGACCAACCCGAAGCGCCGTACCGAACTCATGCAGGCGTTCTTCGGCGCGGCGGGGGAGGGTCTGTACCTCGAATGCCCGGTGTATGCGAACTGGGGCTGCAATACTTATTGGGGCGAGCGCTGTTACGCCAACTTCAACCTGACGCTGGTGGACGATGGTGAGATCTTCATCGGATCCCACACCATGATCGGCCCCAACGTCACGCTTGTAGCCACCGGCCATCCCGTGCGTCCGGACCTGCGCTATCAGGGTGCCCAGTATTCGTTGCCAGTCCACATCGGCGAGAACGTCTGGATCGGCGCGAATGTCACCGTGCTGCCCGGGGGCACCATCGGGGACAACGCGGTCATTGGCGCCAACTCGCTGGTCACCAAGGACATCCCCGCCAACACGGTCGCCTATGGCAGCCCGTGCAAGGTAATTCGCGAAATCAACGAACGCGACGACGTCTACTACTGGCGCGACCGCCAATTCAGTGAGCGTTTTAAGCTCAAAGAGCAGTAGCGCGAAAGCTCACTCCCACACGTCGAGCTTGCGATTTTTATAGAAATACTCGCGGTCCTTGTCGCCGATTTCACGCACGACCTCGCAGGGCGCGCCGTAGGTGACGGAGTTGGCGGGGATGGAATGTGTCACGACCGAACCGGCGCCAATCACGCAATTGTCGCCGATGGTCACTCCCGGCAGAATCGACACGTTCGCGCCGACCCACACGTTGCGCCCGCTGATCACCGGAATGCAATACGTGTAATGGTGCTCGCGCAGCACCGGCAACACGGGGTGGCCGGCGGCGCATTAGCACGGGGAACGGTTGAACGAGAAGTGGATTGGCATGTGATGGTATCGAACATACTGATGCGTGTGCCGCCGAGCCTGTCCAGATGGCTGCCTATATGAACCAGTGACAGAAAAGCACGGGAACGCGAGCGAGAGGAGTGTGCATGGGGCAGTTCGGCGTCATGATTGGCCAGTTAGTCGGATTTCTGATCATGCTGATGGTCGGGTATGGATGTGTGAGGCTTCGATTCTACGGTCAGCGGCGTTGGACGGCATGTGCTCGTTGCTGCTCAACGTGCTCATCCCCGTGCTTGTGTTTTCGAACGCCGTCGATGGTGCGGACCGCGCGCAGCTTGCCTCTAACTGGGGCGTGATGCTGCTGACCGCCGTGATGTACGCGCTGCTCATCCTGGTGTTCTGGCTGGTCGCCGAACTGTTGCGGCTCAAAGGTTCGCGTAGCCATGTATTTCAGGCGTCGCTTATTTTCGGCAACGCCGGATTCATCGGCATTCCGTTGATTATGGCACTTTGGCCGCAGAACGGCGCGATTTACGTGGCGCTGATGTCGATCATCGACCAGACGCTGCTCTGGACGTACGGCGTATGGCTGTGCGAGCCGGTCGACGAAACGACTGGCGGCAACGCAATTGGCGCGCGAGGTGCGGTCGTGAACGGTTCGGTGAACGGCGCCGGTTCGGTGGGCAATGCTGGTTCGGCGAGCAATGCCGCAAACGGTGGTTCTCCGGCCGTCGTCCGCCCCTCGCCAGGCACCCGCGTCCTCGGCCTGCTTAAACGATTCGTCAATCCCGCCTTCGTCGGCGTGATGCTCGCCCTGATTCTGATTCTGCTCGGCGTCAAGGTGCCGGACATCATCCTGAAGCCGCTGCACACCATCGGCAATATGGCCACGCCGATGTCGCTAATCTACTTGGGCGGCCTGTTCGCGCTGACCAAGTGGTGGGGCGTCCTCAAACGCTACGAACTCTATGCTGGCCTAGTCGCCAAGATGATCGCATTCCCGCTCGCCTTCTACGCGCTACTGACCGCGCTGACCGGCGCATTGCCGCAACTGCCGATCACCCATGACATGGTGCTGATGATCACGGTCATCGCCGGACTGCCGACCATGACCACCATCGCCATGTTCACCGGTCGCAAGAACAACATGCCCGAGTATGCGGTCGGCTTCGTGCTCGTAAGCACGCTGTTCTCGCTGGCCTCCCTGACGATTGTGTCGGCAGTTGTGTTCTGAATTGTCCCCTTCGACGAAAAGAATGCCGGGGCCTCCGGCGCTTGGAATTTCATCGACGCCGCCAACGACTCCAATCCGAGGCGGCCGTGCCGTATTTCAAGGAGATATTCGATTACGCGCGCACGCTCGATCCGCAGCATCGCCCGCTGACCTACACCAATCTGCTGATGGCCGCCGGAGGCAAAGACAAGTGCCATCAGTTCGCGGATGTCATCTGCCTGAACCGGTATTACGGCTGGTATGTGCAAGATGGGTATCAGCTCATCGGAGCCAAGAAGGCCTTCATCAACGAGATGAACCAATGGATGAACACCGAACCCAACAAGCCGTTTCTGTTCACCGAATACGGTGCGGACACCGATGCCGGTGTGCACAAGCTGCCGAGCATGCAATGGAGTGAAGAGTACCAATGCGAGTACCTCACCATGCAGCACGAAGTGTTCGACATGTTCGAGGCAGTGGTGGGCGAGCAGGTATGGAACCTCTGCGACTTCCAAACCGGTGAAGGTATCATGCGCGTCGACGGCAATAAGAAGCGTCTTCACTCGCGACCGTCAGCCCAAAGCCGCCGCCTATGTACTCAAGGAGCGTTGGGAGACTAAGTAGCGGCCCGCAGCTGGAATATTCCAGGAGCAACACACATCGCATAACACACAACGCAACATACAAAAAAGAACCTCGTGAAACGAATTTCACGAGGTTCTTTCTAGTTACGCTGAATGACTCCCATTAGACTCCCACGAGGGAAGAGCAATGGGAATTCCAACGTGGCTAAGCTCTCAAACTCAGATGTGGAAGTAGAGCTCGTACTCGAGCGGGGTCGGGGCCAGGCGAGCCTGGTCGATCTCGTCGCGCTTGAGGCCAATCCAGGTCTCGATCAGGTCGTCGGTGAACACGTCGCCGGCGGTGAGGAAGTCGTGGTCCTCTTCCAGGGCGTCCATAGCCTCGGCCAGGGAGCTTGGCACCTGCTTGATGCCAGCGTGCTCTTCCGGCGGCAGCTCGTAGAGATCCTTGTCGACCGGCTCCGGAGGCTCGATGTGGTTCAGGATGCCGTCCAGGCCAGCCATCAGCTGAGCGGAGAAGGCCAGGAACGGGTTGCAGGACGGATCCGGAGCGCGGAACTCGATGCGCTTGGCAGCCGGGGAGGTGCCGGCCAGCGGAATACGGATGGCGGCAGAACGGTTACGAGCGGAGTACACCAGGTTGACCGGAGCCTCGAAGCCCGGGACCAGACGGTGGTAGGAGTTCAGGGACGGGTTGGTGAAGGCCAGCACGGAGGAGGAGTGCTTGATCAGACCGCCGATGTACCAGCGAGCCAGATCGGACAGGCCAGCGTAGCCCTTCTCGTCGTAGAACAGCGGCTTGCCGTCCTTCCACAGGGACTGGTGGCAGTGCATACCAGTGCCGTTGTCGTCGGCGATCGGCTTCGGCATGAAGGTCGCAGCCTTGCCGGCCAGAGCGGCGGTCTCGTGGACGACGTACTTGTACTTCATCAGGTCATCGCCTGCGTGCTGCAGGGTGTTGAAGCGGTAGTTGATCTCCTGCTGGCCAGCGCCGGCGACCTCGTGGTGGGAACGCTCGAGGATCAGGCCGACCTTCTGCAGGTTGGCGACCATATCGTCGCGCAGATCCTGGGTGTGGTCAATCGGCGGAACCGGGAAGTAGCCCTTCTTGACGCGGTTCTTGAAACCGATGTTCGGGGTGCCGTCTTCCTCAACGTCAACACCGGAGTTCCACGGAGCTTCGATGGAGTCGACCTCGTAGAAGGAGCGGTTCATGCCGTTCTCGAAGCGGACCTTGTCGAAGATGAAGAACTCGGCCTCAGGAGCGAAGGAGGCGGTGTCGGCGATACCGGTGGACTTCAGGTAGGCCTCGGCCTTGCCGGCAACCTGACGCGGGTCGCGGGAGTACGGCTCGTCGGTCAGCGGGTCGACGATGGAGAAGGCCACGTCGAGGGTCTTGTGCTTGCGGAACGGGTCAACGAAAGAGGTCTCAACGTCCGGGACCAGCTTCATGTCGGACTCGTTGATGGCCTGGAAGCCCTGAACGGAGGAACCATCGAACGGCATGCCGTCGGTGAAAGCGTCCTTCAGGAATTCGCTAGCCGGCACGGTGAAGTGCTGCTGAACGCCGATAAGATCGGTGAAACGGACGGAGACATACTCGATGCCTTCCTTGTTGATAAGGGCCTCGACGTCTTCCTTGGACTTGAGTTCGGTCACGGGACCGCTCCTTTCGTATGAAATATAACGGTATCCATCGTAAAATCGCGCGTTTCGCCGGCTCGAAACTTGGGTTACGAGAATGTTTCGTGACTGTGGCCGACAATCGCGCAGGCGCGTTATTTCAACGAAACATCATTACAGAATGGAAACGGAGGCTATCGGGGGAGTGGGTAGAGGTGTCCGCAACGTGGACAGTGGATATTGACAGGTGACGTAGGTGGATGTATGTGGACGCGATTATGAGACATATGACGAAGCCCCGGAACCGATTGAACGGATTCCGGGGCTTCTGTGCGATTTGGTGGTGTGCTGCCGATCAGCGACCGCGCATCGCGCGGCGGGAGATCTTCTGCGGGTGGTTCGGGTCCATGCCCTTGGGGATGGCATAACCCTTCTTGGCCTGCAGCGTGCGCAGACGATCGTTCAGCGTTTCCATCTCGGCCTTGGTCAGCAGGAAGCGACGACGCGGATGAATCTTGGCGATCAGTGCGTTCTTGTGGTTCGTGGGCTCATAGCTCTTGGACTTGGTCACCGTGCTACGCAGCTTGTCCAGTGGCACCTGCTTGGGGCCGTGGCCCACGGAGATGCGGTACACCGGAATGGAGGAGCCGGCGGTGACGCCCTTGATATCGTGTTCCTGACGATCCATCGCCTTCATGATGCGACCGTATTCGCCTTCGCCGATCAGGTAGATGCCGTTCATCGAAGTGCCGCGCCAGATGGCATCCTTGGTCTTCGGGTCGATCCACACCGGTTCCTGCGGGAAGTTAAAGCCGGCTTTCTGCATGTTGCTCAGCACGCCGATGGCGGCACCAGGCTTGCCGTCAATCTGCTTGTAGCCGACTGCATCCGCGCGGCGGGTGAGCATCATGGTGGCCAGTAGCATGCCGAGCATGATGGCGGTGATCATGGTGAAGATCCAGGTCAGCCAGGTCCACTTGGCAATCAGACCGATGATGATCATCACGACTACAGGCAGCAGGAAAGCACCGGCCTCAAGCCACGGCAGGGCCTTGTCTTCCTTAGCCGTGTACTTGTAGATCTGGATGATCTGCTTGATTGTGCTCTGCTTCTTCGGCTTCGCGTCCTTTTCCGCCATCACTTCTTCCTTTGTTGGGACGAAACACACTAGACAACATCTTATCAGGTGCGCTGGTCCGAACTTGTTTGTGCTGGTTGGTCTCAGCGTGTGTGTAACGGCCGTCCGTCGGCCTTGAGCAGCGCCTCGCCGAGCGTTTCACTGAACGTGGGATGCGGGTGAACGAGGCGGGCTGCGTCGGCGAGCGGCACATGGTTGCCGACCAGCTGTTCGGCTTCGGCGATGATGTCGGAGGCCATCTGGGAGACCATGTGCACGCCGAGCACGCGCGGGGTGTCCGGGTTGGCCGCGTCGCAGCCGGAGACGATGGTCAGTGAACCGGCCGTGCCGCTCATCAGCATGCGCGCGTTCGCCAGCATCGGATAGTTGGTCTCCTTGATTTCAATGAGATCCTCTCTCGCCTGCGCCTGTTCGACGGTGAGCCCGACCGACGCCGCTTCGGGGAAGGAGAACACGATTTGCGGCACGGTGGCTTCGTCCACCGGCTTGGGATTGAGTCCGGCGATGGTCTCCGCGATGACGATGCCTTGCTCAAAAGCACGATGCGCCAGCGCGTGACCGGCCGTCACATCGCCCACCGCCCATACGCCCGGTTTGTCGGTGCGGCCGTACGCATCCGTGGCGACATGTCCGTGGTCGTCAATCGTCACGCCCCATGCTGGGTCGGTGATCGGGTCACGCCCGATGGCGACAAGGGCGATTTCGCCCCAGACGCTTTGTTCGCCGTCCTGGCCTTCGCGCGTGTAGTGCACGGTGGCACCAAGGTTCGCGCCGGTGTCCACATGGGTGACGCTGGCGCGGGTGATGATGTTCACGCCATGACGTTTGAGCTCACGGGTCAGCGTGGTGCCGGCTCTCCGGTCCCAGGCTGAGAGCACACGGTCCTTGCGAATCAGCAAGGTCACCTTCGAACCGGCGGCGTTCCACATCGAGGCGAATTCAAGGGCGATGGCCCCGGCGCCGATAATCACCGCCGACGAGGGAAATTCGTTGACTTCCAGCGCCTGTGTGGAGTCGATGGAGGGCGCCGGCGAACGGGTTGCCGGGCAATGGGCGTGGCTTGGCACCGGTGGCGATGACGATGTTCGTGGCCGTGAGGTCCATCGTGGGGCCGCTGGGCTCGGGGACATCGGCCTTGTGATAGGTGAGGATGTCGCTTTGGTCGGGGGAAGGGACGAGGTGGACGATGTGGTTGGAAGTTGCTGGAGCGGTCTCATCCGCATGGAACGCGGCATTGGCTCGGAACACGGTGATGCCGCGATGGGCAAGCAGTCCGGCCAGTCCTCCCACCATCGTCTTGACCACGCGCAGGCGATAGTCGCGCAGCGTGCCGAAGTCGATGCCATTCACCGAGGCGTTGACGCCGAGCTCGGCCGCACGGTGCACGGTGTCGATGGTGTGGGTGGCGGTGATGAGCGCCTTGGAGGGGATGCAGCCACGGTTGAGACATGTGCCGCCTACGGTGGCGTCACGCTCGACGAGTGCCACTTTCATGCCGAGTTCGGCGGCGCGCAAGGCCGTGGAATAGCCGCCGGGGCCGGCCCCGATGATGACCAGATCAAACTGTTCGCTCATGATTGCCTCCTTGATACATATAAGTATGGCTCCCACGCTAGGGAGCCATATGCGGCTATCGCCGCCACTTCGCCTAAAAACGGTCCACTGGACTGTTTTCTTTACGGCTCAGCCCCTCAACGAGGGGAGCCAGAGTATATATGGACAATCAGTCCGCCGGCCAGTGACCGCGCTTCGGGTAACGCGGCTTGGGAAGCCTCCAACGACGCATCTGAATCGAACGGCTCCAAGCGTAGGAGAAGGAGCGGGAGCCCTTGGACACGGACCGTTCGCCGTACTTGGCGATGAGCTTGGCCTTGAGCTTGCGCCACATCAGCCATACGTCGATGATCACGGCAATCAGGTAACCGTACATAAGCGCCATCATGATGATGGAAGCCCACTGGTTCTGCATCAAAGAAGTGACGAACATGGAAACGATCAGAATCGCGAAGGCCACCGGGATGAACCATTCGCCAAGGTTGAAACGGGCATCCACATAATCACGGATGTAGATACGCCAAGGCAAGCGTTCCGCCTTGGGCATGTGGTTGATATCGCCATTCTGCATCGCCTCGTACTCGGCGTTCTCCTTCTCACGCAGACGGGCTTTGGCGGCCTTGGCGCTGGCCTTGCGGTCCACCGGAACCAGCGGACGGATACCGGCGGCCTGAGCCTGCTTCATCTTCGGGGTAGGACGGCCTTTTTTCTCAGAAGGATTGGCGGCCTTCTTCGGGGCCTGCTCAACAGGAGCTTGGGCCTCTTCTTTTTTCTTAAACGGATTCCATGTCATGCTTTGAGGTTACGGTGACGTTCAGACACTTGTACACTGGCGCAGCCATTGCAATGACGCCGCTCACACACATATATAAAGGAGGACCATCATGACAACGCTCACCGCTGACGAGATTCGTTCGCGCGTCGAAACCGATTGGAACCGCATAGTCAAGGTGCTGGCCGAAAAGGTCGCGCTGCAGTCGATCTCCGCCAAGGGCATCACCGCCGAACATATGAAGCGCTCCGCTGAATTCGTGGCAGACGAACTGCGCCTCGTGGGTGTGGATGCCAAGGTGGTTCAGGCTTCCAATGCCGACGGCACTCCGGGCGCATGGGAGGTCATCGGCTCGCATATCGTTTCTCCGGACGCCCCCACCGTGCTGCTCTATGCCCATCACGACGTGCAGCCTGTTCCGGACCCGGCCGAGTGGAACACCGACCCGTTCGTGGCCACCGAAATCGACGGCCGCCTCTACGGCCGTGGCTCCGCCGATGACGGCGGCGGCATCGCCATCCACTCCGGTGCACTGAAGGCCCTGGGCGACGACCTCAACGTCAATATCAAAGTGTTCATCGAAGGCGAAGAGGAGATGGGCTCGCCAAGCTTCATTCCCTTCATCGAGGCTCACCGCGACGAATTCGCCGCTGACGTGATTATCGTGGCCGATTCCGGCAACTGGTCGGCGGACATTCCTTCTTTGACCACCTCGCTGCGCGGCAACACCTGTGTGGACGTGACCGTGCAGGGCCTTGAGCATCCGGTGCACTCCGGCCAGTACGGCGGCCCGATTCTCGACTCCAATACGTTGGCCGCCATGCTCATCGCTTCCATGTATGACGAGAACGGCGATCTGGCCGTACCCGGCGTGACCGCGGAAGAGCCGATCGGCGGTTTGCAGCACGACCTTGACGAAACCACCGTGCGCGAGGATTCTGGCGTGGTGGCCGGTTACGAGTTCGCCGGCACCGGTTCACTGGCCTCACGCCTGTGGACCAAGCCGTCCGTGACCGTGATCGGCTTCGACGCCCACCCGGTCGAGGGATCCTTCAACGTGATCGCCCCGGAGACCCGCTTTCCGTCTGTCGCTGCGCACCGCGCCCACCCAGCACCCTGAAGAAGCGCAGGAAGCACTGGCTGCATTCCTCGAATCCCACGCGCCGTTCGGTGCCAAGGTCACTGTCGAACGCGGCGAAAACGGCATGGGCTGGGTCCATGAATCCGACCGCCGTGGCCACCAAGGACGCGCTGGAAGCCATGACCGAG
>ENA-OQKI01000132-OQKI01000132.1-human-gut-metagenome-genome-assembly--contig:-NODE-132-length-18132-cov-6.114135_pt1 | contig 18132 bp, 10 predicted proteins | sample MGYA00242778_ERZ504798 | MGnify/ENA primary metagenome ERZ504798 (study PRJEB26092, sample SAMD00036414) | human gut metagenome | host: Homo sapiens | study: EMG produced TPA metagenomics assembly of... | reverse complement strand
GGACTCTGGATGGAGAATATGGCGGAACCCATACAAAAGTAGTGATTGAGAACATCTGCCGGGGCGTAGACATCCGGGTGGAACAGAAGGAATCTTAAAATTTGGTAAAAATTTAACAATAAGCTGTTCCATTTTTTGTAAAAGAATGTGCTATAGTTTGGATAGTCACAAAGTGATTATTCGAAATGTGTTTTTCGTGCTTTTACGAATGTATAACATTTCGTATATCGTAACAAGAATGAGTATATAAAATGGAGGTATTAAAATGTTAGTATCCGCAACAGAAATGCTCAAAAAAGCAAAAAGCAGGCCACTATGCAGTAGGTCAGTTCAACATCAACAACCTTGAATGGACAAAATCAATTCTTTTAACAGCACAGGAACTCAACTCACCTGTTATCCTCGGTGTATCTGAGGGTGCCGGTAAATATATGTGCGGCTACAAAACAGTCGTTGGTATGGTAAACGGTATGCTCGAGGAACTCAACATCACAGTTCCTGTTGCTCTCCACCTTGACCACGGTTCATACGAAGGCGCTAAGAAGTGCATCGAAGCCGGTTTCAGCTCAATCATGTTCGACGGTTCACACTATCCGATCGAAGAAAACATTGAAAAAACAAAGGAACTCGTTGCAACTTGTAACAAGCTCGGTCTTTCACTTGAGGCTGAGGTTGGTGCAATCGGCGGCGAGGAAGACGGCGTAATCGGTATGGGCGAATGCGCAGATCCTAAGGAATGCAAAATGGTTGCAGACCTCGGCGTAACAATGCTCGCAGCAGGTATCGGTAACATTCACGGTAAGTATCCTGCAAACTGGAAGGGCCTCAGCTTTGAAACTCTTGACGCTATCCAGCAGCTTACAGGCGAGATGCCGCTCGTTCTCCACGGCGGTACAGGTATCCCTGCCGACATGATCAAGAAGGCTATCTCACTCGGCGTTTCAAAGATCAATGTTAACACAGAGTGCCAGCTCGCATTTGCAGCAGCTACAAGAAAGTACATTGAAGAGGGCAAGGATCTCGAAGGCAAGGGCTTCGATCCAAGAAAGCTCCTCGCTCCCGGTGCAGAGGCTATCAAGGCTACTGTTAAGGAAAAGATGGAACTCTTCGGTTCGGTTAACAAGGCTTAATTGTAAGCACGCAAACTTAATCTTTACAAAAATTTCAGGGACAGCAAAACGCTGTCCCTGTTTTTTATGTTCTGTTTGGTTAACTCAGTTGTATTATAAGACGGTTGTAAAGTCAATTGTTACATCAAAACGGATTGTAATTGTTACTTTAAAACATAAATCGGGTTGACAAATGCGATAATCGGTACTATAATAATTGTCAACCGATAAAATGATTTGGTTGACAATCTGCAAAACAAAAGAAGCGGTTTTGCAAAGGAGAGGTAATTTTATGACAGAAGCAAAAACAAACAGTAAATCAAAAAGTAATGTATTAAGCCTTGTGTATATGGCGATGTTTGTCGCAATCATCACAGTGTGCGCACAGATTCAGATTCCGATGACAGTTCCGTTCACACTTCAGACTCTCGGCATCTTTATGGCTGCGGCTATGCTCGGTTGGAAAAGAGGACTTATCAGCGTTGCGGTTTATGTTCTCCTCGGTGCAATCGGTGTTCCCGTGTTTGCAGGATTCTCAGGCGGAATCGGCGTTCTCGGCGGTCCTACAGGCGGTTATATCATCGGTTTCCTCTTTACGGCACTTATCGTTGGACTTATGACTGATTTTCTCGGCAGAAAGCTTTGGGTGCTTGCGGTTTCAATGGTTGCAGGCCTTGCAGTATGCTACCTTTTCGGCACAATCTGGTTTATGATTGCAATGCACACAGACTTTGTTGCCGCACTTCTCACCTGCGTTGTTCCGTTCCTTCTTGCAGATGCTGCAAAGATTGTTGTTGCAACAGTTTTGGTGAATCGTCTTGACAAAATCGTTAAGCTTTAAGTTCAGACCGCATCACAGCCTTTGTGTGCAGTTTTTTGAAGGCAAGGGTTACAGCGATGAATTTGTCTGCGGAATGGCAAAAATAGTGTCGGTTCTTGAAAATAACAACGCAAACCTTACGCTTACGGGCGGTTGTGACGAAATTTGTTCATCGTGTCCGAACCGTGACAACGGCAGCTGCGATGTTACGGGCAAGGCGTCATGCTATGACAAAAGATGTCTTGATTTACTCGGAATGAAAATCGGCGATACTGCCGATTGGAAAGAGCTTTCGAGAATTGCAAGAGAAAATATAATTTTAAAAGACAGGCTTTCGCAGGTGTGCGGTGACTGCAAATGGTCGCATATATGCCGTGATAAAGCCGATAAAATGAAAAGTCTTCATTAATCCTCATAGATATATCATGATAAAAGACCTCACGAATTTCGTGAGGTCTTTTGTTTACGGCGAACCGCCGTTCCCTGTTTGTGCAGACAGTTTGTATATTTTAAAACATATTTTGCCCGAGCAAATATTTGTAATTGTCTTTGCAATTTGTGTTGTAGGGGCGTTCATTGGACGCCCGCCTTGATGAAACATTTTGTTTAGTCACATATGTTTTGATGTGATAAATGTTGTGTATCGAATTTGCACGCATTGCGTGCAAACCGTGTGCATTGCACACGGTTTGCCCCTACAATATAACAATTGTTTTGCGGCATTTATAAAATTTAATCTGTTATGAAAATTCTGCCGTTACCTGCGGGCGTCCGATGAACGCCCCTACAGGTTGGTACAGACAATAACAATTTTACGCTCGGGCATTTTTAGTTTTCTATTGTACAAACTATCTTCACGAATGGGGTGCCGAGGCACTCGGCTATTGACTTTTGGAGGAAATTGGATTATTATTTAAACTGTATAACTTTAAGTATGCTTATTTTTAGGACAGATGATTTGTGAAGGAGTTGAAAAAAGTGCCGGATCTTTCGATAATTTTCGATATGGGTGTTGTTGCACTGCGTTTTCTTATGCCTGTTTATGCAATAATAATTGTGTACCAGTGCTTTGCCGCAATGCGCCGTCGCCGCCGTCCCGAAACTCCTTTGATTTCACTTTTAAACCCTGCAACGGGCGAGATGCTCCCCGTGCTTTTTTGGGAAAATTCAATCGGCAGAAGTAAAAGCAGTGATGTAACCGTTGATGACCCGACAGTTTCAAGAAATCATTGTGTACTCCTTCGCCGTAAAGACGGTTGGTATGTAAGCGATACCGACTCAAAGAGCGGCACAATGCTCAACGGCAAAAGAACAAGAGGCAGAGCAAAGGTGCTAATTGACGATACAATAACAATAGGCGGTACAAGCCTTATAGTAAAAAGAGGCGAGGAGTTCCAACAGCCGTTGCAGTCGAGCTGGTTTTTCTCAAAGGTCAGCGATAAGCCTGCAATGAAATCGTGGAAGCTTATGCTTCTTATTACATTTTTTCACTTCTTTATGTGCGTTCAGGCAATGTTCTGGAATGACGGCACAAATACAATGGCTCCGCTCGTGCTGTTCGGCGCTCTTGCGGCTGTTGAATGGGGATTCTTCTTTATCTCCTATTTTGTAATCCGCAGAGTAAATTTCGAGCTTGAATCGCTCGCCCTGTTTTTGACGGGCATAGGCGTAATGATGCTTATCAGACAGTCGGAACGCTCGGCTTATGTTCAGCTTGTTGCCGCCGCAATAGGTATGATTTTCTTCTGCATAATTATCAAGCTGATTGAAGATCCCGACAAGGTAAATAAACTCAGACTTCCGGCAATGATTTGTGCGGTCGGTCTTTTGGGTGTAACAATTGTATTCGGTAAGATTACAAACGGCGCCGCCAACTGGATTTATATCGGCTCGTTTTCATTTCAGCCGTCAGAGCTTGCAAAGATTATTTTCATCTTTATCGGCGCAAGTTCGCTTGATGTGTTGATGACAAAGAAGAACCTGCTTGAGTACATTATCTTCTCGGCAGTATGCGTCGGACTTTTGGCTCTTATGGGTGACTTCGGTACTGCGCTTATCTTCTTTGTAACATTTTTGCTCACAGCGTTTATGCGCTCGGGCGATTTCAAGACGATTATTCTTGCTGTTGCCGCCGCAATTTTCGGCGTAACCTTTGTCCTCAAGTTTAAACCGTATGTTGCCGACCGTTTTTCGGGCTGGCGTCATGTGTGGGAACATACTCAGGACAACCTCGGTTATCAGCAGGCAAGAGTTCTCACATATATGGCAAGCGGCGGACTTTTCGGCGTAGGTATCGGCAACGGTTTTTTAAAGCAGGTTGCCGCATCCGAAAGTGACCTTGTTTTCGGACTTGTTTCGGAAGAAATGGGAGTTATCGTTGCGTTCACACTTGCCGTGGCAGTAGGTGCAATGTTTATTTATGCAAGGGCAATTACAACCCGAAGCAGAAGTACCTTTTATTCAATTTCAGCGTGCTGTGCGGCAGGACTTTTTGTCGTTCAGCTTTCTCTCAATGTTTTCGGTGCAACAGATGTCCTTCCGCTCACAGGCGTAACATTTCCGTTTGTGTCTGCCGGCGGTTCAAGTATTATGTCTTGTTGGGGACTTGTTGCATTCATCAAAGCCGCAGACGAGAGAACTTATTCGGTAAAAAGATAAGTTTAGTAAATTGAAAACTTGTTTTTCATATATGTACTTTGGTATTAAATAAAATTAGTGCCTTTACTTGCGGGCGTCCAATGAACGCCCCTACTGATACACAGGGTGGTGTAAGGTTTGAAAAAAATAACTTCGCAGAAGTACACTTATATATATAGTTGCGCTTGCGTTTATCGGCGGACTCGGCTATCTTGCCTTTGAGCTTGTAACAGGGGCAGACGATTGGGTTGATCAGGCATATAATGCGCATATAGCAGGTGACGGCGGCCTTGCACAGGCAGGAGCGATTTATGACCGCAACGGCACGGCTCTTGCACAGACGGTTGACGGTAAAAGAGTTTATAACGAAAGCGAGAGTGTAAGAAAATCTCTGCTTCATGTTGTCGGTGATGACAGCCTTAACATTTCAACGGCTGTTCAAAGTATGTATCGTTCTCAGCTGATAGGCTATAACCTTGTTTTCGGACTCAATATGCCGGAATCATTGCGTGCCTCTCACGATATAAAGCTGACAGTCGATTCCGCAACCTGTGCGGCGGCTTATGATGTTCTTGCAGCTTATAACAAAAAAGGTGCCTGTGTAATATATAACTACAAAACAGGCGAGGTTATCTGTTCCATAAGCACCATGGCTTACGATCCGCAGGCTCCTCCCGAAATTACCGAGGACAACGAAAGCGAATACGAGGGCGTTTACCTTGATAATGTGCTTTCGTCAACCTTTACTCCGGGTTCAATCTTCAAAATCGTTACATCTGCGGCGGCAATCGAGAATATTCCCGACCTTTATGACCGCACTTGGGTTTGTAACGGAAGTGAGAACATAGGCGGAAGTGAAGTTACCTGTACGGAAACTCACGGAACGCTGACATATAAAGAGGCAATGGCACATTCCTGCAATATTGTTTTTGCAAAGCTTGCCGTTGAACTCGGAAGTGACACAATGACAAAAACTGCCGAGAAAATCGGCATTAACAGCTCCTTTGATGTTGACGGAATTAAAACCGCAAAAGGTTCATATGATGTCAGCGATGCCAATGAAAATCAGCTTGGCTGGTCGGGCGTAGGTCAGTATAATGACAAGGTAAACCCGATGCAGATGGCAATTATCTGCGGTGCAATCGCAAACGGCGGTAAGGCTACAAACCCTACCCTTATCAAAGATGAGTCCATACTCTCCGCACTCGGCATAAACTACAAGAGCAGCGGACAGGAGCTTTTTTCATCCGATACGGCGACAAAGCTTGATGATGTTATGAGATACACCGTTTCGGATTACTACGGCGACAACCTTTTCGGCGGACTTACAGTCTGTGCCAAAACAGGTACGGGTGAAGTCGGCGATGATAAGAACCCTAACGGCTGGATGGTCGGCTACTCAAAAGATGAGGACTGCCCTCTCGCCTTTGCCTGTGTTGTACAGGATTCGGGTTTCGGTTTCCAATATGCCGGTCCCGTGGTTGAGGCCGCAATGATTCAGGCTGCAAAAAGCCTTGGAGCGTCTGCGGTGCAGTAAATTAAAATTATATTATTGAAATTATTGAAAATACAGTTTGACCGATTTTTTCGGTACATTGAAAGGAAGAACCCTGATGAATTTTTTAAAGGCTATGTTCGGCAACTACAGCAAGCGTGAAGTTAAGCGTGTGCAACCAATCTGTGACAAGGTGCTTGCACTCGAAGATAAATATGCGGCTATGAGCGAAAGTGAACTCAAGAACCAGACAACAATTCTTAAAGAAAGACTTGCCAACGGCGAAACAACAGACGATATTCTCCCCGAAGCATTTGCAACCTGTCGTGAGGCAGGCTGGAGAGTGCTTGGCATGAAGCACTTCCCCGTTCAGATTATCGGCGGTATCGTTCTTCACCAGGGCAGAATTGCCGAGATGAAAACAGGTGAAGGTAAAACCTTGGTTGCTACCCTCCCTGCATACCTCAACGCTCTTACAGGCGAAGGTGTTCACATTGTAACAGTCAACGATTACCTTGCCCGCCGTGACTCAGAGTGGATGGGCAAGCTTTACAGATACCTCGGCCTTTCGGTCGGTCTTATCTGCCACGATCTCGATAATGAGGGCAGAAAAAAGGCTTATGCCGCAGACATTACATACGGAACAAACAACGAACTCGGTTTTGACTACCTCCGTGATAACATGGTAGTTTACAAGGAAAACAAGGTTCAGCGCCCACACGCATTTGCAATTGTCGATGAGGTTGACTCAATCCTTATCGATGAGGCGAGAACTCCTCTTATTATTTCGGGTAAGGGCGACAAGTCAACAGACCTTTATGCAAAGGCAGACGCTTTTGCAAAAACTCTTAAAGTTCAGCGTTTTGCAGAACTTGACGCAAAAGAGGATATGGAGGAATATTACAAAGAAAACGACATTGATTATGTTGTTGATGAAAAGCAGAAAACAGCAACCCTCACACAGAGCGGTGTTAAGAAAGCCGAAGAATTTTTCGGTATTGAAAACCTTACCGATCCTGATAACCTTACAATTCAGCACCATGTAAATCAGGCTATCAAGGCCAACGGCGTTATGAAGCTTGATGTTGACTATGTTGTCAAGGACGGCGAAGTTATCATCGTTGACGAATTTACAGGTCGTCTTATGTACGGCCGTCGTTTTAACGAAGGTCTTCACCAGGCTATTGAGGCTAAAGAGGGCGTAAAGGTTCAGAGCGAAAGCAAGACTCTTGCTACAATCACATTCCAGAACTACTTCCGTCTTTACAAAAAGCTTTCGGGTATGACAGGTACTGCTCAGACAGAGTCGGAAGAATTCCAGGAAATCTACAAGCTTGATGTTGTTGAAATTCCTACAAACAAGCCTGTTTTAAGAAAAGACCTCCCCGATTCGGTTTATAAGACAGAAAACGGCAAGTTCCACGCTGTTATTGATGCAATTGTTGAGGCTCACGAAAAGGGACAGCCTGTCCTTGTCGGTACAATTTCAATTGAGAAGTCGGAGCTTCTTTCAAAAATGCTCAAAAAGAGAGGCATCAAGCACAATGTCCTCAATGCAAAACAGCATGAAAAAGAGGCTGAAATTGTTGCTCAGGCAGGTAAACTCGGTGCGGTAACAATCGCAACCAACATGGCAGGTCGTGGTACCGATATCATCCTCGGCGGTAACGCAGAGTATATGGCAAAAGCCGCAATGCGTAAGCAGGGCTTTACAGAGGAGCTTATTGAAGAAGCTACAGGTTATGCGGAAACCGATGATGAAGAAATCATCAATGCAAGAAATACATTCAGAGAACTGAATGACAAGTATAAGGAAGAAATTAAGGGCGAGGCTGAAAAGGTAAGAGAGGCCGGAGGTCTTTACATTATGGGTACGGAAAGACACGAGTCACGCCGTATTGATAACCAGCTCCGTGGCCGTGCAGGCCGTCAGGGCGATCCGGGTGTCAGCCGTTTCTTCCTCTCAACCGAGGACGACCTTATGCGTCTGTTCGGCGGTGACAGAATGAAAATGATGATGGAGCGTATGAATGTTGCCGAAGATATGCCTATTGAGAATAAAATGCTCACAAGTATTATCGAGGGCTCACAGGAAAAGGTTGAGCTTCGTAACTTCGGTATTCGTAAGGATGTCCTCCAGTACGACGATGTTATGAACAAACAGCGTGAAATCATCTACGGTCAGCGTGATCAGGTTCTTAACGGTGAGGATCTCCACGAAACAATCCTCAAAATGGTTGAGGATACAATCGCAACTTCAATCAAGCAGTATCTCCCCGAAGGTCCTGCAGAACATTGGAACTTCCAAAGCCTCAAGGATTACTACGCAGGTTGGCTTATCAGAGATGATTCTAAGTACGATTTCAGTCTTGAGGATCTTGAAGATATGGAACCCGAAGAGATTCAGAAGATGCTCGTTGACGATGCTCTTGAAATCTACAAGGAAAACGAAGAACTTCTTCCCGAGGAAACAATCCGTGAGATGGAGCGTGTTTACCTCCTCAAGAATGTTGATACACATTGGATGGATCACATTGACAATATGGATCAGCTCAAGAGCGGTATCAGACTTCGTTCATACGGTCAGCACGATCCTGTTGTTGAGTACAGAGTTGAAGGCTTCGATATGTTTGATGAGATGATTGAAAGCATTCGTGAAGATACTGTCAAGATGATGCTCATTATGCCAAAGCGTGTTTATGAGATTCAGAAAAGACAGGATGCAATTGCAGCGGCAAAGAGAGCAGCTCAGAGGGCTGCCGCAGCGGCAAAGTCTGCATCCGATGATGAAGAAGCTGTTGAACAGTCGGACGCCGTAAAGCAGGCGCTTCACCGTGAGCAGGTTGCTCAGCCTACAGAAACTTCTGCAGACGGTACGGATTCTGTAAACAAGACTATCCGTAAGGGCAAGAAAATCGGCAGAAACGATCCCTGTCCGTGCGGCAGCGGTAAAAAGTACAAGAAGTGCTGCGGCAGAGATCTTTAATATGTTTGCATAAAGCGGTTTGTATAATTGCGATTTAAGTGAATTACATTTTGAGGGGCAGAGAGCAATACTCTGCCCTTTATTTGTGCCGAATTTTCAAGGTGTTCGGTGATTAATTTGATGAGATATAGATATTGATTATAAAAATATATCTGAAAATTTCAGTAAAATGTAGGTTTTGGGGCATTTTAAAAGCAGCAATCGCAAAATAATACATATTTCCGCACGCACAGCATGGAGTAAACCTGCATAAAATTTTTGATATTTTTGAAAAAAGAATTAAAAATCAACAAATTTAGTGCCGAAATTGACTTTTTAACTGCCTGTTAAGGTTGTGTAATGGGTATAATTTATCTTAAACACAAAAAATGGCGATAAATAAGTAATAAAATCACATTATGGTCAAAAATATTAAATCGTGCTTGCAGATATGCAAAATAACCAAAAATATTACCCAAAGTTTGGCTGTATTGCCTCTACAAATATGCAATAAAATATTATATAATTGTATACAAGTAAAAAAGAAGAACAAATTCAAAAATTTGCGTTTCATAATTAGTTGGCAGATATGTTGGACTGTCCTATGCAGTTCTGTTTAATTGTACTTTGACTGCCAAAACAAAGTAATCGGCAATGAAGGAGAAGAAAAAATTATGAAATTAGGTAAAAAGCTTTGCAGAACCGTAAAGAAAAGCTTTTCCCTTGTGCTTGCACTTACCATCATGCTTTCGGTATGTGCCATGTCGGGTACGTTGCTTAATGTATTTGCGGCAACATCTTCGGGACAGAAGATTTATATTAACCTGACCAAGAATAAGGAATGGAAAGATTTTTCTTCTGTTACATATCGTTTTGCTAAGGATGACGGCACGGTTCTCAGTACGGGTACTGTAAGCAAAGATCCTTCGTCGGGAGTTTTTGAAGCCACTGCACCATCCGGTGCAACAAGAATTGAGCTTTCTTCCGGGGTTAATTTTACTCTTCCCAAAACGACTGTTGCAAAAGATTTTCGCCGTATCTATCTTTATAACAGCAATAATACCTATAATGAAGCTTATGCATATTCTTGGGTAAACGATACTGACTTCAACGCAGAGTGGCCGGGTGCTGCAATGACAAAGACATCTTCAGACAGCGATTACTACTATGTAGATGTTAAGTCATCCCATAAAAATGTAATCTTCAGCAACAAGGGCGAAACACAAACAAGCGACCTCGGTATTAACGACTCATACAGTGCCGATAATGCTCTTTATGATGCTTCAAAAAGTCAGTGGACTAACCCGTTCATCAAGACCATCGACATTTCGGGTGCTACGGGCGACACAGAATTTTATCTTTCTACCGACGGCTCGTTCAAAGAAAGTAAATACCTTTCTGTTCAAGCTCCCGACAAACAGTCGAAAGCAACATATAAAACAGTTTATGTTTCAAACGATGACTGGAAGTCGCTTACAAAGGTTTATGCAACTTTTGACTACAACGATGCCTATGAAGGAACAGTTGAGCTTACAAAAGACACCAAAGACACCAAGGTAAGCGGTTCTGTGGTGTTCAGCGGTAAAATTCCGGCGGGTGCGCTTTTAAGATTCCATCCGAACGAACATAACCTCAACGGTGCATCTTCTGCAACATCATATCCGACAGATTCGGAATATGATGGTTCGGGCTACAACGATAACACGGCTACATATGTTAAGACAGCCAGAGGCGAAGGCTGGACAAAATTCTCGGAAATAGACAATGTAAACTATGGTGCTGTCGTTGAAAATTCATTCTCAGATAATCCTAACATCGTAGGCGTTGACGCAACATACTTTGACTACTGGTCTGATATGGAGCAGGAGAAAGGGTATCTTCAGTGTCAGGGTAAGAAAAACGATGGTGATATTGAAAATTACTGGTATCAGTTTGATAACTTCAACAGCTACATAAGCAACATTGCTTCAAACTGTAAGTCTGACTGGAAGTATCCTCTCTACTTCGGTAATATGTTCAAGGGTGATAAATGGTACAGTACATTTAAGACCCACGCAACAGGACTTACAAACATCAACAATTATGATGATAACTATTACTATGCAGTAAACAACTCCAACGGTATGAAATGGGGTGGCGGTGATTATAACCAGTCCTTACAGGGTCTTATGTACAACAGGCTTGACAGCAAGGGCGATCTTCAGGTTATAAATGGTGTCAAGGCTCCTTACTTTGATGCTGAGGCACTTTCAACCGCTAAATATAATGGTGCAAAAGTTGCCAATGTTTATAAGTCATCTTTCCCGTTCCGTACAACTACTGACGATGCAGGTGTTACTACTTATGAATTCACTTCAAAGAATGCAGCCGATAACATCTACTTCACATGGGACGGCCTCACACCTACCAAAATTAACTACGGTGCGGGCAAACAGTATGGTGTACAAGATGCATTGACAAGTTTCGGCGGTACACAAGGTAACGGTTATGGTATTTTCCCATTTAATAACACAACGGGTAAAGGCAGTGACGCACAAAAGAACGATGAACTCAATACTATTGATACTTCAGCCGGCAAGGGTACAAGTTACAACCATAACTATGGTTTCGGTATCAGACTTGATATAGACTTCAGAGTTCCGAAGGACGGTTTACTTGCAGACGACACACCTGCAACCTTTAACTTCAGCGGTGACGATGACCTTTGGGTTTATATCGGTGAGGATTCAACAGGTGCTGATGCAGAGCTTGCTCTCGACCTCGCCGGTGACCATAAAGAGGCAAGCGGTTCAATTAACTTTAATTCAATGACCGCAACTGCCGACAATGTATTTGCCGATTACTCAACTCCGTCATCGACTTCATCATCATCGACAACAGTTACAGTTCCGAGTGATGAGTTTTGGGTTGGAACAGATTCCGCTTATGCTGACTTCTGTTTGCATATTTGGCAGGATAAAACAGTTGGTATACTTAATGACGGTGCATATTTTATAAAACCTTATAAAACATCAGACGGTTTTTACAAATTCAAAAAGTCACAGCTTGGCACCAATACCGAATTTGACTTCGAAAAGTATATGAATACCAGCGGTAAACTTTACCACGCTACAAATCTTGATGATTTTTATGGAAAGGCTTGGACTGTCAAGCAAGATTCCTGTACTTCATATATTCCCGGTGAAACGCATGCGGTGAACCTTGGCAAAGTTTCAAAGAAAATCAACAATGGTGTTCAGCTTGATCCTAACAAGACATACCATATGGTAGTATTCTATATGGAGCGTGGTGAGGCTGAGTCTAACTTCTCAGTAAACTTCACAATGACACCTGCCAACAATGACCTCAAGGTTACAAAGGCACTTGATACAGGCTATGTTGTTTCTGAAATTTCAGATGACCTCAAAGCTAATGAAACTTTTGATTATACAATCAAAGAGAACGGCAAAGATACCTCCGGTAAAGGCTACAAGCTTACAAAATCAGACGAAAGCATAAGCAGTGAAACTCTTTCAAACAGCGGTTTCACACTTAAAGATAATTATATAGCTGACTTTGACAACTCATTCAAGACCGGCAACGATATGACGGTTGACGAGTCAACAGACAGCAGTAATCTTAAATACACAACGAACTGGGAACTCGTTAACAACAGAGTCGGTTCAATAATCAAGAGCGGTTCAGCTACGAACTCGGAATTCAATCTTGCGGATCCCGCTGATAAAAAGGCTTATGCACAGCTCCAGCTCGACTATACTAACAAGATAGTGACAGCACCTCTTGAAATTTCAAAGAATGTTGTTGATGAAGACGGTAAAACCGACTACGACACAAGTCAGCAGTTTACATTTGCAATTGCTCTCGACTTTGACGGCAGCGGTTCAACCTATGACTACAAGACCTATCCTCTTGAGTATCAGCTCAAAGAGAAGGGCGCAAGTGATTATTCAAGCACAGCTTACCGTACACCCTTGGACGGTTCGTTCACAATCAAAAAGGGCGAAAGCATTAAGCTTCTCAATATTCCTGTAGGTGCAACCTATAAGATTACAGAGAAAAGAGTTATAGGTTATGTTCCCTACAAAGTAGGCAATCAGAGCTTCGACGACGGTACACTTGTCGGTACTCTCGCCGAAACAGGAAATGCGCTTAACTTTATCAATAAGGTTAATCCTACAAACATTGCCATTTCGGTAAATAAAACTCTTGACGGTCAGGCTTACAGCGGCAGCAAGTTCGTCTATACATTGACAGGTCTTGAATCAATGGATACAGCAAAACAGGATGCCGACGGCAATATTATCAAGACAAACAGCGCAAAAACAATTTCCACGAATTTGAAAACACCTGACAAAAACGGTAAGGTTGAATTCAAAGACCTCAGCTTAGTCACTGCGGGTGTTTACAGATTTAAGATTACCGAGGCTCTTGCCGAGGGTGAAAATGCACCCGATTATAAAATGGATACAAACACCTGGCTTGCCGAGATTGAATTGCTTGAAAGCGGTGAAGTAACGGCGGCTAAGTACATTAAGGTTAAGAACTCAGATATTGAAGGCAAAACCGATGCTCAGCTTGCAACTTACTTCAACAATTCTTCTCCTGTTGAAAAAGCCGTGTTTGAAAATGAAACCACACACGGAAGCGCAACAGTAAACAAGAAGAATCAGACAGGCGGTAATGTAAGTGATACGGAATTTGCGGTGATGAAGGTATCCGGTGAGGGTATCTTTACTGCAGATGATATCAATACAATCATTAATGATGCCTCAATGAAAACTCATATGGTTTCTAAAACGACAGACAGCAACGGTCAGGCTGTGTTTGACAAGCTGACAATCTTCAAGGACGGTCAGGGCGAGTTTACAAAAACAAACGGTAAAGTTGTATGGAACAAAAGTTCCGACAATTATATAACAGGTACTTCAACATATCAGACATACTGTCTGTTTGAGTACAAACCGTCAGAGGGTTACACCCCGAACTACACACTTTCATACTTCACACTCCCTGTTAAGGGTGAGTACAATGTTACATATAATTATGTTGACGGTGCAATCACAATGCCACAGGCAAGCGGTGACGGTATGAACGGCTATGTTGTTCTCGGTTTGTCGGTTGCAGGTCTTGCGGTGACAATGTTCACGGGTTACGCAATCTATTACGGAAAAGTTCGTAAAAAACGCAGAGCAGGACGCAGAAAGTAACCCGATATGATTTAAATTGTTAGAACAGATGATATTTTAATCAGATGTTTCTTTCATAAAAAACCTCTTTGACTGCTACGGGCACCGTTGTTAGCCGGTGTCCGACATGCAGCCACCCAAATTCAGTTTAACCATTCGGTTAGAATATAATTACATATATTAAATCAAACACAAAGGAGAAAGAAAAATGAAAACTACAAAGAAAATCTTTGCAGCTGTTCTTGCAGTAATGATGATTGCTCTCATGATCCCATTCTCAGCAAGCGCTGCTACAACACTTACAGTAACATGCAACCCTAATGCCGGTACAACAGGTGATAAAGCCGACTATGTTGGTACCTATGAGTACAAATTCTTCAAGCTCGCAACGGTTGATACTACAACAGGTACAGTAACAGTTGAAGATGCTTATGCAAGCAACACTGACCTTGTGAACGCTCTCAACTCAACAGATACAGACAAGAGCCAGGACATCATCACAATTTGTGATGGTATGTCATGGACAGGTACAGCTGATAAGACTGTTACATTCAAATATGACGGTTCAGCAGATGTTTCTACACAGGAGATTACAGACCTTGCAGACGGTATCTATTATGTATACTGCTCTAAGAAGCCTGGTACAGTTAAGTCTGTACAGGGTTCACTCATCTCACTTCCTTACTTCGATGGCATAGACTGGAAATACGATTATGAAACAGTAAACCTTGCTTCAAAGATTAATGTATCTGGTATCACAGTTACAAAGACAGTTGCAGACAACAAAGTTGGTACACAGAAGAACGCTGAGTACACACTTACAGCTTCAACAGCAGGTTCAACAACTAACAAGGTTGGCACATATGCAATTGTTGATAACATGGACAACGCTCTTTCACTCATTGACAGTACTGTAAAGGTTTACTTTGTCAAAGACGGCGTTGAAACACCTGCAGAGGACGGCGACTTCACAGTAGAACCTAATTATGCTTATAAAGATGCCACTGGCAATGATGCAACAGCTACATTCGCAGTCGTTGCATCAGAGGCACTCCTTCAGGGTGACAAGTTCTACAGTTATGATACAGTCAGGGTAACATTCTCTGCTAAGGTAAATGCTGATATCGCTGAAAAAGTTACTACAGACCTCCCCAACACAGACGGTCTTTACTATGGTAATGAAGGCAACTTCACATACAAGCCAGGTAATAATACTGTAAATGTTGCAACTGCAGGTCTTGATGTAACAAAGGTTGACGGTAACGCAACATCAACAAAGCTTGCAGGCGCTGAATTCACACTTTATAAGGATTCAGCATGCACCGAGGCAATTACAGTTGATGGCGTAACTGTTAAGGCAACAACAACAACTAACGGCAACGATAAGTTCTACTATGGCACACACGAGTTCTACTTTACACCGGATGTTACATATTATGTAAAGGAAACAAAGGCTCCTGCTAACTACAACCTCAACGCTACAGTATTTACAGTAAAAGCTGTTGCAAAGGCATACACAGCAGTTGGTACAGTTGAAAACGGTGCTACAGTAGTTAAGGATTACCCTGTAACTGTTCCTCAGACAGGTGGTATGGGTACAATGATGTTCTATGTTGGCGGTGCAGCACTTATCGCTTGTGCAGGCGTTCTTCTCTTTGTTCTTAAGAGAAAGAAAGCAGCTAAATAATTAATCGAATATCTTTATCTTAAAATCTGTGATATGATATATGTAATTTTCAGGGGATGCGGCAACGCATCCCCGTTCTATTTACAGAAGAGCTGTAGAAGCGGATGAATATTTATGTTCATATAATATGTTTTGATGTGATGAAAATTGTGTATTGTCTGTAGGGGAGAACCATTACATTTTTACAGTCGGGCATAATATGTTTTTTACATTACAAACTGTCTTCCCGACATTAATTTTCCATTTTCAATTTTCAATTTTACATTTAATTAAACCTTTCGCTCGGGCATGATATGTTTTGGAATTGCGCAAACTGTCTTCACGAATTGGGAACGGCGGCTCGCCGTGCGGTTGCGATAGATAATAAAATATAGTATAATAACAACGGAACAAAAACACGCAGAAAAGGAAAATTTTATGAAACGAAAGCTGTCAATTTTACTAATAGTTTTAATATTCGTTGCAGGAATCGGCATAATGAGCTATCCGCTTGTCAGCTCCGCAATTAATAACTATGTCAGTCGAAGCATGGTTAAGGAGTACACCGACAGGGTTGCTCAGATGCCGAGTGAGAAAACTCAAAAAATGTTTGAAGAGGCGACAAAGTACAATAACAGCCTTTCAAATAATATGATAATTACCGACCCGTTCGACGAAAAGGCTTTTCAGAAAATCGGTGCAAATTATGAGAAAACTCTCAATGTTGATGATAACGGTCTTATCGGCTATATTGATGTGCCGAAAATCAATGTTTATCTGCCGATTTATCACGGTACAAGCGAAGAGGTTCTTTCCAAAGGTGCCGGACATCTTCAAAATACTTCCCTGCCTGTCGGCGGTGCAAGCACACATTCCGTAATTTCTGCCCATTCGGGTTATCCGGGTGAAACGTTTTTTGATTACCTCACCGATATGAAAGTCGGCGATGAGTTTTATGTTCATATCCTCGACAGAACGCTGAAATATGAGGTTGATCAAATCGAAGTTGTTCTTCCCTCGGAAATCAATTCCTTGCGAATTGTTGACGGTGAAGACCTTGTAACGCTCCTCACCTGTACCCCATACGGCGTTAATACTCACAGACTTCTCGTGCGTGGCAAGCATGTTGCATACGATGATACTAAATATGTTGAAACAGGTGTGTCGCTTGCGAAATTTGACAACGGTTACATATTCTTTCTCGGTTACAAAATCCCTTATGCAGTCGCAATCGGCATAATTGTCGGCTTTGTTGCACTTGTTGTGTTTGTGGTTGTATTTTTGCTCAAGCGTAAAAAGAAGAAGTCAAACGGTGCAAAACGGCTGAGAGATGACTCGGCTGACGAAAATCAGAATAATTCGGGCGGTGATTCCGATGATTAAAAAAATACTTACGGGTGTGGCAATAGCAATGCTCGTTGTCGGAATAGGTCTTGTCGCATTCCCCCCTATATCAAATTTTATCGGAACACAGATTTCAAACGGTGAGGCTGACGGCTTTGATACCCGTGTTGAAGAAGTTGAGGACGGCTCTTTTGAACAGGCGGTCAAGGACGGCAAGGTTGACGAAGAGGGTTACAAAATTGACAGGGAAGGCAAGCGTACCTCCAAACAGCCCGTTGTTTTCAAGGCTGACCTCGACAGACTTTTCAATGACAGCGTTGCCTACAACAAAAAACTTGAAACAAACCAGTATGAAATGCTCCGCAACGATACCTATTCACAGGCTGCCGTCAATCTTGAGGATTACGGCATAACCGACGGCATTTACGGCTATGTTACCGCCGAAACAATAAATATGCGTCTGCCGATTTACCTCGGTGCGAACAGCTCAAATATGAGCTACGGTGCGGCACATATGAGTGCAACATCATTGCCGATCGGCGGTAAGAATACAAACGCAGTTCTTGCAGGTCACACGGGATACATCGGTCGAATATTCTTTGACAACCTCCGCAACCTCAAAATCGGTGACAGGGTTTCAATCACAAATTATTGGGATACACTCAATTACAAGGTCGTTGAAACCAAAGTCAATAAGCCGAGCGAATCAGGCGACTGCTATTTGCAGAAGGACAGAGATTTGCTCACGATGTTTACCTGCATAAGTGACGGCAACGGCGGTTTTGACCGTTACTATGTAATATGTGAGCGTGCGTCATAATTTACAGCAGACTGTATCACGGTGCAGTTCTGTTTTTTGTTTAAAGACTTAATTGTTTAAAAAACAGAAATGACCGTAGTATTTTGTCTG
>ENA-OQKI01000128-OQKI01000128.1-human-gut-metagenome-genome-assembly--contig:-NODE-128-length-18330-cov-2.633577_pt1 | contig 18330 bp, 14 predicted proteins | sample MGYA00242778_ERZ504798 | MGnify/ENA primary metagenome ERZ504798 (study PRJEB26092, sample SAMD00036414) | human gut metagenome | host: Homo sapiens | study: EMG produced TPA metagenomics assembly of... | reverse complement strand
TCGTGCGCCCACACGCCCACGCAACATGCGGCGCTCGCCTGCTTCAACGCCGGAAAGCTTGGCGGAATGCGAAGCTCGTCGTCAGGAATTGCTGGCCCGTCGCCGCATTGTGATTGACGGGCTCAAGCGCATCGGTTTGACCCGGTTGAGGTGGAGCCGAATGGCGCGTTCTACGCCTACTTCGACATCTCCCGCACTGGTCTGGATGCCTGGACGTTCTGCGAACGCGCGCTGGATGAAGCCCATGTGGCTCTGACTCCTGGCCGCGACTTCGGCGCGGCCACGGCGGATACGCATGTGCGCCTGAGCTATGCCGCCTCACGTGAGGCCCTGACCGAGGGGCTGGAACGTCTCGGAACGTTCGTCGAATCGCTGTGAACGGCGCGGCAGCCGGTGTGATTGTTGTACAGTAGTCGAGTTTGTGTGATGTTCGGCTGGCCTCACGGTGTTGGTTGCCGGCCGAACGACTCGCCATGGTGGCGCACGGCTGGCTGATTGCGATGGTCGGCCCGTTGTCCGGCCATCACGGGTTAGGTAAGGTCAGGAATAGGAATCATGGTCAATCTGCGTTCGCATACCACGCGACTTGGTGTGCTTGATATCGGTTCGAACACTATCCACATGCTTATCGTCGACGCCGCCCCCGGCGCTCGCCCTGACCCCGAGGCCAGCACCAAATCCACAGTGCGCCTGATGAAGTATTTAAAGGACGACGGCTCAATCAAGAAGTCCGGCATCGAGGCGATTCTGGAAGCCGTGTCCCAGTGCATGCGGCTGGCCGAGGAATACGAAATCACCCAGTTGCTGGTTATGGCCACCTCCGCCCTGCGCGAGGCGCCGAACGGCAACAAAGTGATTCACAAGATCGAGGAACTGATTGGTCAGGGCGTCACTGTGCTGTCTGGCACGGATGAGGCTCGCCTGACCTTCCTGGCCGCCCGCCGTTGGTATGGTTGGGATGCCGGCCGACTGCTGGTGCTGGACATCGGCGGCGGTTCGCTCGAAGTGGCGATGGGCTCCGACGAAGAGCCGACCGTAGCGCTTTCCGCCCCGGCTGGCGCGGGCCGCGTCACCACTGAATTTCTGCCTTCCGGCATGGCCACGCCCGACGAGTTGGAAGACGTGCGTAAGAACGTGCGCAAGATTCTGGAGCCGATGGTCAAGGTTTTCCCGCAATCCAAGCACCCGAATCATGCAGTTGGCACCTCCAAGACCTTCCGCTCGCTGGCTCGCCTGTGCGGTGCGGTGATGCGTGCGCCGGGCCGCGAAGATTCATGGATTATGACTCGTGAGCAGTTGGAAGACTGGATTCCTCGTTTGGCGGCGATCGCGCCTGAGCAGCGCGTGGCTTTGCCCGGCATCACGCCTGAACGCACGATGCAGATTGTGGGCGGCGGCGTTGTGGCCGATGAGATCATGAAGGCTTTGAATATTCAGGAAGTCGAGATCTGCCCGTGGGCCCTGCGTGAAGGCGCGATTTTGCGCTGGCTCGACCAATTCGGCCGCACCCGCCTCGGTTTCTAGTCCTATTGAGGGGAATCACCCAACCGCCACGGTAGCCAACAATGCCGCATGATCAGAGCCCTCGACTTTGACCACCTTGCATTGTCCGGCCTTCATGCCCTGATCAAGCACCACGTGGTCAATACCGGCGAACATTGGCACAGCCGCACGGTTCGTGGGCCATGAGAACGTAAACCCATGTCCGGATTCACGTGCGGCATCCACGAACCGGTCGCCAAGAAAATCACGGAATGGCGTGTGATCGTAAGTGGCGTTGAAATCGCCCATGAAAATATACCGTGTATCCGTATGCTCGCGCATCAGACCCAACTCATCCAGCGATCGCTTCCACTGCCGCCAGTAGCCGGGTACGGGAGCGGTGGTGTGCACGGATACGAATCGAATCTGCTGGCCACCCATATCCACCGTGCCGCCGGGCATGAATGAGGCGCTGGAATTCACGTCATCGTCGGTCGGATCGGCAAGTGGCGTGGCCGACCAGAGGCCGTTACCGAATACGCCGTCAGACGATGAGACCTGCGCATACGGCAGATAATGCTCAATACCAGCCTCATTGAGTTTTTTGACGAAATCCTCGGTGGTCTCCTGCAAAGCAAGCACTTCGACGCGCTGATCGCGAACCAGCTCGACGATGGCTTGCGGGTCGGCCTGCCCCTTATACACATTGAAGGTCATGACGCGCGCGTAGGCATCGCTGGTGTTGGGGGAGGCTGCGGCCACGGCGTTCTGCGCGGCTTGGGGGAGTGGATCGGTCGAGTAGAAGAACGGATATTGCCAATAGCCATTGCATGCGATTGCGGCAGCGGCAATCAATGCGGCAAGGATACGTCGTGACACGATGGCCAACAGCAAGGCGACCAAACCAAGCAACATGAACCAGGGCGTTGCCGATACCACAATCGGCGCAAACGGCAGTTCCTGCAAATCGGCAGGTAGCGCGCGGGCGGCAGTACCGGCAAGGGCAAGAAGGGCGAATATCGCGGCAAGAAAACCAAGCAGATGGTGCCGTTTACGTGGCTTTACTGCAGACTTGGATACTGGGCGCGCCGGGGCTTTGGCAGAGCGTGGCTTGGAAGTGGCGCGGGCTCGTACGCTTGCGCCTGTGGTAGTGCTCCGTGCCTTTGCCATATTGCCCTTTCTTTTGGCTCGCCTGTTGTTACCTTGCTTTTCATGCGATTTGCCACTGTACCGTGTGCGGCTTGTCGTTCGGTGTCTTTTCGCCATGCGTAAGAGCAGTTCGCACCAAACCGGCACGAAAACCGGCCATGCCTTGGTGCCGGGTTCTGCCAGGTGGCTTATATAGATTGTCATGCGGCTTACGCAGGCTGCCACGCGAACATGATGCGACTGGGCGTGCGGCCGTGTACAATAAAACGTCGTTGCCCGAGTAGCTCAGTGGATAGAGCACCGCTCTCCTAAAGCGGGTGTCGTCGGTTCGAATCCGATCTCGGGCACTTGGCTTCGGAAACATGACGGTATCTCAGCCTCTATTCATCGGTGATGAGCCATGGGCATTAGGCATGTGTAAACGTATAGGTTCCACTATCCATCATCCCGTCGTGTGAAACTATGCAAAGACATGTGGGGCTTCACGGTTGTCGTGAGGGTCCATGGCTATCGAATACACGGAAGAGAAGCGGTTTACTGTTGAGCAGGTTGAGGCGCTGTTCAAGTCGGTAGGTTGGGAATCGGCGCAGTGGCCGGAACGGTTGTTCAAGGCATTGCAGCATTCGGATACGGTGATCAGCGCATGGGATGGCGGCCATTTGGTCGGCTTGGTTCGCGTGCTCGACGATACCGAAATGGTGGCCTATATGCATTGGGTGCTGGTAGATCCGGCATATCACGGGCAGCATATCGGCAGCCATCTCGTTGAACTGGTCAAGGCTAAGTATCGCGACTACTTCTTGCTGGAAGTCATGCCTGAGGAAAGCAAAAACGCACCGTTCTACCAGAAGCATGGCTTCCACCTGATGGACGATGGCCGCGCCATGCAAATCGTCAATCGCGGCTGACGGGCTGGCAGTGCGGACGGCGCAAGAGCGGCGGCATGCGCCAATCGTGGGCAACGTACGTAGTCGTTGACGGTTATCCCGTAGCAATGTTCACAATACGACCCCTTGTCCATACAGTGAAAATAACGGCTGACGTTCGACGTTGCTGCGCTATGACTAGAGACCATGAGTGAAGACAAGCAGTATGACTTCTATGTGGCCGGTCCGTTCTTCGATCCTGAACAAACGGCAAGTATGGAACGTTTGGAAAAGATACTGGAAGACCATGGCAAGGTACTGTTCAAGCCGCGGTTTGTCAGCCAGATCGAAGAAGCAGGCCCTGAAGGATGCTTTGCGGACGATATCCGTGGCGTTAATGCTGCTAAAGCCGTGGTCGCCAATCTTATGGACGAGGACCCAGGCACGATGTTCGAAATCGGATATGCACATGCGCTGGGAATTCCGGTGTACGGCTATTTCGAGAACCTTACACCAATGGATCGTGTCAATCTGATGATTGCGCAAGCGGTCGAACTGGTTTTCGCCGGTCCTGATGATGTGGCGAAATACTTGGAAACCGGCGAACATACGGAAGTCGATTACATTCAGTTCTAAACAGCTCTAACAGGTTCTCTGCAAGCAGGGTTGGCGGCGTTCTCGTACATAGTCATGTACGGGAACGCCGCAGTGGTATAGGGGTATTCCAACAAGCGGCATAATGGAGTCGTGGGAAACCAGTCGGATACAAGTGAAGTGTCCGAATTTTGTAAGGAGTGCCGTTATGAATAGCCACAATCCCATGAATATTGCCGCCGACTTTGCCAAGGCCACGGGAGGAACCGCTCGCAAAGTTGTTGCTTTGACTGATAAAGGTCCGTTGAATGGCTTTAAGAAATTCCTGTCGCGCGGATCAATGATTGATATGGCGGTAGGTGTGGTGATGGGCTCTGCCGTTACCGCTGTGGTCAATTCCATCGTAGACAATCTCATCAGCCCATTAATTGGCATGATCGGCGGCGTACCGGATCTTTCCGGACTACTGACCATCACGTTCAACAACTCGACCGTTTCGTTTGGTGCGATTCTTAATGCGCTGATTAACTTCCTGCTTGTTGGCGTGGCGGTGTATTTCTGCGTGATTTTGCCGATTAATAAGCTTCGTGATCTCACTGCTGCCCAGGATGAGGCTGACGCTGAAGAACAGGGGCCTAGCGTTGAAGAGCAGACTCTCGCCACGCTGCAGGAGATTCGCGACGAGCTGAAAAAGGCCAATAACTCCGCCGAGTAATCTGCTGAATGTACGGTGCGACAGATTTACCTGGTTTGCCCGAAATAACGGATTGCCGGGGCCAGTTTGGTCTGGACAATCCGTTGTTTCGCGCGTGTTTGTAGCATCCGTGGAGTTACATGGGGAGTATGACTGAAAACATACGCTGATAAGGCCATAAACGATACTCGTATCGTCAAGCAGTTCACCAATCCCGTCAAGGAGCCGATTGACAGCGACATCAACCTGTTCGATCTGCTCGATAACCGCGCCAAGCGCGATCCCGAAGGTGCCATGATCGAATACAAGGGCGATGATGGCACTTGGCACCCGTACAGCGCCCAAGTATTCCGTGACATGGTCATCGATCTGGCCAAGGGCCTGATTGGTCTGGGCGTCAACAAGGGCGACTCCGTGGCCATCGTGTCTCGCACGCGTTGGGAGTGGACCGCTCTGGATATGGCGATCATGTCCATCGGCGCGCTCACCGTGCCGGTGTACGAGACCAACTCCGCCAGCCAGGTCAGCTGGATTTTCAACGATTCCAAAGTCACGCTCGCCATCGCCGAAGATGACGGGCAGCGTGACAAGATCGAATCCGTGCGCGATGAGGTCGCCCACCCTGCGCAACGTGTTCGTAATCGAGGCCGGCGGTCTGAACGCCATCAAGACCTACGGCGAAAGCGTCACCGACGCCGAATTCTGGGTAATACAAGGAACGCCTCCCGACGGCGACGACCGCGCCACCATCGTCTACACATCCGGCTCTACCAGGCACCCCGGAAGGGCGTGGAACTCGACCCACCGCAACTTCGCCTTCCTCGGTGCTTTCCGCGCTGCAGTACATGCCTCGTGCCGGCGCATGGCCAACCGCCGTCTGCTGCTGTTCCTGCCCCTGAGCCATGTGTTCGCCCGATTCCTGGAATTCTTCAGTTTTGGCGGCACGATTTCGCTGGCCTTGAGCTCCAATATGAAGACGATGGTCAAGGACTTCGAGACCTTCGGCCCCACGCTGCTGCTTGCCGTGCCGCGTGTGTACGAGAAGGTCTACAATGCCGCCTCCCAGCGCGCCGGCACCGGATTCGCTGGCAAGATGTTCATGCGCGCCGCCGAGAACGCGCGCGAATGGTCCAAGGCCGAGCAGAAGGGTGAGCAGCTGCCGATTACCGGACGCATCGCCCACGCCTTCTACGAGCAGGTGGTGTACAAGAAGATTCGCACGATTTTCGGTCCGAACGCCGACTTCGCCATCACCGGCGGCGCTCCGATGGACTCCGAGCTTTCCCACTTCTTCAACGGCATCGGCATGCCGGTGCTGGAAGGCTACGGCATGACCGAAACCTGCGGCCCGGTGTGTGTGAGCTTGCCAGAGGACAACCGCATCGGCACCATCGGCATGCCGATGTGCGGTATCACTGCGGGCATCGCCGAGGACGGCGAGCTGGTGGTCAAAGGACCGCTGGTGTGCAAGGGCTACCACAACAACCCTGGGGTCACTGCCCAGCAGATCACTGATGGCTGGCTGCACACCGGCGATCTGGGCGATATCTCCGAAGATGGCTTCATCTCCATCACCGGCCGTAAGAAAGACCTCATCATCACCGCTGGTGGCAAGAATGTGTCGCCGGGTCTGCTTGAGGCTTCCGTGATGACCTCGCCTGTGGTCAACCAGTGCTTGGTTATTGGTGATAAGAAGCCGTTCGTGGCCGCTCTGGTCACGCTGGATCTGGCGGATGCCAACAATTGGCTGGAATCCCAGGGCGCCAAACCGGAACCCGATCTGGCCTCGCTGGCCAAGAACGCCATCGTTCACGCTGAGGTGGAGCGTGCGGTGAACGCCGCCAACGAGGGCGTTTCCCGCGCCGAGTCGATTCGTAAGTTCGAGATTCTGCCAGACGAATTCACCGAGGCCAACGGCATGCTGACCCCGAGCCTGAAGACCCGTCGCGCGCAAATCGTTGAGCACTATCGCGAGCTCATTGACGACGTGATCTACGTGCCGTTGAAGAAGTAGCTATCAACTCCCTCTGATCCAAAAAATAGCTCTCTCTGACGAGGGAACTGTCAGCCGCAGGCTGACTGGGAGAGACCGCGGCTAGCCCGCGAAACACAAGGCCGGGTGCGACTTGCACCGGCTCAGCTTATCAGTCCAAAATCGCGAAACATAATCGGCGCGGCCTGATCCAGCTCCGCATCGCCGATGGTGGCGGTGCCCTGCACCAGGAACGGCTCAGCATAGTTCATGCCGACCTTGTACGCCACGACCTCAAACGGGCTTAGCAGCTCCTCCATGGTGTGGCTGTACTCGCCGTCCTTGCGGTACTTGGCGGCGTCGGAACCAGTGGTGACCACCAGTTTGAGCTCCTTGCCCTTCAACGCATGGGCTCCGGCGTAGGCCCAGCCGGCGGTGATGACCTCGTCTTCCCATTCCTTGAGTAGCGCGGGGGAGGAGTACCAGTAGAACGGGAACTGAAGGATTACGCGGTCGGCAGCCTCCAGCAGCTCGTGCTCTGTGTCGGCGTTGACGGAGAAGTTCGGGTATTCGGCGTATTCGTCGCGCACGATGATGTCGTCCTCGCCCTGTGCGGTGAGTTCGGCGAGCAGGCGGGCGTTCACGCGCGAGCCGTCCTTAAGATGCGGATGGAATACAAGAATCAACGTTGACATGGGATTTCCCTTCTATAAACTGCTGCCAATGTGGCCTAATCACCACTATCGTATGCCGGGAAGCAGAACTCAGTCCAGTCCGGACTCAGGTGCGAGCCGCGGGATGCCGCGCCGGGAGGCAACTCAGTCGAGGTTGGACTGCGTGCCTGCGGTGGCTTCGTTGGCGGCTTGCTCGGCTTGTGCTTGGTCGAGCTTGGCACGGACGTCGTTGAGCAGACCCTGGGCGCGCTTAGCCAAGGCCTCGCCGATCTCCCATTGACGCATCGACTGGTCAAGATTGAGGCCGCCGGTTTCCAGTGCCTGGACAGCCTGAATCAGCTTGTCGCGCGCCTCCTCATATGGCATCTGGGCGATGAGCTCGCGTTCCTTGTCCGTCAGGGACGTGGCGGGGGTGTTCATGTCGGTGGATGTGGCGTTTTCGGTCATGATGTTCTCCTTATATATACGGTATATATGCGTGGCTGCGTATGGCGTGTCACGCGGTTGCGGTTGTGGTGGTTGCGGTAATGACACCCTTCTTCAAGGTGACGGTGATGCCATCCCCAGGGCTTACCTGTGAAGCATCGTCTAGTACGTGGCCATCGGCGGACTGCACCACCGCATAGCCTCGGTTCAACGTGGATTGCGGGCTGAGTGCGGTCAGTGAGGCGTGAGCTCGCTCGACGGTGAGCTGGGCATCGTCCACGATGCGTCGCAGCCCGATATCGAGCCGTTGCAACGAGTCGTCAATTAAGCGCTGATGAGGCTCAAGCATGGTGTGCGGCTGTGTCAGGCTCGGGCGGTTCGCATATCCCTCGATAAGTCGAATCTCGTTCTCCACGCGCGAACGGACCCGCAGTCGCATACGGTCGATGGCACCTTCGATGAGCTGCGACTGCTCACGCACATCCGGCACCACGCGCTTGGCCGCATCGGTAGGGGTGGAGGCGCGCAGATCGGCGACCAGATCCAGCAATGTCCAGTCATCCTCATGCCCGATGGAGGAGATTAATGGTGTAGTGCAGGCATACGCCGCACGAACCACACGCTCATCCGAGAAACCGATGAGATCCTCAAACGAGCCGCCGCCACGGGCCACGATGATCACATCCACGCTCGGGTCGGCATCGAGTTGTGCAATGGCCTGAACCACCTCGGCCGGGCATTGCTCGCCCTGAACATGCACATGGACCACCTTGAAGGTTACGGAAGGCCAACGAAGGTTCACATTGGTGATCACATCGCCTTCCGCACGTGCCTGAGGTGCGCAAATCAGGCCAATAGTCTTCGGAAACTCCGGGAGAGGCAGTTTGTGATCGGCATCGAACAGGCCCTCGCCCTTAAGCTGCTTGCGCAATTCGTCGATCATGGCCTTGAGACTGCCACCGGCTCCGACCTTGAGAATCGTGTCCCCGCGCAACGACAGCGAAGTGCGCTTCATCCACAGGTTCGGTTTGCCGTGAATCACCACGCGGTCGCCCTGAACGAACTGGCTGGCCGCGGCCGCGAACCTGCCGAAGCCATTGACTTCCATGGCGATATCCTCGAAGTCGTCGCGCAGCGTGATGTAGGCCGAGCCGGCGCGACGGGTATTGATCTGCGTGATCTGGCCGGTGACCCACGCGGACGGCCATCGTTCCACGGCACCGTAGAACTTCTGGCTCAGCACGCTTACCGGCCACGGATTTTGCGCGGTGGTTTCAGCGGCGCGTGCAGGCAGCTGATCGATAGGGCGAGGCTCATTCGGCAGATTGATGGCGCCCCGATCGGGCGCGAAAGTGCCTTGACCCGGCTCAAAGCCAGACGAGGCCAGTGAAGCGGCGGTCGGTGGACGGCCGGTAGATGAGTAGCCCATTGCAGTAGTCATGCACTCCACTATAAGTGCGTTGGTTGATGACGGTAAAAATTTACCGTCGCCTGAAAACGGTGTGATGATGAATGCAAGAACCGTACGAAGCGATGTATCAGCCGATGATGGAGATGGTCTGGTGCATCAGAAGAAAGGAGTCATTATGGCGAAGAAACGGGTGCTATGAAGAGGAGTGAGATATGCGTTGCACTGACGATTGAGAGTCGTCAGTGAGCTCGCTGTGCGACACGCGAGCAGAAAACAGTTACGCTAATCACACACTTGTAGTTTTGGCGAAAAATAGCCGAAAAACCCTATAAATAGTTCGACACACCACTGTTGAGCACTAGATATAGGGGTGGGGATGCCGTATTCTTCTAGAGGTTCAAGAAAACGATATCAATGTAATTTCGTGTGGCCCACGTCGAGTGCGGCCAAAATGCGGAACTCAGGAGAGTGTTCGCCTTATAGGAAAGGGGTGCCCGATGGGCGCACAGGTGCTGGAGGAAACCGTCACCGATAACGAGACCAAGGTGGCCGCCAAGGCCTCCACCGTGCTCGTTGAGAAGCGTGATGGTCGTGTGGTCGACTTCGACCCCATCAACATCATCTCTGCGGTCAAGTCTGCTTTCGGCGACCTGAACAAGGAAGTCGGCCCCGAAGAAGATGCCATGATCCGTGGTTTCGCCAACCAAGTCGAAGGCGAAATCAAGGGGCGTTACACCGGCCCCGCCAAAATCGAGGACATCCAGAATCTCGTGGAGCACGCCCTCATTGACGCCCACCTGTACGATGTGGCTCGCGCCTACACCAATTACCGTCTCGACAAAGACATTCAGCGTGCCAAGGCCACTGATGTCAACGAGGCCGTTGCTCGCTTCATTAATCATGACCCGACCCTGATTCACGAGAACGCGAACAAGGATTCCAACGTCTACTCCACCCAGCGTGATCTGCTGGCCGGTGCCGTGTCCAAGGCCGCCGCGTTCAACATGCTGCCGCCGGCGGTGTCCAACGCCCACATGAAGGGCGACATTCACTTCCACGATGCCGACTATTCGCCGTTCACTGCCCAGTCCAACTGCTCCTTGCCGAACTTCTGGGACATGTTGGCCAATGGCTTCACTCTTGGCAACGCTCCGATGGCTTCCCCGAAGTCCATCGCCATTGCGGCCACCCAGATTACCCAGATCATGAAGGACGTGGCCTCCAGCCAGTATGGTGGCCAGACCGCCAACCGTGCCGACGAGCATCTTGCCCAGTATGCCAAGAAGGATTACGAGAAGTTCCTTGAGGAAGCTCGTGAGACCATCCCCGACGGCATGCCGGTTGAATTCGCCCGTCGTCAGGTCGAGAGCGCCAAGAAGAACGAGCCCGCCAAGCTGCATTTCGGTTCCCGTGAACCGCTGCCGATGGACACCCCGTTCCACACCGACGTTGACGAACTTGAGCAAGAGCGTGAAATCCTCGCCAAGATTCGTACCCGCAAGGCCATCTATGATGCCATGCAGACCATGGAATACCAGATCAACTCCAACCGTGTGTCCAACGGCCAGACCCCGTTCGTGACTGTCGGCTTTGGTCTCGGCACCGACTGGTTCTCTCGTGAAGTGCAGCGCGCAATCCTGCTGAACCGTATTCGCGGCCTCGGCAAGGAACACCACACCGCCATCTTCCCGAAGCTCGTCTTTACTGTGAAGCACGGCGTGAACGCCGACCCGGGTGACCCGAACTACGATCTGAAGCAGCTTGCCCTCGAGTCCGCCACCAAGCGCATGTACCCGGATGTGGTGTTCTACGAGAACATCGTCAAGATCACAGGCTCCTTCAAGGCTCCGATGGGTTGCCGCTCCTTCCTGCAGGGTTGGATCAACCCGGAGACCGGCAAGGATGAAGAAGACGGCCGTATGAACCTCGGCGTGGTCACCGTCAACGTGCCGCGTATCGCCATCGAATCCCACGGTGACAAGGCTCGCTTCTGGAAGCTGTTCGACGAGCGTATGGAAGTCGCCCATCAGGCCCTCCAGTTCCGCATCATGCGCTGCAAGGAAGCCACCCCGGTCAACGCCCCGACCCTGTTCCGCTTTGGTGCGTTTGGTCGTCTTGGTGCCAACGACAACGTGGACCAGCTGTTCAAGAACGAGCGTGCCACCGTGTCGCTCGGCTACATCGGCCTTGCCGAGACCACTGCGGTCTTCTATGGCAAGAACTGGATTCGCGACCACGGCTGGGATCCGGAAGGCAAGGAGTTCGCGCTGTCCATCGTCAAGCGCATGAACGAGCTGTGCAAGCAGTGGAGCAAAGCGGAGGGTTACCACTATTCCGTGTACTCCACTCCGGCTGAATCCCTGACCGACCGCTTCAACCGCATGGACCGTGAAAAGTTCGGCCGTATCGAAGGCGTGACTGATCACGACTTCTACACCAACTCCTTCCACTACCCGGTGTGGTTGCAGCCCACTCCGATGGAGAAGCTCAGCTACGAGAAGGACTTCCCGTACTACGCTTCCGGCGGCTTCATCAACTACTGCGAGTACCCGTGCCTGCAGGACAACCCGAAGGCGCTCGAAGCCGTGTGGGATTACGCCTACAACATCGGCATCGGCTACCTGGGTACCAACACCCCGATCGACCACTGCTTCGTGTGCGGCTTCCAGGGCGACTTCGAGCCGACCGAGGAAGGCTTCAAGTGCCCGGAGTGCGGTAACTCCAACCCGGACAAGTGCAACGTCACCAAGCGCACCTGCGGCTATCTCGGCAGCCCGGTCCAGCGCCCGATGGTGCACGGCCGTCACGAGGAAATTGCCCACCGAGTCAAGCACATGAGCGGCGAAACCGGTCGTGTGACGCTGGATGACGGAACCACTCGCGAGTGGTTCGAAGAGACCAAGTAGGGTTTATACTTGCTCCCGCTGACGGGAGCTGTAGAGCGTAAGCGAGACTGAGGGCGGTCATCCTTTATGGTGTTGACCACCCTCAGTCCGTCTGATGACGGACAGCTCCCGCCAGCGGGAGCTAATGCTTTCCGTAAGGAGGGAATCATGCCGGAGCTGCATACGACCAAGCCCGAACCCAAGCGCCATGACTTTGCGGCCGGCGAGACCGGGCGTGGCCCCTCCGTACCCTCCAACGGTCTTGCCAACGATCCGAAAGCCGGTCAATGGGATGGCCGGCGCATGTCCAAGCGGATGATCGCCGACTACAAAACCTTCATTGTCACCGACGGAGAAGGCGTGCGCAACTCCCTTTACGTCTCCGGTTGCCCCTTCCACTGCGTCGACTGCTTCAACGCCTCCATCTGGGATTTCCAAGCCGGCCACGAATACACGCAAAAACTTGAAGACAAAATCATCGAAGATCTGAAAGCCCCATGGGTGCAAGGCATTACGTTCCTTGGCGGCGAGCCATTCCTCAACACTCCCGTGCTGGTGCCGCTCGCACAACGTATCCGCCAGGAATTCGGTCATACCAAAGATATCTGGTCGTGGACCGGCTACACATGGGAAGAACTCATGCGCCCCGGAGAAACCCCAGACAAGCTTGAATTGCTACATCTCATCGACATTCTCGTCGACGGCCGCTACCTCAGAGACCAGAAGGACTCGCTGCTGCAATTCCGCGGCTCCAGAAACCAGCGCATCCTCGATGTGCCCAAGTCTCTGGAAGCCGGCGAACCGGTCATCTGGGCCAAGCTCCACGATCAAGAACGAGATATCCCCGAAATCTATTTGAAAGACCGCGAAGCCGGCGAAGGCCAACAGGCCTCGTAGTAGCAGTTCTGGAATGCCGCACTCAGCAATATCGTTGGAACTGTTGGGAAAAGGCCTTCCCGTGAGCGAAATCGCCTCGCCTCGTGCCATGTTGGGCAGGTGGTCGGACTAATATTCCATAAGAAGTAGCCGGGCGAAGCCGTCCGCAGGGTATCTGCCAGCCGTCCCGAAACGGTTCATGATGCCTCAAAGCGTGCACTCCCGGAAGTCGGAATTAAGAGGAACACATGGTTGACATCGCCACTGACGCGAGCGTAAAGCCCGCTTCACACCCGAAGCCCCTGCGTGTGGGATTGGACATCGGTTCCACCACCGTCAAGGCCGTGGTGCTTGATCAGTCCGATTCCCTGGGAGACACCCTCTTCTCCGATTACCGACGCCACCACGCCAACGTGCGTGCCACCGTGGCCGGCCTGTTGGTCGACATCCACAAGAAGCTTGTGGACCTCGGACGCGGCGACGAACCGATTCGCCTGTCTATCACCGGTTCCGGCGGTCTGGCGCTTGCTGACAATCTGCATGTGCCTTTCATTCAGGAGGTCATCGCCGAAACCGAGGCAATCGACAAGGAATACCCGCAGGCCGATGTCATCATCGAGCTCGGCGGCGAGGACGCCAAAATCACCTACCTGAAACCCACGCCCGAACAACGCATGAACGGTTCGTGCGCAGGTGGTACCGGCGCGTTCATTGACCAGATGTCCACACTGCTCGACACCGACGCCGCCGGCCTCAACGAGATGGCCAAGAGCTACGAGAACCTGTATCCAATCGCCTCGCGTTGTGGTGTGTTCGCCAAAACCGATTTGCAGCCGCTCATCAATGATGGTGCCGCCAAGCCCGATTTGGCCGCCTCCATCTTCACCGCAGTGGCCACGCAGACCATCGCCGGCCTGGCTTCCGGACGCCCGATTCACGGCACCGTCATCTTCCTCGGCGGCCCGTTGTTCTTCATGTCCGAGCTGCGCGCCGCATTCCAGCGCGCGCTTGAGGGCAAGGTCGACGAGTTCATCGTGCCGACCGACGCCCACCTGTATGTGGCCTACGGTTCGGCATTGCAGGCCGACACGGATTCCGACGATCAGGGCCACCATTTCGAGGCCTACACCTGCGACGAAATCCTGAAGCGTTTGGACGAGCTGAAGAACCTGCCCTCCAACACGCCCACCATGCCGCCGCTGTTCCCCACCGAGGCCGACCGCGAGGACTTCAACAAGCGCCACCACAAGGAACACATCCACATCGGCACCCTCGAAGGCGCGCATGGCCCGCACTTCCTGGGCATCGACGCCGGTTCCACCACCATCAAGGCCACGCTCGTCAACGACGACCGTGAAATCGTCTGGTCCAGCTACGCCAACAACGAAGGCAGCCCGCTGACCGCCGCCATCAACATCGTCAAGAAGATTCAGTCTGAGCTGCCCGAAGGCGCGTGGATCGCACGCTCCTGCGCCACCGGATACGGCGAAGGCCTCATCACCACCGGCCTGCACTTGGACGAGGGCGTGGTGGAGACCATGGCCCACTATCGTGGCGCCGAAATGGTCAGCCCCGGCGTCACCGCCGTCATCGACATCGGCGGCCAGGATATGAAGTACTTGGCCATCACCGATGGCGTTATCGATTCAATCGCCGTCAACGAGGCCTGCTCGTCCGGCTGTGGTTCGTTCCTGCAGACCTTCGCCATGTCCATGGGCCTGACGATTCAGGAATTCACGCAAAAGGCTCTGGCTTCCACCCATCCGGTGGACCTCGGTTCGCGTTGCACCGTGTTCATGAACTCCTCCGTCAAGCAGGCGCAGAAGGAAGGCGCCTCCATCGAGGACATCGCTGCCGGCCTGTGCTACTCCGTGGTGCGCAACGCCCTGTACAAGGTCATCAAGCTGCGCGATTCCGGCGAACTCGGCGACACTGTGGTGGTCCAGGGCGGTACGTTCCTCAACGACGCCGTGCTGCGCGCGTTCGAACTGCTCACCGAACGTCAGGTCACCCGCCCGAACATCGCCGGCCTTATGGGCGCGTTCGGCGCCGCCCTGACCGCCCGCATGCACTATCAGGATGAGGCCGACCACTTGGATGTGGTGGTTAAGGCCGATGGGTCCGAGGAACAGTCCGAGGCTGAGCCCGCACCCAAGTCCGGGCCCAAGGCCGCAGCCTTCAAGAAGACCGAGCCGGCCAAGCCTGAGGTCCATGTCGTTGTCGTGGACGGCGTGGCCCACACCGCCAGCTCCATCCTGACCGGCGAAGCGCTCGACAACATGAGCATGACCACCGAGCGTGACGTGTGCAAGCTGTGCCAGAACCACTGCAAGCTCACCATCACCACGTTCTCCGACGGCTCGCGCTTCGTGACCGGCAACCGCTGCGAACGCGGCGGCGACGCCAAGAAGAAGCGCTCCGACCGCCCGAACCTGTACGACTACAAGTACAAGCGTTGCTTCGCCTACCGCAGGCTTACCGACAAGGCCGCCACCCGTGGCGAAATCGGCATCCCGCGCGCCCTCAACATGTACGAGAACTACCCGTTCTGGTTCACGCTGCTCACCTCGCTGGGCTTCAAGGTGATGATCTCCGGCCGCAGCTCCCACGAGCTGTTCGAGACCGGCATCGAATCCATCGCCTCCGAAAACATCTGCTATCCGGCCAAGCTGGTGCACGGCCATATCAAGTGGCTGCTCGACAAGGGCGTCAAGACCATCTTCTACCCGTGCGTGAGCTACGAGGAGAACCTCGTGCCCAACACGGACAACCACTACAACTGCCCGGTCGTGGCCAACTATCCGCTCGTCGTCGGTGCCAACATGCCCGAACTGCGCGAGGACGGCGTGCGCTACATGCACCCGTACTTCAATCTCGCCAACCACGAGCTCATGGTCGACCGCATCCTCGAAGAGTTCGCCTGGGCCGACGTCACCCGTGAGGAAGTCGAAACCGCAGTCAAGGCCGCATACGCCGAAGACAAGGTCTTCAAGCACGACGTGCAGCAGGAGGGCCTGACCGCGCTCGCCTACATGAAGGAGCACAACTGCCGAGGCATCGTGCTCGCCGGCCGTCCCTACCACATCGACCCCGAAATCAACCACGGCATCCCCGAAACCATCTGCTCGCTCGGCATGGTGGTGCTCTCCGAGGATTCCATCTGCGAACTGCAGCCGGGGGAGAAGCTCAACCTCACCGAATTCCTCTCGGAAGGCGAAGCCGACCCGCGCTCCAAGAACGCCGCCGGATTCCGCCACGTAGGCGACCGCACAGTCACCAAGATGCCGTTGCGCGTCACCAACCAGTGGGCCTACCACTCCCGTCTGTACGCGGCCGCACACTTCGTGGCCTTGTATCCGGGCCTCGAGCTTGTGCAGCTCAATTCCTTCGGTTGCGGCCTCGACGCCATCACCACTGATCAGGTGGCCGAGATTCTGGCCGACAAGGCGGACGTGTACACGCTGCTCAAGATTGACGAGGTCTCCAACCTGGGTGCAGCCAAGATTCGACTGCGCTCGCTCAAGGCCGCCGTCGAGGAACGAGAAGCCAATAAGGCTCGTGAAGAAGCTGCTGCCAAGGCCTTGGAAGACAAGCAGGCCGCCGCCGAACGTGCCGCTGAAGAGGCCAAGGTCAAGGCCGAGTCCGATCTTGAAGCGGCCAAGGCCGTACTTGCTGAAGCGCAGGCCGCCGTTGAAGCCGCGCAGAAGAAGGTCGATGCCGAAGCCAAGGCCGTGCAGGATGCCGTCAAGACGTCTCAGGCTACCGCCGCAAAGACCGTGCAGGGCCCTAAGTCCATCGGTTTCCGCAGGACCGGTTCCACCGCGCCGACTCCAGGCCGTCAGATTCTGCTCGATACGACCATGGCCGCAACCCGAATCTCACCAAGTCGATGCGTGAGGCCTCCAAGCGTGCCGCCGAACGCGACCTACAGGCCGCAGTCGCCCACAAGAATGGCACTTCGGACGGCACCACCGGCGTGGCGAACGCCAAGAATGCCAAGAAGTCCGGCCACAACAACGCCACCATGTCCCGATACGCGCATCGTGAGAAGTTCGTCAAGGACATGAAGAAGAACTATACGATTGTTGGCCCTCAGATGAGCCCGATTCATATGTCCTTGGTCGAAGCGGTGATTCGTTCCGGTGGGTACAAGTTCGACATCCTGAAGCACGCGAGCCGTGGCGATGTGGAAACCGGCCTCAAATACGTGAACAATGACGCCTGCTACCCGGCCATCATGGTCGTCGGCCAGCTCATCGACGCGATTCTGGAAGGCAAATACGATCCCGACCATGTAGCGCTCGCCATCACCCAGACCGGCGGCATGTGCCGTGCGACCAACTACTTCGGCCTGATCCGCAAGGCTTTGGTCGATGCCGGCTATCCGCAGATTCCGGTCATCGCCATCTCTACCCAGGGCCTCGAAGATAACCCCGGCTTCAAGGCCACCCCGCCCCTGCTGCACCGTGCCATCAAGGCGCTGATTCTGGGCGACTTGCTCATGAAGTGCCTCTACCGCGTACGCCCGTATGAGGTGGAGAAAGGTTCGGCCAACAAGCTGTACGAGCTGTGGGACACCATCGTGCGTGAGACCATCGAGCATCACGGCTATTCCAAGACCGCAGCCAAGACGCCGAGCATCAAGAAGGGCTATCTGCCGTATAACGTGCTGGCCAAGGAGATCGTGAAATCCTTTGATGCATTGCCGCTGCGTGATATTCCACGCAAGGTGCGTGTCGGCGTGGTCGGCGAGATTCTCGTCAAGTACCAGCCGGACGCCAACAACCATGTGGTGGACGTCATCGAATCGCAGGATTGCGAGGCCGTGGTGCCGGGCATCATGGAATTCATGACCACCCGCCCCTACATCACCGACTGGAACGAGAAGAACCTCGGCATGGGTGGCAACAAGACGCTCTACGCCTTGATGCGCAAGGGTCTTGACCTGTACAACGCGCCTATCAAGGCCGCACTGGCCACCTCGCACGGCAAGTTCAAGCAGGACGAGCCGATGCCCGAGCTTGTCAAGAAGGCTGCTGAAGTCACCTCCATCGGTGTACAGGCCGGCGAGGGCTGGCTGCTGACTGCTGAGATTCTGGAGCTTATCGAACAGGGTTGCCCGAATGTGATTTGTGCGCAGCCGTTTGCCTGCCTACCCAACCATGTGACCGGCCGTGGCATGTTCGGCAAGATTCGTCGTCTGCATCCGGAAGCCAACATCGTCTCCATCGATTACGGATCCGGGTGCCTCCGAGGTCCAATCAGCTACGAACCGTATCAAGCTGATGATTCGCCGCGTGA